>OHLC01001088.1_pt1 | contig 11524 bp, 10 predicted proteins | sample 1568981 | NCBI WGS metagenome assembly OHLC01 (sample SAMEA3879510, study PRJEB24766) | human gut metagenome | biome: human-associated habitat; feature: feces | place: USA | collected 1985/1987 | reverse complement strand
GCTGGAAGGCGGCGCCACACTGAACGGGGCTTTTCTGGAAGCTGGACTGGTACAACGGGCGTATGTATACATTGGGGCAAAAGTATTTGGGGGCGCAGCAGCAAAATCACCCATTGCAGGAGAAGGCATATCCCTTCCATCGGAAGCGGCTGACCTGCATCTGGCAGAAGTACAGACCTTTGGAAACGATGTACTCTGCGTTTATGATTTCCCGAAACAGGAGGCGAAGTAAATGTTCACAGGCATCATTGAGGAACTGGGCACCATTCGGGGTGTTTCCCTCACCAAAGACGGCGGCGAGCTGCAAATTGCCGCAACCACCGTACTGGGCGGCACAAAGCTGGGGGACAGCATTGCCGTCAACGGTACCTGTCTGACGGTGACGAAACTGGAAAAAGACGGCTTTACAGCCTTTGTCATGGCGGAAAGCCTGCGCCGCACCAATCTGGGCAGCCTGAAACGGGGCAGCGTGGTACATCTGGAAAGAGCCATGGCAGCAGACGGGCGTTTTGGCGGGCATATGGTCACGGGGCACATTGACGGGCAAGGCACTTTTCTTTCCCAGAAGCCGGAGGGACAAGCTGTTGTCCTCACCATCGGCGCAGACCCGGAAATCCTTTCGGGCATTGTGGAAAAAGGCTCCATCGCCATTGACGGCACCAGCCTGACAGTGATGGATGTGGGCAAAGACAGCTTCCGTGTGGGCATCATCCCCCACACCGGCGGACATACAGCCCTTTTAGACCGTCCCAAAGGCTATGCCTGCAATCTGGAAACAGACGTCATCGGCAAATATATTCAGAAATTTTTAGCAAAGAACACAGAATCCACTCCCAAGAAATCCACATTGACCATGGATTTCCTGCGAGAAAACGGATTTTAAACATAGGAGGATAACGTTATGCGTGAATATAACACCATTGAAGAAGCATTGGAAGAACTGCGTCAGGGTCGTATGATTCTGGTGACTGACGACCCCGACAGAGAAAACGAAGGGGATCTGATCTGTGCGGCAGAATTTGCCACAACAGAAAACATCAACTTTATGGCGATGCACGGCAAGGGTCTGATATGCATGCCGATGTCGCAGGAATATGTAAAGAAGCTTTGTTTTCCGCAGATGGTGCAGGAAAATACAGACAATCATGAGACAGCATTTACAGTATCAATAGACCATGTCTCAACAACCACAGGAATTTCCGCAGCAGAGCGCTCAATCACCGCAATGAAATGTGTCTCTGATGACGCAAAGCCTGAGGATTTCAGACGTCCGGGCCACATGTTTCCGCTTCTTGCAAAGAAAAACGGCGTACTGGAGAGAAACGGACACACAGAGGCAACAGTCGATTTATGCAGGCTCGCAGGACTAAAGGAATGTGGACTGTGCTGTGAGATAATGCGTGAGGACGGTACCATGATGCGCACAACAGAGCTCATGGAGCTTGCAAAAAAATGGGACATCAAATTCATCACAATAGCGGCACTTCAGGAATACAGAAAGATACATGAAAAGCTCGTTGACCGTGTCACAGAGGTAAAGCTGCCGACCAAATACGGAGAATTCAAGGCATATGGCTTCGTCAACAGATTAAACGGAGAGCATCATGTGGCACTTGTAAAGGGCGAAATCGCAGATGGAAGAAATGTGCTCTGCCGAGTACATTCAGAGTGTCTCACAGGAGATGTATTCGGCTCACAGCGCTGTGACTGTGGCCAGCAGCTTGAGGCAGCCATGAGACAGATAGACGAGGAGGGCAGAGGAATACTGCTCTATATGCGTCAGGAGGGCAGAGGCATCGGCCTGATAAATAAGCTGAAGGCATATGAGCTTCAGGAGCAGGGAATGGACACACTCGAAGCAAATCTGGCACTCGGCTTTGCCGGAGATGAGCGCGAGTACTATATCGGAGCCCAGATATTAAGAGAGCTTGGCGTACACAGCCTGCGCCTTCTCACAAATAACCCTGACAAGGTATACCAGCTCTCAGAGTTTGGCATGGAAATCAGCGAGCGAGTGCCAATCCAGATGAGCGCCACAGCGCATGACCTGTTTTATCTGAAAACAAAGCAGAACCGCATGGGACATATACTCTCATACTAGCAAAAATAAAAAAACAAAAGGAGAACAAAAATGAACGTAATCGAAGGAAAAATGACACAGGATGGAATCAAGGTAGGAATCGTAGTAGCAAGATTCAATGAATTTATCACATCAAAGCTTTTAGGAGGAGCAAAGGACGGACTCGTAAGACACGACGTGCCGGAGGAAAACATAGACGTAGCATGGGTGCCGGGAGCATTTGAGATACCACTCATCGCAAAGAAAATGGCAAAAAGTGGAAAATACGATGCAGTCATCTGCCTCGGAGCAGTAATCAGAGGTGCAACAAGCCACTATGACTATGTGTGCAACGAGGTATCAAAGGGAATCGCATCAGTATCACTCGAATCAGAAATCCCGGTAATGTTTGGAGTAGTCACCACTGAAAACATCGAGCAGGCAATAGAAAGAGCCGGAACAAAAGCCGGAAACAAAGGATATGACTGTGCACTCGGTGCGATCGAAATGATAAATCTCGTCAGACAAATCGGATAATATAATTATATAGCATAATCCCAGAGGGTCAAATATCATCGATATTTGACCCTCGAATATTTATTATATCTCAAATTGTAAATTATTGTCACAACGTAAGTGGCGTAAGCGCCGGGCATCCGGCAGCGCACACGCACTCCCGAGCAGGCGAATAGCGAAGCTGCTTAGAGACTGTAGAATTATGCCCAAGAAAAACAGAAATGCCCGGCCATGGACGGCTGGGCAAGGCGTTATGCGCCATGGAAGGCGCATAAAAGCCGGTTTCGTCAAGCATAGAACCACCCCAAGGCATAATTCGTACAGTTCTCTTAGCAGCGTAGCGTAGCAGGCGCGGGAGTGCGTGTGCGCTGCACGGATGCCCGGCGCTTACGCCACGCCCTCCCAACAAAAAAGAAGAAAAATTTAATATCTAAAGAATTGCACGAAAAATCTGTATATAGTATAATGATAGTTCAGGAAAACAAAACGGAGGACCATGAATTTTGATAGATATACATTGCCATTTATTATACGGAGTGGACGACGGCTCAAAGTCGCTCGAGGAATCGGTAGAGATGCTCAAGATAGCCAAAAAGCAGGGCATCACAGGCATAATCCTCACACCGCACCTGCGCCATGGAATGTTTAAGCATCCGCTTGAAAAGATAGAGCGACACTATAAAAAGCTGATGCCATATGCAAATAAGCTTGGAATAGAATTAAAGCTCGGCACAGAGTATCATGTGGCAACCGATATGATAGATGCCTTTCATGGTGGGCTGTGTCATACACTGGCAGATACACAGTATATACTCACAGAGTATTCACATTCCAGCGAATACTCGTTTGTATACAAGATGACGCGCGAAGCTATATTTGCAGGATATATACCGGTGATAGCACATGTAGAGAGATATGAGTGTCTCAGTGATATAAGCCGTATAGAGGATTTGCAGGAGCTGGGAGCGCTCATACAGGTCAATGCAGACTCAGTGCTTGGCATAGACGGCAGACACTTCAAGAGATATACAAAGAAGCTTTTGAAGGCAGGACTTGTTGATGTAATAGCAAGCGACAGCCACGGCACAAAGGAGCGCGTCTGCAACATGAAAAAATGCTATGAGTACGTGGCAAAGAAGTTCGGTGATGACTACGCGCAGGAAATCATGCAGACCACACCGGAAAATATAATAAACGGAAGATAATAAGTGTAAATGCGGGGATACGTAATGGAGAGAGAACAGGATTTTGACAACGAGATAGAGATAGACTTAAAGGATCTGTTTCTTGAGATAATTTCATATTGGCAGTGGATAATTCTTGTTACGATAGCAACAGGTGCAGTGGCATTTGCGATAAGCAGATTTATGATTACACCTATGTATGAATCTACATCTGAGCTCTATGTACTTTCAAAGAGCACATCCATCACAAGCCTTGCGGATATCCAGACAGGCACCAGCCTGACAAATGATTACATAGTTGTAGTAAAGGGACGTCCGGTGCTGGATCAGGTCATAGAAAATCTCAATCTGAATGAGAGCTACAAGACACTTGGCGGCAGGGTGACGCTTGATAATCCGTCCAACTCGCGAGTACTCAATATCACAGTAACGGATCCCGATCCGCAGATGGCAAAGACCATAGCAGATGAGATAGCAAAGGTCGCATCAGCATATATAGCGGAGAAGATGAAGCAGGATCCGCCGACTATCATCCAGAGCGGATATGATGATGGAGGCGCGGTAAGCCCTAATATCGGCAAAAACACAGTGATAGGAGCCTTTGCGGGAGCATTTCTGTCGATTGCGGTTATAGTGGTTTCTTATCTGTTCAATGATACAATCATAGATACAGAGGATGTGGAGAAGAAGCTCGGCATGAACGTGCTTGGTACACTTCCGCTCGATGAAGCAGAGGATGACGGAGAGCATGGAAAGGGCAGAAAGCATAGCAGAGGCAGCCACAGAAAGAAAAGAAAAAAGAAATTGGCTTCAGCATAAGGAAGCCTGTATCAGGAGATGGGCAGATGGAATTAGTAAAATTTGGCAAGCTAAAAGAACAAAGCTATACGATGAAGGAATCACTTCGAGCCTTGAAGACAAATATACAGTTTTGCGGGGATGATATACGCACGCTTCTTGTGACAAGCTCTGTACCAAATGAAGGCAAAAGCACCGTGGCACTTGATCTGGCGCGGTCGCTTACAGAGTCAGGAAATAGAGTGCTTTTCATAGATACTGATATGCGTAAATCAGTCCTTGCAGGGCGTCTGCGTGCCACAGCGGCAAGTGGAGGGGAGATATGCGGATTGTCACACTATCTTTCCGGTCAGAGACGTCTTGAGGAAGTGATGTATGGCACGGAAATACCGGGCCTTTTTATGATATTTGCAGGGCCGTCTGTGCCGAATCCGACAGAGATTCTCGAGAAAAAATACTTTCAGGAGCTTCTTAATTTCGGCAAGGAGCACTTTAACTACATAATTATAGACTGTGCACCGATAGGAGCTGCCATAGATGCGGCAGTTGTAGCAAAGTATTGTGACGGAGCTATAATAGTGATAGGACAGGGCATGGCGAGCGCCAGGATGATTCAGAGTGTGAAAAAACAGCTCGAGGCATCGGGAGTGAGGATACTGGGCGCTGTGCTCAACAAGGTAAACAACAAGAAAAACAGCCATGTCAGTGGGTACTATGGCAATTACTACGGCAGCTATTACGGGCAGTCGGATAAAGCATGAAAAGCATCGATGTAGAGTTAGGAAAATCAAATATGCTTCCGCTTATTGCAAGCCAGCAGTTTTATGCTTCGTGGAAGGTCTTTATCAGGGAGCTTTTGCTCAATGCCATGGATGCCTGCAATGTGCGGCAGGCACTTGAGTGGAGCTGGGGCACGGAGTTCCTTGAGATGGAGCAGGCAAGCCAGATGCGCGATGTCAGGGCCATATATGAGCCACGCATAGACATCACGTACAGCAGTGATACAAGACTGTTTACGATAGAGGATAATGGAATAGGCATAAATGAATATGACCTGGAGCACTTTATCGCACAGATAGGGGCAAGCTATTATACAAGCACAGATTTCTTCAATCAGCAGTTGAAGTATGAGCCGTATTCTCACTATGGCATCGGGATATGCTCGTGCTTTACAGTCTCAAAGGCTGTGCTCATCGAGTCGAAAAAGGATAAGGTCATAAACACTGCCTGGAACATAAGCAATCCGCAGGATACCGCACCGGTCATGGCAAAGTGGTTTGGAGAGAGCGGCCAGATAGAGTATGTCATATCGCAGAAAAAGACACCGGGCACACGCATCTCTATTCCCGTAAAACCATCATATGCGCCGTATATAGATCTGGACTTTATAGTAGAAACCATAAAGCACTATATGCTTACACTGCCTATACCTGTAAATATCAGGTGTGATACGAAGGAGGTATGCCTGTCACAGCCAAAGGCAAAGTGGAACTATCCGATGAATGAGCTTGTTGGCATGAATATCATACGAGTGGATAACAGCCTGCTTGATGGCTATGTTGCCATATATCATCCAAAGCACAAGGGGTATTTTCATAAGTCCACGCTGTACCAGCAGGGAGTTCTTGTCTCAGATGCTACAGACATACTGGGGCTTGCACCATCATGGATAGACAATTTCTCGTATCAGCTCAATATCAAAAAGAGGTTTTTAAATATAAGCATATCAAGAGACGGAGCAGCCTTCGATGAAAAGCTCATAGAGCTCCGCCAGTATATAGGACAGATTATCATAGATGCCTTTGGGCAGAGCCCGCTTACACTTGGCCAGTATCTGTCAGATGGCAGAAAACGGCTGGTATGTGAATACGAGGCGGAAAACGAGCTGGTAAGCAGAGCTGTACAGGTGCTTGTATATATAAAGGAGCGCGAGGTAGAGGTCCCGGTGAGGACAGTAATAAACGGCTTTATCGGGCGGAAAATAAAGATAGCTTTCATGCAGAGGGCACTTTTTGCCCACTATAGGGAGAACTACCCTTATGATTATGGTCAGTTTATTGACAAGTACGATATCATAGTATTTGAGCAGAATATCAGAGCCTTCTGGCAGTTTATGACACCGTATATCACATCGATGGAGTATGTTATGGGTGACATGCCGGGCATCATATACACGGATGTATCGGCAGACCTAACCGTGGCAAAGACAGCAGCATCGTTTAGAAACGACTACGTGCTAAGACCGGAGTATTATGATCTGGACCCTGTATTTTGTCTGGTGTCAAATGAGCTGACAGACCCGATGGAGCTGGTGATAAATACTCACAACCGCAATGCAATGCTTTTGCAGCGCGCCGAAAAGTACAAAAAGGTAAGGATTGCAAGAGCTGTGATCATAGAAAATATCAAGCAGAGGATACTGGGCAATGCATCCAAATGGAACAGTATCATAGATTTTGGAGGCGAGCTCGTGCACCAATATGAGCTGGAAAAGCCAATGAGCCTGCAGGCACAGTGGTGCCTCGAGAGAGATTTCCCGGATGAAATCAATGCGTATATAGCAAATACCTTTACAGATAGGGAAATCGCAGATTACGGGCTTACAAGTCTTTATTTTACAAGGAAGGACTTTATAAAGTGGTGGATGGCACCATAGGTTGTACCGCCATGACATATATTATCAAACACTTATTGAAGCATGAATAAGGAGAACATGAAAATGGAGATATTAGACTTAAACAACGAAGAAGACACAAAAACAACCGATGATATGGAGCCAAAAAAGCCAGAGGAAAAAACATCACCTGTCAAGGAAATCTTAAGCTGGGTGTTAACAATCGCATTCGCCATTGTAGCGGCAATACTCATAAAGAACTATGTCATTATAAATGCAAATATTCCGTCAGGCTCGATGGAGAACACCATACAGATTGGAGATGACATATTTGGCTTCAGGCTCGCATATACATTTTCAGACCCAAAGAGAGGGGATATAGTCATATTCAATGCACCGGATTCGCCTTCTGAGAAATACATCAAGCGTGTAATAGGTCTGCCGGGAGAGACAGTCACCATAGAGGACGGCCAGGTGTATATAGACGGTGAGGCGCTTGAGGAGGATTATCTCAAGTCAAACCAGAGCGGTGAGGATCCGTGGACAGTAAATGCCGGACCTTACGAGTTTAAGGTGCCACAGGACTCATATCTGCTGCTCGGTGACAACAGAAATGGCTCATCAGACGCAAGAGTCTGGGAGCACACATATGTGTCCAAGGACGATATACTTGCAAAAGCGATATTCAGATATTACCCGTTCGACAGATTCGGAGCGGTGAAATAAGCTGTAAATCAGGATATAAAATAAAAATAGAGGTAAAGTAAATGCCAGAGACAGAAACAGACATTGAAAAACGAAATAAATATGGCATGCTGTGCGGTATAGTCGGTATATTTTTAAACCTCATACTATTTGCCGGCAAGCTCTTTGCAGGAATGCTTAGCGGTGCAATCTCGATCACTGCGGATGCATTCAACAACCTGTCAGATGCAGGCTCATCAATCATCACGATAGCAGGCTTCAAGATGGCGGCACAGAGAGCCGACGAGGAGCATCCATACGGACATGCGAGGATGGAGTATGTGGCTACACTGGCAGTTGCAGCAATCATACTCATCATGGGCTTTGAGCTGTTCAGGGATTCTTTTGGCAAAATCATAAAGCCGCAGGACATAGAGTTTTCATGGCTTATTGTAGCGATACTACTGGCATCAATAGCTGTAAAATGCGTCATGGCGGTATACAATTTCTATTTTTCAAAAAAGCTCGATTCATCAACACTCGAAGCGACAGGCAGGGACAGTCTGTCAGACTGTATCGCTACATCTGTAGTACTTGCAGCCACACTCATAGCGCACTTTTCAGGACTCAATCTGGATGGAATAGGCGGTGTATTTGTGTCATTGTTTATATTCTATTCAGGAATATCATCAGCCAGAGAGGCGATAGACCCGCTGCTTGGAGCAAAGCCGGAGCCGGAGTTTGTCGACAGACTTAAGGAGATGGTACTGGACTTTGACAAAAACATACTCGGTATGCATGACCTTATGGTGCATGATTATGGACCGGGACACAGGATAGTATCGTTTCATGCAGAGGTGCCGGAGGACGGAGATATGGTTGAGCTGCATGATATAATCGATAATCTGGAGCGCAGGATACGAAGAGAGCTGGGCTGTATAGTGACCATCCACATGGACCCGGTAGCGATAGAGGACGAGGAGGTAGCCGGACTGAAGGCCGAGGTGCTCTCCGTGATAAAAGGGCTTGATTCGCACATAAATATGCACGATTTCCGTATTATCAGAGGTGATACACATACGAATCTGGTTTTTGACATTGCAGTTCCATTCGGCTATATCACCTCAGATGATGATATATGCAATGCAATACAGGAAAATGTCAGGAAAAAGCTTGGAAAGAATTACTATACCGTGATAGAGGTAGACCGCGACAATTACATAAATATATGATATTGTAAGGGATATATACGAGCTTCGCCGGTGGCTGTTGGTGGAAAGAAACGGTGCACAATAAGATAAAAGAGGATAAAGTATATGTTACGAATTGGAATATGTGATGACTCAGCGGAAGCAAGGCAATATATGTTGCAATTGTGTCAGAAGTATTATGAAAACAATACGGATGCATTTGAATATCAAATGTATAAAAACGCGGAAGAGGTTCTCGAATATTGTAATGATGAGGAAAACCAAAAAATAGATATACTTTTTCTGGATATAGAGATGGATGGTCTCAGCGGAATTAAACTAAAGGAACGAGTACTGAAACTAGACAAAATCTGGCGGATAGCATTTGTGTCGAGTCATGATGAGAAGATGATAGATTCCTTTGGAATCAAGACTATAGATTTTATCAGGAAGCCGGCTGGATATATGGATGTGAAAGCAGTGCTGGAAAAGGTATTGATAGAGAAATGTGAGAATGTAGGCATTTCGTATTTGTCTGAAACCGGCCAAAACATAATAATCTATGCTGAGGATATAAGATATATAGAGGCACAGGGAAAATATGCGTATATTTATACCAATGGGCAGAACTTTGTAGGAATAAATATATCTGAGATTGAGAAACGGCTTGAGGACAGTTCTGTGATACGTGTTCATAAATCATATATGGTTAACCTTGAATATGCCACACTTAGAAATGGAAAATTATCTCTAAGAGATATGGATATTGAAATTCCGATTGGTAGAAGCTATAAAGAAACCGTAAAAAGGTTATATCATGAGTATGGTGAAAGAATGGCGAGGCGAAGAATGTGATAAGGGATATATTGTATTTGATAGTATATTTTATAACAGAGACTGTACTTTATTCATTAGCATATCGTACTGCACTAAGTAGAGGAATTACCAATAAAGCTGTCAAATGGATGATATATATCATTGCGGTGGTAATTACAGGTAGTATTGTATATGTAAATAATAATCTACAGTATGTAATGGGAGCATCAATATTTATAATGGTTATGTTGCCTGTTTTTATAATAGAGCCATTTAAAATTCAAAATTTGCTTTTGTATCCGTTCGTAGTTATAGCAAGTTCTATATTTGGAATGTTGTTTTCATTTATTATATCTATAAAAATTGGAATTTCTGAATATTACGTTAAGGAATCTCCGGCTTTAACGATTTTATGTCAGATATTGAGTATAGGTGTCTGGGCGCTAATATATGTAATAAAACGAAGAAAAAATGCTCAGGAAGAAGTGATTTTAGATCTAAAACATTACATAATTTTGTATTTAGTTACCATCAGTTCATTGATATTAGTAGGATCAATTCAGATTTTTTCAGAATTGGAAGAGTATGAAGATTTACAAATTTATGGGGTGTTTGCAGTAATGGCTTGCTGTACACTTGTTGTAGTAACACTTATGCAGATTGTTGTTTTAAGCCAGAATGCACATATAAAAAAGTCAAATGACATGTATAAGGAGCATATGGCTTTACAAAAGCAGTACTATGAGCATATGCTTCTGCAATATGAAGAACTGCGGAAATTCCGTCATGATGTAAAAAATCATATGCTTGCGTTAAATAGTATGTGTACCAGCGAAGATAATTCACAAATAAAAAAATATTTATCGCAGCTGACTAATGAGGTTTCATCTAAAAAACCGGTAGAGTACACCGGAAACAGGGAATTGGATGCGGTAATAGCTCCATTTGTCCTGGAAGCGGAAAGTAAAAATATAAAGGTTCAGTTTAAGGGGCGCGTATCGGATGATGTAGCAATTGATATGTTTGATATGTGCACAATAATATCGAATCTATTAAATAATGCAATAGAGGCATGCGAAAAAATACAAGAGGACAAAAGAATAATTGAGTTTGAGATAGCCGGTTATAATTCACAAATATTTATCTCGGTTCGTAATAGTTATGATATGGAAAGTATTATAAATCAAAAACAAAAGTTTATAAAAAGACATATGTGGCAAAATACAGATATAAACATGAAAATGGAAACAAATATCTCGCATTGTATACAAAATCAGGAAAATTTGTTGGATATATCAATGCCAAAGCTGTGAAAGTTATAAAGTAATTTAGGTGAAAAAATAGAATTCTGTTGATGCAGGATTCTATTTTTCATTTATGAAAATAAATAAAGTATTGACATTAAAAGTTGGTAGTACCATAATATTGTATACAAGAAAAAAGACTTAATATGAAAAACTGGAGGATTGTATGAAATTTCTTAGACAATTTATGATTATTTTACTACTCTCTTTTTTGGGAGAAGTGCTTAAGATGTTTATACCATTGCCAATTCCGGCAAGTGTGTATGGACTGGTGTTAATGTTGGTATGTCTGATGACTGGTGTTTTGAAGACGAGTCAAGTTAAAGATGCAGCATTTTTCCTGATTGAGATCATGCCCG
>OHLC01001083.1_pt1 | contig 11547 bp, 5 predicted proteins | sample 1568981 | NCBI WGS metagenome assembly OHLC01 (sample SAMEA3879510, study PRJEB24766) | human gut metagenome | biome: human-associated habitat; feature: feces | place: USA | collected 1985/1987 | reverse complement strand
TATATATACGTATATAGACGAAAAATGTATATAACATCTATTTTTATCTTAGATTAAAGGCCTAAAAGTGTTATTTTGCGAAAAATGAGAAAATATGTAGCCTATTATTTTTGATTTTCATTTATTTTGCTTATTTTTGCATCACGGCTTTGGCTCTTATGGAGAATTATACATTCTTTGCGGTGAGCGAGGCCGACGGCGACAAGTCCTCTTGGGTGCGCAGCCATAGAAACCGACGCAGCATAGGTAGCTGGGTGCAACACTTCCCAGGCCGACCTTGACGCAGCTCCCTGGGGGCACCTTCCCATTCACGGGTTGAATAGACGAAGTTATTATCTTTTTTACATTATTATTATTAACCGGGATGAGGCCAACGGCTTCTTTTCCCCACCTAAGGAAAAAGTAGCTTACACGGACGAATCCCACAAAGAAAATCATTTATGAACAAAGCATTACGATTTGTTTGGTTGTCTTTGTTGACATTGTTCTGCGGAGTAGCTTCCGCGGGGACAGTGGTCTTCGACCCGGCGACCGATGTGAGTAGTGGAACGTCTTTGACAAAGGATGGAGTCACGATTACGATGACATCCGGGACCAGTTCGTTTGCAGCGACCGACTACAACGGCACGCTATCTTATGCCTTTAAGCAGAAAACGTACTTCGAGTTTACGACCGGGGAGTCTGTCAAGATCAATTCCGTTTCCTTTGAGTACCAGTCTGCTGGCGGCTATATTTACGACCGCAATAACAATACGAACAGTACTGAGTTTGAAGGCGGAAAGACCTATACGGTCAAAGGTGAGGGAGCCTCCTCATTGTTGTTCTCCGTCTTTTCAGGCCCCATGTACTTCTCCAAGATCACCGTAGAATGTACGGGTGGTGACGAGCCGGGTGGTGGCGAGGTAGGTACGACCTACTCCATCGACGACTTGATGACTGGTGCTACCGATGTGGCTTCCGCTACGCTGAAGTTCACCGACGCACAGGTGGTCTATGGTGATGGCACCAACTATATCGTGCGCGAGGGTGGCAAGGCCATCGACCTGATGGGCACCTCCCTCTCTCTCGAAAAGGGCGCTACGCTCAATGGTACGGTGACGATGAACGTCACTTACAAGAATGGTTTCTTGAAGGCAGAGGATGTCGCTGGTGTCACCAACGGCAACAAACTGACGCAGACCAACGCCACGGGCGAGAACGTCCCCGTGACGGCTACCATCGAGCAGTTGGGCTCCAACTACAAGGGCGACTTGGTTCTGCTGAGCCAGGTCAATATTTATAATGACTCCTACGGCGATTTGGGACAAGGTGCTGCCTACTATGCACGCACAGGTTTCACGAATTTCGCTACGCTTACCAACATAGCTGACTTCTTGGACAAGGTGAGCTCCGATCAGGATGCCACCTACGACATCGTTGCTTGGTATAACGAGCCGGGAGCTGGTGCCATCAAGGCTAAGTTGCAGATTGTGGAGTTCCTTGGTGGCGAGGTGGCTAAGCCCGCCGCGCCGGTCATCAGTGGCAACCAGAACTTCACGGGTAGCACCGACGTGACGATCACCGCCGAGGAAGGCGCTACCATCTTCTATACCACCGACGGCACCGCGCCGACGAGCTGGGATCCCGCCTATACTGCTCCGTTCACTATCACCGAGACAACGACGGTGAAGGCAGTGGCCCGCGTGAATAACATCTATAGCGATGTCGCCGAGATGACGTTCACCAAGGAGGAAAGTGGCGTGACGGGCTCTACCATCGCCGATTTGGCCACAGCTGCTACGAGCCAGGACAACGTGACGCTTGTGCTCAACAACGCCAAGGTCGTCTATGCCAAGGACAACAACTACATCCTTCGCGAGGATGGCAAGGCCATCGACCTGCTCAACACCTCTCTCTCGCTGACGCAGGGAACGACGGTGAGCGGCCATGTCCAGCTCAATGTCACCTACACCTCAGGCATCCTCTCTACTTCTGATATCGAGGGTGTGACCACGGATGCCAACCTGACCGCAACGGGCGTGGCTGGCGACATGGATCCCATCGCTTGTACGGTGGGTCAGGTGAAGAATTATCCTGGCGACCTCGTCTATGTCGAGAACCAGGAGGTTTGGAATTACGGCACGACTTGGTACTTCTATGAAGGCGCAAGTTGGACTTCCGTTTATCTCACCAATGCGTCTGACTTTAACATGGTAGCCAACAAGTACTACAATGCTACTCTTTGGTACAAAGAAGTCTCTTATTATGGTGACGTCAATGCGACCATCGTCTCTTGCGAGCGCAACGTCACCTCTCTCAATGCGCCGTTTATTGATGGTACGGAGACCTTCTCCGACAATACGACGGTGACGATCACTGCCGACAATGTCGCTACGATCTACTACACGCTCGACGGTACTGATCCTACGACCGCCTCTACGGTCTATACTGAGCCGTTCACGCTCAGCGAGTCGGCTACGGTGAAGGCTATCGCAGCCTACAAGTCGATTGTCTCTCCTGTTGCCTCCAAGGTGTTCAACAAGGTGGATGCCAATGCGCCGATGACGATCGAGCAGCTTGCTTCTTTCAAGAGCAGCTTCGATCAGGTCACGCTCTCTCTCAACAACGCACTCGTCGTCTATGGCGAGGATGGTAGCTACATCCTCCGCGAGAACGACCGCGCTATTGACATCCTCAACACGACGCTGCCGCTGACCATCGGTGCTACCGTCTCTGGTACGGTGAAGCTCAAGGTCAACTATGCAGCTGCTCCTGGTAGCTACGCCGCCTACCCGGGTCTTCTGACCACGGCCGACCTTGCCGACGTGACCAACGCCGACAACCTGACCGTCACGCCGGGTGCCACCACCGATCCCAGTCCGCTGGCCATCGACCTGGCGCAGATTCCCAACTATCCGGGCGACTTGCTCAAGGTGACGAATGCCATTGGATGGAACTATGACATCCCGGCGTTCTATAGCTACAGTCCGTTTGTGGAGTTCTTCCTCACCAACGGTGCTGACTATGGTGTCGTCAACTATGGCCGCTACAACGCCACGGTTTGGTACAACGACGTCTCCAACAACCGCCTTCAGGGCAAGATCATCAAGTGCAGTAAGGTCATCACCTATCTCAATGCTCCGCAGATCAGCGGTACGGACAACCGCACCGACTTCGACGAGAGCACCGAGGTGACGATCACGACCGAGGAGGGTGCCAGCATCTACTACACGCTCGACGGTACGGATCCCACGAAGGAATCTACGCTCTACACTGCGCCCTTCACCATCACCAACAGCTGCACGGTGAAGGCCATCGCTACCTACAACGAAATCGTTTCTCCGGTTGGCTCCGTAGAGTTTACGAAGAACGACTACTCGGGCACCAACACGATCTCCGACCTCATCGTCTATGGCGAGAGCAAGGATAGTGTCGTCGTCCACTTCGAGAATGCCAAGGTGGTCTATAGCGAGCAGGGTGACCTGGGCTACCACTACATCATCCGCGACGATGGATTGGCCATCGACCTGATGAACATCACCAAGTTCACTCTCCCGGTCGGGGCTTACAACCTGAAGGGCACCATGGCGCTGAAGGTCACTTACCAGAAGGGCTTGCTGATCGCTGAGGAGCTTGAGAGCACCAACTCAAGCAACATCTCCTTCGTATGGCCGGAGACCAATGACATGGATCCGATCGAGGTCGATCTCATCGACGTGAAGCTCCACAAGGGCGACCTCCTCAACCTCAAGGATGTTGAGGTCTGGACCTATAGAGGCACGACGAGCATCTACACCAACACGCCGAGCTACATCGAGCTGAAGGTGACCAATGCTGAGGACTTCGACCTTGAGAGTGGTTTCTATAACCTCACGATCTGGTACAACGATGCTTCTTCCGACTACTATGCTGGTAAGGTGAAGGTCATCAAGGCCGAGCGTGTCGATAAGCGTCCGGATGCTCCGGTGATCCTCGGCGAGGAGGAGTTTGTGGGCAAGACCACCGTCTCTATCGCTGCTACCGAGGGCCTGAATGTCTATTACACCCTCGACGGTACCGATCCTACCCGTCAATCTACGGTCTATACCGAACCGTTCGCGATCACCGAGACCACGACGGTCAAGGCTGTCACCGCTTATCTCGACGACTACTCTGACATCGTCACCAAGACCTTCACGAAGGTCGGCGACTTCGAGACCAAGACCATTGCACAGCTCTTCGAGGGCCAGCAGGCTGTCGAGAATGTGACGATCAGTCTCAACAATGCCAAGGTGGTTTACACCGAGAAGCATGACGATGGCACGAAGGTGGCTATCCTCCGCGAGAATGGTCAGGCACTCGACGTCATCTCTGGCGTGCTCGACCTCCCGTTGGGTTCTACCGTCACCGGTACGTTCTTCGCCAGTGTCGATTTCAACGGTGGTATCTTCACTACCCGCGATGTACAGGGCGAGACCAACAGCTATGAGCTCGAATACACCATGCCGAGCGACGAGGGCTACAACGATCCGATCGAGACGACCGTGGCCGATGTCCACCTCTATCCCGGCGACCTCGTTAGCATCAAGGGTCTTCAGGTGCTGGGCCAGGATGGTCAGTACTACGGATTCACGGAGGACTACAGCTTCGTCAACCTCACCGACAATGATGAGTTGGCCAACACCGTCTCCGGTCAGAAGTACACCGTCCTCGGATGGTTCAACGCTCCGGGTACCGGCTTCGCCGATGGCAACGCTTCTCTGAAGGCTGTCAAGCTCACCGCTGAGGATGCTACGAAGTATCACAACCAGACGATTGCTGAGCTCAACGTCCGCAGAGATCGCGAGGACAACATCCGTCTCGTACTCGACAATGCTAAGGTGGTCTATGTACGCGCCAATCCTTACTACGGAACGAAGGATATCGCTCTCCGTCAGGATGGCAAGGCCGTCGTACTCTACAACTCTACGCTGCCGCTCGAACTCAACAGCACCGTCTCTGGTACTGTGAAGCTCGACTTCTATGCCCTCGCTGGCATCCCGCAGCTGCGTGAGATCGATGGTGGTGTCACGACTGCCGACAGTCTGAATATCACGGCTGGCGCTTCTCAGGAGGTTGATCCTGTCGAGGTTACCATGGCCGACTACGACGAGCACAGAGCCGACGTCATCGTCCTGCGCGATGTGAAGATTGTCTATGGCTCTCAGGCTGCCTACGCTATCGAGAAGGATGGTCAGAAGATCGCCTTCAAGAACGAGAACGAGGATGTCGATGTCGATGCACTCGTCAGCAACGACAACCTCTACGACGTCGTCCTGTGGTACAACGGCTACATCAATGAGGCTCCCGAGATGGAGTTTGTCAAGGCTGTCAAGGTCACCGATGTGGGCATCTATGGTGTGGAAGGCAACTTCGGTAAGGATGGCAACACCTACAACCTCCAGGGTGTGAAGGTGGGCAAGAACTACCGTGGTGTCGTCATCCGCGACGGCAAGAAGTTTACCAAGAAGTAAGTAAACATCTCTCTATAACAAAAGGGTGGGGAACTGATCCCCACCCTTTTTTAAGGCTCATCCGAGATTTCAAGTGGTGCATGAAGTTGTGTCATGAAAAGGTTAAGACGATAATAAACGACAGTACAAACAAAGTTTACATCGACTTGCAACCAGGATTATCCAAGATGAAACTTAATTATGTGTAAATTTTTAGGTGTAACCCATCTTATAATGAAGTAAAATGCGTACATTTACACATTATAATTTGGGTTAAGACGATGACAAAGAATACAATGGCAAATAAACTTCCAAGGAAGTTGACTCAGAAAATGCAAATCGTTGGGGAGCAGATCAGGCTTGCCAGATTGCGACGCAACCTGAGCATGGCACAAGTTGCAGAAAGAGCAACCTGCTCAGAAGTTACCCTATGCAAAGTGGAGAAGGGATTGCCTACGGTCTCCATCGGAATCTACCTGCGTGTGCTCTATGCGCTTCAGTTGGATGACGACATATTGCTGTTGGCAAAGGATGACCATCTCGGAAGGGCATTGCAGGATATGGGACTGACGAATCGTCAAAGAGCAACTAAAAAAGGATAGAAATGGAACGACTTCGTTCACACGTGAAGACAAACCTTTGCTTGCGTCCCGAACGCATCCCGAAGGCATCCCGAACGGAGAAAGGACTCAGAACTCCTCCATAGGGGGCGCTTGGATTCTCTCTTTTTAGCTCCCATTGGGTAGGGGAGGATGCCGTGGCTGATCGTCCCATGGATAGTGATCCACTTCGGCGCAAAATGCAAATGAGCCGAGTTGTGTATTATGAATATTCTCTTTTTATTTGGAAAAGAGTGCGATTATTGTAAAAATGCACCTAAAATATGAATTTCTATTAGAAATATTTTTTTATTTTCTAATTTTTACTTAACTTTGCGATGCTTGTGTAGCCTTCTGTGGAGAATAAGCCTGTCCTAAGGGGTAAAACAGCCTATTGTGGGTTTGGCCTTGTGGCAACTAGCTCCAGTAGCGAAGATGGAATGAACGCGCGAGATTCTTGACCTCGTGTCGACGTAGATGAAAAGAGAAATAAAGGCGTAATTATTTTATTATTAACCAGGGATGCCTCCGTCGTCTCAATACTTTCCCAAGAGTGTAAGAACGTAGGAAGAATTCCATAAAAACAAACAATTATGAACAAAGCATTACGATTTGTGTGGTTGTCTTTGTTGACCCTAATCTGCGGAGTAGCTTCCGCGGGCACAGTAGTCTTTGATCCCACCGTTGACACTGGGGGGGGGTAAGTCTATCACAAAGAATGGCATCACGTTAGCCATTACATCAGGCTCTAGTACTCTCACGCCAACTGTGGTTGAGGGTAAAACATGCTTCCAAATCAAGGGCAGACATAAAATTTCAACGGATGGGGTAACGGCAGGAAATATCCTCTCCATTACCTTTGAATATGTTGGTAACAGTTTTTTCAACTCCTATGACAATGTGACCTTTAGTAAACCAGCCGAAGGAGTAGCCGTGTTTACGGCTAACGACCAAACAAATGGACTTCCTTCTGTTATAAATGGATCTGCTAGTTACTATACTAACATTACGAAAATCATCGTTGAATACATAGGCGAAGATACTCCCGATGACGGTAGCATTACGATAGCCAAGTTGCTATCGGGAGGCAAGGATGTGGACGCAGCCAAGATAAGGTTCACTAATGCGCAGGTTGTCTATAAAGAGGACAATGCAGGAAGCTATAATTATATCGTACGCGAGGATGGCAAGGCTATTGACTTGATGAACACCTCGCTGAGCCTTGATTTGGGCGCCACGCTCAATGGTACGGTTGTAATGGATGTAGCCTACAATGGCGGCATCATGCAGACCACGGATATTGCAGAAACAAATAGCAACGATCTCACCCCGACGGGGTCTTCTATAGATTATCTACCCATTACCACTACATTGAACAATCTCAGCAATAACAAGGGAGACCTTGTGAAGCTGGAAAAGGTGGAGATTTATGATGATACGAAAGGTGACTTAGGTTTAGGTAGTGTTCATCTGCTTAAATCGGGATATACGTATGCCCTAATCTCCAACTATGATGAGATTGCCGATCAGATAACCGACGCCAATGGCCAATACTTTGTTACCGCTTGGTACAACGGGGCCCAAGGAGCGATAGCTTCCGTCAAGGTGGTAGCTGTCCAGCAAGCGCTGGGTGCTCCCGTCATCACGGCAGCAGAGCCGACCTTTACTGAGAGCACGACGGTGACGATTACCGCTGCCGACGGTGCCACTATCTACTATACCACCGATGGTACTACGCCTACCGTTGGTGGCGCTACGACACAAGTCTATACCGTTCCGTTCACTATCAACAAAACGACTACTATCAAGGCGATAGCCGTGAAGGACGGTGTGAGCAGTGACGTTTCTGAGAATACTTTTGTCGGCCCCAAGACGATTGCTGATATTTACGCGACGGCAGCCACTCAAGAGGACGTGTTGCTCTATCTGAATAATGCACAAGTGGTCTATGCCAAAGACAACAACTACATTCTCCGTGAGGATGGTCGTGCTCTTGACATATTGAATACCAGCCTTGAATTGAAGCAAGGTCAGTTTGTGACGGGTCCTGTGAAGTTGAATATTAGCTATACTTATGGTATATATAACACTTGGGATGTTTATGGTGAGACTAATGCTGACAAGTTGACCATCACGGGAGTTGAGTCTGCTGATCCGATACCCGTGCTCTGTGCTACGCTTGGAGAGGTGAAAAACCATCCAGGTGATTTGGTAAGAGTGGAGAATCTGTGTTGGTGGTATAGTTATTTTTATACATATGCAAATTATGTATACGACTATTTGTATCTCTCCAATGCCTCAGGCTTTGGTTTGACTGATAATAAGTATTATGATGTAACGGTATGGTATAATCAGGTTTACAATGGTCAACCAAAGGGCGAGGCTATTTCAGTTGAACCTGTCATAACCTACCTTGATTCCCCCATCATCACAGGTGACGAAAAATTTGTGGAGTCCACTACGTTGACCATCACTCATCCTGAGGCTGTTGTCACGATTAAATATACGTTGGATGGTACGAATCCTTTGAACACCACTTCTACGGTTTACACCTACACGAAGCCGCTTACATTGTCAGAGTCGGCTACGGTGTGTGCTGTGGCTACTTACAAGAATGTAACGTCAGACATCGCTACGAAGACTTTCACCAAGATCAGCCTCACCGATCCTTTGACGATTGCTGAGCTTGCTCTGCTCAAAACGAGCATCGACAATGCGACTGTTAGTCTGGTGAATGCGCAGGTGGTCTATACCGAAACAACTGAAGGAAAGCATAGCTATATCCTCCGCGAGGATGGTAAGGCACTTGACATTTTGAACAGTAGCCTTGCGCTGACACAGGGTAAGACCTATGCCGGCAACCTGAAGCTGAAGGTGACCTATATCGATGGCATCCTTACTGCTTCTGATATTGAGGGTGAAACCAATGCCGACAACCTGACATCGACGGGTGAGGAGTCTGCTGAGCCGCTCCCAATCGCTTGTGATATTACGCAGGCAAAGAACTATTTGGGCGATTTAGTGACGTTGTCGAATGTACAATTGGTTCTTGACGCAACAAGTGGGGATCGTTTCAACTATTATTCTTGGTATGATTATACGGATTATAATGTGTATATTTCTAATGCTGCGGACTTCGGCCTTAAAAACTCCCGCTATTATACCGCCACATTGTGGCTTGATGGTGTAAAGGTTACGGATCCGTTGGGTAAGATAATTGATGCCTATCCTTCGCAGCTCGATGCTCCTACGATCAATGGCGAAGAGGCGTTCGCTTCGAGTGTTCAGGTAGAGATAGTCTCTGACGAGGCAGTCGCTGAAATCTATTACACGACTGATGGTACGGATCCCTCGAAGGAGTCCACGCGCTACACCGCCCCATTCACCATCACCAACAGCTGTACGGTGAAAGCCATTGCCACTTACAGAAATGTGGTCTCAAGTATTGCTGCCAAGGCATTTACAAAGTATGATCCTTATGCTGAGAAGACCATAGCAGATCTTGCGGATGCCAAGGAGAATGTTCCCATGGTAACTGTCCGTTTAGAGAATGCCAAGGTGGTCTATGGTGAGGGCAAGAGTTATATCCTCCGTGAGAATATCAACGGTAAAGATTATGCCCTTGACGTGCTGAGCACAGAGTTGCCGCTGACCGTAGGCGCAACGGTGTCGGGTACGGTAATGCTCAAAATCGGCTTCAAGCCCAACGTAGGCCATAACAATGGCGTGCTGAGTACGTCAGATGTTGCTGAAACCAATGCCGACAACTTGACTATTGTACCAGGTGCCAATACGTTGCCTAGTCCGATAGTGCTGGATGCAAGTAACTTCTCCAATGTCTATAACTACCCAGGAGATATTTTGGATCTGAGTGGAGTATATGGTTGGAATTATGTTCCCTTCCGTCAGCTTTGGATTGGAAATGTTGAGGTAAATCTTACCAATGGCGAGGATTATGACATCTCCAACAATGTTGTATATAATAATGTGTTGATTTGGTACACCGATGTCTATACCGACCAAACTCGTCCTTTGGCGAAGATTGTAGGCAAGAAGGAGAATTATGACTATACCTTGACTGCAGCAGGATGGGGTACTATCATCATCCCGTTCGACTGCGAGAAGCCCGAGGGTCTGACTATCTATGAGTGCACCAGCGTGAATGATGGTAAGTTGGTAGTCGAAGAGGTTAACTCCTTCAAGGCCAACACGCCGTATCTTTTGAAGGGCACAAAGGGCGAGCAGACGACTTATCCTCTTGAGGGCTATGCCGCCAAGCACGAAGACAAATATGAAAAGGGCGTGATGGTAGGTGTCTATAGCTGGCAGGAGCCTCCCGCAGACTCTTATGTCCTCCAGGATCAAGACGCAGGATTGGCCTTCTACCGTCACCTTGCGGGTAACGGAGTGGAAGTAGGTCCTAACCGTTGCTACATCAAGCCGCAGAGTGGAGAGCTCAAGAGCATCCAGTTCCCGGATGATGAGACGAATGGTGTAGCCTATGCCAACGCAACCGACTCTACGCTCGTCGATGTCTATACGACGGCGGGCGTCAAGGTGAAGCATCAGGTGGAGATGGGCAAGGCCCTCAACGACCTGCCTGCTGGCCTCTATATCATCAACAATAAGAAAATCGTCAAAAAGTAAACTACTATGGATAAGCGTAAATATATACGGCCGATAAGTGAGGCCGTCACGGTGAAGAGTTCGCAGTCCCTTTTGGCTGGAAGTTTGCCAGGGCTGAACGGAACAGGACATGACGAATATGGAAAAACCGTTCTTATTGGACGAAAGAGAAATGATATAGCAAGGGAAGTTGATCCCTGGAGCTGGGAATGCGTCCTTTGGGATCAAGAAGCCAATGAATTCGAGGACGAGTAGTTCCTCGGCATTGAACGCATAAACTAAGAATTGGTGTCTGTCATACAAGCAGTATGGGCAGGCACCAATTCTTTCTTTCTGACGTGTCGATTACAGATGACAATGTGAAGTCAAGTTTGTACGCTATTTTGATAAATCAGAGCCTGTGTCTCTTGGCTGCTGGTAGAGATTGGGGGTAACAACTTTTGGGCGGATAAAACTGGAGGAAGAGCATGAGGAAAGGCTGCAATGAAGGCTTTTGGCCTGGGATGGGCTTTGTTAAATGGAAACGAAGAAATAGTTAATGGGTCGTTAATTCATGCTAATCGGCTTGCATTCGGCTGGACGGAAGGTTATCTTTGTATAGAGGCTGCGTCAGGGCAAATGGTGAGCCAGGCTTCTTGGCATGAACGGCAGGAAGAGGCGAGTGGCTGAAACGTAAAATAGATTCAAAAGAAACGATGATGAAAAAGTTAAATTTCTTATCAACATCTTCGGTTGGGAGTCGGAAAAGACCGTTCTCGTATCGGTCTCGTATCAATCACGTATTGATCACGTATTGATCCCGTATCAATCCCGTATCGTTCTCCTATCGTTCTCCTATCGTTCTCGCTTCCGGAAGCGGAAACAATACGGAA
>OHLC01001079.1_pt1 | contig 11572 bp, 8 predicted proteins | sample 1568981 | NCBI WGS metagenome assembly OHLC01 (sample SAMEA3879510, study PRJEB24766) | human gut metagenome | biome: human-associated habitat; feature: feces | place: USA | collected 1985/1987 | reverse complement strand
TCTGCACCTCTTTTATCCTCAAAGCGAATAGTCAGTTCCGGATTCAGATATGCAGTCTCATGAAGTCTGCTCTTTACTTCTGTTGCAGAAAATCTTGTCTTTTCAAAAATCTCCGGGTCAGGGAGGAAATTGATACTTGTTCCGGTCTGTCTGGTCTTACCCAGCTTCGGCAGCAGCCCTTCCTCAAGTTCAATGGTCGGAATTCCCCGTTCATAGTGATCATGATGCACATATCCGTCACGACTGATCTTAATGTCCAGATATGTAGACAGGGCATTTACAACCGAAGAACCTACTCCATGAAGTCCTCCGCTGGTCTTATAGGCAGAATTATCAAATTTACCGCCTGCATGAAGAGTTGTAAATACCAGTCTCTCTGCCGACACTCCTTTCTCATGCATATCTACCGGAATCCCTCTTCCATTATCCGTAACCGTACAGGAACCATCCTTCTCCAGAATCACATGGATCAGACTGCAGTATCCTGCCAGATGTTCATCTACTGCGTTATCTACGATCTCATAAATGAGATGATTTAATCCTTTTCGTGAAACACTTCCGATGTACATTCCCGGACGCTTACGAACCGCCTCCAGACCTTCCAGGACAGAGATGCTCCCTGCATCATAGGTGTTTTTCTTTGCCATGTCTGTTACATTTCCTTTCTTTCTATCAACCGGATTGCTTACTGTAAATCCGGGAATGATTTTTTGCATTGCAAACATTTGTTCGTATTATAACCCAGTTTTTATTCTTTTTCAAGTGCGAACTTTCCCTTGTCAACGGAATAAAACACAAAAAATAATCAGAACCGAAATTCTGATCCTTTTCTGACTGTAAGCCTGTTCTGTTATAATTTGAGTGCATTTATCTTATCATTGGTTTTTTCAGCTGTCAACTGTTTCATTTGCCTACAAGGCTGTTTGGCATTATCTTTACAGTAGAAATATTTGTAAGAAACAGAAGCTATTTCTTTGTCTTGAATTTCTTCATTGTGGAGTATGGACTGTAAACTCTGGATTTGTCTTTGGATGTTTGGTTCCATGCCCGTATGGTCACATACCAGGTACCCTTCTTTACGTTTGTAAAGGTTACAGTTACGGTATTTTTGCCTTCTGTACGTTTCAGATATTTCTTAACCGGATATTTCTCACCTGCGGAGGTTTTGTATTTGTTTCCGAGCAGGATTTCATAACCTGTGGCATTTTTGCATTTTGTGTAAGTAACAGTCACAGTGTTTCCTTTTACAGTGATATTCTTGATCTTTGGCTGTTGTGGTGTAACAACAGTGATCTTGATCTTCTTGATCTTTGTCCAGGAACCATAGACCTTATTGCCCTGTGCATCCAGAACCCAGCTTCGGGCTGCCACATACCAGGTACCTTTTGCCAGATATCTGAAAGATGCCTGTGGCTTGCCGGTTGAGGAAACGGTCTGGCTGAATTTCCCGGTCTGGAGCATATTTGATTTCTTACTGATCACGAAGTCATAACCCTGAGCACCTGCACATCCTTTGGAAAGTTTGACAGTAAGCTTGTTTCTGTCAATGGAATGGCTGGAAATCTTTGTGTTGGCAGGTCGCAGGTATGCGCCGTTTTCATCTGTGATACTTCCGTCTGTGTGAATAACTCTTCCATTGAGAGATTCTGTACCAAATGCTATGAAATAATCCTGTCCTTTGGAAAGGGCAAAGTCAGCATATGGAATACTGCGCTCAAATGCACCGCCTACAGTTACAGTCTGGATGCACTGCAGAACCCCATTCTCAACATCATACCAGAACAGATTTGCCATAAGTCCTGCACAGGAAACATCTGCCTTTACAGAAAGTACCGCCGGGAAATCGAAAGCTCCGCTTCTTCCAAGATGGAAACCGAAATCATTCTGGTTTGTGGAGATCAGGCTGTATAATGCTGCCGGGATATATTCTGCTGTGTTTGTAACAGAAAGATCTATATCCGCAGGTGTTTCTGCTGTAATGGAAGTACCGTTGATCTTCCAGATGAAACCATTCTCCATATCGAGATTCAGGGAAATATCTTTGCCTTTTATCCCGGATAAAACGGAAGCAGGAAGTGTCCTGGCACCATTCATGATAATGGAGATGGTATCTTTTTCTTTGGATGTCTTGATCAGATCATTGACCGCATCCCAGCCTTTCTTCTGGAAACTTCCCTCAATGTAAGGTTCCCCGTCACCAAGTTTTCCGAGATTTTTTGTATCCTGATGTTTGCATCGTTTACAGGTGTAAGTTATGATTCCGTCAGTTTCTGTAGTTGGTTCTGTAGTGATAACACCGTTGTCATAGTCATGACCGTATGCGGAAATGGTATAACCATAGGAAAGTGTTTCATTACAGTCTGTGCAGTAGGTATCTCCGCTATACCCGCTGGAAGTACAGGATGGAGAGGAATAATAACGTCCGGCGGTGTGTTCGTGCTGGCATTTACTTCTGGTAATTTTAAATTCAACGAATTTATTTAGATAATTGCCGGCATCTGCGCCATTATAAACTGCTGTAGCGGAAATTTCCACTCCTACAGGCAATTCTTTGGAAATATCGGAATCATTCCATTTCCAGTCATCCTCGAAACAGTTCTTAACATCTCCGACTTTCTTACATGACCATGAGACGGGTATTGTAGTAATGGTTGGTTTATTTGAAGGTGCTTGTGCTTTTGAAATGACAAATTCCCATTCTGGTGCAGATATACTATCGACTGAATTGTAGTAGTCACCTTCATTCACATCAATCTTAAAAGTATAAGTACCTGCATCTGTGGGGCTGTCTGCGAGTGGAGTTTTATCTCCTTTTTTAAAATACGTTACTTTAGTAATTTTACCATGACCGGTGACATCATCTTTCCATTTAATATATTTACTAATATCAACATGGGTATCTTTAGTATATGTAAAATTGGGCTGCGTATAATCAAATTGGTCAGCGGTAGGAGTTGTTTGGATACGTACAAATTGGTTTTTTGCCTGATCGAAAGAATACTGCCTTTTTTCGGTTCCAACAGTTACATCATAAGCGTCATTATTTTCTTTTTCAGTTAACCAGACGTACAGATTACCGTCTTTTGTAGAATCAGGAAAAATATGATAACTTGGCTTCCAGGATTCACTATCTATCGTTACTGGTAAAAAATATTCATTTTTAATAATACAACAATAAACATTTGTTGAGTTGCCATTATGGGGGGTACAATTAATGCCTGGCATACGATCAGAATATGCCTTTACGGATCCACCACTAATGCCAATGTTGCTGCAGGTGCCACCGGCAGAACCAATTCCGGCACCATTCGTAGAACTAGCAGTTACAGAACTACTATTAATGGTAATATCACTGACACTGCCAGCGCCGTAACCGCCGCCACCAATTCCGGCACCATCCGTAGAACTAGCAGTTACAGAACTATTATTAATGGTAATATCACTGCCAGCGTGTCCCTTGCTGCCACCAATTCCAGCACCATGCTTAGAACTAGCAATTACAGAACAACTATCAATAATAATATTACTGCAAGAGACGGAGCCGTAAAAGCCGCCACCAATTCCGGCGCCATCCCCATCGATACTACGAGCATTTAAGATTCCTGCAGTAGCGTCTGAATTATTGGTTTTTATTATAAGCCGAGCTTCGTTATCTTTCTGTAAACCGGCATACCAGTTATCCTTTGTTATAAGACTATTTGTGCCTGTTAAATGGATAGTGACTGTAGCTTCAACATTAAGATTTATTCGCAGTGCCGGACCAGCAGATGTATTGATATTTACTTTATTAAGATAAATGTTGATGCTGTCTTTCGCTGAAATTTTCTTTCCATCAACCACAATTCTATTTCCTGTTTCCCGGCTACATGTGAATTTGTAATCTCCTGCCGAACTTATAGTATAAACTCCGTTCATAACCTTATCGTTATCAGCTAAATCAATTTCTCCAGCTTGTTCATTTTCCGCAGCAGCCATTGCCTCATCGGGGGCATCGTTAAATTCTGGAACCTCTTCTGAACTGAATACAGACAGTTCCTCATCTGTCTCTCCTGCCGCTTCCAGCTCCTCATTGGTAAAAATCTCCGGAGTTTCTTCCTCAGACACTACATCCTGATTTCCGGAAGTAAATTCTTCCGCAAATATGGTCTGGGGGGGCATATTGGTGGAACACAGTGCAAGCGCCAGAATCCCGGCTAATAACTTTTTCTTCATACGTTCACCTCTCCTTTCTTTATACATGATCTTCTGCGTCTTGACTCTTTTGTCCTCTTTTTCTGAATTTGATACATAATGCGGTAATCACGACTGCCACAGTAAAGGAAATGACAGCCACCAACACATAACCGCCTGCGTCCTCATGCAGCAGAATTGTGCCGTACATTCCCGTAACGTTTATTGGCTGGCTTTGCATTATCCCCATTGCTCCCACAAGAGACAGGAATAACAGGGTACACAGAACAGACAGCCGACAGACTGTGCGCCGCTCCTGGCGGCGGTGGTATTCATGCATTCGCTTTTTTACCAATTCGATACGCTTTTCTGTATCGTACATGCCTTCCAACCTCCTTCCACAAAAACAGTCTTAAAAGTCCTTTCACTTATATAGGTACAAAAAAAGCGAAAAACTCTCACCTGAAAATCAAATTTTTTCAAAAAAATTTGAGAGCTGCCGAAACAGCTCCCAAAAGAGAAAAAAACAGGTTATATTATTGTATCGAACTGCGGAAGATCAGTTTTCCCGCTGCCAGGATCAGTACAGGCAACAGATAAGCAATATACTGTGCTGCACTGCCATAGGCGATCAGAAGATTATAAATTGCGTGAAAGGTGATTGCTGCTCCCAGCAGACCGCAGGTTCCGGCAATCTTCAGCCATGTTCTCTGCCACACATATGCAAGACCACCGCCGACAATGGCTCCACAGATCACATGCATGGCTCCAGTCCCAATACCCCGGAAGAAAATAAAAGAAAAATGACCGGCTCCGTTTTGGATCAGATAGCAGACATTCTCAAATGTGGCAAAGGAAAGAGCTATAACTACAGCTGTATTTTTTATCTGCTCTCTTTTCGGCTCAAATATCAGCAGATAAAAGAGCAATGGCAGAAGTTTCATCACTTCCTCCACCACCGGGGCGATCTCTGTGGTAGCTGCAAAGGTGTCCGCTTTATAAAGTGCAGCGAAAAAGGTGTTGATGTATGCGGAAAGTAGACAGACACCCATCCCGGCAAAGCAGAACAGAAAGAATTTTCTCTGCCGCTTTCCCATACACAGAGCGGCGATCAGCAGAGGCGAGGCCATGCAAAGAAATACGTTTTCAATATATGTCATACCTGCACCGCCTTTCCTGTGGCCGGGAGCAGTGCGAACAGGCAGCCTGTAAGCAGAAGATCAAACCAGCAATAGGGATTGGAAATGGAATAACCCGGCCACAGACAGCCGGAGAGCCAAAGAGCATACTCCACCGCCACATAGCACAGCACCCCAATGTGAAAATACCGGATCTTACGTGCCGTTCCCGTCTGTATCAGAGCATAAATAAGCCCTCTGATGGAATGATAAGAAACAACGATCATCATGCCACACCAGAGCAGATTGGAGAGAACATCCCCAAAGGTACAGTAAAACACACAAAGCGGAATGCCAATCAGAGGAGCTATCAGAGATTTCCGTGTCGAAAAGTCTCTTTCCTCCGCAGAAGAAAGGGTGTATTGCAGAAGATAAAGAAAAATCACGCTGGCTATCCAGCCGAACTCTGACACATAAAAGACCTGCGGCGTTTCAGAAAACAGAAGCAGATACAGCGTCCAGTAAAGAGAGCCAAGGGCAAAGCAGCCGTAAAAGCAGGTCAGCAGGAAATATGTCTGTTTTCGACCTTTTAGATACCGAATACCACTCATACAAAAGCCCAACAGGGTAACAGCGAATTGAAAAAGATTATTGATCAGCTCCATCTCCATTGTCCCCCTTTTGTTCCTCCGTCTGCTCCTCTTTGTCCAGCTGGCGGATGCGGAAGCACAGAACCGTCACGCACACGCCGAGAATAAAAGCGAGCAGTCCGATCACCATATATCCCAGTGCGGTGCCGCCGCCTAAAATTGTTGCTGCTGTTTCAAAGCCGGAAGAAGCACCGGGCTCAATCTGTCCGACAATACCTGGCATGACAAAGGAAACACCAACGATTACTGCAAGGCATGCCGCTATGCAGAATGCGGAGACAATCCGTCTGTGCCTCAGTCTCTGCTGTCGTTCTTTTTCCCCAATACGCCGTTTTACTTCAGCAATTCGTTCCTCATTTTTCAACATCTGTAATACCCTCCCGTTGCAATAATCCGCGTAAACGCTCTTTTCCCCGGTACACCATATTTGTGATCTGTTTCACACTTTTTCCCATGACCTTAGCAGCCTGTTGATAGCTCATACCCTCAAAATAGGTCAGATAAAGAGCTTCCCGATAATCTGAATTTAACTCGTCCATGCAGAGATGCAGGATCTGATTTCGTTCCTTTGTGCGGACGATCTCCTCCACCAGCGTTTGTGCCTCCGGTTCTCTGGTCAGGTCGTCAAGACTGAAGATAATCCGCCGTCTGCTTTTGTGGCGTAATGCCATGTGACGCGCTGCTTTATAGAGGTAAGCCTTAAAACATCCATCCCGGATGCGGGGCTTTTTCGTAAACAGCCAGGAAAAGGTTTCCATCATTAAGTCCTCCGCTTCGTGGACATCATGCAGATAACCATCGATGTATAAGGTCAATGGATCGCCGTATTTTTTTATCAATAGTTCAAGTCCTGTCTCATCACCGCACAGATATTGCCCATAAAGTTCTTCATCAGTGACCATATCGTTCTTCCTTTCCAAGTATTACTCCTCTATTGTCAGATGAAAGCTCCAGGTTCGTGAATCATTTTTGTCTGCGAAGACATACAACATGTCAGGAGAAATCCCTGACAAAAAAATAACCAGAGCCTAAGCTCTGGTTAAATTCTCACTATTTTGTAGCAGCCAGTACGGGAATCGAACCCGTGTTTTCGCCGTGAGAGGGCGACGTCTTAACCCCTTGACCAACTGGCCATTTGTTTATCTGTCGTTTGCTCTTCGCTGTCGACTCGTTTAATATACACCATCTTTTTCTAAAATGCAAGTACTTTTTTAAAAAAATTTCAATTTTTTTATTTTTCTCGAATTTTTCGTTCAAAAAGCCCTGTATTTATGCGGTTTTTGCCACAAAAAAATTTTTATTTTTTTGTCCCAGAGAAGAAATGCCATGGCAGCTCCACCGCATTCCATGGCATTTCCCAGTTATTTATTTCTGTTTCTGACTGTTTCTTATTCCTCTATATCCTCCGCAGGCTCTGCTGGAATGAATACGCGGGATTTCTTTTCTTCGTGTTTATGAAGTGCTGCTTTCTCAGTTGCCTCAATACAGAATTCCATCTGAGAGTTAATCTGGGCTTTGCCTCGTTTATCCGGCTTCACATAAGTTCCATCCGGCTGCAGGATATGAGCTTTTACATTATCCTTAAACTCCAGATCAAGTACATGCTCCAGCTCTTTCTTAATCTTCTCATCTTCCACAGGGAAAACAATCTCTACCCTGCGGTCAAGGTTACGCGGCATCCAATCCGCACTTCCCATATAGATTTCCGGGTTTCCGCCGTTTTCAAAATAGAAAATACGGCTATGCTCCAGAAATTCCCCTACAATAGAACGGACATGAATATTCTCACTGATTCCCGGCACTCCTACTTTCAGACAGCAGATACCCCTTACCAGAAGCTCCACCTGAACTCCGCAGGAAGATGCATAATACAATCCAGCAATAATCTTCGGATCACAGAGAGAATTCATCTTTGCGCGGATTAACGCCGGAAGTCCTTTCTTCGCATTCTCTGCCTCACGTTCAATCAGGCTTAAGAACCTGTCCTTCATCCAGATTGGTGCTACGATCAGCTTATTCCAGCTTTTCGGTTCAGAATATCCAGAGAGCATGTTAAATACTGCTGTTGCATCTTCACCAAAACGTTCATCGCAGGTAAAGATACCGCAGTCTGTATAGAGTTTGGCAGTGGAATCATTGTAGTTTCCGGTTGCCAGATGCACATAACGGCGGATTCCTGTCTCTTCCCTGCGCACAACCAGTGTGATCTTGCTGTGTGTCTTAAGGCCTACCAGACCATAAATTACATGACATCCTGCCTTCTCCAGCTTCTTCGCCCATACAATATTATTTTCTTCATCAAAACGTGCTTTCAGCTCTACCAGCACGGAAACCTGTTTGCCGTTTTCTGCTGCCTGCGCAAGGGCAGCAATGATCGGTGAATTGCCGCTGACACGATACAGAGTCTGTTTAATAGCCAGAACATCCGGATCTTTTGCTGCCTGACGTACGAAATTTACAACAGGATCGAAGCTCATATAAGGATGATGCAGGAATACATCGCCCTCACGTATCACCTGGAAAATATCCTTCTCATTCTGAAATTCCGGTACAGGTGCCGGCTGATATCTCGGTGTCTTGTAAGCATCAAAGCCATCCGCACCATATACTTTCATAAGCATGGTAAGATCCAGAGGTCCGTTTATCTCAAAAATATCTGCCTCTTTGATGTCAAATTCCGTTTTCAGAATCTTCAGCAGGCGTTCATCCATCTTATCCTCTACTTCCAGACGGATAACCTCACCCCACTGACGTTTCTTTAACTGGCGCTGGATCTCCACCAGCAGATCCTCTGCCTCATCTTCATCGATGGTAAGATCCGCATTACGCATAATACGGTAAGGATGGGCACATATCACATCATAACTCAGGAAAAGTTTGTCAATATTTCTTTCAATAATCTCTTCCAGCAGGATCACTGTGGTATCTCCATCCTTCTTTGACGGAATCTGCACCACCCTTGGAAGCACAGACGGAACCTGCACTGTAGCAAACAGAAGTTCTCCTGTTTTATCCTTTTTGCTGAGTTTATCACTCTTCTCCTTCTTAGAGATCAGAGCACCGATATTTAATGTCTTGTTTCTGATCAGTGGAAACGGTCTGGAAGAGTCCATTGCCATCGGTGTAAGTACCGGATATACATTATCCTCAAAGTATCTGTCTACAAATACACTCTGTGCTTCTGTAAGATTCTCATGGGCTGCCACCAGGTGCATTCCGGCTTTCTCAAGCGCAGGGATCAGAGAACGGTTCAGTGTATTATACTGTACATGAACCAGTTCATGGGTACGGACACTGATTTCTTTTAACTGTTCCTTGGCTGTCATTCCTGCAATGTCTGTTTTATGATATCCTGCATGTACCTGATCCTTAAGAGACGCCACACGCACCATAAAGAATTCATCCAGATTGGATGCGGTAATGCTTAAGAACTTCAGTCTGTCAAACAAAGGAAGATTTTTATCTCTTGCTTCACTCAGAACACGCTCGTCAAATTTGAGCCAGCTCAGCTCGCGATTCACGAAATATTCTTTCTTTTCAAATTTTTCAAAGTCCATAAGTTCATCCTCCTTTACGCTCTGCCCTTGCGTCTGAGAACCAGACGAATGCCAAATACTTCTTCAAAAAATGCCTCTTTATCTTTCAGCAGTCCCAGTTCCAGGGAAATGTCCTGTGCAGAATCCACGATCATCTGCAGTTCTCTGTCTTTGAGCACTGCTTTGATTCCTTTTACTTTCTGATAATGACTTCTGTCCATGGCATTTGCCAGGCGAAGGATTGCAGTCATCTTTGCCACCTTGATATAGCTCTCTCTGTCAATAGCGATTCCCATACTGTAAAGTTCATCGTAGTGAACAAACGCAGAATTATTGAATCTGACCGCACATGCGATCATCTGGCGTTCCATAAAGGACAGCCCAATGATATCTGTAGACATAATGATCTGATAGGAACACTCGGAAACCTTTTCCATACTGATATATTTGCCACAGTCATGAAGCAGTGCCGCGATCTGCAATAACAGACGTTCTCTTGCTCCCATACCATGAACCTTCTTCATACTGTCAAAGATATTCAGGCAAAGATTCATAGTTCCCTGGATATGGCTCTTACTGCTGGAATAGCGTTTCGCAATGTTCTTTGATGTAACCAGAATGTCATTCTCAAAATTGTGGACACTTTTGAGAAATTTTTTCTTCTCTGCAAAATCATAGGCAATTCCATCCAGCAGGGAAACACCTGGTGCCCAGAGAGACTCTGCATTGAAAATATCAATAAAATTTCTGCACACTACCATGGTCGGCACAACAAGGGATGCATATTCCGGATCAATCTCCATCTCCTGTGCCAGCAGGTCAACAGATTTTCCAACTGTATCCTCATAGCGTTTCATAAATTCTTCCCTTGTAATGATCCTGTCTTCCATTTCCTCCTGGAAGATCATATCTGTAATAAAATCTCCCATCAGGATCACATTCCTGATATCCTTATCCTTCAGATACAGACGCTGAAAGCTCATCAGGTCATTTCGGATAAATTCCTCAACCAGCTTGTCATAATGAATGGTTGTTTTCTCCAGTTCCTGCAGACGCTGGCGGATTCTTAAACTTCCCATTTTAAGTCCCTGGGTAGTGACCAGAGCATCCTTGTCAAAGAGGGAAACCTGAAGGCTTCCGCCGCCCACATCCAGGATCGCGGTGCCTTTCTGGATCATCTTTTTGAATCCCTTTTCTATAGCAGCAATTGATTTGTACCCAAGGAAATGCTGTTCTGCACTGCTTAATATTTCAATTTTCATTCCTGTACGCTGATATATCTGTTCAATGATCAGCAGCGGATTCACAAGTTCTCTGAATGCACTGGTGCCGCAGGCACGATATTCTTCCACCCCAAAGTCCTGCATCAGCCTCTTAAAGTCGTTCAGCACCTCACATAAAACATTCAGCATTTCTGAATCGATCTTTCCGTCAGAATAGACACCCTTTCCGATTTCCAGACTGTATCTGACATCATTCAGTTCACGAAAACCAATTCTTTTTGACATCTCAAAGATCTTCATGCTGACTTCATAAGATCCGATGTCAATGGCTGCAAATGTCATGACTGCCATATGCGTTCCCCCTTTACCATTCATCTATTTGCTTTTTTATTCCTTCTCCACACCCAGCAGATGGTCGATAAACTGCTGTGCAGTTCGTCCTGTAAGTCCTCCATGGGAAAGCTCCCACTTATTTGCTTCCAGAAACAGTTCGTCCTCCGGCATGGTAATTCCGTTTCTCTCTGCGAGAGCTTTCACAATTGTCTGGAATTCTTTTTTGCTCGGTGCGCCATAGTAAATACGGACACCAAAACGATAAACCAGTGAAAGCTTCTCCTGCACTGTATCGGAGGAATGCAGATCGTCATCATCCATGATCTCCAGCTTATCACTGGATTTCTCTCTTACCAGATGTCTTCTGTTACTTGTTGCATAGATCAGGATATTGTCCGGCTTCTTCTCCAGACCCCCCTCGATCACTGCCTTCAGATATTTATATTCGATTTCAAATTCCTCGAATGACAGATCATCCATATAGATAATGAATTTATAGTTTCTGTTCTTGATCTGGGCGATCACATCATTCAGATCCTGAA
>OHLC01001022.1_pt1 | contig 12095 bp, 10 predicted proteins | sample 1568981 | NCBI WGS metagenome assembly OHLC01 (sample SAMEA3879510, study PRJEB24766) | human gut metagenome | biome: human-associated habitat; feature: feces | place: USA | collected 1985/1987 | reverse complement strand
AATTCCATCCGGGTGAAAACATCGGAATGGGTAAAGACCACACTCTTTTCGCTTTGGTAGATGGTACAGTTAGTTTCAAGGTAGGCAAAGAAGACAGAAGATATGTTTCTATCATCCCTGCTGAAGCAACAGAAGCATAACCTGTACAACTGAAAATATTCAAGAAAAGGAGATGTAATCCAAAGGATTGCATCTCCTTTCTTTTTTTATGCAGATTTTCATTGCTCGCTTATTCGTTTTTTCTTTATCTTTGTAGCCTTAATAAAGAAAGTTCATAAAAAGTATAGATATGCTTACCATTAAACAAATTACAGAAAATACAGAAGCGGTACTCCGCGGACTGGAAAAGAAGCATTTCAAGAATGCAAAAGAGACGATTGACGAAGTCATCGCCCTCAACGACAAGAGACGTACTACGCAAAACCTATTAGATAAGAACCTGGCAGAGGTTAATTCACTTTCCCGCACGATCGGTCAGCTGATGAAAGAAGGAAAGAAAGAAGAAGCCGAAGCTGCACGTGCACGTGTTGCCGAACTGAAAGAAAGCAACAAAGCGCTGGACGCTACCATGACACAGGCTGCTACAGACATGCAGAATGTACTTTATACGATCCCCAACATTCCTTATGACAGCGTACCCGAAGGCGTAGGTGCCGAAGACAATGTCGTAGAAAAGATGGGAGGCATGGAAACAGAACTTCCCAAAGATGCACTGCCTCACTGGGAACTGGCTAAAAAATACGATTTAATCGATTTCGACCTAGGTGTAAAGATTACAGGTGCGGGCTTCCCCGTATACAAAGGAAAAGGTGCCCAACTGCAACGTGCCCTGATCAACTTCTTCCTGGACGAAGCACGCAAATCCGGATATACTGAAATCATGCCGCCGACAGTAGTCAATGCCGCTTCAGGTTATGGTACAGGCCAGCTTCCCGACAAAGAAGGACAGATGTATCATTGCGAAGTAGATGATCTCTATCTGATCCCGACAGCCGAAGTTCCGTCGCGAAGCCGGTTCTTACGGTAAAGACGTACGCGGGCTGAACCGTCTGCACGAATTCTCCAAAGTAGAATTAGTGCGTATCGACAAGCCGGAACATTCTAAAGAATCCCACCAGCAAATGCTTGACCACGTAGAAGGCCTGTTGCAGAAACTGGAACTTCCATACCGTATACTCCGCCTTTGTGGTGGTGATATGAGCTTTACTGCTGCGCTTTGTTTCGACTTCGAAGTATACTCCGAAGCACAGAAACGCTGGCTGGAAGTAAGTTCCGTATCTAACTTCGACACTTACCAGGCCAACCGGCTGAAATGCCGCTACCGTAGTGCAGAAAAGAAAACAGAACTCTGCCATACGTTAAATGGATCAGCACTGGCACTACCACGTATCGTCGCCGCTTTATTGGAAAACAATCAAACCCCCGAAGGAATTAGAATTCCTAAAGCATTGGTTCCATACTGCGGTTTCGACATGATAGACTAAGAAACTTTCTACTCCTGTAAGGATGAGATATCTCTGCCCCTTACAGGAGTTTCCTTTATTAACCTTTAACACATTTACCCCCATGACAAAAAACACAAAAAGTTTCGTATTGCCATTGGCATTCATTGGCGTTATGTTCTTTTCACTGGGCTTCGCCCTTGGTATCAACTCAGTATTAGTCCCCGTATTGAAGGGATCACTGGAAATCAGTTCGGCCGAATCATATCTGATCATTGCCGCCACTTTCATCCCGTTCCTTATTTTTGGTTATCCGGCAAGCCTTACAATCAAAAAAATCGGATACAAACGAACAATGGTCCTTTCATTCCTTATGTTTGCCATAGCCTTCGGACTTTTCATACCATCGGCAAGTTATGAAAGTTTTCCTCTGTTTTTATTGGCTTCCTTTATCAGCGGAAGTGCCAACGCTTATCTGCAAGCTGCCGTAAACCCGTATATCACGATTCTGGGACCGATAGACAGTGCTGCCAAACGTATCAGCATTATGGGTATATGCAACAAACTCGCATGGCCGATTCCTCCTTTATTCCTGGCTTTCCTAATCGGAAAAGAAGTGACCGATATTACAGTAGCTGACCTGTTTCTGCCATTCTACGTTATTATCGCCGCATTCATCGCACTAGGTATTATCGCATACATGGCTCCCCTACCGGAAGTCAAAGCCGTCGGTGAAGACGACAGCGAAGAGGCAGCCGAAGCCTGTCCGTACGCCGCAAAGAAAACCTCCATCTGGCAATTCCCGCATTTATTATTAGGATGTCTTGCTCTCTTCTTATATGTAGGTGTAGAAACCGTATCACTGGGTACATTAGTAGATTATGCCACCAGCCTTCATTTGGAAAATGCAGCAATGTATGCCTGGATTGCTCCGATAGGCATTGTGATCGGTTACATCTGCGGCATCATCTTCATCCCTAAATATATGAGCCAGGCTACAGCACTGAAGATTTGTTCAGTGCTGGCTATCATCGGTTCCGTACTAGTAGTACTTACACCTGCCGATATATCCATCTATTTCATCTCATTTATGGCATTGGGATGTTCTTTAATGTGGCCTGCCCTATGGCCTTTGGCTATGGCAGATTTAGGAAAGTTCACCAAATCCGGTTCATCTCTTCTGATCATGGCAATGGCAGGCGGTGCTGTTATTCCGACCTTATTTGGCTATCTGAAAGACATTTCCGATATTCAGAAAGCATATTGGGTTTGCCTTCCCTGCTTCCTGTTTATTCTATATTATGGGGTAGCCGGATACAAAATCAGAACGAAATAAATAAAGATATTCACATGGATATGGAAAGTCACTCATCAAAAGAGTGACTTTTCTTTTTATATTTCGTAAATAAGCCGTATCTTTGCCGAAATTTATAACATTCTGATAGCAGTTACGTAATAATACCAACAAATTAATTAGATAATGAACAAAATCATTAGCAAAGAACGCTTTTCTGAGAAAGTGTTTAAACTTGAAATTGAAGCTCCTTTAATTGCTAAATCCCGCAAAGCCGGCCACTTCGTCATTGTACGTGTAGGCGACAAGGGAGAACGTATGCCTCTGACGATTGCCGGTTCTGATTTGAAGAAAGGCACCATCACTCTGGTGATACAGGAAGTCGGGCTCTCCTCTACCCGTCTTTGTGAATTGAACGAAGGTGATTATATCACTGATGTAGTAGGTCCGCTCGGACAAGCTACTCATATTGAGAATTTCGGAACAGTTGTTTGTGCTGGTGGTGGTGTAGGTGTTGCTCCGATGCTTCCTATCGTACAGGCTTTGAAAGCTGCCGGAAACAGAGTGATCACTGTATTGGCAGGACGTAACAAAGACCTTATCATTCTGGAAAAAGAAATGCGTGAAAGCTCCGATGAGGTGATTATTATGACGGACGATGGCTCTTACGGGCGTAAAGGTCTGGTAACCGAAGGCGTGGAAGAAGTCATCAAACGTGAAAAGGTAGATAAATGCTTCGCCATCGGCCCTGCTATCATGATGAAGTTCGTTTGTCTGCTGACAAAGAAATATGAGATTCCTACCGACGTTTCATTAAATACCATCATGGTAGACGGAACCGGCATGTGTGGTGCTTGCCGTATCACGGTAGGAGGAAAAACGAAGTTCGTTTGTGTTGACGGTCCCGAATTCGACGGTCATCAGGTGGACTTTGATGAAATGCTGAAACGTATGGGTGCGTTCAAAAAAATTGAGCGTGAAGAGATGAACAAACTCCAGCCCGAATGTGAAGCAACGAAAGAGATAGATGAGAAAAGCCGCAACGCAGCCTGGAGACAGGAACTGCGCAAATCGATGAAACCGAAAGAACGTACAGCTATTCCACGTGTCGAGATGAACGAACTCGATGCCGAATACCGTTCACATAGCCGCAAGGAAGAAGTAAACCAGGGTCTGACCGCTGAGCAAGCAGTTACAGAAGCCAAGCGTTGTCTGGACTGCGCTAACCCTGGATGTATGGAAGGGTGTCCGGTAGGCATCGACATTCCGCGCTTCATTAAGAACATTGAGCGTGGCGAATTCCTCGAAGCAGCCAAAACACTGAAAGAGACAAGTGCGCTTCCGGCAGTATGCGGTCGTGTCTGCCCACAGGAAAAGCAATGCGAATCCAAATGTATACACTTGAAGATGAATGAAAAACCGGTAGCTATCGGTTATCTGGAACGCTTCGCTGCTGACTTCGAACGTGAAAGCGGACAAATTTCAGTACCTGTCATTGCCGAAAAGAACGGCATCAAAGTGGCGGTGATCGGTTCGGGTCCTGCCGGATTATCATTCGCAGGTGATATGGCAAAATACGGTTATGATGTAACAGTATTCGAGGCACTCCACGAAATCGGCGGTGTATTAAAATATGGTATTCCGGAATTCCGTCTGCCAAACAAGATTGTAGATGTAGAAATAGACAACCTCGTTAAAATGGGCGTTACTTTCATCAAAGACTGCATTGTAGGAAAAACAATCAGTGTGGAAGATTTGAAGGAAGAAGGTTTTAAAGGAATATTTGTCGCTTCCGGTGCCGGTTTGCCTAACTTTATGAATATACCGGGCGAAAACTCGATCAATATCATGTCTTCCAACGAATACCTCACTCGTGTCAATCTAATGGATGCTGCGAGCGAAGACTCTGACACTCCGGTAGCTTTCGGCAAAAATGTGGCTGTCATCGGTGGTGGTAATACTGCTATGGACTCTGTCCGTACAGCCAAACGCCTGGGTGCTGAACGTGCTATGATCATCTACCGCCGTTCGGAAGAAGAAATGCCTGCACGTATCGAGGAAGTGAAGCATGCCAAAGAAGAAGGAGTCGAATTCCTGACATTGCACAATCCGATTGAATATATTGCCGACGAACAAGGTTGCGTGAAACAGGTCATTCTCCAGAAGATGGAATTAGGAGAGCCGGATGCTTCCGGACGTCGCAGTCCTGTAGCCATTCCGGGAGCTACGGAAACAATCGATATCGATCTGGCCATCGTCAGTGTCGGTGTATCTCCGAACCCGATTGTTCCGAGTTCCATTAAAGGACTGGAATTAGGACGCAAAGGAACCATTGCCGTAGATGACAACATGGAATCATCTATTCCGATGATCTATGCCGGCGGAGACATTGTGCGCGGAGGAGCTACCGTAATCCTTGCCATGGGAGATGGCCGTAAAGCCGCCGCTGCCATGAATGAACAACTGCAAAGCAAGTAAAAGGACAAGCTTATTATAACAGAAAGCCCCGTCTGCTGAATGCAAACGGGGTTTTCTTATCACAAGATACTTCTTACTTCACTACGCTATTCGTCGCAGGGTCCGGGAAAATCACGGTCGGTTTAAACGACTTCGCTTCCTCAAAATCCATCAATGCATACGACATGATAATCACAATATCATCCGGTTGCACCTTGCGGGCGGCAGCACCGTTCAGACAAATCTTACCGGAACCGCGTTCACCTTTGATAATGTAGGTTTCAAAGCGTTCGCCATTGTTGTTATCAGCGATGTACACTTTTTCTCCCGGAATCATGTTGGCAGCATCCAGCAGGTCTTCGTCAATCGTGATACTACCCATGTAGTTCAGATTGGCCTCTGTGACACGTGCACAATGAATTTTCGACTTCAACACTTCAATCATCATAAGGTTTCGTCTTTTTTTAATTTAGATTTCTTTATACTTGATATTATCAATCAGTCTGACCTCTCCGCAGAACACTGTGATACAGCCTACTACATACAGAGAATCCTCCCAACTGCTTACCTTTTGCAGCGTGTTTCCGTCAACGATTTCAAAATACTCCAAACGCAATCCCGGAGCATCCTCTATCGCTTCTTCTACCATCTTCTGCGTCTCACTCACTGTATGAGATGCTGCAAAGGTACGACTTTTAAATAATGTCTGAGAAATATTTAAAGCATTTTCACGTTCTTGTGCTGATAAACGTTTATTCCGACTGCTCAGAGCCAATCCGTCTTCTTCACGAACGATAGGACAACCTACAATTTCCAGTTTATAATCCATCTGACGAACCATCTCCCGAATAATCGCCAGTTGCTGGAAATCTTTCTCTCCGAAATAAGCACGATCCGGTTGCACCGCGTCAAACAACTTGCTGACAATCTGGCAAACTCCGTTGAAATGTCCCGGACGGAAAGCCCCTTCCATCACCGTATCCAACGGAGCATAGCTGAATTCACGCGTATCCGGCTGCGGATACATCTCTTCTACCGAAGGAGCAAAGGCAAATGCTGCCCCGCAATCTTCCAACAAGCGGCAGTCAGCATCCAATGTACGCGGATACTTTGCTAAATCGTTTTTATCGTTAAACTGAGTGGGATTTACAAAAACACTCACTACTGTTACACCATTCTCACTTACGCTGCGCTTTACCAGTGATGCGTGTCCTGCATGTAAAGCACCCATTGTGGGTACCAGTCCTACCTTCTTACCCTGGGCTCTCAGTGCCGTCAATTCGGCCTGTAAGTCCTTGATAGTGTGTATTACTTTCATTTTTGTTAATTGGTTTATGTTTTGGTCGTTTGCAAAAACTCTGCAAAATAAACTAATATTTGCCACATAAAGAAAGAATATCTTATTTAATGTGTCTTTTTTTTCGTATCTTTGCAGAATATTATAGTGAACTATTGTTATTATGACAAAGGCGAATAAAGTTTTATTTATTACTCAAGAGATTACACCTTACGTTTCAGAATCCGAAATGGCCAATATAGGTAGAAACCTTCCACAGGCAATACAAGAAAAAGGCCGTGAAATCAGGACATTTATGCCTAAATGGGGAAACATTAACGAACGCAGAAATCAACTGCATGAAGTAATTCGCCTCTCCGGTATGAACCTGATCATCGACGATACTGATCACCCCCTTATTATAAAAGTTGCTTCTATTCAATCCGCACGTATGCAGGTATATTTCATCGATAATGATGATTATTTCCAGAATCGCTTGCAGACAGCGGACGAAAATGGTGTGGAATACGATGACAACGACAGTCGTGCTATCTTTTATGCACGCGGTGTGCTGGAAACAGTGAAGAAGCTTCGCTGGTGTCCCGACGTTATCCACTGTCACGGATGGATGACGGCATTGGCTCCTCTTTATATTAAGAAGGCCTACAAGGACGAACCATCGTTCCGTGATGCCAAAGTTGTATTCTCGGTATATGAAGATGATTTCAAGAATACGCTCAGTGAGGACTTTGCAACCAAACTGATGTTGAAAGGCATCACCAAGAAGGATTTGGCTGGTTTGAAGGAACCGGTAGACTATGCGGCACTTTGTAAACTTGCCGTTGATTATTCTGACGGAATCATACAAAACAGCGCAAAGGTAGACGAATCAATCATTGAGTACGCCCGCCAATCAGGCAAACTGGTACTTGATTATCAGGATCCGGAAAACTACGCAAACGCTTGCAACGAATTCTACGATCAGGTATGGGAAACCACTACAAATAAAGAAGAAGAATAAAAATCTAGATACGACAATCATGAAAGCAAAATATGCCTTGATAGCTTTACTGGCAATCACATTTTTCGGATGCGATGATAATACAGGCGGACTGGGATTAGGAATGTTCCCGGGCAATGACCAAAATATCAAAGGAAAGTTATCCACGTTTGATGTAACTACTGAATCTGTTAAGACAGGTGACATTTATGCGAAAACTAACATCGGTTATATTGGCAAATTCACTGATGAAACATTTGGCACTTATCAGGCTGGATTCTTGGCTCAGCTAAATTGTCCGGATGGACTAACTTTTCCTGAACCATACAAAGAAGTTACAGATGCAAGTGGTAATGTTATTTCAGCCACAGGAAGAATGGTTGTCGATGATAAAGATCCAGAAAATAAAGATGTTACTTTTATAAAAGACGGAAATCAAATCATAGGAAACATACGTGCAGTCGAACTCTACCTGTGGTATGACAGCTACTTTGGAGACTCATTGACAGCTTGTAGATTAAGTGTATATGAACTGGGAGGCAATGGGAAAGAGACATTAAATCTTGATAATGCTTACTATACCGATATTAACCCTGAGGATTTTTACGATAGTCAGAATATATTAGGAACCAAAGCATATACAGCCGTAGATCTTTCAGTAAAAGATTCTATTCGTAACCTAAGCACATATGTTCCAAGTGTGCATATTGCTTTCAAAGAGGATATAGCAACAAGAGTAGGTGGAAATATTTTAACTGCGGCAAGAAAAGCTAAAAATGCTGATAAGGAATTCAATAGCCAATTATTCAGAGAAGCTTTTCAAGGAATCTACGTTAAGAGCGACTATGGTGATGGAACTGTACTCTATATAGATCAGCCACAAATGAATGTAGTATACAAATGCTATGCAACAGATTCTATTACCGGAAAAAAATTACAGAAGAAAGACGGAAGTGGTAAGGACTCTACTTATTACTCTTATCGTGTGTTTGCTACAACTCGTGAAGTAATCCAAGCCAATCAATTAAAGAATGATCCCGAAAGGATAGATGCATTAATTAAGGAAGATAAAAACACTTATTTAAAGAGTCCGGCAGGTATTTTCACCGAAGCTACACTACCCATTTCAGATATACAAAATGAATTGACAGGCGATACCTTAAATGCAGTAAAACTGACATTCACTAATTACAATCAAACAGGTGATAAGAAGTTTGGTATGGCTATACCATCTACTGTAATGCTTGTACGTAAGAAATTCCAGGATAGCTTCTTTAAAGACAATAAGCTGAGCGATGGTGTATCTTCTTATCTAACTTCACACACAAGTAGCACGAATCAATATGTATTCAGCAACATCACCAAATTGGTAAATGCTTGTATTGCAGAAAAGGAAGAGGCTAAAAAGAATGCTGGTAGTTCATGGGATGAAACTAAATGGTTACAAGAAAACCCTGATTGGAACAAAGTAGTCCTTATACCTGTACTTGTGACTTATGACTCTTCAAATACTACAACTGGTCAAGCTAATATTATTAGAATACAACATGATTTAAAACCAGGTTATGTACGGCTGAAAGGTGGAAGTCTAGGCAAAACAAATCCTGATTACAAGTTGAAACTTGAAGTTATTTCTACAGACTTCGGATTAACAACTAAGTCAAACTAAAAAGATATATAAAATAAACAGCGCGGGTTACTTCGGTAATTCGCGCTGTTTTTTTATATGTACCTGTACCTTCCAATATATAAAAAACAACCGTGAGGTGATTCCCATCTCCCCACGGTTACAACCAGTTAATTTATTATTATCTTATTCTTCTTTCTTTGCAGTAGCTTTCTTGCGAGTAGCTTTAGCTACCGGTTCCTTTTTCGCAGCTACTTTCTTGGTAGCTTTTGCAGCTCCTTTTTCAGCTTTTGCCTGCCATTTGGTTACTTCCTTTTGCAGTTCGGCTATCTCCTCACCCTGATTCTTAATAGTAGTCAGCAGAGAGTTAAGCTCTTCATTATCTACATCAACAGGATACAGTGAATCTACTCGTTTGATAAAGTCGCCCAAGATATTCATGTAGTTAGTGAAGGCATCGTAAGGAGAGTCATAGATGCCACGATTCAGCCAGATACCTGTATTCTTGGTAGTCATGAAACGGAAGTTGTTGCTGGCTTGCAGATAATCCCAGTCCTGCTTGATACGACGGTCGTCACACAGGTGAACACGTTCTGCTACGCTATACAACTTGTTGAAAGCCTCACGCTGCAGGATATTACCCAGCCAACTGCTTGTATCTCTTTCTTCGTCCACCCATGACATTGGATAAGGAACATCCAGTTGAGATACAGATTTCAATTTAGATACAATCTCTGTTGGAGTAGAGAACGTGATACCCTTTGATTTAGCACATTCGGGCAATGCTTTCAGGAATTCCAGGATATTGGAAGAAAGCGGCTGAGCCATACCCAATGCACTTAATTCCATAAAGATATTAATCACTTGCTCTTCTTGTGGCAACGCATCAATCCAGTTAATATACTTATCAGCAAATAATGGATATTCCGGCCATTCCGAATTGGAGAAACGCAATCCTATATCATCAGAAAGTTTAAAGTCTCTCAACAGCAATTTGAGACTTGGAGCCTGATTGCAGTGATATACATAGTGCGGGCTCTTCCATCCCAATACATGTTTTGCACCTTCCGTCAGCATTCCCTTAAAGCCCATAGAAGCTACCAGTCCACCTATTTCATCCGAATAAATCAAGCTGGAATTGCGGAACACCTTCGGTTCTTTGCCAAACATCTGTTTCATTTTATCACGCTGGCGAAGCACTTCTTCACGGAAGCAGTCTTCGTTAGCCAAAGATGACAAGCCGTGTGAATAAGGTTCGCAAAGGAACTCACAACAACCGGTATCATTCAACTGATGCAGCAAGTCAATCACCGCCGGAGCATGAATTTCAAGTTGCTCCAATGCCACACCGGAAATAGAAAGCGCCACTTTGAAAGCTCCTCCCGAGTTTTTCACCATCTCGATCAACGTGCTGAGAGCAGGTATATAAGATCGTTCGGCAACCTCATTCATACCGGTTTCATTTGCATAGTCATCATAGTAATAATGATCGGTGCCGATATCGAAAAAACGGTAGCGTTTCAAGTGTATAATCTGATGTATTTCGAAATAAAGACAGATCGTTCTCATAGTCTATATCATTTTATTGTTTACCATAATTTTTAATAACCTCATCATAGATACCGCGAACTTTATATCCCACGTTCTCCCATTTAATCTCATCCACTTCTTTCTTACCCTCTTCTTTCAGGTACTCGTACATAGCCGGGTAAGTACAGATAGAATAAATGGCATCCGCCATAGCGTGAATATCCCAGTAGTCCGTTTTAATACATTTATCCAAAATTTCGGCACAGCCGGATTGCTTGGATATAATGGAAGGTACACTACATTGCATAGCCTCCAACGGAGAGATACCGAATGGCTCAGATACAGAAGGCATAATGTATACATCACTGGCTTTCAGCACTTCGTACACCTGCTTTCCCTTCATAAAACCGGGGAAATGGAAACGGTCCGCAATACCGCGTTCGGCTACCAGACGAATCATCTGATCCATCATATCACCACTACCGGCCATTACGAAACGGACATTGCGCGTACGGTGCAATACCATTGCTGCAGCCTCTACAAAGTATTCCGGTCCTTTCTGCATGGTAATACGTCCCAGGAAAGTAACGACCTTTTCGCTCGGATTCTTTTGAGGAACAATATCCTGTATCTCTTGTGACAAAGGAGAAACGGCATTATGCACAGTAGACACCTTCTTCGGGTCCTGAAAATACTTATGGATCACAGTCTGACGGGTCAGTTCGCTCACACACATGATGTGGTCGGCATTGTCCATACCATTCTTCTCAATGGCATACACTGTCGGATTGACATTGCCGCGACTACGGTCGAAATCAGTAGCATGCACATGGATCACCAATGGCTTACCAGATACTTGCTTGGCATGTATCCCTGCCGGATAAGTCAGCCAGTCATGAGAATGAATGATATCAAACTCCTGCTGACGTGCTACCACCCCGGCAACGATCGAATAGTTATTGATCTCTTCCAGAAGATTATCCGGATAACGTCCGGAAAACTCAAGGCACCCTAAATCAGTCACATGACGATAACTGAAATCCGCATAAATATGATCCCTGTACTTATAATACTGGTCAGCGTTCATTCCCGCTTTGGAAACCCGTTGCTGCACATATTCACGGTCAACATCCTTCCAAACAATCGGAACTTGGTTGACACCCACTATCTTTAGAAAGCTCTGGTCTTCATCGCCCCAGGGCTTCGGTATACAAAAAGTAATATCCATATCGGGCTGCATTGCCATGCCTCGTGTCAAACCGAAACTGGCCGTTCCTAAACCGCCCAAGATATGAGGAGGAAATTCCCATCCAAACATTAATGCTTTCATAATGGTACTTAGTTTTATTCGGCGTTATACTTCTTCAACAAATCCACAACACGGAGGATAGCCGCAACATTCATCGCAAAAGAGACAGCTCCACGTCCGGTAAACGGTGGGTTACCATCAAACAATTCCGGGATCGTCC
>OHLC01001004.1_pt1 | contig 12273 bp, 9 predicted proteins | sample 1568981 | NCBI WGS metagenome assembly OHLC01 (sample SAMEA3879510, study PRJEB24766) | human gut metagenome | biome: human-associated habitat; feature: feces | place: USA | collected 1985/1987 | reverse complement strand
GCGAGAACACGGCCCGCGCGATGGGCGACAGCGCCCTCTTCATCAAACAGCGGCACGTGCGCAACTGCTCCTACGCCGATCCCGAATACGGCAAAGGCGTGGCGAAGGCATTGGGTATCGACTATGAGGAAGCCCTGAAAGCGGAGGACCCGGCACACCCGACGTGGGATCCCCGCAACAAAAAGTGATTCGCAGCAGACGCACCGAAAGGAGGTTCCTCCATTTCGTTAAGATCGCTACAAAATCCCGGATGAATATGTATTCATCCGGGATTTTACGCAATACGTCCTCTTCACCCTGTCCGAACGCCCCGCAAAACAAGGCCCGTCCGGCACGAACGGCCCGACGCGAAAAGCCTCATACGATGGGATCGATGACGCCTCCGCCTCCGCCACTCTTTCCGGCTCCGCAGGCTTTCTCCCCTCGACAACGATACTTCGAAAAATGCCAGCCGACACCTTGCTCCCGGCGACAACATCGACAGGCCGGTCCGCACAAGCGGATCGGTTTCCTTGCAAGAGGCAATCAAGGACGGTATTCCAGCATCGTTCCGGGACATTGGACATACCTTTACGGGGTCTTGGCCGGCTCCGTAAAATACAATGCCGGACTGCGATCCCGCACTTTCGGGAGCCGCAATCCGGCGCTGCGAATTTCAAAAGGCACTATGCCTGCGGCGTATCGTCGCCGCCTTTATTGCGATTACGGTTGCGATTTCGGTTACGACGACGCCCCCGGTCCCGGCTGCCGCGATTACCCTCGCCACGACCTTCTCCGTGGCGGGACTCCACATTCGCAGCCGCGACGACACCTTCTGCAGGTACCGGACCGGCACTCTTCGCACCGTCGCGTCCACGGCTCCGACCACGTCCCCCGCTGCGTCCGTTTCCGCCACGGCCCGACCCACTGCGTCCCCGGCGGCCGCCATGACCGAAAAAGCGGCGGGGTTATATTCAGGGCCTGCACCTACGGCTTCCGGCAAGGACAATTTCGGAATCTCCCGCTCGATAAACTCCTCGATACGGTGGAATTTACCCTGCTCCTCCTCGTTCACGAACGTAACGGCCCGCCCCGTAGCGCTGGCCCGCGCCGTGCGGCCGATGCGATGGATATAATCTTCGGGATCGTGCGGCACGTCATAATTGATGACCATGCCGATATCCTCGATGTCGATACCGCGTGCGACGATGTCCGTCGCTACGAGAATCCTCACTTTATTATTCTTAAAATCGAGCATCACCTGCTCGCGTTTCTCCTGATCCAGATCGGAGTGCATGGGAGCCACGTCGAGCTTCATACGCTTGAGCGTATGGGCCAACTCCTTGACCTTTTGTTTGGAAGAGGAGAAAATGATCGTCTTGGACTCCGAAGGCCAGGAGAACATCTCGCGGACGATCCCCAGCTTTTGGCCCTCGTAACAGATATAAGCACCCTGTTCGATCGCCTCGTTGGGCTTCGAAATGGCGATATTGACCTCGGCGGGATCGTTCAGAATCTGCTTGGCCATCTGCCGGATCTTGGGCGGCAGCGTCGCGGAGAACATCAGCGTCTGCCGCGATTTGGGCATATAGGAAACGATCTGCATAATGTCGTCGTAAAAACCCATATCGAGCATACGGTCGGCCTCGTCCAGAATCAGGTAATCCACATGCGAAAGATCGACGCGGCTGTTCATAAGGTGCGAAATCAGGCGTCCGGGCGTGGCGATCACCACATCGGCACCCATTTGCAGGCCGCGCTTCTGCTGGTCCCAGCCGCGGCCGTCGCCGCCGCCGTAAATTACGGCGGTAGAAACGGGCATATAGTAGGAAAAGCCCTGGAACTGCATGTCGATCTGCTGTGCCAACTCGCGCGTGGGTACGATAATGACCGATTTCACGACGTTCTTCTCATTGCCTTCGAGCAGCAGCCGGTTCAGCAGCGGCAGCGTATAGGCAGCCGTCTTGCCCGTACCGGTCTGGGCGCAGGCGATAATATCGCGCCCGTCCAGAATGATCGGAATGGTCTGCTCCTGCACAGGAGTCATCTCCTGAAAATTCATGGCGTCGATGCCGTCCAGCACCTCGTCTTCCAGATCGAGTTCGTCAAATCTCATACTATGCGTTTTCTTTCTTTTCCAATTATTACACTTCAAACGGGCGGGTTCTTTCGACCAACTCTCCCTGCAACGTCGCCGACGAGGAGGCGGTCACCCGCACCCGCACGTAATCCCCGATCCGGCACTCGCCGCGATCGAAGACCACCACCTTATTCTGCGACGTACGTCCGAAAAGCTGCCGGTCGCTGCGCTTGGAAGTACCTTCCACCAGAATTTCGAACTCTTTGCCGACATCGCGGGCGTTGCTTTCGGCCGAAAGCGTATTCTGCAAGGCGATGATTTCGTTCAAACGGGCCGTCTTGACCGAATCCGGCACATCGTCGGGCATGTGACGTTGAGCGAACGTATCGGGCCGCTCGGAATACTTGAACATATAGGCGAATTCATACCCCACCTCCCGCATCAGCGAAAGCGTCTGCCGATGATCCTCGTCCGTTTCGCTGCAGAATCCGGCGATCAGATCGGTCGTAATCGCGCAATCGGGCATATAGCGGCGGATAGCGGCGATGCGGTCGAGGTACCATTCGCGCGTATATTTGCGGTTCATCTTCTCGAGCATCCGCGACGATCCCGACTGGGCGGGCAGGTGGATGCAGCGGCAGATGTTGGGTTTCGACGCCATCACTTCGAGCAGACGGTCGCTCATGTCCTTGGGATGCGACGTTGCGAACCGAACGCGCAACAGCGGCGAAATTTCGGACACAAGGCGCATCAGCTCCGGAAAATCGACCGCTCCATAACGATACGAATTGACGTTCTGTCCCAACAGCGTCACCTCCCGGTAACCGTTCTCGAACAGGCTGCGGGCTTCGTTCAGAATAGTCTGCGGATCGCGGCTGCGCTCCACGCCCCGCGTATAAGGCACCACGCAGTACGAACAATAGTTGTTGCACCCGCGCATGATGGCGATATAACTGCTCACGCCGTTGCGATCGAGCCGCACGGGAGCGATTTCGGCGTAGGTTTCCTCGCGGGAAAGCAGGACATTGACGCCCCGGCCCCCTTCGCCCGCTTCGCGCACCAGGCGGGGCAGGTCGCGGTACGCATCCGGACCGGCGACGATATCCACGGGGTTCTCCCCTTCGAGCAGCCGTTCCCGCAAACGTTCGGCCATACAACCGATAATACCGACGAGCACTCCCGGCCGGCGGCGGCGCAGATGAGCCATCTCCCGCAAACGCCCCCAAATACGCTGTTCGGCATTATCTCGGATCGAACAGGTATTGATCAGAACGACATCCGCCTCCTCGATCTTGTCGGTATAGACATAGCCCTCCTGCTGCATGATCGCAACGACGATTTCCGTATCGCCGACGTTCATCTGACAGCCGTATGTTTCGACAAAAAGTTTACGGCCCGCACCCTGCAGCGGACGCAAAGTATTTATCTTCTCGTTATTCATAGTTGCAAAACCGGACTCGCCCGGTAAAATTAGGACCGAAAAACGGGAATCGACGATCGCGGTTCCCGTTTCCCCGGTATTTCTGAAAATTACTGTGCCTGAATTGCACCCGCTTCCGGGAAGGGCTTGAAGCCCTCTCCGTAGGTATCGTAGGCATCCGTAACCACGAAGAATGCTTTCGGGTCGATCTCCTGTACCTTACGCTGTACCGCATGCACCTCCTTGCGATCGACCACCAGGAAAATCATATCCTTTTCCTCCTCGGAGTACATACCCCGTGCCTTGATAAAAGTAGCGCTGCGTTCCAGATCCTCCAGAATGAACGTCCGGAGTTTTTCGTTTTCATCGCTGATGATGAACAGCAACTTGTCGTACGACGCACCGTCGATCACCCGGGCTACGACCCGCGAAGCGAGAAAAATCAAAATCAAAGAATAAAAAGTAAGCACCCAGCCCGAACCCGAACTATCGCCCGTACCGAGACCGAAACCGATCACCACCAAGCCTGAAAGGATCACCACGCAATCCGCCAGGAAGATACCCGTGGAAAACTTGATGCCCGCATACTTCTGAAGCAACATGGCGATAATGTCCGTACCGCCCGTGGTAGCCTGTGTCCGCACGACCATACCCTGCCCCACGCCGATAACGACCGCACCGATGATACAGGTCAGCAACAGATCATTCGACAAGTTGAGCGAACCGCCCAGCAATAGCGCCGGATCGAGATTGATACCGTCGGCCGTAAATGCCGCATCGGAATAGACCAACCGCGTCAGGATATTCATAAAACCGGGCGTGAACAGCGCAGCCACCACCGTCCGGGCGCCGAACTGTCCGCCGAAAACCAATACGGCGGTAATCATCAGCGGCACGTCGAACATATAGCCGAAAGTACCGACCTGGATCGACGGGAAAATATTATGCAATACGATGCCGACGCCATAGACTCCGCCCGGAACGAAATTGTAAGGATTGATAAAAAAAACGAAACCGGATCCCATGATCGCACAACCGACAAACAACTGAATCCAGGAACGCCACCAGGCCCAAGACCCCATCGGCTCCAATAAAGCTTTCGTATTGATCATAAAATTAACTATTTTAGAGCGGTTAATAATCGATTTAATTTTGCAAATATACGAAAAACTCCCGGATTTCCCGTTCGCTTCGGACTATTTTCCCAAAAAGCCGCAGTATTTAAATTTTTTTCGTTTATATTTGCATATACAATCCTGACAAATAAAGGGCATGATACTGACTTACTATTGCATTATCACGATGATAATCATCGCCTACCTGCTCGGCTCGATCCCCAGCGCCGTATGGATAGGCAAAAAATATTACGGCATTGACATCCGGGAACACGGCAGCAAAAACGCCGGTACGACCAACATGCTGCGGGTACTGGGACGCCGGGCAGCCCTGCCGGTCTTTCTGCTGGATTTCCTCAAGGGATTCGTCGCGGTCACATTGACCGAGATCCTCAAATACGACGCCTACATCAACGATATGTGGCTGATAAATATCAAGATCATCGCCGTATTCGCCGCCGTGCTCGGACACATCTTCCCCATTTTCGCGGGATTCCGGGGCGGCAAGGGCGTGGCGACCCTGGTAGGGGCGATTACGGGTATTTATCCGCCGGTAGTACTGCTCTGCTTCGCCGTATGGGTCGTGATCCTGATGATGACGCACTACGTTTCACTCGCCTCGATCGTGGCCGGCTGCTGCTTTCCGGTCTTCACGATCGCTTCGCCCAAAGTGAACCAATCGGTGCCTTTCATCGTCTTCTCGTTCGTCACGGCCGTTCTGCTGCTCTACACCCACCGCAAAAATATCGTTCGGCTGAAAAACGGCACGGAATCCAAAATATACATCTGGAAGCCCCATCGAAAAGCGGACAAATAGCACGGTAAAAACGATTCGCTTGTTTGGCGAATCGTTTTTTATCGAATAAGGTCCGAAACCGGAACCATATCCGAATAGGCACAAAAAAATCCGACTGCTCCATCTCCTGCCCCAACGGTCATTCGGATCGCTTCATCCGCCCGTTTCAGATCGGACATTCAATCCACGGTGAATAGCGAGCCGGAAATCACCATTATTCAACACGCTTGTATTGTCCGATTTCGATCTATTTGTGTCTGTTTCCGCTGCGATCCGATCTGTCGAAACCGACTGAAACGGCCTTGTAAAACAAAAGCGGAGGCATCCCCGGATTCTTCCGACAAAAAACGGGTATTTTACCGATTGGATAGATTTTCATATATTTGCTCGCAACGAATACCGATTTGTACGAACTGTCAAAAAGCGAAACACACGAAATTTGCTTTGTTCCCGGCATATATTATCTTTGCCGGAAGAGGTTAGGAAGGATAACCCGAATCCGGCCGGACACCAATCCCCCGGGACAGGCGTTTCGCCCTAAAAATTGAATTATCCACTACTTGATACCGAAAATTCTATGTTACGCGAAAACCTGATTAATATTTACGAAACCAGCTTCCGGGAGAACTATGCACTGCCGGCATTGACCGACTATTTCAAGCAGGAGAACTTCACCTACCTGGAAATGGGCGCCGAAATCGCCAAACTGCATCTGCTCTTCGACGAAGCGGGCATCCGGCAGGGCGACCGAATTGCGCTGATCGGCCGCAACAATCCCCGCTGGTGCATCACCTACATCGCCACGATCACTTACGGCGCGGTCATCGTGCCCATTCTGCAGGATTTCCATGCCAACGACGTGATCCACATCATCAACCATTCGGAAAGCCGACTGCTTTTCCTGGGCGACACGTTCTGGGACGCGATCGAAGCCGACCAGATCCGGAAAGTCGAAGCCGTCTTCTCGCTCACGGACCTGAACGCGATCTACGAGCGCCGGGATCCGAAGAAGCTGACGGATTTCCAGAAGAACCGCGAAAATCACTTCCGCAAAGCCTATCCGAAAGGGTTCGGACCGGAGCATATCCGCTTTCACAAGATTCCCAACGACCGGATGATCCTGCTCAACTACACCTCGGGAACGACCGGATATTCGAAAGGCGTCATGCTCTCGGTCAATAACCTGACGGGCAACGTGCTCTTCGCCCGAGGAGCCATAAACACCCAAACCGGCACGAACTATTTCCAGCGCGGCGGACGCACGCTCTCGTTCCTGCCTCTGGCACACGCCTACGGCTGTGCATTCGACTTTCTCGCGCCGCTGGCCGTCGGAGGCCACATCACCCTGCTGGGCAAAATTCCCACTCCGAAGATCCTGATCGAAGCCATGCAGGTCGTGCGCCCCACGATCATTTGCTGCGTACCCCTGATTCTCGAGAAAGTCTATCGCAAACAGGTACTGCCGCTGCTCGAAAAGGGGCCGATGAGTATCGCTATGAAGATTCCGCTGCTGAATACCGCCCTGCGCTCGGTAATCCGCAAGAAGATGATGGAATCGTTCGGCGGAGAGGTGAACATCTTCATCGTGGGCGGTGCACCGATGAATATGGAAACCGAAGCATTTCTGATGAGTATCAAATTCCCGATCACGATTGGATACGGCATGACCGAATGCGCTCCGCTCATCAGCTTCACTCCCGACAACGAATTCAAGGCCGGTTCCTGCGGGCGTTTCCTCTCGGAATTTATCCAGGTGAAGATCGACTCGCCCGATCCCGAACACGTCGCGGGCGAGATCCTGGTGCACGGCGAGCACGTCATGATGGGTTACTACAAGAACGAGGAGGAAACCCGGAAGGTCCTGGACGAAAAAGGGTGGCTCCATACGGGCGACATCGCCACGATGGATCCGGACGGCACGCTTTACATCCGCGGCCGCTCGAAAACCATGATACTCACGGGAAGCGGACAGAACATTTACCCCGAAGAGATCGAAGACAAACTCAACAACATGTATATGGTCCAGGAATCGCTGGTTCTGGAGCACAACGGTCGTTTGACGGCATTGGTCGTTCCCGACTTCGAACAGGCGGAGCTCGAAGGGATCGATAAAGAGGAACTGCCCCGAATCATGGAAAACAACCTCAAGGAACTCAACAAACTGTTGGCATCCTACGAACAGGTCGCAAGCATCACGGTCTATCCCACCGAATTTGAAAAGACGCCCAAACGCAGCATCAAGCGCTACCTATACAATACGGCTCTGCTGGAGAAATAGGCCGATTCGATGACGCACGAAAAATCGCTATCGAAGGGTTTTCCGCCGACAATCCGACAAGTTTCCCTTCGAAACAGCTTGCCGCCTTTTCAGGCGGCAAGCTGTTTCGAAGGCTCCTCGGAAATCTTCGCAATAGTCCGTACGATTGTCCTTACCTTTCACTATCTTTGCAGAAAACAGGATGCGCCTCGGAAAACGATGAACAAGTTCCCGTTTTCTTCTCGGCTTTCACTATCTTTGTATTTGTAGAAGATAGGATGCGGTTCGGCAATCTTTGCGTGCAAGCCTGCACGATTGACCTCACCTTTCACTATCTCTGACACCGAACATTTCGCCTCGACAAAATGCAAATAAATTTGCGTTTGCCTCCGGCTTATCGCTATCTTTGCCAATATGAAATTCAGCAGCAAACAAATGATCGGAGAAAACCTCCTGTACCTGATGGTATGGATGGTGATTATCCTAGTACCGGTCCTCAACTCGAAAATGCTCGAAGAGGTACACGTCAGTCTGGAGAACATCCTGATCGCCTGGCTAAAAATCGCACCTTATCTGCTGATCTTCATCATCCACAACAGCCTGATCGCTCCCAGACTGTTACTGCGAAAACATCGTTATGTATGGTATCTGGTCGTCAATCTGCTGACCATTACGGCCGTTTTCTCGCTGGTCGCCATTTATGAAAAATACGCTCCATACGACACCGAACCCTACATCCTGAACGGCAAAGCGTCATTCACCGATCTGGCGATCTATTGGAACATCCTGCTGGGATTCTTCATGACGGGCCTGAACATGGGTATCAAACTGCTGTATCGCTCCCTGCGCGACGAACAGCAAATGGAGGAGCTCAAACGTCAGAACCTGCAAGCGGAAATGGATTATCTGCGATACCAGATCAACCCCCATTTCTTCATGAATACGCTCAACAATATCCACGCCCTGATCGACATAGATACCGAATACGCGAAAAGCGCCGTCATCGAACTGTCCAAGATGATGCGGTACGTTCTCTACGAATCGGGCAGCGAAACCATATCGCTCAAAAAGGACATCCAATTCATCGAGAACTACATCGAGTTGATGCGCATCCGCTACGACAGCAGCATCGACATCCGTTTCGACTATCCGGACTCGATCCCGAATAAAGTGGCCATCCCGCCCCTGCTGCTGATCGTATTCGTCGAAAACGCGTTCAAGCACGGAGTAAGTTATAACCACGCCTCGTTCATCCAGATCCGAATCGGCTACCGGGATGATGCGGTAACGGCCGTCATCAGCAACAGCCGTCACGAAAAATCCCGGTCGGGTACTACGGGCATCGGACTCGAAAACGTCAAAAAACGGCTGGCATTGATTTACCAGGACAACTATACGCTCGCTATCGACGATTCCGATCCGGCCGTTTATACCGTCAAACTCATAATCCCCATCATGCCATGCTGAAATGTATCGCCATAGACGACGAGCCGCTGGCACTGCGGCAATTACAGGGTTATATCGCCAAAATCAATTTTCTGAAGCTCGAAAAAGCGTTCACCAACGCCATCGAAGCCCAGCAATATCTGGCCGGAAATCCGATCGACCTGATTTTCGTGGATATCAACATGCCCGATTTGAGCGGCGTAGAGTTCGTACGGTCGCTCGTCAGCCGCCCGATGATTATCTTCACGACGGCATATTCGGAATACGCCGTCGAGGGATTCAAACTCGATGCGATCGACTACCTGCTCAAACCGTTCAGCTTCGCCGATTTCAACCGTTCGGTAACCAAAGCGCAATCGCTGTATGAACTGTTGGCCTATCGGAAGACACAGGGGGACGTCCCGGCCCCGGAAGCCACCCCGCGCGACCGGGAGTACATCTCGATCAAAGCCGATTATAAAACGACGCTGGTACGCATCAGCGACATCGTTTATCTGGAAAGCGAAGGCGAATACGTACGGCTCCATCTGGACGACCGATCGACCATCACGACTCTTTTCCGGCTCAAGAACATGGAAGCGGCCCTGCCGTCGGAAATGTTCATGCGGGTCCACCGTTCCTACATCGTCAACCTGCAACGTATCAGGAGCTACGTGAAAGGTCGGGTTTTCATAAGTGACAGCGAATACGTTCCGATCGGCGAAAATTACCGGGAGGCGTTCCAACGATACATCGAAGCTCATTACCAGAATCTATAACGGAGAATCGCCTCCGAAGTCGATATCTTCAGGAGAAATCGCACCGTTCCGAACGGACATTCGACCGCCCGGCAACAAATAACAAAACGCGATTATATGTTTTCGGGGAGCTATTGGAAGCCGACACGCCCTTCCCCTCTTTGGAGAGGAAGGGCGTGTCGGCATTACAGAAGCGGCACAGACCGCAAATAAGCTCGATGCCGCGATCGTTGGCCAAGGGTACATCGGAAAGACATGACCCCCAAATATAAACTCTGCATTCCCAGAGCGCAGGCACGCTTGCCACCAACCCCGACTATGAGGGGCGAATCTTATTTGCGATCGGCCAGGCAGCTCTGAATATCCAGACTGACCGGCTCACCGTTGAGAGAAAAAGAGAGTGTGCAATCCTCGAAAGCGGTAAGTTTCTCGAACTGCAAAATAACGGTGGAATTATCGCCCCAAATTGCATCGACACTCTTTGCCTGGAAGGTTTTACCACTGTTATAAAGCACCACATCTTCGATTGAAAGTCCGTTGGTTTCATCACGGTCGGATGCAGGGATTTCAATTTTGATAGTTGTTTTGCCGTGTTTGTTGTTCAAACTCAAAAATTTGGGAGTTGCATGGGCGCTTCCTATCGCCAGCAGAGCGGCAGCGCACGAAAGAATAATTTTTTTCATAGCAAATGAATTTGAAGTGATGTAAAAGAGTTGATTTCCAATCGTTACGAAATAATATCCAAGATACGAAATAATGTCTTTTACTATATGCAGAAGATTCCGATATTTTTACAATAAATTATTGTGGGGGGGGGCTTTTACTCTTTTCGGTACAAAACTAATATAAAAATCCCCCCCCCAAATATTTTGATTAAATTAACCAAAATATATCCGAATGCAAAAGTATCGGGAAAAATCCATGCGCATCAGGCCCGCATAAAGCCTATGACTTACAAGCGGGGAAAACGGTCCATACGGGTATATCGCCCCTCGGCATACTCGTAACAATAGTGCACCAGGCCGTTGGTCAGGACCACGTAACGGGCCCCCAGCACCGAATTGTACCGGACGGCCTGCGCCAGCACCTGACGGTCTATTCCGATCCCGGCAGCCTTGCACTCGACGAGCATCAGCGGACAGGCCCGATCGTCCACGACCACCACATCGGCACGCTGCGGAGATCCGTTCATCGCTACGGCATACTCCTGGACGATCCGCATGGGCTGTGCTCCGCAATGGGAAATCAGGAACCCGATCAGGTGACGGCGCACCCACTCCTCGGGAGTCAGCACCAGGTAGATTCCCCGAAGCGGATCCCAAACGGTCATCTGCTCCCCACGCTGCGAAATCCGCAATTTGACTGCAGGAAAATTGAGCCGGGGATAGTCGGGAATCATATTCGGAAAAAATTAGTAACTTTACAGGGACAAATATACGAAAAGGCGACGGAATCCGTATCGCCCCGTATGCAAAGTGCCCCAAGCCGCAGAATACAGCGCAAAGCGGGAGCGAGCGTACGGGCTCGCAAACAAAGAGTGCCGATCGTATCTTATTACTTAACTAAACAGCGAAAGGCGGACGGCGGGTCCAACTCGTCCGCATCCGCCCGAGCCGCATAAAAAATTTATCGCCTTATGAAGAGTCTTTTGACCTTGCTCCTTCTCTCTTCCGCATGGATGACCTGCGCCCAGGATTACGCTTCGCCGGAGCCGGTCGAGATAGGCAAGGAGCTTTCCCGCACCACTTTCGTCGTCTATCCGACGGCGGAAGAGGCTGCCGCCGGATCGCGCGAAGCCTCCAAATACTTCACCCCGCTGGCAGAGTGGGAAAAAACGACGACCGAAGCCGGCACGGAGTTCTCCACGAAATTCACGGTGCCCTTCGCCTGGATAAACCGCCAGGTGCTCCTGCATGTGGAGTGGGCTTCGTCGGCTTACGAAATTCGCCTGAACGGGAAAGTCGCGGGATATTGCCAGAACGGGAGCAATCCGGCGGATTACAACTTCACCAAACAGGTCCGGGAAGGGGTCAATAATCTGACGATCAAGGTGCTGTCCAATCCTGCAAGCGCCGTACTCGAAAGTTGGGCGCATCCCTCCGAACCGGCGTTAGGCAGTTGCTACGTCTTTTCCCAGCCGACCATCCGCATCCGCGACCTGTTCACCAAAACGTACCGAAACGGCAGCGTCTTCAACGGCGAGGTAGGCATCGTGGTGAAAACCGACGCGCTGAATCCCAAGAAAGCGAAAATCCACTACGAACTGCTGACGCCGCAGGACGAAGTCGTGACATACGGCAGCCAGGAGATCGAACTCGACATGCGCAGGGAAGATACCCTGCGTCTGGTCGCCCAGATTCCCGATACGATGGTATGGAGCGCCCGCAACCCGACACTCTACACCCTGCGGCTCAAGACACAGACTGAAGGCCGTTATACGGAG
>OHLC01000991.1_pt1 | contig 12477 bp, 12 predicted proteins | sample 1568981 | NCBI WGS metagenome assembly OHLC01 (sample SAMEA3879510, study PRJEB24766) | human gut metagenome | biome: human-associated habitat; feature: feces | place: USA | collected 1985/1987 | reverse complement strand
GTAACGGCGGCGCCGAGTCCCAGGGCCGTCTTCACGCTCTTCGACACGGCGATGTAGGAACACATGCCGAAGAAGAAGGCGAAGACCATGTTGTCGATAAAGATCGACCGAATAAAGATATTCAATGATTCCATACGTTACCCTCCTATTTTTCCTGTAAATCCTTGTTGTGAGAACGATGTACCCAGATGATGCACCCCACGATGATCAGCGCCATCGGCGGGAAGAGCATCAGACCGTTGTTGGAATAGCCGCCGCCGTTGGCGATGTACCAGCTTTCGGGAACGATCTGGTAGCCGAGCAGCGTTCCCGAACCGAACAGTTCGCGGAAGAAGGCCACGATCACCAAAATCATACCGTAGCCCAGACCGTTGCCGATACCGTCGAGGAATGCGGGCCAGGGCTTGTTGCCCAGAGCGAATGCCTCCACACGACCCATCACGATACAGTTGGTGATAATCAGACCGACATAGACGGAAAGCTGTTTGGACACTTCATAGACGTATGCCTTCAGTATCTGGTCCACGAGAATCACCAGCGCGGCGATCACGACCAGCTGAACGATAATACGGATACGCGAAGGCACGCCCTTGCGCAGGCAAGACATCACCATACTCGAAAAACCGGTCACGACGGCCACCGAGAGGGCCATTACGATCGCCGGCTTCATCTGCACGGTTACCGCCAGGGCCGAGCAGATACCCAGGATCTGCACGATGACGGGATTGTTCGCAGAGAACGGACTGGTCAGGTATTTCAAATTCTTAGCCGAGAAGATCGACTCCTTTTCATTACTCATGGCTCTCGTTTACGTTTTGCTGGTTAGACACTTCCGAACTTGCAGCCTCGTTCGCGGCAGCGGGTGCCGACTGTGCTGCGGCCTGATGCTGACTTTCGAAGTAAGGCAGGTAAGCCGACAGGCAATCGCGGAGCATGGCCGTCACGCCGTCCGAGGTTTTCGTACCGCCCGAAATACCATCTACCTCGTGCTCGGGATCTTTCGCACCGCCCTTGCGCAGGCTGACCGATACGAACTCGCCGTTCTTGAACAGCTTCTTGCCGGCGAAATGCGCCTGGAACTTAGGCGTGGCGATCTCGGCACCGAGGCCCGGGGTTTCGCCCTTGTGGGCCATGACGATACCCGACACGGTATCCATATCCTTTTCGAGCGCCACATACCCCCAGATATCGCCCCAAAGACCCATACCGATCAGCGGAATGACGACGCGACCGTCTTCAGTCTGAAACAGAATAAGACGCTTGGCATCGTAATTATCGCGGATATTCTGGTTGGTGGCGAGCATCGCGAAGACCTCCTTGGAGGGAGTTTCGGTTTTCACGCCGTCGGCATCGAGGACGAAGGATTTGACCTGGTTGTCGAAATCGGCCAGCGCCCGGTCGAACTCCTGCGGATTTTCGTCGGGGCTGTACCCGAGCGACTGGAGAATATTACTCTTCTTCTCCTGCAACTCGTTCTCCGCCTGACGCTTTTGCAACGAGAGCGAAGCCACGGCCAGCAGAGTCGCCACGATGACGACCATGACCGTAGAATAGACGATGATATAAGTGTTGCTGTTGGGATTGTGCATCCAGCCCTTTTTCCGGCCGGACCGATCCTCCGTAAATGCCGACGAGGAAGCCTGGCAGACAGGGCAGGTATCGGGTGCGGAGTTGCCTTCGTGGACATGTCCGCAAATGCTGCATACGAATTTTTTCTTTGCCATATCTCCCCTATTTTACCAATTTAACACGTTTCTTCCGGCGCGAGATGCTGGACTCGACCACGCAGTAGTCCACCAGCGGAGCCAATGCGTTCATGAAGAGGATCGCAAGCATCATACCTTCGGGATAGGCCGGATTGACCACACGGATCAACACGGCGAGCGCACCGGTGAGGAATCCGACGATATACTGGCCCGTACGGGTCTGGGCCGACGTGACGGGATCGGTGGCCATGAACACGGCGCCGAAAGCGAAACCGCCGACGATCAGATGCTCCCAAGCGGGGTAGGTCGTCACGCCGAGTGCCTGGAAAAAGTATCCCATTGCCAGGCCGCCGATAAAGACGAACGACATCGTGCGCCACGAAGCGACGCCCGTAAAGAGCAGAATCGCTGCGCCGATCAGAATCGCCAGCGTCGAAGTTTCGCCCACGCAGCCGGGAATGAATCCCAGGAAAGCGTCCGCCGTCGAATAACTCATCGCACCGCTCGTAGCGAGTTGTTCGAGGGCCGTAGCACCCGAGACAGCGTCGTCGGCGAACCAAACCTTCTCACCCGAAATAAAGGGCGTGTAGGCGAAAAACACGAATGCACGCGCCACCAGCGCGGGATTGAAGACATTCATACCCGTACCGCCGAAGACCTCCTTGCCGAAGATGACGGCGAAAGCCGTACCCAGCGCGATCATCCAAAGCGGCGTACCGACCGGCATAATCATCGGGATCAGCAGACCCGACACGAGGAAACCTTCATTGACTTCGTGTCCGCGCTTCTGGGCAAAAAAGAACTCGATGCCCAGACCGACCACGTAGGAAACCACGATCATCGGCAGCACCTCGAGGAAACCGAACCAAAAGGCTGCCCAGCCGGTCATGCCCACCTGGTAGCCCGTATTGTACATACCGAACAACAAGGCCGGCATCAGCGCCACGACCACCACGATCATCGTACGCTTCATATCGTTGCAATCACGGATATGGGCTCCTCTGCTCGTGGTCGTATTCGGCACGAAAAGGAACGTTTCGAACGCATCGAAGGTCGATGCGAGGAACGAAAGCTTGCCGCCTTCGGAGAAGGTCGGCTTGATTTTATCTACGAATTTTCTTAAACCTCCCATCGTTATGCCTCCTTGATCATTAAGTTAATACCGTCCCGGATGATCTGCTGCATCTCGATCTTCGAGGGATCGACAAATTCGCAAAGCGCGAAATCCTCCTCGACGACCTCGTAGATGCCGAGGTTCTCCATCTTGTCGATGTCGCCCGCAAGAATCGCCTTGAGCAGGTAGGTGGGATAGATGTCCATCGGCAGGTACTTATCGTACAGTCCCGTCACCACAAACGGGCGCTCGCCGCCGTTGAGATTGGTATCCAGGTCGTAAACCTTCTTCGGGCAGAGCCATGAAAAATAGGCCCTGGAAACCGAAAACTTGTTCAGACGGGGCATCGCCCAACCCAGCAATTCATAGTGGTTGCCTTCGGGAATTACCGTCACCATATTGGCGTAAAAACCGATGAAACCGTCGGCCGGGGTCTTGCGGCCCGTAAGCACGTTGCCCGAAATGATGCGGGGATTGTGGGCCGTGGGCTTCAGGTTGTCCTTGAGCACCGAAGCCACCGGAGCACCGTCGATAAGCCGATAGTACTGGGGATTTTTCACCTCGGAGCCTGCGACCGCGATGACTTTGGTTCTATCGACGCGCCCTTCGTTCAGCAGGCGGCCGATGATGGCCAGATCCTGAATATTCACCGTCCATACCCGCTCGTCCTTGTTGATCGGATCGACGTGATGAATCTGAACGCCTACATTACCTACCGGATGCTTGCCTGCAAACGTGTGGATTTCAGCCCCCTTCAGAAATGCCATTTCGCCCTCCGCACCGGCACGCACGCCCAGATGGACCTTGCCCGAAGTGAGCTTGCGCATCGCTTCGATACCCGTTTCGAGGTTCCGCTTCTCACCGGCCAGCACGAAATTGTAATCCGGAGCCAGCGGTGCGGAATCGAACGTCGAAACGAAAACGGCCTTCGGTGTGTCGCTCGGATCGGCGATGATACCGTAAGGCCGCTGGATAATCATGGGCCAAAGCCCGGACTTGAGCAAAAGATCGATAATCTCTTCGCGGGAAGCGGTTTGCACGTTCAGCTTGGCAAACTCTTCGTACGTCTGGGTCGCATCGGCCTGAACCGTCACGTTGAGAATGCAACGCTTCTCACCGCGATTGATCGCCGAAACCGTACCGCTGACGGGCGAGGTGAAAACCACCCTTTCGTTGTACTTGTTGAAGAACAACGGGGTACCCGCCTTGACCCGGTCGCCGGCTTTCACCAGCAACTTGGGCGTCACACCCTCGAAATCGAGAGGCGACACGGCGTACTCGGGAGCGAGCGGCAATTTGACCAGCTTCTCCACGGCCTTACCCTGAAGATTGATGTCGAGACCTTTGCGTAATGTAATGATTTTCGACATGATTAATAAATGGTTGTTTTACAGATAATTATTTTGCATTGAGATTTCCAGGCAATGTTTGTTAGCGTAATAACACACCAAATCGCGTGCGAAGATACGATTTTTTCCGATACGAACAGCAAAGAACAGCCTGATTTTTTTTAATCGACTGAAAAATCATAACTTTGTCTTTTCAGAGCGATCCGCATTATGAAATGCAGCATAGTCGATATCCACACGCACCGTCCCACCGGCAAGGCTTTGGAGCCCTCTTTCGCAGGGATTCATCCCTGGCAGGCGGAAACACGGCGAATCGAAGAGATCGTCCCCCGGTTCGGCGAAGTCGATCTGGTCGGCGAGATCGGCCTGGACTATGCCGGCACGGTCGGCCGGGAGGCCCAGCTCCGGATTTTCCGCGAACAGCTCGACTGGGCCGAACGGCTCGGCAAACCGGTCGTGCTGCACTGCGTGAAGGCCTTCGAAGCGGTCATGCGCGAACTGGCTCCCCATGCACTGCGGGCGGTGATCTTCCACGGCTTCATCGGATCGTCCCAGCAGGCGGCCGAAGCCATAAAGAAGGGTTACTACCTCTCCTTCGGGGAGCGGACGTTCCGCTCACCCCGCACGGTCGAAGCCCTGCGGCGCACGCCGGTCGAAAACCTCTTCGCCGAAACGGACGAAAGCGACGTGCCGATCGAGGAGATTTACCGCCGAATCGCCCAAGCGAAAGACCTCGACCCTGAACTGTTGAAATGCGCGATATACCGCAATTACAGAGAGATATTCGAACGATGACTGACAACTGGCTCGAAAGAACGGAGCTCCTGCTGGGAGCGGAAAAACTCGAAAAACTGCGTGCGGCCCACGTGCTGGTCGTAGGATTGGGCGGCGTGGGCGCCTATGCCGCCGAGATGATCGTCCGGGCAGGCGTGGGGCGCATGACCGTCGCCGATGCCGACACGGTCAATCCGACCAATATCATGGGCGCAAGTAAAAGAATCTGTGAAATGATCATTCAGACTTACAATAAGCGCTCTGAGACGGAATATGTGGCAGTGCGTTTTGGAAATGTACTTGGCAGTAACGGAAGCGTGATCCCTTTATTTAAAAAACAGATCGAACGTGGAGGCCCGGTGACTGTCACAGATCCGAATATCGTGCGCTATTTTATGACAATACCAGAGGCTGTATCCTTAGTATTACAGGCGGGAGCCTATGCAAAAGGCGGAGAGATTTTTGTTCTGGATATGGGAGAACCGGTCAAAATCCTTGATCTAGCCAAAAACCTGATTCTGTTATCCGGTCATAAACCGGATGAAGATATCCAGATCGTGTTTACCGGACTACGTCCTGGGGAAAAATTATACGAAGAGATGCTGATGGATGAAGAAGGACTGCAGGATACCGAGAATAACCTGATCCACATCGGAAAACCAATCGAACTGGATGAAGGAAAGTTTTTAGAGCAGTTAGAAGAATTAAAAGAGTATGTAGTGACAGAGCCATCTGATATTCGTGAGTGGGTGAAAAAAATTGTGCCGACGTATCAGCCGAAGGAGGAGTAGAAAGGGGAAAGTATGAGACTGGAAATTCAGCATTTTTCCAAAATTAAACAGGCATCTATCAAACTTGACGGAATTACTGTGATTGCCGGTGAAAATAATACGGGAAAGAGTACGGTAGGAAAGATTTTGTCATGTATGTTTAATTCCATGTATAAAGTGGATGAAAAAGCTTCACAGAAGAAGAAAGAACAGATAGAGTCACTGCTCCGTTATAACTGGCAGAATAGCTGGTATCATAATTTGAAAAATGATGATCAGAGAGTAACTGTGAATGTACCTTCCCGAACCAGCAGAAAAAGATATGCAAATGCAGCAGAATTGATTATGGCAGCAGATGAGGAGAGAAAAATAGAAATTATTTCTGAATTATATGATAATCTCAGAAATGTGATTGATGATGAAAGCAGAGATGCATTGTGCCATGAAGTTTTAGAGAAAGTAAATAGTATATTAAATTTAAAAAATGAGGCTGTGGAGCAGACCTTGATAGCAGACACTTTTGGCAGATATTTTTATGGTCAGATGAATGATCTGTATGAGCCAGAAAGCGAGGCGAAAGCAATATTGCTTATTCAAGGGAAAAAAATACAGGTTGGGATAAAACAGAATAGTGAATATATGATAGAAAGAGAAATATCTGTCATGCATGAAGCAATCTCAATTGATTCGCCGGCAATTATGGATTATATGAATTCGTGGGAGTACAGTGATGGGCTGAGTGAACAGGATTTGCACTTGCTTCAGAAATTAAGTGCGAATATACCGGACAATGCGATTGGAAAACTGATGGCAGAAGAAAAAATCAGTGATATACTGAAAATGTTATCTGAGGTAACGATCGGAAAAGTAATAAAAAATGAGGATGGGGATTTTTTTCTGGCAGATGAAGAAATGCATTATTTTGAAATTGGAAATTTATCCATGGGAATCAAGGCATTTACAATTATTCGCACTTTGTTAGAAAAAGGCGAAATCCATGAGAAAGATGTGATGGTGCTAGATGAGCCGGAAATACACCTACATCCGGAATGGCAGCTTATATATGCAGAATTGATCGTATTACTGGAAAAATATCTTCATCTTACGATACTAATCACTACACACAGTCCTTATTTTCTAGAGGCGATTGAAACATATACGAAAAAACATAATGTGGATCATATTACGAATTATTACCTTGCACAGGCAGATGGAAAAGAAACGGTTATGAAAGATGTTACAGAAAATCTGCAGTCTGTGTATCAGTTGTTAGCAAAACCGTTTGAAAAATTAGAAAGTATTCAGATGTCTAAATAGCAGAAAGCAGGCAAGAATTTGATTTTGAAGAAATGGGGATATAATGACAAAAGAGGCAATAGAAAAACTTCCGGAAGTTATGCAGTCGATGACTGCAACATTAAAACACTGTTCTAAGGACGATGCAAGTTTTGATTATATGACGGAAAGCAGATTACTTGCTGTCAATTTTGATCGTTTTTCAAAGTATTATTGCCAAGTGGTTAAAATAGCACAACAACCGAAAAACAATGATGCATTGTATTGTACAGAAGATGGAAAGTGGTATTTTGTGGAGTTTAAAAATGGCAGCATAAAAAAGGATGAAATTTACCGGAAAATATATGACAGTCTTATTATGCTGATAGAAGCAGGAATGATCCCTGATTATCAATTTTCCAGAGAAAATATAAGCTATATTCTTGTGTATAATAAAGAAAAAATCATGCAGGAGAAACAGATTAAGGTAAATAGTGCGAAAAATCAGATCCATCGGCATATAGAGCAAAAGCAGGAAAAATTATTCTGCATTTTTGAACTTGAAAAGCTTCAGGGATATATTCTTGATGAAACCAATATACCAAAGAGCAATTTGAACAATTGTTTGTAAAAAAGTTTGAAAAATTAGAAGGGACAGACAGAAAATGACAGGATACCGTTATATAAAACGAATCATAGATATCTTACTCAGCGGGCTTGCGATTATTATATTGTCCCCGCTGCTTTTGATCTTATGCATTGCGATCAAATTAGATTCACCGGGACCAATCTTCTTTACACAAAAGAGAGTCGGCATCCACAAGACATATTTCCAGATTTATAAATTCCGGACCATGCGCACCGATACACCGAAAGATATGCCGACACATATGCTGGCAAATCCGGAACAGTACATTACAAAAACCGGCAGATTTCTTCGTAAGACCAGCCTCGATGAGCTGCCACAGATCTTTAATATTTTTAAGGGGGATATGAGTATCGTAGGTCCTCGCCCGGCACTCTGGAATCAGGATGACCTTGTCGCAGAGCGTGACAAATACGGTGCAAATGATGTGACACCGGGATTAACCGGTTGGGCGCAGATCAACGGACGTGACGAACTTGAAATTCCGGTCAAGGCAAAATTAGATGGCGAGTATGTGAAAAAATATGGGTTTACAATGGATGTACGGTGTTTCTTTGGTACATTCTTAAGCGTTTTGAGACAGGATGGAGTGGTTGAAGGTGGAACAGGGAGCATGAAGGGGAAATGAAAAAGGTATTGATTTTAGGCGCCAACAGTTATATTGGCAACTCATTTCAAAAATATATTGGAGAAAATTATAATGACCAGTATGAGGTTCATAAAGTCAGTCTGCGTGGTGAGGCGTGGAAAGAGGATGACTGGTCAGGATATGACAGTATTTTAAACGTGACTGGCAAAGCACATGCGGATATTGGCATCCTGACAGAAGAACAAAAACAGGAATATTATGCCGTAAACTGTGATCTGGCATGTGAAGCTGCCCAAAAAGCTGTAAAGGATGGCGTGGGACAATATATTTACCTGAGCAGTGTAATTGTATACGGAGACAGCAGTAATGGCGGAGGGGCAATACATATCACAAAAGATACAAAGCCTGCTCCGTCAAATTTTTATGGGGACAGCAAGTGGCAGGCTGAGCAGAAACTACAGGTACTGTTTGAGGAGCTTAAGGAAGATGATGGAAAAAACAATACTGCACTTGCAATCGTCCGTCCGCCGATGATTTATGGAAAAAACAGCAAAGGTAATTTTAAGATGCTTGTAAAGTTAGCGGATAAGGTACCGGTATTTCCAAATGTAAAAAATGAGCGGAGCATGATTTATGTGGAGAATCTCGCGGAGTTTTTATGCCTTTTGATCGAGAGACAGAAGTCAGGAGTGTTTCTGCCGCAGAATGCTTCCTGCGTGACTACGGCACAGATGGTGGCAGCAATCGCTGCAGCGAAAAAAAGAAAAGTACATCTGTGCAGTTGGATGAATCCATTTGTGGCGTTGGCAAAAAAAATGCCCTGGAAGATCGGCGGTATGGCAGGAAAGGCGTTCGGATCTATGGTGATCGACCAGGAACTGAGCAGAGAAAAAATTGATGGATATCAGCGGTTCGGATTGAAGGAGAGTGTGGAGAGATGTGTTTGAGGATATCAGAAAGCAGAAAGAAGCATCTGAATGGTTGACAGAAGAGAATGAAATGTATGGAAAAGCAGATAAAAAGGCAGGAAAAACATGAAAGTAAGCATCATTACAGTATCTTACAACAGCGAAAAAACAATTGCACATACGATAGAGTCTGTCTTAGCACAGACATATGATGACATAGAATACTGGATCATTGATGGAAAAAGCAGCGATGGTACGGTAGCTTTGGCAGAGTCATATTGCAATGCTATGGAACAAAAGGGAATTATATATCATATTTTAAGCGAACCGGACGGTGGCATTTATGATGCCATGAATAAGGGAATACGGCTGGCAACAGGGGATGTGATTGGAATTATAAACAGTGATGACTGGTATGAACCGAATGCTGTTGGGACTGCAGTTCATACTTTTGAGAAGACCGGATGTGATCTGATGTTTGCTGATATCAGGATGTATAAAGCAGATGGCAGTACTTTTGTAAAAAAAGCACGATTGCGCAGATTTCAGACATCAAGAGACTGGAATCATCCGACAACGTTTGTCAAAGCGAAACTGTACAAAAAGTATCCATTTCGAAATAAAGGCATTCATGATGATTATGGCTTTTTTTTACAAATGCAAAGCCAGAAACGGAAAATTGTCATTGTGGATCAGATACTTGCAAATTTTCATATGGGCGGAGCCAGCAATCATAAAGATCTGGGAGCAGCAGTGAAAAGGATCAGAGACAGATATCGTTATTGTTATCGCATCAATGGTTATAGCAGGTGGTACATGATCGAATGTGTGGCGATTGAAGCTGCAAAATTTATACTTGGATAGGAACTGATATGAAAATACTACAGATCAACAGTCATTATAATCAGGGCGGTGCAGCTCGTATCGTAGCCTGTATTCACCGTCAACTTTTAGAGGATGGCGAAGAGTCCTATGTCGTATATGGAAGAGGCACGGGCGAGGAAGAAAAAAATGTCATCCGCATTGATAAAAATTATGAAGTATATCTGTCTGCATTGTTGTGCCGGATCACAGGATTGAATGGCTGGTGGAATCAAAAGGCTGCAAGAAGACTGACTGCATTGATGGATGAAATACAGCCGGATATTGTGCATATCCATACACTTCATGGCTATTACATGAATTTCCAAATATTATGGAACTATCTGAATAAACACGATATACCATGTGTATGGACGTTCCATGACTGTCACGCATTTACGGGAAACTGTGGCTATTATTTTGCATGTCGCAGATGGGAAAATGGCTGTGGCAGCTGTCCGGACAAAAAGAGATATCCGAAAAGCCAGTTCTTTGATTTTTCCCGCTATATGTGGAAAAAGAAAAAAGAATGGTTTACAAAAGGTGACAGGAAAATCATCGTGACACCATCAGACTGGCTGACAGAGGAGACAAAAAAATCGTTTTTTGGAAAATATCCTTGTGTTACGATCCGGAATGGAATTGATGCCGAGCACACTTTTTATCCAAGAGATAAAGCAGAATGCCGAAAAAAATATGGATTTACAATGCAGGATAAACTGGTACTTGGCATGGCAGCAGGATTTTCTGATGAGAGAAAAGGCGCAAAATTCCTGATTGGATCTGCAAAAGCGATGGAAAATGAGGCAAAATTCATTTTAGTTGGCTGGGAAGAAAAGAATAATTCTTTATTAGAAGGAATTTCTAACGTAATTACAGTGCCAAACACGAAAGATACGGATGCTTTGGCGGAATATTATAGTCTGGCAGACGTGTTTGTGATACCATCTCTGGCAGAAAACTATGCAACCGTTACATTAGAGTCCATGGCATGCGGAACACCGGTGGTGGGATTTGATGCAGGCGGGATACCGGAACAGTTGACAGAAAACAAAGGAATTGTCGTAAAAACGGCAGATCAGGGGGCATTGACAGAGGCAGTCCGTAAGGCACTTACTTCTGAAAGCGGTTTGCTTTGCGGTGATGAACTGGCAGAAAAGATCAGACAGAATAACTCGATTAAACAGATGACGGAAACTTACAAAGAAATATATCGCGAACTGTTACGTGAAAAAAGTGAGGTTTTTATTTAGAGGATTGGAAAATGGAAAAAAAAGTAAAAGAAGAATTAGACAAGTTAATAATTATTGGAAATGAGAGTGGAATGTTACGAACGTCGACCGTAAAACAGTTACTCAATGATTTAAATAAAAAGACAGAAGAAGATTTTGAAGATGCTGTTCAATATGTAGAAGAAAAGAATATTGGGCTTAATACGGATGATTCTGAAAATAAATTGTTTCTGGATTCAAGCAAAATTGCCATTGTGCCAAAAACATTGAGTGTGGAATCAATTGTAAAAAAAATAAGATATGAAGAAATTAATCTCGACACAGAATTTCAAAGGAAAAGAAGCTTGTGGAAAAATGATGTTAAGAGTCAGTTGATTGAGTCTTTTATGGTTCAGTTGCCGGTGCCTCCGATGTATTTTGACGGAAAGGATGCGAACAGTTGGCTTGTTATTGATGGGTTACAGCGCCTTTGTACGTTAAAGGAGTTTTTGCTAGATAAGACATTGATATTGTCTGATATGGAATATCTTGCAGATTATAATGGGTGCACATTTGATGATTTACCAAGAATTTATCAAAGAAGAGTGGAGGAGGCTCAGATTGCTTTTTATTTGATATTACCAGATACACCAGAGAATGTGAAATATAGTCTGTTCAAAAGGATTAATACGCCTGGGTTAAAGTTAGAACCACAAGAAATCAGACATGCACTATACCAGGGAAAAGCAACCATATATTTAAAGGAACTTGCGGAAAATGAAATATTTACCACGGCGACGGATGGTGATGTTTTGACAGAAAGAATGTTGGATCGAGAGATGGTATTGCGATATTTGGCCTTAAGGTGCCTGGGGGAGGGAGCATATAAGAATAATACATTGAACGAATATTTATGTGAGACTATGGATTTTTTGAATTCACAGGAAGAGCCTTTTTTTCGGGATAATAAAGAATTGTTTTTTAAAGCGTTGGAATGTTGTTATCATATTTTTGGAAGATTGGCATTTCGCAGGATATCTTATAGCAGACCAACAGAAAAAAAACCATTTAATTCAGCATTGTTTGAGGGGTGGACAAATGCTGTTGCAGAATTGTCAGAACAGGAAAGACTGATATTAGAAGAACGAAAGGAAATTCTTATCCAAAAGTTCATTGCAGAAATAGAGAAAAGAAGTACATTTAACAATGATATCAGTTCTGGTAAATATCGTTCTTTTGTAAGGCGGAATGAAGCAATCAGACAGATGGTAAGG
>OHLC01000986.1_pt1 | contig 12519 bp, 10 predicted proteins | sample 1568981 | NCBI WGS metagenome assembly OHLC01 (sample SAMEA3879510, study PRJEB24766) | human gut metagenome | biome: human-associated habitat; feature: feces | place: USA | collected 1985/1987 | reverse complement strand
TGTGTCCAAGGCGAAGCGTTGTTCATAGTTGTTTCCCTTGCAGCAAGCCTTGGTTAGCATGGACCTCGAAGAGGCAATGTCCCCGCGAAGCGTTGTTCATAGTTGTAAAAGTTGTTCAAGTTGTTTTTCTATCATGTCCTGGCGAAGCATTGTATCAGTTGTTGTCTATATGCCCTGGCGAAGCATTGCTCGTGTCGTCTCGGTCTGCCCTTACAATCTTGCGCACTACGGCGGGTGGATGCGCAAGAAAGGAAGCCGAAATGTGTATTATTGTTAAAACAACCAGCTTTTGACGGTCGTTACGGCGAAAAATGATAATTTTGTATAGAATAAGAACAGACAAAGAAAGGAAACAGATATGGAACAGAGAATCATCCTATCAGATCGTTTCGAGAGCGATCTCGCGCTGTGTATCTCCGAGTGTGAGCACGATGGCATCTTCGTCATCTGCGACACCAGTTCTCATCGCTTCTGCTGGAGCGAGATGGCCCACTTCCCCACCCTGCGCCAGGCAGAGGTGATCACGATCGTCGATGGCGACGCCAACAAGAACCTGCGCCAGCTCACGCGCGTCTGGGAGCGGCTGCAGAAGGGCGGGGCCAACCGCCACTCGCTCGTCATCAACCTCGGCGGCGGCATGGTGACGGACCTCGGAGGCTTCGCGGCAGCGACCTTCAAGCGGGGCCTCAGTTTCATCAACGTCCCCACCACGCTGCTGGCCATGGTCGATGCGAGCGTGGGAGGCAAGACGGGCATCAACTTCGGGGGCATGAAGAACGAGATCGGCACCTTCCAGGATGCTTCCCGCGTCATCATCAATACCGACTGGCTGAAGACGCTCGACACGGACGACCTTCGCAGCGGCTATGCCGAGATGCTGAAGCACGGTCTCCTCGACAGCCAGGAGCGATGGGCCCGACTCGTCGGCTTCGACCTCTCGCAGCCCGACTGGCACGAGCTGGCCAAGATGATCGAGGCGAGCATCGACATCAAGCTCCGCTACGTCAGGCGCGACCCGCTGGAGAAGGACATCCGCAAGTCGCTCAACCTTGGCCATACTTTCGGCCATGCCATCGAGGAGTGGTCGCTCAGCCGCCAGGCGCTGCCCCATGGCCATGCCGTCGCCTTCGGACTGGTCTGCGAACTCTATCTCTCTACGCTCCGCACGGGCTTCCCCACGGAGCAGATGCAGCAGACCGTGCGCTTCGTACGCGAGTTCTACGGCACGCCGGCCATCAGTTGCCAGGACTACGACGAGCTCGTCACGCTCATGCACCACGACAAGAAGTCGCACCACGGAGAGATCCGTTCCGTGCTCCTGAGTGGTTTTGGCCGGCCCATCATCGACCAGACCGTCGGCGACGAGGAGGCTCGCGAGGCGCTCGACTTCCTGCGCGAGGGGGCATAGGGGGATTTTTAGGTTTAAACAGAAAATGGAGTGACAGGGATGTGTGCGTTGTTTCCAAAACGGCCTGCCGAACAAGAAGCACAACCAAAACAACAAGTATAGCGTATAACGGTTGAATGTGGAGATAACACAAACAACCCAATCACTCCATTTTCAGAAGCCACTCTATTGCGGAGCATACATGGATGCTTTTTTCCGCAAGGCATCTGTGTTTCGGATTTTGAAACGTTGCTGTATATCTTTTGTGATGATGGCCTCCATGAGACCTCTGTACGTATCCGCGTTTGTCGCGCAAGTACCGCATTTTCGGAAAACCGCCATCAGTAATATAGTCAATAAATGCCGTTTCCTTTTTGCTCTGTCAATACTTGAAGCATGACTCTTTCTTCCACTATAAACGTAAGCATATTTGTCTATTCAAGTACAAATATACTTAAAATGCTGAAAGCGAGCCATTTAGCGACTCTAAAATTCGCTAAAATGCAGATTATTGACCTTTCTATCACGCTAAAATGCAGATTTTGCCTCGTTCTATCACGCTAAAATGCAGGTTTTTGATCTTTCTATCACGCTAAAATGCAGTTTTCACGTCGTCCTATCACGCTAAAATGCAACAGACCGTCGGCGACGAGGAGGCTCGCCAGGCGCTCGACATCCTTGCGCGAGGGGGCATAGGGAGATTCCCTCCTCGCTTTGGGTCTGAGGGGGCGCCTGGCCTGTCACAGGTTGGGCCCGCCCTTTGTGTGTCAGTATGTCAAAGACCGTGGAGACATGGATTCAGCAGGAGAGGCGGACGTCTGCCGTGGCCAATCGGGAGGCGGGGCTACCCAAGAATCGTGTTCATGCTGCAAAGTTAAGTCTTTCTGCCAACCCAATAGTGCGATACGATGCGATTGGGTGAGATAACGTGAGATAACTTGAGATAACGGGTGATGAGGGTGGAATGAGACGCAAGGAGACGGAAATACCCTGCTGTCGAAGCTTCGAGCAAATGGTTGGGGCCAGCGAGGGGAAGGGCCATCACAGAAAGGGCCTCAGAGAGGAGAACATCCCGCGGGAGGGCCTTGGAGAGAAGAGGCATCACAGCACTTGAGAAGCCTCGGAGAAAGAAGAGCGTTCCAGTTGTTCCAGTATTCCAGTATTCCAATTAATTTCGAGACACCCCCATTTTTCTCTTATTACCTATAACTACTTAATAACTAATTAGTTATATAGTATATATAGGGGTAATAGGATTTTGCATACCCTCAAAAAATAACTGGAACAACTGGAACTGGAAGAAAACCCTCACACCCTTTTCTCTCTAAAAGGCTTATTACCAACAGATTATCTCTTTCTACTACTTTACTTTCACCTCTATATTCGACAACATAGTCGATATGATAGCCGATAAAAGCCGAAGAAAATGGGGTAAAATAGGTCTCGCAAGCCTCACTTTCCTGTCTTTAGGCCGCAGAATTAACTACGAAAGTGCTGCATCAAAATCAAGGCTTCACCACGATTTGAGGGGTTCTTTTTCACAAAAACGCATGTTGAAAAGAAAAACAAGGGCAAACAATCAAAAAAACGATCGCATGAAAAAGGGGAAAATGGTTCATCCGAAAAATAGCGTGTCAGGGTTGTTTGCGTTGTTTCGATGCTGCCTGATGAGGAGGGAAAACAACAAGAACAACAAGTACAACGTATAATAACGCTTTCGATAAGCCATGCGTAAAAGCGAGCTCGCTCGAGTTTTGGCATGACGAGAAAGAATAGCAGGAGAACGTTCCTGTAAGAGCTTGTAGCCTGTCCGGCAATAGTAATAAGATGCGCTACCCCGAAGAAATCCCGAAGGCTTACCGAAGAAAGGGAACAAGACAGAAGAGGACATAAGAGGTCAGAAGACACGAAGGGAAGACGGCAGCAGGAAGACGGCAGGAGGAAAGAAGCTTTGCCCACCAAAATCGCATTATTACTATTCCAAGTCTGGCGGACAAACAAGACTAAAAGGTTGACACAGATCAAGATTGGGGGGGGGGTAAAACTGACTTTCGGAATGGAAATAATACAAATTATCAATTAGAAACTTGGCAGTTTAGAGAAATTACACTAATTTTGCGCCGTCAAAATGGAGACAAGGTCCGGACCGGTCGTTTTTTAGGCAGATCTTCGCGCCCCACACACCATAGAGACGCAAAGGAGGGTAGTAGATTGTCAGGACATGCCCACGGCTTGATTGACCACAACCACCCATTATTACCATTCGACAAGGACTTAGCAAACAGAGTAGCTTCTATCACCATAGGAGCCGACTCTGCAGCGCCATGCCCTTCGGACAGAGGAATAAATCAAAACAAGTTTATACACAGGATCAATTTTTATGAGAACTACAACATTGCAATCTTCCAAGGCATCATCCAGCCTTTGGAAACTTTTCGCAGCCCTGCTACTCGTGTGGATTCTTGTCCCCATAGGGCAGGCTTCGGCACAAAACAAAGCGACGGAAAGCAACGGAACAGAAAACACTATTGAAGGTGTTGACAAACTTTATGGCATTGATCCTTCGCCAGCAATTTGTACAAGCAAAGGAACGGCTGAAACCGACGGAGATAAGATTGTGTGTCTGTATAACGTCGGTGCCAAAAAGTTTCTGAGTATTGGCAGCAAGTGGGGTACCCATGCCTCGCTAAATGTTTCACCACATTCCATTTATATGATATGGAATCGTAGTTCACAAACGTATTTCCTGCAAAGCAAAGTGACAGGTTCTAGTACTGGCTCATATATGGGAATCTTCAAGGATAAAGATGGGAAAAATGGGGTCTTTATGGATAGAAGTGAAAATTGCGCTATCAGATTTGAAAAAGCCAAGGACTATTCAGAAACGAACAAGGTGTATCTCGTCAAAATCCACACAGCCAAACCTCCATTTAACCCATGGGGGTATCTCACTGCTTATCCCAACGACGAGAATAAGCTCTGCGATTATGAGACAAGCTTAGCCACAGAGGACACCCTAGAATACAAGAATCAGGAGTGGAAGGTGATTACAAAGAATGAGTATTACCTGCTCTTCAACACAGCCCCTGCATATATGAAATCGCCTGTCGATGCCTCTTTCCTTATTACTTGTCCTGATTTCAGAGTAAATGATACGGATGCTGCAAAATGGCTAATCGGAGGTGAAAATTTACCTGATGATGTAAAGAGCCACGTGTACTTTGGAGACAAAAAAATGTACAAGACGTATAACATAATTGGCAACACAAAAGATGATGCTTGGACAGGTGGAACTGAACCCCATCACCAAAAATACGGCCAGTATTTCTACTGCTACACCAAGGGCTTGCGCGGCTTCACATTCTATCAGGACGTGAAGGTACACAAGGGAGGATGGTACCTGCTGCGATGCAATGGATTCAGCACATCGAACAGTTCAGATAACATCAAGCAGAACGGCAAACCGCTTGCAAACCTGTTCATTACGGTGCTCGGTGCCGACGGCAAACCGAATGAAAAGATATACTCAGCAGCAACCCTCGACGGTATAAGTCAGGCTGATGCCGAGGCGCTTGGCAATACATACGAAGGAGCCGGTATCGGACGTGCCTTCTTCGAGGGAAAGTATGAGAACCAGGTGCAGATATGTCTCGACAAAGCCCCGAATGGGAATGAAATATCAAACGACAATCCCGTGACTCTCCGCATTGGTTTCTATGTCGACCCTACACCCGACGGGAAACCGGAAGTTGGAGACAACGAGCTGACCGCCGTGGACGAATTCAAGCTGCTTTATGCCGGACCGCGACGCAACCCGGAGCTGATTCTCGACGAGGAATCTACCGACCTGCGCTATCTGACCGCGGCAGCTGACGAATACAAGAACAGCGTGCTGCACTTGAACCGCAAGCTGAACGACAATATGTGGAACTCGCTCATTCTGCCCGTCGATCTGACATGGGGACAGATGAAGCGTACGTTCGGAGACGACGTGAAGGTGGCAAAGCTTGAGGCACTGACGGAAAACAGCGTACAGTTCGTGACCGTGGAGCCAAAGAACGACGATGACGTGATGGTAACAGCATTCGAGCCATATATCGTGTACCCACCATATACACAGGTGAAGTCGGCACCCTACACCGTAGAACACTTCTACACAAAAGAGGGCGAGGATAATAGCGAATGGCTGGGTAAAGACTACAAGCCGTCTAAGGACGAAGACAACCGACTGACGAAGACCTTGAAAGCCGACCACTACGACATCACGATGGTGTCGCTCGACAGAGAGAAACTGAAGAAGCATGTGAATCTCAACAACTGGGTGTCAACAAAGACCTTCTCAGGCAGCGGCAACCAGCGTACGATGGTCTGCAAGGGCACATTGGCAAAGACATACGACAACAACGGGATCATCTCAGGCCGTGACGACCTCAATGGCGACTTCTTCATGTACAAGGGCAACCTCATCCAGGTGCCGAGTGGCGAGAAGGATGGCGAGCGCTATTCATACGGACTGAAGGCGTTCCGCTGCTGGTTTGAACTGACGGGCAACAAGACATCTGTAAACTCGGTCTCGCTCATGATCGACGGCGTAGAGGACAGCGCCACAAGCATCGACGACATCCACGGCAGCAGCAATAGCACGTCCTACAAGCGCGGCATAGAGGGCGTATTCAACATGAACGGTCAGATGGTGCGCCGCGACAATAGCCTGGAGGGCTTGCCCAAGGGAATGTATGTAGTAAACGGAAAGAAAGTCATTATCAAATAAAAAACGACAATAACAGCGACACAAAATGAAGAAGATTTATATCGCTCCCAAGATAGACGTGATCATCCTCGACACCCTCTGCGACGCAACCATACAGACAGCCAGCGTCTACCGAGGCAGTCTCAAAGAAGAGTGCATCAGCCACTTTGAGGTGTTCGGCGAGGAGCAGACCAAGACCAACGCCGATTACAAGGGCTTGTGGGGAAAATCGAACAGCGACAAATGGGGTGACGATTAATACTCCCCTTGGCTGCCATAGCAGCTGATCATCCATAAATGCAAAGGGCTGGATTCCAAATCGGGATCCAGCCCTTTGTCGTGGGAGGGGAATCTATGCGGGAGGCCCGCAAATGGTAAGGACAAGAGGCCCTACTCGTAGTGCATGCTCTTGGCAGGATGGATACGGGAGACGAGGAAGGAAGGGACGACGAGGGCGGCAACGCAGACCAGGAGAGTAGCAACGTTGAGGGCCGCGACGATGGGCCAGGAGATCTCGACGGGGACGGTGCTGACGTAGTAGGTCTGGGGATCGAGGCGCACGAAGCCCGTGAGGTGTTGGAGGGCGATGAGGCCCAGGCCCAAGGCGTTGCCCCAAAGCAGGCCCTTGGCCAGGACGAACGTGGCAAACCACAGGAAGACGTGGCGCACCTGCTGGTTTTTGGCTCCCAGGGCCTTGAGCACGCCGATCATCTGCGTGCGCTCCAGGATGATGATGAGGAGGCCCGAGACCATCGTGACGATCGCCACGGCGATCATCAGTCCGAGGATGAGCCAGACGTTGAGGTCCATGAGTTCCAGCCAGGAGAAGATCTGCGGGTTCATCTCCGTGACGGTGGCGGAGGAGTAGGTCTCGCCATAGTGGTCGGTGGTGCGGTTGACGCGCTTCACGACCTGGTGCTCCACCTCGTCGATCTGTCCGAAGTCGCTCACCAGCATCTCCGCCCCGCTAAACTGGTCCTCCTGCCAGCCGTTGAGGCGGTTGGCGGTATAGAGGTCGGTGAAGCACATCTGCTGGTCATACTGCTTGAGGTTGGTCTCGTAGATGCCCGTGATGGTGAAACGGCGCGTGCGCACCCCTTGGTGGTTGATGAAATAGGCGAAGATGCGCTCCCCACACTTCACGCGCAGTTGGTCGGCAATGGTCTTGGAGATGAGCAGCCGCTGCGTGGAGGAGGAGTCGGAGAAATGGGGAATCGACCCCTCCACCATATTTTGGTGGATAAAGGTCGTGTCGTATTCAGGACCGACGCCCTTGAGGGCCACGCCCAGGAAGTCGTCGTCGGTCTTGAGGATGCCCTGTGTCATCGCGTAGCGCTCCACGTGGCGCACGCCTGGTATCCCGCGGAGGACGGTCGTCATGGAGTCGTCCATCTGTATCGGATACTGGTCGGAGGACATCAGGCTGGCGATATTGGCCACGGTGATATGGCTTCCGAAGCCCACGACCTTGTCGCGGATCGTATGTTTGAAACCGAGGATCACGCTCACCGTGACGATCATCACGGCCAGACCGATGGCCACACCTGCCGTAGCGATGCGGATGGCAGGCTTGGCCACCTTCTGACTTCCAGCTCCCTTGCCGTAGATGCGGCGTGCGATAAACAGGGGGAAATTCATAGTGTTTCTATTGAGATGAATGCGTAGCAGACCGGACGCACAATCGTCCGGCATCATAAAAGGGAAAGGAGCCGGGAGCCGCTTCCTGGGCGACTCCCCGCTCCCTATAGGGGGAAATGCGATCAACTTACTTCACGCGGCCGGGATAAGCCTCCAGGGCCTTCTCCAGGCAGACGAGGGCCTTGCGCAGCTCGTCGCAGCAGAGCACATAGGCCAGACGCACCTCGTCGAGGCCGGCGCCCTTGGTGCTGTAGAATCCGCTCGCGGGAGCCATCATGACCGTCTCGCCCTCGTAGGAGAACTCCTCCAGGAGCCAGCGGCAGAACTTCTCGGCGTTGTCCACGGGCAACTTGGCGACCGTGTAGAACGCGCCCTTCGGCATCGGCGAGAACACACCCGGGATCTGGTTGAGACCGTTGACGAGGCAGTTGCGGCGGGCCACATACTCCTGCTGCACGTCCTCGATATAGCTCTCGGGAGCCTCCAGCGAAGCCTCGGCGATGATCTGTCCCATCAAGGGGGGAGAGAGGCGGGCCTGGCAGAACTTCAGCACGGCCTTGCGCACCTCGGTGTTCTTGGTGATGATGGCACCGATACGGATACCACACTCAGAGTAGCGCTTGGAGACGGAATCGACAAGGATCACGTTGTTCTCGATACCCTCCAGGTGCATGGCCGAGGTGTAGGGCTCGTCGGTATAGATATACTCGCGATAGACCTCGTCGGCGAAGAGGTAGAGGTCGTGCTTCTTCACGATGTCGCGGATCTGCTCCATCTCCTGGCGGGTATAGACATAGCCCGTCGGGTTGTTGGGGTTGCAGATCAGGATGGCGCGCGTATTGGCGTTGATGAGCTTCTCAAACTCCTCGACGGCGGGGAGGGCGAAGCCATTGTCGATGCTCGTGTGGATGGAGCGCACCTTGGCGCCCACCATCAGGGCAAAGGACATGTAGTTGGCATAAGCGGGCTCGGTGATGATGATCTCGTCGCCCGGGTTGAGCGTGGACATGAAGCCAAAGAGCAAGGCCTCGGAGCCGCCCGTGGTGACGATGATGTCGTCGGGCACCAGATTGATGTTGTGCTTGGCGTAGTAGCCCACGAGCTTGTTGCGATAGCTCTCAATGCCCTGGCTGGGCGAATAGGCCAACACTTTGGCATCGACCTTCTTCAGAGCGTCGAGACCACATTGCGGCGTATGCACGTCGGGCTGGCCGATGTTCAGGTGATAAACTTTCGTGCCGCGCGCCTTGGCTGCATTGGCCAGGGGTGCGAGCTTGCGGATAGGCGATTCGGGCACAATAAGGCCACGTGCTGAGATTTCCGGCATAATTCTTTTAGTTATTTAATACGGTTACCCCGATTGCACGGGGATTGACTCTTGTGTATGAAACTTGTATTTTGCCACAAAGTTACACCAATTCGGCCAAACGGCAAAGGCAAAGGCGAAAAACTTTGCCCCCGCGGGTCATTTGTGGGATTTTCTTGCTACTTTTGCAGGTCGAAAGCGGTCTCCCCGAGGGGTAGCCACCACTTTTCGGGGCCTATCTCGGCAAGCGGGACGGGCCCACGCAAGACAAGAGATTAGATAAAAAATGAAGTTTCGCAAGTGGTTCAAGAACGGGCTGAAGGCCCAAAAGCTCCTAGCCCAGGGCATCGCCCTGGGTATAATAGCAATCAGCAAGGCGCCCTGTAAGGGCAAAAGCCTTATATATTGCCTGGATTTTTAAAGCTTTTGCCCTTACAGGGCGACAGGTTTGCGTCCGTAATAACCCAGGGCGATGCCCTGGGCTAGGAGCTACTGCCCTTTCAGGGCGTGTGGAGCTTACATGCGAAAGTTGAGTAAAAAAGAAAACATACATATATATAATGAGAAGCAGAACAGCCAACTGGTTTGAGACCCGCGTCCGCTACGACAAGATGATGGAGGACGGACAGAACAAGAAAACCACGGAGACCTATGTGGTAGATGCCTACACCTTCGGCGAGGCCGAGGAGGCCATCACCAAGGAGATGGGCGCATACATCAACGGAGAGTTTGAGGTGAAGGCCATCACGCCGGCTACCTATGGCGAGATCTTCTTCAGCGACGCAGATGGCGACGACAAGTGGTTCAAGTGCAAACTTTCCTTTATCACGCTCGACGACAAGACGCAGAAGGAGAAGCGCACGAGCGTCTATTATCTCGTACAGGCGGCCTCGGTGAGCGGCGCCGTGAAGCATGTCGACGAGGTGATGGGATCGACCATGATCGACTACGAGATTACCGCCATTGCCGATACCAAGGTGATGGACGTCTTCGAGCACGACAACCGCGCCAAGGCCGAGGAACAAAACGAGGAGGCGAAGCCGGAGTACGAGGAGCAGTAGGCTTGTTCCAATATTCCAATATTCCAGTATTCCAGTTTCCAATAAGAAAGTATTCCAGTTTTCCAAAAGGACAGAAGACTGTTTTCCAAAAGGACAGAAGACTGTTTCATCATAATCATATAGGAGAAAGCATACGATGGTAGATGTAGCAAAAAACTTACAAGAGGTGCTCGGCCATCTGCCCGAGGGGGTGGAGCTGGTGGCCATCAGCAAGTATCATCCCAACGAGTATATCCTGCCGGCCTACGAGGCGGGACAACGCATCTTCGGCGAGAGCCACGAGCAGGAGTTGCGCCAGAAGGTGGAGACGCTGCCAAAGGACATCCAATGGCACTTCATCGGCCACCTGCAGACAAACAAGGTGAAATATATCGCGCCCTACATCTCGATGGTGGAGGCGGTCGATACGCCCAAGTTGCTCCGCGAGATCAACAAGCAGGCGGCCAAGCACGACCGCGTCATCGACGTCTTGCTCGAACTCCATATCGCCACGGAGGAGACGAAGTATGGCTTTAGCCTGGAGGCCTGCCGCGAGATGCTGGAGGCGGGAGAATGGCGCGAGATGAAGAACGTACACATCAGCGGCCTGATGATGATGGCGTCCAACGTGGAGGACGAGGACCAGATACGCCACGAGATGCTCACGGCAGCCGATTTCTTCGACGAGGTGAAGGCGCGCTATTTTGCCGATGACCCTCGCTTCTGCGTCCGCTCCTGGGGCATGAGCCACGACTACCAAATAGCCGTCACGTGCCGGAGCAACCAGGTGCGCGTGGGCACGGCCATCTTCGGCCCTCGCGTCTATTGACGCAAGACCCACGGGTATTGACGCAAGAGAAGAGGTCAGCCCTTGCCTTCTATTTGGCGCAGCTCCACATAGCCGTGCATGACGGCATAGACGGTGAGGGCGGGGACGCTCTTCACGCCCAGTTTCTCGCAGATGTTCTTGCGATGGGTGTTGACGGTCGGCAGGCTGATATGGAGGCGGTCGGCGATCTCCTTGCTCATCAGTCCGCGGACCACGAGCGAGAGCACCTCCACCTCGCGCGGGGTGAGGGTGGGACGCGGCGCGTCGGTCTCGACCGTCGGCAGGTTGCGACCGCCCGAATGGCCTTGCTGCACAAGGCGCAGCACCTCGCAGACGAGCGCCTCCTCGGCCACACCCACACAGAGGTGGCGGAAGCCTGCCAACTGGGAGTGGGGGTCGGAGGAGAGGGTCAGCACGAGGGTCTTGCGGCGGCGGTCCATAAACCAAAGGTGGTGGGCCACGGCCACGGACTGGGCCACGAAATAGTGATAACAGCCCTCACCGCCCCCGGCAAGGAAGGCGTCGAAGGTGGGGTAAACATCCACGGCCATCATCGGCACCACGGTCTGCAAGAGCTGGCGCAATCCTATCGTGGCCAACACGTTGGGATCGACAATGGCGATATGGGGGCGGCCTAAGGCCATCTTTCCTTTCTCCATAGGGTGCAAAATTAGCGATTTATCGGCAGAAGAAAGAAGCCGCGCGCCCTTTTCTTCACCATGATACCTGCTTATAAGGGGAAAACAACCAAAACAACTCGCTTTGAAAAAGAAACGCAGCCATATTATCCTACCCGAGGGCATAGCGGGAGAAGTGTTGCTCCACGCCTGTTGCGCGCCCTGCTCGTCGGCCATCGTCGAATGGTTGATGGCACACGACCTGCGCCCCACGATCTTCTACTTCAATCCCAACATCTTTCCGGCGCGCGAATACGAGATACGCAAGGAGGAGAGCAAACGCCACGCCGAGACGCTGGGCCTACGCTGGATAGACGGCGACTACGACCACGCCAGTTGGCGGGAGGCCATGAAAGGGCTGGAACGCGAGCCCGAGCGCGGACGTCGTTGCGAGGCGTGCTTTGCCTACCGCATGCTGGCCACGGCCCACATGGCGCAGCAGACCGGAATCGGCTTCTTTGCCACGACGCTCGCCTCCTCGCGATGGAAGGACCTGGAGCAGGTGAACGCGGCCGGTCTGGCAGCAGCCAAGGCCGTCCCTGGAACGACCTTCTGGGCACAAAACTGGCGCAAGGACGGACTGCAGGAACGGCGCAACCAACTGCTCAAGGAGTATCAGTTCTACAACCAGCTCTACTGCGGCTGCGAGTTTAGCCTCGCCTCCTCCAAGGCCATGGAGCGGGAAGCGGAGAAGGAGAAGAAGGAAGAAATGGAGGAAGAATAAAGGTTTCATCCGATATTTGGAGCAGCAGGAAGCGTTGTGTTTTTTCCAACACGGCCAGCTGAATATGGAAAACAACTTGAACAACTTTTACAACTTTGAACAACGCTTCGCCAGGACATCGCCTCTTCGAGGCCCATGCTGACCAAGGGTTGCTGCAAGGGAAACAAC
>OHLC01000971.1_pt1 | contig 12755 bp, 11 predicted proteins | sample 1568981 | NCBI WGS metagenome assembly OHLC01 (sample SAMEA3879510, study PRJEB24766) | human gut metagenome | biome: human-associated habitat; feature: feces | place: USA | collected 1985/1987 | reverse complement strand
CATCCCGCGGACCGGAAATGTTGATAAATTTCATTTTAACAATCATTGGGTTCTACCTCCAACGTACGCTAACGTTTCGCCTGGTGTAAGTCCGTAACGGATGCATTCCAGGGCGGTAGTCAGCTTTTTGATTTCTTCTTTGTTGTCTGCTTCTACTTTTTTTGCATTTTCCAGCTCTTTTTTGCTGTTTTCAATGATCTTATCTCTCTGTGTTGCGGATAAGTTCTTGTTTTCTTTTGCGATCGCGATCTGTTTTTTCAGATCGCTCACTTTGTCAAAGCCGTCTGCACGTAATGCATCGATTTTTTTCTGGATTTCTTCCACATATTCATCGATCGGCTTCAAAAGCTTTGCTTCTTCTTCCGACGAAATAATAACGCTGTTTTCTGCCATTTCCAATTTTCCTCCTGTTACAGGTATTTAGCACTGAGTCTCAATAATTCTTCCTGGTTTGTTTCTTTGGTATTTACGATTCCGGCCAGACGTCCGTTAGACATAACACCGATTCGGTTGGTAATACCAAGAATCTCCGGCATTTCGGAAGAAACAACGATGATTGTTTTTCCCTGTTTCGCCATATTGATAATCAGTTCATAAATTTCATATTTTGCTCCAACATCAATTCCTCGTGTCGGGTCATCCATCATGAATACGCTCGGTGAACGCTCCAGCCATTTACCAAAGATGACCTTCTGCTGATTACCACCGGAAAGGTTGGCGATCATATCATCCGGTCCCATACATTTTGTATGCATGATCTTGATTTCTTCAGCCGTTGCACGCACCATCTTGTCATGCGATAATGCAACTCCGCTCTTATAATGCTTCATATTCGCAATGGTAGTATTGAATGTAATATCGCCCTTCAGGAACAGACCATTGGCTTTTCTTTCCTCTGTAATCAGAGCAAATCCGTGATCCATAGCATCTTTCGGGGAGGAGAAGTTCAGTACTTTTCCATCATATACGATATTTCCTTCTGCTCTTGTACGAATTCCGAAGATGGTCTCCAGAAGTTCGGTACGACCGGCACCGACCAGACCATAGAATCCGAAGATTTCTCCTTTTTTAATATCAAAAGAAATATTCTGCAGTTTCGGTGCATATTTTGTTGATATATTCTGTACGGAGAGAATCGTTTCTCCCGGTGTATTGTCTACAGGCGGAAATCTGTTGTCCAGAGAACGTCCAACCATGGCGGCGATCAGTTCGTTCATATCCGTTTCTTTACTTGGCTTGGTCATGACCAAGCTTCCGTCTCGCAATACGGATATTTCATCGCAGATTTCAAATATTTCATCCATTTTATGTGAAATGTAGATCAGGGCAATTCCCTGTGCCTTCAGCTGACGCATCATCTTAAAGAGCTTTTCAACCTCCGGTGCAGTCAGGGATGATGTAGGTTCATCCAGTACAATGACTTTGGAATGATACGAAATCGCTTTTGCGATCTCGCACATCTGTCTCTGAGATACAGACATTTTCTTCATTGGCTGCGTCAGATCAACTGTAATTCCCAGTTTTCTGAACAGGTCTGATGTTTCTTTTTTCATTCTTCCTTCGTCGATCACCCCAACGGAATTCTTTGGGTATCTTCCAAGGAACATATTGTCTACAACACTTCTTTCAAGACACTGGTTCAACTCCTGATGCACCATCGCTATTCCATTTTCCAGTGCATCCTTAGGACCCGAAAAGCTTACCTCTTTTCCGTCCAGATATATAGTTCCCTCGTCCTTCTGGTATGTACCAAAAAGACATTTCATCATTGTCGACTTACCGGCTCCGTTCTCCCCCATGAGACCCATTACAGTACCTTTTTTCACATCTAAATTGATGTGGTCAAGAACCCTGTTTCGTCCAAATGACTTGCTCATGCCACGAATCGATAAGATGTTTTCATTATTCTTATCGCCCATACTTCCTGCTCCTAACTCTATATTTGCTGTCGTCTGTATACACTTTATTTTGGGGAGAGATTTTTCCCTCCCCAACTAAGTGCTTTAAATACTTTTACTGGTTCAAAAGAGCTGTATAAGAAGCTGCATTATCTGTCTTAACCATGTTGATTGCGAATGCATCGTACTGGCTTGGATTTCCAAGTCTGTTTGTGATATTAGACTCTGTCTGTCCATCACCACCGATGTACTCAACATCAAGATTTAAGAGATCATCATACTTCTGTAAGAGTGGCTGATATGTAGAGCTTAAGAAGTTATCTGAAGCATTGTAGATATTCAGCCATACCTTCTTTGTAGGGTGCTTTGCTGAATCAAGCTGTGTTGAAACAGGTGCCCATACAACTGTTGAATCTGTGAAATCCTTGTAGTTATCTGCTGTAACTGCTACGTTTAATGCGTAGTAAGATCTCTCATCATCCTTGTAAACATATACATCATCGCTTAATACGTTTCCTGCATCATCCTCTGTGCCGATACCTGTATCAATATCTACACCATCGAGTGCGTTTCTAAGTACACGAAGTGTGAGGTAAGCCTGAACGTCAGCATGCTGGCTGATTGTTCCGCCATAGCCCTCTGCGATAGCTGCTACTGCATCACTGTTGGCATCGTATCCGAATGTTGGAACCTTGTTGTCCTTTGACCATGCATTGAACATTGACATTCCCATTCCATCGTTGTTAGAAACAACTACGTCGATTGACTCGCCAAATGATGATGACCATGTTCCGATTGCATTTCCTGCTGTAGCTGCATCCCATGTAGCTCCTGCTGAGTTCTTCATCTCCTGTGAAGCAAGCTCTCTTACTACATAGTCTTTGCCGTTTACAGTAATCTTGCCGTCCTGAACCTCAGCTGCTTTTCCGTCTGAGTTTGTTCCTGCCGGAGCACTGTCAATCTCGCCGCTCTTGTCTACGCCTGTTCCAAGAGCTTTACGAACACCTCTTGTTCTTGCAATTGAATCGTTGTGTCCGATATCACCGATTGCAAGTACATATCCGATAACGCCATCCCCATTTCTGTCGATTGTATCAATGTTCTTCTCGATATACTCTTTTACCATTTCTCCCTGAAGTTCAGCTCCCTGATTAGCATCGAAACCTACATAATAGGTATCCTTGTTGTAGTTGAGTGCTGTTGTGTCAAGCTCTCCTGTTGAGCTGTTTGATGGCTGACGGTTGAACCACACAAGTGGCTTGTCCTTGTTTGCAACATCAGATGTCGATGTGCTGCTTCCCCCTTTCTGTGTACCAGAAGAACCCCCATCTGATCCACAAGCGGCCATTGACGCTGCCATAGCAGCTACCATCATGATTGCAACAAATTTTTTCTTCATATATTTTTGTCCCCCTTTGTTTTGTTGGTAAGGCTAGTATACAAAAATATTTCGGGAATCACTATAGAATATTTTTCGATAAACATTAAAAATTTTACTGTTTTTCGTCATGTAGACGAAAATTTTCTAGTTTTTATTTTTTCGCTACGTCATATTGTTCAGTTTCAACAAAAACGGGCTTTCCGCTTTGTCCTTATTACTTCCTTTGCTCCGTCACTCACAAACATTCCAATCCCTCTTTTCTTATACAAAATTCCTGCATCCACAAGTATATTTATGCCCTTTGCCGCTGTAGACGGATTTATCGCATACAGCTTTGCAAGCTCGTTTGTGCTCGGCACGCGCTCATCCTCCAAAAGCACATCCCGCAGTATGTCGTTTTCTATCATTTCGCTTATCTGAATATAGATTGATTTCTCCTGATTCAGAATTTCATTCACATGCTCCGCCTCTTTTCTATACAAATAGAAAACGTTATACGTATGGCTGTATGTACAGTTTACGTTTGGTATATGGTTAAGTATGCTGTACGTATAAAATACTTAGAACAAGTTGTCAGTGATTGAATGAATTACGGGTACAAAAAAGCACCATTTATAGGTGCTGAAAATAAAGAAAACTATAAGCAATACTTATTGTAGCATGTGTAAATTTACACTTCAATCACAGAGATGTGCCAATATTATGTCATAGCATAATAAAAGGGATTAGATGAACACTATCTAATCCCTAAAGGTTATGGTGTAACGATATTTAGTTTCTCTATTGCAACTTCAGTGTCAAGTACATTATTCTCAAAGAAATAGAAAGTAATTTCTTGACCAGCCTCTAAATGTGTAATGTCGAGAGATGATTTGTTGCAATTTAATGTAATATTGGTACCATCAAAAAAATTATTTTTTTGACTGATATCAACACAGATTTTTTTTTGAGAGTTATCTATGGATGTGATGATACCGTTTGAATGGAACCAATGAGTATTATCATCTCCGGAAATAGCATTTTCTTCCATAATAGAATCTCCTTTCATGGAACCATTTTTATGTATGAATATCACAACAATTCCGCTTAATATTAATACAAATATTAGAATAAGTAGTCGCTTTTTTTTATCCATTAAAAGTTGTACCTCGCAAATCAGTCCAGTTTCCAAAATCTAAATTTAAATATCGTACATATTCATTCCAACCATCAAAGCTTCAACCGGAATACCTCGAAAGCACCAGCTTTATCCGATGCTCAAGGCACTTCTACTCCAGCGTATTTTTTTCAATCCCGACAGATACGCTCCTGATTGCGTTCCTAGAGTACTCTCAGGAACTTCGTGATTTCTGCGACTTTGATGCTGTTCCAGATGGTTCCAAATTTACACGTTTTAAACAGGACTTCTTGTTGGATTTACGATCTTCGAAGACATTGGATTTCGTAATGCTTTTATTCCTCTCCGTGCCTATCCTGGCATAGAACGTAGCTCGAAAGAATGGGAAAATACTTACAAGATCCGTGTAAATGTTGAAAATTCAATCAACCATTTCAAAGATAGTTGCAACATTGCGAATCGTAAGACCCAGAATGAGAAAACGCTTCATGCTGATTTACTTCTTGCCGGAATCACCCAGCTTGTTACTGTAATTGTCGCTGATAAGATTCATCAGTACAAATACATTCGGAGTTTGAAGCCCTTGATTGCCTGATTATTAATATGCATATAATCTTTTCTTCGCAGTTTATCTGGGAAATCTTTTAGTCATGTCTAAATTTAGAAGCACCTACTTTTCATCTTTAAGAATCCTACGTTGCAGAATTCTTACCGCTTTTTAATCAGGAGTGCGCACTTGTTCCGCAATTACCTACTTGTTGTACTTTTTATTATCGTAACTATCCAGAACCACCACACACATTCGCAAAACCGCACGATATTTGTACTTTATCTGCACTCTGTTTAGCATCGCTGCTACACAGCTAATTTCGCTCATATTTGCGGTATGGTTGCATGGTTAACCACTCAAGTAACTAACCTATGAACTTATAATAGATAATATAAATAATACTGTCAACTGTATTTTTCTTCATATAAAAAAGACCATACACTTTAATTCATCTTATTCCCAACAGCACTATGGTAATTCAAATGTCATCCTCTCCCCTGTCGCAGGATGGTCAAAAACAAGCTTGTAGGAGCAAAGTGCAAGCTGCTCCCTCACACCGCCACCGGTGCGTCCTGATTTGCTTCCCATTCCTGAGTTATTTGAGGCAGGCTTCCTATACTTGGTATCTCCAATCAGTGGATAGCCGATATGTGCAAGCTGCAAACGTATCTGATGATGCCTTCCAGTGAGAAGCTTTATGTCAAATTCTGTTCTAATGCATTCATTTTGGGAGCCGTCCCTATCCGGCGTCACTGATATCACCCTGTACTGAAGCACTGCTTTTTTTGCCAGCCTGTCTTTTTCGCTTGTGATTTTTGATGTATTGGTACGCTTGTCGAATGAAATATAATCTGTAAGAGTATGCCATGCCGGGGCATGATTATCTTCTTTCTTATCTGTTCCTGACACTCCCTGTCCTCTGCTTGCCGCACGATAATATTTCTCGGTTGTATGCTCCTTTATTTGTCTGCTTAAAGAAGCCGCTGCTTTCTGATTCTTGGCAAATACCATCACTCCCTCTACCGGCTGGTCGAGCCTGTGTACTATGCCGACATAAGGCGGCTCATTTTTAGCCGCCCTGTAATTTCTTATGAAGCTCTCCATATCCTGCTGCCCTATACGCCTGGTCTGTGTAGCAATTCCCGCCGGTTTGTAGCAGATGATTATGTCGTTGTCTTCGTAAATGATATCTGGTTTTCCCATGTTGTAACTCCCGCAAATTGTTATTTTAAATTTTAACTGTTCAGCACATTTACAGTTGCGATACGCAAGCATATAGCCAAGTGTCACCTCACATACAAACGAAGGCAGCATCGGTGTAAAATAATAGTTACTTATCATATTTTATCAACTTAGTGAGTTATTAGCAATGATATTTAAAAACTAATTCTGACAATTTAATATTCTTTTTGCACATTCTATCTGTTCCTCTGTAGGAGGCTCCACCCCATCAAGCTGATACGGTATACCAAGTTCCTTCCACTTAAATACGCCAAGTGTGTGGTACGGCAGCACCTCAACCCTGTCCACCGTTTTAAGTGTGTCGATAAACTCTCTAAGCTGCTTTAAATATCTCTCATCCGTGGTGATTCCAGGCACAAGCACATGACGTATCCACATTTTTTTACCGTTTTTTGAGAGATATTGTGCCATATCAAGGATATTCTTATTTGTCTGTCCCGTAAGCTTTTTGTGCTCCTCGTCATCTATATGCTTGATGTCCAGCATGAAGAGATCTGTATATTTCATCAGCTCATTAAATTTGCCAAAAAACGGTTCTTCCACGGTAAACGGATTTCCTGATGTGTCAAGGCATGTGTTTACACCTTTTTCCTTTGCAAGCTTAAATAGCTCTGTGACAAAGTCTATCTGCAAAAGTGCTTCACCTCCGCTTACTGTAATGCCGCCTGTTTGCTTCCAGTACGCTTTATAGCGCATGGCGGTCTTTAGCACCTCCTGCGGTGTCATCAGCTTTGCACCGTCATTTTCGCCGCATTTGGCCCATGTGTCCGGGTTATGGCAGTATTTACAGCGCATATTGCAGCCCTTCAAAAATACTATATATCTCACTCCCGGGCCGTCGGCTGAACCGAAGCTTTCTACCGAGTGTACTCTTCCTAGTGTTTCTCCCATGTTTTTCCTCCTTTAGGTTATTGTTGCTGCTACTTTTATTTTTATGGTACGGAATTTTCGGCAACCCGCCGACCGGGACTTTGCAATGCTCAGGTTCTTCGGGCTAAGAGGCTGTATGAATTATGATTTTGGTTTTCTATGCTCGACGCGACCGGCTTTTACACACCTTCCGAAAATTCCTTACGCTGTGGTGTTATTTAGAAAATCAGAATATGCAGGCACTGGGCCTGCACATTCTGGAATGTTGGATATTTTTTTATATTACATTCTCTCGTGGCATGTACGTGAGATTACATCGAGCTGCTGCTCTCTTGTGAGGTCGATGAACTTAACTGCGTATCCTGATACTCGGATTGTGAAGTTTGCGTACTCCTCCTTCTCAGGATGCTCCATTGCATCGATGAGCTTCTCTTTACCGAATACATTTACATTGAGGTGATGTGCTCCCTGATCGAAGTATCCGTCCATTACGTTTACAAGGTTGTCAATTCTCTCTCCCTCGTTGTTTCCGAGTGCTCCCGGGTTGATGGTCTGTGTATTTGAGATTCCATCAAGTGCCCACTCATATGGAAGCTTTGTGAGTGAGTTTAAGGATGCGAGAAGTCCGTTCTGCTCTGCGCCGTATGATGGGTTTGCTCCAGGTGAGAGTGGCTCTCCGGCTTTACGTCCGTCAGGCATTGCTCCTGTAGCTTTTCCGTATACTACGTTTGATGTAATTGTAAGGATTGATGTTGTAGGCTCTGAATCACGGTATGTGTGATGCTTCTTTAACTTGTCCATGAATGTCTTAAGAAGCCATACACCGATTTCGTCCGCACGGTCATCATCGTTTCCGTATTTAGGGAACTCTCCCTCGATTTCAAAATCCTTTGCCAGTCCGCTCTCGTCACGTACTACTTTAACCTTTGCATATTTGATTGCTGAAAGAGAATCGATTACGTGTGAGAATCCTGCGATTCCTGTTGCAAATGTTCTCTTTAAGTCTGTATCCATGAGTGCAAGCTCTGCTGCCTCATAGTAGTATTTGTCATGCATGTACTGGATAAGGTTTAATGTATTTACATAGATGTCTACTAACCAGTCCATCATCTTGTCGTATTTCGCCATTACCTCGTCATAGTCAAGGTACTCTGCTGTGATAGGTGCGTAGTTTGGTCCTACCTGCTCACCTGATTTCTCATCAACACCACCGTTGATAGCGTAAAGGAGACATTTTGCAAGGTTTGCACGTGCTCCGAAGAACTGCATCTCTTTACCTGTCTGTGTTGCAGATACACAGCAGCAGATTGCATAATCATCGCCCCATACCGGCTTCATTGCGTCATCGTTCTCATACTGGATTGAGCTTGTCTCAATTGAGATGCGGGCTGCATAATCCTTGAAGGTCTGAGGAAGCTTTGATGAGTAGAATACTGTGAGGTTTGGCTCCGGTGCAGGTCCCATGTTCTCTAATGTATGGAGGAAACGGAAGTCTGTCTTTGTAACCATTGAACGTCCGTCCACACCTGTTCCTGCCACGTCAAGTGTTGCCCATACAGGATCACCTGAGAATAACTGGTTGTATGAAGGGATACGTGCAAATTTAACCATACGAAGCTTCATTGTAAAATGGTCGATGAGCTCCTGTGCTTCCTGCTCTGTGAGGATGCCCTTGTCCATATCTCTCTTGATGTAAATATCAAGGAATGTAGATACACGTCCTACTGACATTGCTGCGCCATTCTGTGTCTTGATTGCTGCAAGGTATCCGAAGTATAACCACTGAACTGCCTCTTTTGCGTTTGTTGCAGGTCTTGAGATATCATATCCGTAAATCTCTGCAAGCTTCTTCATATCCTCAAGACATTTAATCTGCTCTGCGATTTCCTCTCTTAAACGGATAACATCATCTGTCATCTGTCCACAGCCACAGTTTGCCTTATCCTTCTTTTTCTCCTCGATGAGGTAATCAAGTCCGTATAATGCTACTCGACGGTAATCGCCCACGATACGTCCACGGCCGTATGTGTCAGGAAGACCTGTAAGGATCTTTGCATGACGGACCTTCATCATCTCAGGTGTGTATGCATCGAATACTGCTGTGTTGTGTGTCTTATGATATTTTGTAAAAATCTCCTTGAGCTTGTCGCTTACATTGTAACCATATGTCTCAGCAGCCTGTACTGCCATCTTGATTCCACCGTAAGGCATGAATGCTCTCTTTAACGGCTTATCTGTCTGAAGACCTACAATCTGCTCGAGGTCCTTTAATGACTCATCTATATATCCAGGGCCGTAAGCTGTGATTCCTGTTACAACCTCTGTCTCCATGTCAAGAACTCCGCCCTTGGCACGCTCCTCTTTCTGTAATTTCTGAAGCGCATCCCACAGCTTGTTTGTAGCATCTGTCGGATCAGCTAAAAAGCTCTCATCTCCGTCGTATGGAGTGTAGTTGTCCTGAATAAACTGACGGACGTTGATTTCCTCTTTCCAAAGACGTCCTTCAAATCCATCCCACTCTTTCATTTCTATCATTGTAATATCCTCCTTAAAATGTATGAATGTTACTTCGTTTGATTAGTTTTGTTTAACTGTGGTTAGTATATACTTACTACAGTATTTTTGTCAATATCCCTGTTGTTTCTTTTGAGATACATTCCCTGGTTATTTACACGACCATGGCTGATTTTATAATCAAAAAGAGCCAACTGTCCGGGTTTATCGCCCAGACGGTCGGCTCTTATTTGTTATATTTCATGTGGTTATTCCACTTATCCGTCAGTCATATAACACGTTCATAGTAGACTATTTTTCTCAATAAAGCAATAGTGTTTTAGAACTATTTTTATTCTTTTCTATTCCGCACGGACCGCCCAGCGCATCTTCGTGGACCTGGCACGTCCGTTCTGAGCACATTCCTGTGCTGATGGACGAATCACATCCTTGGAATAGTCGCTGTATATTCCTGCTTTATATCCTGCCTTGAGTGCCTTTTTGACCAGCTTGTCCTCTCCTGAATGGAAGGTAAGGATGGCAGCTCTTCCACCGGGCTTTAATGCTCCCGGAAGCTTTTCCATAAACTCATATAGCACCTCAAACTCATGGTTTACGTCTATGCGAAGCGCCTGGAATGTGCGCTGACAGGTCTTTTTGATTATGTCCTTCTTATCCTTTTCAGGCAGAAAATCGAGTGTCTGCTCTATAATGTGACGAAGCTTTGTGGTCGTATCTATGCGGTTGCCCTTCCTGATCTCGTCTGTGATTGCCTTTGCAAGCTCCTCGCAATACGGCTCATCTGAGTTCTCATAGAGCATACCCGAAAGCTCCTCACGGGATATATTATCAAGCCGCTCCGCCGCACTGATACCGGCATTTGGATTAAGACGCAGATCCAGCGGTCCATCCACCTTAAACGAAAATCCACGCTCAGGATTATCTATCTGCATTGATGAAACTCCCAGATCGGCAAGTATGAAATCAAAGCCTCCTACTTCCTTTGCAATCTCATCTATTGTGCAGAAGTTCTGAAGCTTTATGGTGAGAATGTCATCTCCAAAGCCTGCTTCAGCGAGACGCTTTTTTGTCTTTTCAGACTCGATTGGGTCAACATCTGTAGCAAACATATGTCCCTGTCCTTCAAGCTTTTCAAGCATTGCCCTTGTGTGGCCACCGTATCCGAGTGTGGCATCAAAGCCTGTCTGTCCCGGCTTTATGTCCAGAAAATCTATGATTTCTTTTACCATTATGGATATGTGCATGCCCGCAGGAGTATTTCCCTTGCTGATGACATGCTCAATTGTATCCTTGTATTTCTCCGGGTTTAATTCCTTGTATTTTTCCTCAAATTTTTTGGGATATTTTCCGCTATAGTGCACGCGGCGCTTGTGCTGTTTTTCTTCGCTCATTTTATGCTCCGTTTCATTCTGGGTTAGAACTGTTACGCTGACTTTTGCTACAGTATAACTTTTATTTTACTTTTCCGCAAGATAATGCCTTACATTCCTATACCATCTGCACGAGCCACACGTCGCTTTTCACCATGAAGTATCCGATGACTACCTTTATCAGCTCTGTGGCCTGCACAAGGAAGTACACTGCTACTATGCCAATTGCTGTGTATTTGGCGAGCACAAATGCCACCGGCACCACTATCACCCACGTAAATACGGAGTCAAACAGAAATGTGACCAGTGTCTTGCCGCCTGAGCGGAGTGTGAAATACGACGAATGTGTAAATGCACAAAACGGCATAATTATCGCTGATACCGCTATGAAGCTTGTTGCGAGTGACTTGATTTCATCTGTTGTGTTATATATCTGAGGGAAAAATCCGCCTACCAGAAGCATGACCGCCGCCATTACAGAACAGCAGAACACACTGAACACTATCATCTTGTTATCCGCATCCTTTGCCTTTTCAAGCTCACCGGCTCCAAGATACTGCCCTACAACTATGCTGATGCATGCGCCAAGCTGTATAAACACGATATTGAAAAGGTTTGTTATCGTTGTCGCAATGTTTAAACCTGCGATTACCGAGAGTCCTCGTACTGAATAGCACTGTGTAACCGTTGTCATGCCTGCTGCCCATAAAAGCTCATTGAGCATGAGTGGCAGTCCCTTGATGAATATAGTCTTAAACTCACCAAACGGCATTCCTATTCCTCTGTAAGCGCCCTCGAGATATCTATTCTTATCCCTGTTTTTATGCGCCCACAGCACAACTATTATTGTCTCAATATATCGCGACATCACAGTGGCAATAGCGGCTCCCGCCACACCCAGCTTTGGTATCGGTCCTATTCCGAAGATGAGCAGAAAATCAAGCACCGCATTGCTTCCAACTGCTGCAAAGCTTGCAACCATCGGTACAAAAGTCTGTCCTGTTTCCTTTATGTTTGTCGCATAGGCCTGCGTCACCGCAAACGGTATGAGACCTATCATAACAATTTCCAGATATTCCTTTCCATATGCCAGTGCTACCTCCGTGGCACCGTTTCCTGCCGTATCTGTCAGATAAAGTGATATGAAACCTGTTCCGTTCGTGATAAACAGTGTCATCGCTATTGCTGTAACAAGCAGCGCTGCATACAGCTTGAATCTGAAGGAATACATATGCCCTTTATGATTTCCCTTGCCAAAATACTGTGCTCCGAATATACTTGCCGCTGACACCGCCCCAAATACAGCCAGATTGTACACAAATATGAGCTGGTTTACGATTGCTACTCCCGACATCTGCTCTGTACCAAGCTGTCCTACCATAATGTTGTCCAGAAAGCTTACCAGATTTGTGATTGCATTCTGGATTATCATTGGTATGGCCAGCATGAGATAGCGCTTATAAAATGCTTTGTCTCCTATATATTTTTGTCTGAATTTATGCATGTTTGTCCCCCTTTCGATTTCTCCATGGTCCTTTCGTGCAATGCTACTATTCTACTACGTCAGACTTTATTTTTCAAATATTTTATGTGTTTTCCTTAATTTATTTTAGGATTCAGAATTTTGTATCATAATGGCCATGGGGCGGGGCGTAAGTCACAGAGTCCGGGCGGGCACGCCACACTCCCGCTTCCGCTACGCTTCGCAGCTAAGATTCTGTACGAATTATGCCTTGGAGTTTTTCTATGCTTGACGAAACCGGCTTTTATGCGCCGTCCATGGCGCATAACGCCTTGCCCAGCCGTCCATGGC
>OHLC01000966.1_pt1 | contig 12828 bp, 10 predicted proteins | sample 1568981 | NCBI WGS metagenome assembly OHLC01 (sample SAMEA3879510, study PRJEB24766) | human gut metagenome | biome: human-associated habitat; feature: feces | place: USA | collected 1985/1987 | reverse complement strand
TTATCTTGGATGTTTACATCTTCCATACCGATACCCGCATTATAATCTCTTACTATGTCATCATATAAATCAGCTAAGAATATTGATGTTCCTGCAGGTATGTGGAAAGGAAGAATATCTTTATAAAAAACATTCCATAAATCCATCTCTTCAGAATTTCTTGCTGCATGGAAACGTGATATATATGAGTGGTTTATAAATGCTGAATTTTTATTTAATATCCTAATTTCACTTTCATCACCTCCGTTTTCTGATAATAAACCTCTATTATCCAGTCTCCAAATCTTACCATCTTCAAATGTAATACGTATATACGGAGCGTATGTATTATCCTTTGCTTCATCGTATCTATGTATATTAATGAGATTTTCATTCTCTGGAGTAAAGTTTCCATTGACAATGCTACCAGGCGTGAAATATTTGGCACCTTTGTCATCTTTAAATACACTTTGCAGTAAAGCATGAAGGGCATAATACAATGAAGATTTGCCGCTTCCGTTCTCTCCGTATAAGAGCAAATTCTTTCCTGTTCCTAAATTCAATGTGAAGTTCGCAGGAAACGCCTTAAATCCATCTATTTCTATTTGAGTTATAGTAGCCATGGCTTTATGATAAAATTATTGTTCTTAATATTTCCGATTTAGAAAGAGATAATGAGTTTATCGAATCGATAATACCAGTTGAATCTATTTTTTTGTATAATTCCCAACTATCGCTTATGTTGATGCTGTTGAAGCGTCCAACATAGTTTCTTAATGTAGAAATTGCTGGAATTTCCTGCATCTCTTGCGGAAAATAGATCTCATATACACAACCATCAATTAAGGTCTCGAATTCTGAAGATATATATGAATTCTGAACAAGATTACTTGCCCGATTTTTTGTATTGTTCAGCAATATGATTATACCAACCAATTTGCCTATTATCTCTTGAATATCATCAGACGGTATCGCAATAGGGATTTGTCGCAAAGGTTCTTTATCTAATTGATAGTTTGCCCCCTGCATTTTTCCTTTGTTTTTAAGCCAAAACTCTATCAGCTTTGAGTTTAATAAGCCCGTAAGGTATTTAAGATTTACTCTACTCGTTTGAATCATGTTAAACGTTTGCGATATATAGCATTCAAAATCACAATATGAAAATATGGGGCGGCCCACACATTTTCTTACAGCGATAATTTTATTGTTTATGAAAAATCTATTTTCTCTTGCTCTATGTAAACCATACGGCTTATTGTCTGATGTGAAAATAGGTAAGAATCTATCCAAATGCTTCTTGATATTCGGATAATTATTCAAACTATTTGGGTTCTTGTAACTGGAATCCGTGTATATTGTCCAATATTTATTGCCACTTTGTATGGAATATCTTTTTACATTTTCATTAGTATAGTATGGCTTTATTAAGTTTAATTCATTGGGGCTTAAAGACAATGAATCTAATTCATAATCGGTTAAAACAAATATACCTTGATTAACATGAAAATCGGAACCTAATTTCTGTTGATTCCGTTTATTCAATGTATCTTGTGGAAAAACAACACCTTGCGCAATCTCTTTGTCTGTTAAATATATAACATTGGATAGATTGGATATTGCTTCTAAAATACCATCACTTTGACTAAATGTTATATTCCTACCATAGAAGTTAGTCCTTCTAATGGTTGGAGTATAACATTCGGCTTTAGCATAGGACTTATATGATGGCTCTAAAACCGCTATGGCTTCCTTTTCTGTTGCTTTAAATGCCGTTAATTTGCGATAATCAAATGTATAATCGTCTGTTACTTTATCTTTTTGGAACATCATAATCATGGTTTGAATGCTTGCACTTTCAAACATCATTACAGAGCCAAAGTCAACAATATTGCAGATTCGTGTTTCCTTTATAACCTTATCCCTAAGTTTGCTTGCACCGAAACTTGTCACCCAATTGTTTGTTGCTATAAAACACAGAACACCATTAGAATTCAACAGATCTAATCCATTGCAAGCAAAGATATACCATATATCCATTTTCCCCTTATAATAAGGAGAATCTTTATATGGTTCAAAGAATGTCTTTGACATACGCCCCTCTTTGATATACGGAGGATTGGCTATGATTATATCAAAGCCAGTGAAAGTTCCATTGTCATCTAATAGTTGAGGATATTCAAAACGCCACTCAAACGAATCTTTATATTTTTTGTTGTTGAGAATCCTATTCTCCTCTTCAACAATACTTAATAGCGTTTTTTTAGCCTTTTCATATCCAATTGGATCTTCTTTTGCTTTACATTTGCCCCAAAAATCCACAAATTCATAATTGTGTACATCAGCTGCGGCTTTTTGTTTTTTCTTTAAATCCTTTATGGCCAATGTGATTTTGAAACAATTTTTTATTTCATTTATTTTTGTCCTTAATCCAACTTTATCAGAATGTTCTTCTGTGTACTTAATAACATCTTTTTTGTATTTTTCGAGAGTATAATCTTCCCAGGCAGTCTTGTTCTTTTTTGCATTTTCTCTTCCTACACGATTGTATTCCTCAAAGACGTTGTCAATAGGGGTATCTAATGAATAGCGGTATATTTGAGAATTTCCACAAGTAATCTTATAATCAAAATTTGGCAGCGGTTGCGGTTTTTCTGCATCAACTACCAATGCCAACCAGAAACGCAAACGGGCTATATCAACGGCACCCTGCTCGATATCAACGCCAAAGATATTATTTTGGATAATATTAAGTTTTGTGTTAGTAGAATTAAAGTTGCCATGAGGTTCTGCATGTGAATGCAAATGATGTATTGCGTGATACAATACATAAAGGATACCCATAGGAAATGCACCCGAACCAATGGCAGGGTCACACACTTTAACCTCTTTGAGTAACTGGGTGAATCGTATCGCAATATTCTTGCTTTGGAGCATAGGATTCACTACGCCATCGTTTATGAGTTGCTCAATAGGTTCAGCATATTGTTCTTCCGGCTCGTGTGTTTTGAGGTATTGTATTACACTCTGCCGACACATATATTGTACAATTTCCTTGGGGGTATAAAAGGCTCCTTTATCTTTGTTATCCTCCAATAGATTTTCAAAAATATGACCTAACATTTCAGGATCGATACCTACCTCGCTGTCATCGGGGTCGTTCTCATCAATAGTGAAATTGTATTGAGAAAAGAAATTCATCAAATCTTTGAAGTAAGTATATGGAAAATCAATGCTTAGGTTGTCTGTACTATCGGGGTCAAAGAGCCCGCCATTGAGATATGGAATACCCTCAAACTCTGTTAAAAGTGACAAATTCCATCTGTTCTTTGTAAATAGTGTAACACGTTCTTCTGGCTTGGTATTCAAAACACCAAAGAATAATGGTTCTAAAATATCGCTTAACAACCTATTATTGTTAGGATATTTATCAATGAGATTGCTAAGGTAGTTTTTGTCCCCACCTTCCCACTTGATCTTTGAAGCAGATGCAGGTACACCCATCCAACCTTTCTTTTGTAAGAACTGCAAGAATACTAAGCGTCCTAACAATTTCTTGACATAATCACGATGCTGTTTTGTATCAGAGAGCGTGTCAACAAATTTTTTATATTGAGCTTTGTATCCAGCAAAAAACTCTTTATTGAGTCGCTCGACAGAGAATGCATCAATAACATCTGTCAAATAGATAGATTCAGATATTTTCTTATTAGCCAATTCTATAAGTCGGCTTGCAGCCGTAGTGCAAGGCTCGTTCTTGCCTAACAAGAATGTATATCGCTTAGGGGCAGTCTCCTTTTTAACCAATTCTCCGCTTTCATTGAAATAGGTCTGCTTGGCGATGAATGTTAAGCGATAGTCATCTTGATTTTGTGAATAATAGAAAACCAAAGCTCCATGAATCAGACCTTGATCCACATACTTGGCAGCAATATCGCGCAAACTTTTACGGTTGCGTGATATTTGCACATTGTCAGCGACCTCAAAACGGAATAAGGCTAATGAACGTCTGTCATCTAAACGAATGTTTCCAATATGCCCACCATCTTTCACATGAGAATCCGTAATCTTAGTAACACTTGTGAAGATTTCAACTTTAGGGAAGATCTTTTCCAACAAATCTTTCCAAATATCGAAATCAAATCTTGCAGATAGTATATTTTTCAAATATGCTTGATTCATAACAATACTTTATTACATATTAAAACTCTCTGAAATAATAATTTCAGGCATAAACTCTTTCGGCACTTTAAGCATATCTACTTGTTTGTCAACATATCCATTTTGGATATGTTCTAATGGATATGTTGATATAATCTTGATTAGTTGTTCTAGTAGAACAACTGGTTTGACTGGAACTTTCTTTGTCGCTGTTTTCAGCTTATTAATATCTCGTTGCAACTGTTGGAATTTACCAGTTGTAATAGCTTGTTTGGATTTATTAATCAATACAAGTTCTTGCTCCGTAATGTTTGGAATACTTACAAAACCATCAAGATAAGCTATAGCTTTTTTCTCATTGGGACCTTGAGCTGGGTTAACTTTTTGTTTTGTTGCCTTGGCCGCCTCTTCTTGTCTGGCAAATGTATCAAGTGCTGTTTTCACTTGTTCGTGATGCCTGGAATGAAGCGGAATTGACTTTTCATCTATATGGGCTTCAAATTCTTTTACAGCTTCCAAGAAAGTCAGTTCCTCTATGCTTCCGTCTTCTCGAACAAATGTAAACGCATCACGGCGCTTGTTTCGGATAAACACAATGGTGCTTCCGGGTATAAACTTACTTTTGCGACCTGTACGGGCTCTTAATGGCAGTTTGCAGATTCGTTTAATCAAATCAGGCTCATCTTGTTTTAGTTGTCGGATCCACATCAGGTAACGCAACTTCTCATCGCGTTCTTCATCAACATTTTTGTCGAATAGTCCAAAGCTTTCGGGATTCTCATCGGTAGAGTATATTTGACTATCTTCACCCAATGCAGCATGGAAAGCAAAGAGTTTCATTTTTGCTTTCTTCTCCAGTTCAATGTCATCATTAACTTTGGACGTTGGGAAGAAGTTGAATATATAAACCTCTTTAGCTGTGCTACCGATACGGTTTACACGACCTATTCGCTGCATAAGCCTTGTTGAGTTCCAAGGTGTATCGTAGTTTACTATAACATTTGCACGATGGAGGTTTACTCCCTCGGCAAGAACCTCGGTGGAAATAACTATGTTATAATCGTTCTTCTTGTCTCCTTTGTAGTTGGCATCGAAGTTCTCCTTCAATAGTGGCATTTGGATGTCTCTATTATCACTCTGTACCGTCATAATTTTGTCAAAACCATGATTTCTGAGAGAGTCATAAAGATATTTTGTGGTCTCTTTTGATTCTGAGAATATGACTAGCTTACCCTCGTGATTAATAGATTTATTCAATAGAGTATCTTTGAGGTATTGGATGAATATATCTAACTTGGGGTCAACATCTACAGCATCCCACATAGAAACCAATTCCTTAAGAATAGCATTATCAGCCTTGATTCCCTCTTCAAAGCCCGCTTCAAAATCATCAGGTGTACAGACTTCTATTGTCGGGTCGATGTATTTTTCCTCCTCAATCAATTTTATCAATTCGTCTTCCTTATCTTCGCTAAGTAGTTCATTGACTTTCAGATTGGGGGCGATGTATATAGTACCATTGCCAAACATATCAAGCATTACCTTGTTGGCCTCGTAGTATCGATGCAATGATTGCTTGAATGCATAGAAACTACTATCTATTCGTTTGACAAGCAAAGTCTTCATAATGCCTGCCAATTGGATAGAGATCATATCTGCCTTCTTGTACTTGCTTTTCTTTGGCGACTTTAAGTATTTTATTGCCTGATATCTGTAATATTTAAGACCGTTTATTTTATCACTTAGATACATTATAGTTTTGTCATATAAAGTTTCTAATTCTGTGTCCAGTTGATAATATATCTTTCGAGGAGACTTGACATCAGGGAAGTGGATGTTCTGTTCCTCCAAATCTTTGCGATATGCATCATTTTCCATCAGGTCGGTACGAGTACGACGTACTGTTAATGGCTCCACAACCTTGATGCGGATTCTCTCATATATGGACTTAACTTCATCAGCGATAAGAGTTAAGTCCTTTTGCTTTTTTAGCTTGTTGTATCTGTCAATATGCTCACGGAAGAATCGTTGTAAATTGCCCTCCTCTAAGGTACTATCCTTAGAGTCTTGGAACAAATATACAAGATTAGCTATATCTTCAGGCTTATTATTAAGTGGTGTGGCAGATACAAGTATCACTTTTTTGTCGTGCAAACTGCCATCATAGCGTTTTGTCTTAGTCTTACACAGTTTTTGCAATTCGTTATACATTGATGCCGTGTCGCTTCTAAATTTATGCGCTTCATCAACAATAATCAAATCATATAATTCTGGATTTTTGATCTTGTGAAGACTCCCGTTTGTTATGATTCTAAAATTGTCCAACTTAAACTCTGTAAGAGTCTCCTCCCAGTTGTCCTTCATTGCAGGAGGAACTATTACTAATATGTGAGAACGATGTGTTGGAAATCCATTGGAGAAAAAGAATTTCTTTGCGATAAGAGCAGACACAACGGTTTTACCTAATCCGACAACATCGGAAAGGAAAAAACCATTATGTTTCATCATCTTGGCATATCCATCATTGACTGCATCTATTTGATATGACAGTTTCTTATATCCCATAGGCAAATCGGATACAGAGTTAGGATCAAAGTCAATACTCTTGCCGAAGTATTCTAATAAGAATTTTAGATATACTTCGTAAGGCGTGAAGTTGGTATTTAGATATGACTCGTTCTTTATTTTTTCTATGTGAGTTATATCTATTTCAACTGCTTCCGCCCATAACTTTTCAAAGGTTTCGGTAGCAAATTGTATATCATCATCATACCTTAATTCAACATTGAATTCAAAGTTCTTTTCTAATCCAGACTCTGTTAAATTACTTGAGCCTGTGATGACGGAACCATAACCATGCGGATGATATACCTCTTCACGAAAAATGTATATCTTGGCATGAATGTTTTGTTTTGGATGAATTCGCATAGTTATTCTACCAGTCACTATATCCTCTATAAACTGATACATGCCATCCTCGACCTCTTTGTCGTATTTCGCCTCTTGTATATTACGTTTAATGTCATTAAAGAACTCTTCTTGAGACTGTTCAGTGTTAGGATTAAATAATAATCCCTGCTGATTTGCTTGATAGGTAAGCTTATCGACATTTATGCCAACCAATATACGTATTTGTGGGGTTTGTTGTATAAACTTTCTAATACGAAAATAGCCTGATGCTCGAAAATATCCGACAAGTGCATCAAAGAAATGCACTTCCTTATATTTGAAAACTCCTTCAATCTTTTCAAGAAGGGTATTCTCTTTTTCGTTTGTGAAAAAATTGGTTCCCATAATCAAGCACCTTTCAGGTTATTTATTAAGTCTTTTGGCTCCACATTTAAAACAGTTGCAATCTTGACAAGCATTTCTAATGATGGTTGTGAAGTATTGGAACACCAACGGGAAATAGTTGCTTCATTCTTTTGAAGTTGCTCAGCCAACCATTTCCCTGTCTTATTTTGTTCCGCCAGCACAATCTTCAATCGGTTTATTCTTGTTGCTTCCATAAGCCATAAGAGTATTCTATAACTGTATATAAGTTGATTCTATTTGCAAATATAATGATAAAGATTGAAAGTTGCCTATTAAAGTGAACTTTTGTGCCTAAATTTAAGTATATTCCAATAATATGGCTTGTGTGAGAATAAAATACCCCCTCAAGTATCCCTTATGCCCCTCTAAGTTCCCTCTTAAGTTGAACGCTCATTCAGATTCCACTGACCAAGCACCGACTAAGCACCGCTCAACTACCGACCAAGCTCAAGAGATAATTCTTTCAATGAGCGAATACTATATGACGATGAATGAAATCATGACAAGTATGAGACTTAAACACCGTACGTCATTCCGAGAAAAATACTTTCTTCCTGCATTAGAGGACGGAGCGATTGAACTGCAATATCCAGAACAGCCAAAGTATCCAAAGCAAAAATATAGGCTCACGGAAGTGGATAAAGAATGGTTAAGAAATAATACTGCTCCATCTAAATCGTAAAAACAGCACCGTAGGTTTGGAGGGTTTTTCCGACTTCGGAGGAAAACTCAGCCTCCTGCAAGGGCAAGGCGTTTTGAGTTGCTCGAAGTATTTTGAGCAGACGAAAACATACCTTGCTGTGTTCAGGTGAACACAAGAATCCGTAAGGAACGGATTAATAGAGAAAGATACTTTTATAAGAGAACTATACCATACAAAGTCGCTTTTGAGTTAAGCTGATAAAATGTATGTATGGTCATACATTAATACAACTGGCCATAACGATATCTAATCAATAATATGCTTTTTCAGCCATATGTATAATTGATATGTCGTATGACTGATAATACGGCTAACTGATAAGATTGACATATTTTTAAATACACAAAGTAGTCGAACCATTCAAATGCGATATAGGACAATGACTACCACATCAGCGCAACATACTGCCACTTTTAGGAAATCCATTGTCAGATAACGGATTATATATTCCTTTGCGGCAAAAGAAACAATAACAGCAAAGAATAATGTATATGGAAATCGTATCTATCGAAAGAAAGACCTTTGAGGCGATGGTCGCCAAGTTCGACCGCTTCGTCCACCGTATGGAAGCCATCTGCCAGCGGCACGGCGAAAAGAAAATGAGTGAGTGGATGGACAATCAGGATGTGTGCCGGATGCTGAACATCAGTCCGCGCACGTTACAGACGCTCCGAGACAATGGTACGCTTGCCTTCTCGCAAATTAACCACAAGACGTATTACCGTCCCGAAGACGTGAATCGTATCGTGGCTCATGTAGAGGACAGACGAAAGGAGGCACGATTCAAGGGAAAGACAATACAAATAATAAACAAAGTAGAATAACAATTCCCACTAAATCCAAAGTAACATGAACGAACTGATGACCAAAGACAACGAGTGGATTATCCACTTCATGGGCAGTCTCGACCGACTGCTGGACAACTACGAGCGACTGACTGCCAACTATCGCCCTACATTGGGCGGAGAGCGTTTCTTCACCGACAAGGAAGTGTCGGCACGATTGAAGGTAAGCCGTCGGACACTCCAAGATTATCGCAACGAGGGACGGATATCCTATATCCAGTTGGGCGGCAAGATACTCTACCGCGAGTCGGACATAGAGAAAATGCTGCTTGACGGCTACCGCTCCGCCTACCGACAGACGGTCATCTGATTTCCTTGAAGGAGCGCAGTTTGCCGTCTGCCCTATAATTTGCGATAGCAATGGACTTACAGCGAAAAGAAAAAAGGAACGACTTACGGATGAAGTATCAAAATTCTGCTTCACCTGTAAGCCGTTCCTTTTCTTGTCTTCTGATTTCCCGTCAGTCGCTTGTTTCCGTTGCCGGATGCCTTTCAAGCGTGTGGCGGGCAGTGACAAGGTTTTCGGGTTGAATACGCTCAAACTCGTTTGAGGAAGATTCTGCCCGAAACGGCATCGCCGCCTGACCTTGCCTCTGCGTCATAACCATACGCTACCTTTGCATCCGACATCGATAACGAGTGACTGGCGGAATGGATTTCAACTATACCATAGGTTGTTACCTCTGTTACAGGAAACGAACGGCGTAAACGGTGTTTCTCTCTTGGTGGTTCTGATTCCATTGATTACAAACCGTCTGAGCGATACACTTTCTTTACTGCATATCCTGAATGCAACGGCTATAATCATTTCAATGTTATAAGTATCATAACTGATTCCATCGGGTTGCTTGACATACTTCATTGTGTCCACTTCGTTCAGTTCCTTGTTCTTGTAGATGCTGTGTATCGCCTTACGAGCTTCACACGAGAATACCCCGAACAAGTCGGCTATCTCAAATTGGGTCATCCATATAGGTGCAGAGGGAACACTCACCACTCCGTTTTTACTGATTGTGATTATTCCTCTTTCCATACTCATCCCATTACTTTAGCCATCATGTTCTTTACATTATTCATATCGCGCAGGATGGAGGAATCCAACACACGGGCATAGTGCTGGGTCATTTTTATATTAGAATGGCCGAGCATTTTCGCTACATTCTCAATACTCACACCGTTGGCGAGACATACAGAGGTCGCATACGAGTGACGAGCTACGTGTGTGGTCAAGGTCTTGTTTATCAGACATAAGTCTGCGATTTCTTTCAGATAGCTGTTCATTTTCTGATTGCAGGGAACTGGCAGCAGCCTGTTTTTCTTTTGGCAAGCCGGATGTTCCGCATATTTACGGAGAATCTCCAATGGGATATCAAGCAAAGGAATGTTGCACATGTTCTTCGTCTTTTGGCGAGGCTTGCGAATCCATAGGTTGCCATTAGAATCCTCCACGATATGTTCCGGTGCCAGTTGTTGTACGTCTATGAATGCTAATCCGGTGAACGCTGCAAAGATAAAGACATCACGGACAATGGTGATACGCTCTAACGGAAATTCCTTGTGATAGATAGTGAGTAGTTCATCCATTGTCAAGAACTCACGGATAACCTCTGTCTCATGAAACTTGATGCCGATAAAGGGGTCTTTGGTAATCCATTCGTTAGCAAGCGCAAGATTGGTTATCTTCTTCAAGCACTTCATGTAGCGGATAACCGTATTCTGCTGGCACTCCTTTTGGGTTTTGAGGTAGAACTCAAAAGCACGCACCAGTTCGCCATTGACTTCTGACAATGGCAAATCCTCCTTGCCGTATTTCTGTTTAATAAGTTCTGCAAGATAACGCTTGCAGCTTTCATAACGTCGGACGGTAATCAGGGCATAGTCCTTTCCGACAAGTTCACGGCATTGGTCGTTATGTTCTTGGATGGTTTGAATGAGAGTGCGGACAACCTCGGGCACTTGGTCTTGTCCGAAGAACTTTTCCTGCAACAGACGTGCATGGATGGGAATGCCTTCGCTTTCCAATTCGTTGAAGATACCATGCAGTTTGATTCTGGCCTCTTCAATATAGGCATTCAAGTCGCAGGACTTGCGGCTTTTGCCTTTGGCGCGCTCCTTCGCCTGATTCCACAAAGCCGGGTCGATACTCTTGCGGATGTTGGTTTCCACTCGTGCTCCGTTCACCGTGATGCGCATACACACGGAGGCTTCTCCGTTTTTCAGCAGTTTGGCTTTCTTGAGAAAGAAAAGCACTTTGAATAAGTCTCGTTTCATGTTCCTACAGTTTTATTCGTGGTACAAAAGTAGGAAACCATACACGCTTTCTTGATACGCAAAATGCTGCAATTCAGAGAGAAAGAATCTTATTCGGTGGAGATGTTTGCTCCACCTATTTTGCTCCACCTTTTGGAACACCAGCAATCGTAATATTTTGCCATTTTTTGCGTCCCGCCGGAAAACAAAAAATCCCGATTTCGTTTGGAAATCAGGATTTTACTGTCTTTTGCTTTTCTTCTAAGTGGTGCCACCAGGAATCGAACCAGGGACACAAGGATTTTCAGTCCTTTGCTCTACCAACTGAGCTATGGCACCATCATCGACTGAAACTCGTGTGGGTTTCGAATCGTGGTGCAAAGATAGATATTATTTCCTGAAAACCAAAAAAACGACCGAATATTTTCCATCTCAGACTTTCATTTCAGGAACGGCAGGCCGGAATATCGGAAAATTTTTTCGGCCAGGATACCGGAAATTCAGGATTTTGGTTATTTTTGTAAAAACTGTAAAGATTATGAAAACAAGCAGTTTGATGATGTGTGCGCTGGTTGCATTGACAGCCTGCGGTACCGGAGTGAAGCAGAGTGTCCGTACGCCCGTCGAAATGGGCGAGCGGATCGAATTGAAGACGCCGGATCCCAAGATGGGACTGACTATCAACGAAGCGCTTGCGGCGCGCAGCTCGTCGCGCGACTTTTCTCCGGAGATGCTCTCTCTGGAGGAACTTTCGGGTGTACTGTGGGCTGCTGCCGGGGTAAACCGGGAGGATGGGCATCTTACCGCGCCTTCGGCTATGGCGCTCTATCCCATTCGGGTCTATGCTTTCCTGCCTGAAGGTGTGTATCGTTACGATTCGAAAGCGAATGTATTGAATCGGGTCATCGAAGGAGATCGTCGGGAGCTTACCGCGATGCAGGATTTCGCTTACACTGCGCCGCTCAATTTGGTGTATGTGGCCGATTACAGCGTTTATGCGGACCGGAATCAGCCGGTGGACCGCATCCGTTTCTGGTGCGCGGCCGATGCGGGCGGATATACGGAGAACGTGAACCTTTATGCCGCCGGAAACGGTCTGAAGGCCATTACACGGGGCAGCTTCAAGGAAGAGGCGCTGTTGGAGTTGCTGGGGCTCGATCCCGCACAATACGGTGTGATTCTCGCCCAGACGGTTGGCCGGTAGTATTTTCGGAAAGAGTTGTATTGAGCTGTGTCGCAACCGCAATCCAACGTTCCGTTCAGATCGTCTCCCATCACATGGCCGTATTTGGAACGAACATAGAAGAAATCGCTGCCGGAACACATCATATAGGTCGTGACCTGTGAGTTCGCCACCATATCGACGCAGGAGTCCAAGTCGGCAAGCGTAAGCGGACGATACTTGAACCAGCGGTTTCCTAACAGGTCGGAACCGTCGTTGTTATGAATGATCCGGAATGTCCGTTCGGGAGTCTTTTTTACATCGGGTGCACAGGCAAAGAAAGCCTGTGCACATAAAAGAATCGAGAGATAGTTAATTATAAGTGATTTCATGGTGTGTTGTGTGTTTATTCGACT
>OHLC01000960.1_pt1 | contig 12846 bp, 9 predicted proteins | sample 1568981 | NCBI WGS metagenome assembly OHLC01 (sample SAMEA3879510, study PRJEB24766) | human gut metagenome | biome: human-associated habitat; feature: feces | place: USA | collected 1985/1987 | reverse complement strand
GGGCTTTTTCATTCATAGGACGTAATTTCCTATGAATGAAAAAAGCATGGCATCCCTCTGGACAACCATGCTTTTGGGTTATTGTTCACACCTGTAGTGCAACTTCCAACAATTACAGTTCTTCGATTTTTTCTTTTGTTTCTTTCTCTGCTGTCTCGGCAAACCCGAGCACGACCTTAAACAGATCTCCGTCCACATACAGACGGAATGTACCACCCATAAGATCCATCAGGCTGTTTGCGATAGAAAGTCCGAGTCCGCTTCCTTCCGTATTTCTGGATGCATCGCCCCGCACAAAACGTTCCATCAGTTCATCACTGCTGATATTGAGCGGGTATTTTGACGTATTGCGGAAGGTGATAGACACCTGTGCCTCTTTTACTTCAAGATTGATGTAGACACGCGTCCCACTCTGGGCATATTTGCAGATATTATTCATCAGGTTATCGATCACACGCCAGAAATGTCTGCTGTCCGCCATGATATAGACCGGTGTCTCCGGCTTTTCGATCACAAGATCAAGTCCTGCCTCTTTTGTCTTTTCCTCAAATTCCCCGACCGTCTGTGTCATAAATATCCCGGCTTCTAACCGCTCTAAATGTACCGGAAGGTTTCCGGTGGACGCCTTGGAAGCCTCGATCAGGTCTTCGATCAGCTTTTTCAATCGGCTTGACTGGCGCTCTAACACCTCTAAATACTCCTGCGCTGTCTCGTTGTGCAGATCTTCTTTTTCCAGCAGATCCACATAGTTGATGATCGATGTCAGCGGAGTCTTGATATCATGGGAAACATTTGTGATCAGTTCTGTCTTGAAACGCTCACTCTTCATCCGCTCCTCGATCGCATGTGTCATGCCGTCGCTGATATGGTTGATCTGTTCTCCCTGTTCCTTAAATATACCGGTCATACGCTTTGTACTGATCTGATAGCCCGGCTCACCGCCTGCAATTTTTTCCGTTCCGTTCTTTAACTGGTTCAACTGCACACAGTACCACAGGACCAGCGGATATAAAACCAGTTTTTCTAACAGCCAGAGTAAAAGGGCTATGTCTGAATTAAAAAACATCAATACCCCTATGCCCTCAAAAAATGCAAGTACCAGCATGACCAGGATCACTTTCCAGAGAAACCCGATATTTTCCCAGATCATCCGGGCGAACTGTCCGATTTTACGGAAAAGCTGGTAACACAGGGTATGTCTCCACCATTTTCCCAATTTTACCCGCACGGAAAAACTTAATAAAAACAGTAACAACAGCCATCCCATGCAAAGGGTTGCAACTGCAGTAACAAATAAGATAAACGGCAGATACGCAACATCGACATTTATCAGGAATATCGCTGCCACATAGAAAACAAATACCTCTGCCAGCACAGCCCCCACTGCAAAAACATCCAGCCACAGATGATCCCAGACAGTCGTAACGATCTCATCCGTTCCATTCCGGTGCCCCGCCGCACACATCAGAAATACAAAGGCTGCTGCTCCGATGATAAAACTTACAAACATTGTGACTAACGCCGTGTAACGCATGCTGTATACAAAATCCAGCAGGGTATTTGCCTGTACGTACCAGTCCGTACTGTTCCAGTCTGTCCCAACATTCTGCGGCAGGATCACAACCATCTGATAAGTGGTTTTCGGTGATGTGTTCCCCATGTTTACCCAGAGTGTATAGTTGCTGTCAAGATAATAATCCTCGTATGTTGTATACGAAACGCTGGCATCTTCTTTGTTTTTTTCAGATGAGTCCACCCGGTCGACCTCATCCATGGATATCTCCCGGACTCCGTCTAATAACACATTTCCCCAGTGATTTACATCCATGCGCGTGCCATCAAACATGTCAAGCGTGACGTATTCTCCATTTGCAATATCATCCATGCCGCTGTCTGTGACATCCGTCAGTGGCTCTTCCGTTGATTCTGCTACTGTATCCCCGTCCGCAGCATCGGTCAATGTCTCATCTGTAACCGTTCCTTCCGCAGAAGCAGCATCGGTCAACGTCTCATCTGTGTGTTCAAACAGATACATTTTTTTCTCGGTATCATAAGTAAAAACTGCGCTTCCATATCCGTCTATGTCCGTCTCAACCTTCTGCACCGGATAATACTCATTTCCCGCCAGATAAACAAAAACACCTTTTGCCTCATCATAGCAGATCCGGTCCGCATAGACGCTCACCCACGAATCATCCCCGGAATACATGAGCTGCACACCGCCACCGGTCAGAAAATTTCCATTTGTGTATACAATCTGATCTTCGTCCGATAATTCCACACTGTTTGTATACACGTCTTCCAGACTGATCTTATCCGAAAAGTTGCGTTCCGCATATGATTTTTCATTATTCAGGTCAATCCCATCGAGGCTGTCTGCTTTGATAATACCATATTTAAAATATTTGCTTTCTACAGAACCTGCCGGCTGTTCCCGCCTTACATCATCCACTGCGGACAGACCATATTCATAGGAAACATTTTCAAACCACTGCTTTCTTGTTTCATCCTTTGAATTTCTATAGATTCCTTCATCAAACATAAAGATCACACCCATCGCGCTGAACACAAAACACAGTGCACTGGCACTGAGCGCGATCCAGGCAATGATCTTTGCCGCTGTCGATCCTCTCAAATTTTTCACTTTTCTCATACCTGTCCTTCCATTTTATAACCACGTCCCCACACAACTTTCAAATACCGCGGTTCTGCAGGGTTATACTCCACTTTTTCCCGCAGATGCCTGATATGTACCGCCACTGTATTCTCCGTTCCGTAGGGATTATCCTGCCATACCTGTTCGTAAATCTGGTTCGGGGAAAACACCTCTCCGGGATGCTCCATCAGAAGTTTTAAAATATCGTATTCCGTGCGTGTCAGAGAAATCTTTTCGCCGTCAAGCGACACCTCTTTGCTGCGGTCGTCAAGTTCGATCCCGCCGATCGAGAGAACATCTTTTCTGATGGCTCCGCCTCCGAGCTGCATATAGCGTCTGAGCTGTGATTTGACGCGCGCCTGCACTTCAATCGGATTAAACGGTTTGGTGATATAATCGTCCGCCCCGACGGTCAGCCCTAACACTTTATCCGTATCCTCACTTTTTGCTGTCAGTAAAATAACCGGAACATTGCTCGTCTCACGAATTTTCACCATCGCTGCAATCCCATCCATCTCCGGCATCATGATATCCATCAGTACCAGATGGATGTCCTGTTCCTTTAACACCTCAAGTGCCTCTTTTCCGTTATATGCTTCAAATACCTGATAACCGTCCGCCATCAGATAGATTTTTAATGCTGAAACAATGTCTTTCTCATCATCGCACACCAGTATACTGTACATGTTTTCCCCTTTTCCACAGGTTTTCGATAGATTTTTACATAAACCTGTCTCTTTATGATCATGCTTTTATTGTAACGGAATAATTATGAATTTCCAATCAGTCAAAACATTAAGATTTGATGAAGTTGTACCTTGTATTCAGATAAAAGGAATGCTAATATAGAAAGGTAGCGCTCCCGGAAGTTTTTATTTTCCGGGAGTAAATTATGGAATTTTTTACACAAAGGTTAAACAAAGGAGGATTTATGGAAGAAAATAAAATGGGCGTCATGCCGATTGACAAACTCATTATCTCAATGTCCCTGCCGATCATGATCTCCATGCTCGTTCAGGCGCTCTATAATATTGTCGACAGTATTTTTGTTGCCATGATCAGCGAAAATGCCCTGACCGCAGTGTCTATGGCTTTCCCGATCCAGAACCTTATGATTGCTGTCGGTGTCGGAACTGCCGTCGGCGTAAATGCGCTTTTAGCGCGCTCCCTGGGAGAAAAGGATACCGAAAAAGTAAATAAGGTCGCAGAAAATTCTGTATTTTTAATTCTTGTCAGCTATCTGCTCTTTCTGATCATCGGTCTGTTTTTTGCAGAACCGTTTTTCCGCAGCCAGACAGATATTGAAGAGATCATCGTTTATGGAAAACAGTATCTGACGATCTGCTGCTGTCTTTCTTTCGGTATTTTTACGCAGCTTATGTTTGAGCGTATGCTGCAGGCAACCGGAAAAACCATTTATACCATGTATACACAGGGTGTCGGTGCGATCATCAATATCGCTCTCGATCCGGTTCTCATCTTTGGTCTGTTTGGTCTCCCGAAAATGGGCATTTCCGGTGCTGCTGCTGCAACCGTCATCGGACAGATGATTGCCGGTATTCTGGCAGTTGTTTTAAACCACACAAAAAATAAGGAAGTACAGATTGACCTGCACCATTTCCGCCCGGACAAAAATATTATCGGACAGATTTATGTGATCGGTGTTCCTTCTATTGTAATGCAGGCGATCGGTTCCGTGATGAACTACGGTATGAACCGTATCCTGATCGCATTTTCCTCCACGGCAACCGCAGTGTTCGGCGTTTACTTTAAACTGCAGAGCTTCGTATTTATGCCGGCTTTTGGTTTAAACAACGGTGTCATCCCGGTTATGGCATACAACTACGGTGCCGGAAACAAAGAGCGTGTCACAAAAACTTTAAAACACTGTGTCGCTTATGCAGTCAGCATCATGGCAGTCGGCCTGCTTTTATTCCAGCTCTTTCCAAAGCAGCTTCTCTCCATGTTTCAGGCTTCCGACACAATGCTCTCCATCGGTGTCCCTGCGCTGCGTATCATCAGTTTAAGTTTCCTGCTTGCCGGCTTTGGAATCTCCTGCAGTAGTATTTTCCAGGCACTTGGAAAAGCAGTCTACAGTATGTGCATTTCCATTGCAAGGCAGTTGGTGATCCTGCTTCCGGCAGCATACCTGTTAGCACAGTCCGGCAATGTCAATCTGGTATGGTGGGCATTCCCGATCGCTGAACTGGTATCTGTGGGTGCAACTGCATTTTTCTTAATGAAGATCAACCGGAGTATCGTGAGCAAGATCGGACAGTAACATTACAAAAAAATCCCGTATGAGACTGATTTTAAAAATCATACTCACACGGGATTTTTTACTGCTCTTTTATTTCTGGTTTGCCGGTTCCATATTGACGGAGCGGCCTTTGATCTTTGCATTTTTCATGGCTTCTAAAACTTCTTTTCCGTATTCTCTCGGCACTTCCACGAATGTGTATTTATCATACATATCAATGGCTCCGACAAGTTTACCCGGCATGCCGGATTCGCCTGCAACCGCACCTAAGATATCGCCCGGTTTCACGCGGTCTTTTTTACCGATGTTGATAAACAGACGCACCATGCCCTCTTCAGCTCCGGTATTATCAAAATCAAAAGAGTCCTCTCTGTCATTGTCAAGATTGATCTGTCCCAACGCCTGTTTTAAGAATGCTGCAGCAATATCCATTGCGGTATAATCGGATTCATTGATCTGCTTTTCGATGATATCGATCGTATCTTTTAAATTTTCCTCGTCGATAATTCTTCCGATTTCTTCCATGACCTTCTCAGCCTTGATCTGTGCCACATCATCCGTGGACGGGATTGGCATTGCAACGATCTTGGTCTTGCAGTAACGCATGATATCTTTTAATTTATATACTTCTTTGCCTTTGACGAAAGTAAACGCACGTCCGGTTCTTCCGGCACGTCCGGTTCTTCCGATACGATGAACATAATATTCGTCATCCTGTGGAATATCATAATTGAATACCGCTTCCACATCATCCACATCGATACCTCTCGCTGCAACATCGGTCGCGATCAGGCTCTCTGTTTTTCCGGTACGGAAACCGCGCATCACACGGTCACGCTGTGTCTGCTTCATATCTCCGTGCAGTCCCTCTGCAAAATAACCGCGTCCCTGCAGTTCCTCAGTCAGTTCGTCCACCATGCGTTTTGTGTTACAGAACACCAGAGAGAGTTTCGGATTATAATAATCAAGAAGTCTGGTCAAAACTTCGATCTTGTCTTTTCTCTTTACATCATAGTAATACTGCTCAATATTCGGAACGGTCAGCTCTTTTTTTACCACTTTGATCGTCACGGCATCGTGCTGGTATTTCTTCGTGATATCTAAGATCGGCTTTGGCATGGTCGCAGAAAATAACACCGTCTGACGTCCTTCCTCCGGGATATACTCTAAGATCGTCTCAATATCCTCACGGAATCCCATGTTTAACATCTCGTCTGCCTCATCAAGTACGATCGTGTTCACTGCCTCACAGCGGATCGTCTTTCTGCGCAGATGATCCATAACACGTCCCGGTGTACCGATAATAATCTGTGCCCCACCCTTCAATGCCTTGATCTGACGGCTGATCTCCTGTCCGCCGTACACCGGAAGGATCTTTACACCGTGCATATATTTTGCAAGTTTACGGATCTCATCCGCCACCTGGATGGCAAGCTCTCTTGTCGGTGATAAGATGATAACCTGTGTTTTTTTATTATTCGGATCTACTTTATGCAGTACCGGGATTCCAAATGATGCCGTCTTTCCGGTTCCTGTCTGTGCCTGTCCAATGACATCCACACCGGACATCACAACCGGAATTGCCTGACTCTGGATCGGTGTTGCCTCTTCAAATCCCATTTCTGCTATCGCACGCAATACCTGCGGATATAAATCTAACTGATCGAATCTAACTGTTTCCATATATTTCCTTTCCATAGAAACGTGCGCCATTGGCGCGCGTAAAACAAGGGGCTGATCAACAGCCCCCATAAGCGCAACAGTCTGAATGATAACACGGTGCCCGTACTTTTGTCAAGAAATTCCCCCGCGCAACAGTTCGCATCAACTGCGGATTTTCGGGAATTATGTACCCCAAACCTCATCTTTCGACAAAAATCGTTGCCGACTTTTGGTCTGGGTGTTACTTCTTATTTAAAAGCAATCGACAATCATGTATATTATCCATTCTACTGCATCACTTTTTACTTCCGGTTTTCCGTGTGAAAAACTCGATTGCGGATTTTTGTTTCTATCTGTTATATTCTATGCCGCATTCATAAAATGTTTCCTGTTTTATTTGTCACTCACATCTGCTAAGTGTCCCAGTGCAAGATCATTTCTGGATTTTTTCTTAACCTGATAAAGCATCGCATCTGCCGCATGCAGAAAATCCCAGCTCTTTGTATCATCTTTCGGAATATCATAACAGATTCCCTGTGAGATTGTCACGATAGGCATTGCCTTAGAATATGCATGTTGGATTCCAAGATCAATGATCCGCTGCCGCAATCCCTCCGCCGCATGTCTGACCGCTTCCTCCGTCATATTCTGATAGAGAATGATAAACTCATCCCCTCCATATCTCGCACAGAATATCATATCATTCTGCATCAGCTCAAGCTGCTTTGCGATCCGCTTAATGCACTCATCCCCTGCCTGATGTCCGTAGTTATCATTATACTGCTTAAAATAATCGATATCCAGGATCTCCATGGCAAGCGGCGTCTGCTCTGATAATGCTTTCTCAAATACCTGATCCAGATAATCATTAAGGCGGAACCGGTTTGCCAGGCGCGTCAGTGCATCCGTCTCTGACTTTTCCAGAAGCCGGATATTTGCTTCTTCCATCTCGCGCCTTTTTTTGTTCGCCCGCTCTAAAGATTCCCGCACATCAAGCATATTAGCGATCATCGCCTGTTTTTCTTTTTCCATGATCTCGGACAACTCGTAGTACTGCCCCGCAGCCTCTAAATATGCATCATTATCCTTATGCATACGGTAAAACTTAATTTTCAGGGAAATAATCTGCCTCTGAAGATTGACGATCTTTGACTGCCATGTCAATGGCTCTAAAATTTCCATTACCCGCAAAAGAGCATCATCATTTCCGATTTCAAGCAAAAGCTGGCTGAATTCATAAAGATCACTAAAAATATCCATGATCGGAATATCTGCATTGATCTCCTCACAAATCAACCGGATGCATTCATCACGCGCCGCCGTCTTTCCGGTTGCATGGCATACCTGTGCCTTAAAACAGCGAAAACTGAGCAGTTCAATGCCATCAATACGGCCCGCGCACTCATCCGAGACAAGCTCTGCATAATGTGCTGCACGCTCCGGCATATCGCGATACAAAAAACCGGTTCCCATTCCTATATAAACACAGGTGATCAGGCGGTAATTTTTATCATCTTTCACAAAATCCTTTACATGCTGTCCACAATTTTCAAAATATCTCTGTGCCTCTAAATATTGTCCACAGGATAAATATAAATTTCCAAGATTTATATCTATCATGGTTTCTTCCTGTTTTAACTGATATTTCGTACAGAAATTCAATCCGGTCAGATAATAGTCAAGCGCGATCGGCTCATTTCCCCGATTGATCGCCGTAATTGCCATCAGATTATATGCACGCGCCACAAGCTCCCACTGATTTGATTCATTCAGATAAGATACGCCTTTGCTGATGCAGAAAAAAAACTTTTCACTTTCATTTAACAGATAATAAGTCTCTGCGCTGTAATAGTATGCAAATCCAAGCAGCTTTGGATCATTTTTTTTCATTGCATACTGTTCAATATCATAACAAAACTTCAATGTCCGTTTTGCATCGTTTCCCCGGCTGTCGTACACTCCCTGTATCCATGCGCGGACAACTTCATCATATCCGTCGTATTCCATGTGCACTGCCTCCTCTCATTCCACAACAGACATTTCTTTTCACGTTTTCTCTCTAAAAAGAATGCCATTTTATTATAAAATAGAACTGTGTCTTATTCAAGGAAGAATGCTTTTTCTTTTATTCGAAATATGCTACCGGATCTACGGGTGTGCCATCTTTATCAAGTTCAAAATACAGATTGCTTCCCTCTACCGTGAAGTATTTCGTCGGCTCTCCAACATATCCTAATACATGTCCGGCCTCCACATAATCTCCCTTTGCAAAATTCAGCTCCTTTAACTGTCCGTAAACTGCCTCATAGCCATCACCCAGATCGACCGTAACTGTACAGCCTGTCACCTCATCATTTTCAATACTCTTAATCTGGCCTTTGGCAACTGCATAGACTTTATCATTGACCTCACCTGCAATGATCACTGCCGGATTATATTTATACTGGTCAAGCGTCGGGAAATAAACCGTGGAATCCATGCTGTAATTGATGATCACGTTTCCCTCCATCGGCCAGAGCAGCTCCTCCGAAAAATGAAGTGTCTGTGCTTTGCCTGTCGTCTGAATGCTCTGTGCTGCTTCTGTTTCTTCCGTTTCCGCTGCATTATTTTCTTCTGCAAGTTCCGCCGTTACGGCAGGATCATCCAGTTCATTCTCCATTTCATTTAAAGACTGTTTTGGAGGAACCAGTGCAGATGCCTCGGCAGACTGCTCCGAACTCTCCTCTGCTGCAATATCATCTGCCTGTTTCTGCATTTCTTCTGCAAGTTCGGCTTCCATCTGCTCCCGTTCCTTTTCCTGTCGGCTGCTGTATAACGCAGTCGTTCCAACTGCCGCTAAAGCGATCAGCAGCCCCGCAATCACATATTGTCTGTACCCCAAAAAACCTTTCTTTTTCATTATTTCTCACCATCCATTATTTATTTTTAACCATAGTGTTTCCACATCCCGGATGGTTTATACGATTATTTTTTTATTTCTTTCCTATAAATTACCGGCCTGCCCGATCACTGCTCCCTTATAAAAATAAGCAAGAATCTCCCGATAACCATATCCCTCTTTTGCAAGTTTCTCTGCTGTATTCTGGCTCAATCCAAAACCATGTCCCATGCCCCTTGCCACGATACGCACATGATCGTCCATTTCCGTGATCGTAAAGCAGGCAGATGGAAGCTCTAATGCATGGCGGAACTGCTCTCCATCGTATGTTTCCCCCGCAACTTTGATTTTTGTCACATACTCTGCCGCATCACGGCTTACGATCTCAATCTGTGTCAGTTCCGTCAGCCCTGCATCAGGATATGCCGCACGGCATTTTTCCAGGAACTCCTCTTTTTCATAATAATATACGGAAAGATATCCTTCCGCCGTTGTATCCCCATGGCATTCTGCCATGACAAGATATGGCATGTCTGCATCCTCATATAATTCTGACATGCTGCGTGTCCGCCCGCTGCTGATCGCATGATATGCCGCATATATGTAAGTTCCGTTATATAAGAGTGTCTCCCCCGCCGTCGCTTCCACACACGATTTCAACTTCTGATAATTTTTATCAAAATTTTCTCCCCAAAGCTCCTGCTGCTGATCCGGCGGCATGCTCTCCGGTTCCTTCGTCCCTGCCTGCATGGCATCATACAGATTCGTTCTGGCAATCACACATTGTGCTTTGATCGTTTCCGCTGATTTATCAATCCCGATCTCCTGCGCCACGATTTGCAGGACTTTTATCTCAGTTTCTTCATCCTCATCCTTACTGTCTCCACTTTGTGTCTCTGCCTGTCCTGACAAGATATTTTTTTTATTTTCCTGATGCTCCCGGACTTCCCGCTCCATACCCTCTACACTATCTATGGTATTCCATACTTCCTGCGCCCCTTCCTTTCCATAAATAAGGTTTTCCAGACGCATTCGCTGCATCAGTGTTGTGATAAAAACCGGCACCAGTAATATCAGACATATTCCTTTCAGCCAGAAACCTGCACGTTTTCTTCGTCTTTTTCCCATAAAAAAATCTCCCTGTCCATTTAATATATGAAACAGAGAGACTTCTCATTCAGATTTTTTACATCACATTCATTACCAGACTAAATGCCTGCATCATTACAAATCCGATCTCTGCCATGATCAGCAGTGCATAAAGTACGGTATACACGATTGGAAACGCCATTTTGCGTTTTAAAAGATGTGCCCGCCATACATAATAACCAGGCTTTAAAAAGATTGCAAACAGGATCAGTCCAAGTATTTTATAATTCTGCTTGTTGATCTTTACAATGTCGATGACAACAAAAATAATGAATGCCGCAAGCAATGCATAATTAAGCAGAGAAAATATCACATAACTTCCATTGTACATCACATTCATATAGCTGCCATCCATAATGCTGTCATAAGTCATTGCCTGAAATACAGATGATGTCGCAACCATGCTGATGATCTCACGCAGCGGCATTACGATCAGTAACAGATAGCAGAAAATATCTGAAACCGGACCATGCTGCTCCTGTGGTGTCCAGTTATTCTGGCTGTACTGCGGATTGCCATAGGTCTGCTGTCCTCCATTATACTGCTGATCCCCGTAAGTCTGCTGTCCATTGTTATACTGCTGATTGCCATAGGTCTGCTGTCCGTTGTTATACTGCTGATCCCCGTAAGTCTGTTGTCCATTGTTCATGTTCTGATTTTCGTCCATAATCTCCTCCTTAATTTTGCTTTATTTTTTCTGTCTGTTTCCAATAATATTGGAAAGAGCTGCAAACTGCTCTAACGTGAGCGCCTCCCCCCGGATGGTAAGCGGTTCTCCAAGTTCTGCGATACACTCCTGTATCTCTTCCTTGGAAAGATGTACCTGCGGCGCATTCGACAATCCGTTCGCCAGTGTTTTTCTTCTCTGGTTAAACGATGCCCGGATAATGTGAAACATCAGTTTTTCATCATCCACCTGTACCGGCACCTCCTCGTGTCTGGTCAGCCGGATCACTGCACTGCCGACATTCGGGCGCGGCATAAAGCAGTTTGGCGGAACATTGGCAACGATCTGGGGTTTTGCATAAAACTGCACCGCTAACGACAGTGCACCGTAATCTTTCGTTCCCGGTCCTACCTGCATGCGGTCTGCAACTTCCTTCTGCACCATGACCGTAATGCTGTCGATCGGAACATGGCTCTCAAAAAGTCCCATGATGATCGGTGTGGTAATATAATAAGGAAGATTTGCAACGACCTTGATCGGCTTTCCACCATTTCTTTCCATCGCAAGTTTTGCGATATCCAGTTTTAAAATATCCTGGTTGATCACAGTCACATTGTCATAAGCGCTTAATGTATCCTCTAAGATCGGGATCAGATTGGTATCGATCTCTACCGCAGTCACTTCCCTGGCATTTTCACACAGATACTGTGTCATCGTACCGATACCCGGACCGATCTCAAGAACAAAATCATCCTTTGTCACTCCCGCGGCCTCGACGATCTTCTCAAGTACATGCGGATCGATCAGAAAGTTCTGCCCGAATTTTTTCTGAAAATTAAAATGATATTTCTGCAAAACCGCAATCGTATTCTGCGGATTGCCAAGCGTTGGTTCTTTCATACGTTTCCTTCCCAAATCTGTTTTTTCAGAAGTTCCGTGCGGCTTATCATTCTTTGGCTTTCCCCCGCACCTTTTCTTTTTCTCTAAAATCCGTTTTTCTCTAAAGTCCGTATAACTTCCGTGCGTTTTCCTCCGTCTGTAACACGACGTCTTCTGCTGCTGCGCCTTTTAGTGCCGCGATCTCTTCCGCCACATACGGAAGGTAAAGCGAACTGTTTCGCTTTCCTCTATATGGAACAGGCGCAAGGTACGGACAGTCCGTTTCCAGTACGATCGACTCCAAAGGAATCTCCTGAACGACCTGTTTTAGTTTCTTTGCATTCTTAAAAGTTACCACTCCGCCAATTCCGATATAATACCCCATTTTCACATACTCTTTTGCCATCTCCGCCGAGTATGAATAACAGTGTATCACGCCGCGCAGTCCCGACGCATATTCTTTCATAATCTCCATCGTATCTGCGGCAGCCTCCCTGCTGTGGATAATGACCGGTTTCTCTTTTTTTCGCGCAAGATCGAGCTGTCTGATAAACCATTCTTTTTGAAGATCATGATTTTCCTTATCCCAATAATAATCCAGACCGATTTCCCCGATGGCAACGACCTTTTTATGCTCGCTCAGTTTTTTCAGCTTCGCAATCGTCTGCGAGGACATGTCATAGAGCTCATGGGGG
>OHLC01000956.1_pt1 | contig 12885 bp, 12 predicted proteins | sample 1568981 | NCBI WGS metagenome assembly OHLC01 (sample SAMEA3879510, study PRJEB24766) | human gut metagenome | biome: human-associated habitat; feature: feces | place: USA | collected 1985/1987 | reverse complement strand
AGAAAATAGAAAGGCTCAGTATTGTCTTCATTATATTTGGCAGTGTAATTGAGAAAAAAGCTCGTACCGGTCCTGCTCCATCGATTTTTGCTGCCTCATAAATATCTGCTGATAAAAACTGTAATGCGGCAAGCACCAAAATTGCAAAGAAAGGTAAGTCCTTCCATAAATCAACTGCAATAACTGCTCCTTGAGCTGAATTTCGGCGCCGTCCACCGAAGGAGCGAAATCCTCCTCGGCGCCGCCCTCCTCGACGAAGCGGCGGCGTGCGGCCTCGACCTCCCATTCATGGCTGTAGCCGTTGCCGTTGAACAGGATGCGCTGGTGGGCGGTAAGTTCACCGCGAATCAGCTCCAGCAGGGCACGGGGCAGGTCGTTGGTCTGCTCCAGCACGTCGGCAAACTGCCGCAGAGATTCGGCCACAGCGGTGTTCAGCATCACGTTGGTGCAGGCGATGTTGAAGGAGGAGCCAGGCATACGGAACTCAAACTTGTTGCCGGTGAAGGCGAAGGGGCTGGTGCGGTTACGGTCCGATGTATCCTTGGGCAGGTTGGGCAGTACCACAGCGCCGGTGTCCAGCACGGTGGGGGCGTTGGGCTGGCAGGGCTTGCCGGCCACAAGGCAGTCAATCACGGCCTGCAGCTCGTCGCCCACATACATGGAAACGATGGCCGGAGGTGCCTCGTTGGCGCCCAGACGATGGTCGTTGCCCGCACTGGCCACGCTGATACGCAGCAGATCCTGATAATCATCCACCGCCTTGATCACAGCGGTGAGGAACAGCAGGAACTGGGTGTTCTCGGCGGGCGTGGTGCCGGGATCCAGAAGGTTTTCGCCCCCGTCGGTGGAAAGCGACCAGTTGTTGTGCTTGCCGCTGCCGTTCACGCCCTCGAAGGGCTTTTCATGCAGCAGGCAGGCAAAACCGTGACGGTCGGCCACTTTTTTCATCACCTCCATGGTCAGCTGGTTGGCGTCGGTGGAGATGTTGGCGGTGGCGAAGATGGGAGCCATCTCATGCTGGCAGGGGGCTACCTCGTTGTGTTCGGTCTTGGCCAGGATGCCCAGCTTCCACAGTTCTTCGTCCAGGTCGGCCATGAACGCCTTGACCCGGGGCCGCAGGGAGCCGAAGTAGTGATCCTCCAGCTCCTGCCCCTTGGGTGCGGGAGCACCAACCAGCGTGCGGCCGGTCAGAATCAGATCCGGGCGGCGGGCATAGTCCTCCTTGTTAATCAGGAAATACTCCTGCTCGGGCCCGATAGTGGCATTCACCCGCTGGACGTTCTTGCCGAACAGAGCAAGAATGCGAACCGCCTGTTTGCTGATGGCATCCATGCTGCGCAGCAGGGGAGTTTTCTTGTCCAGCACCTGACCGTTGTAGCTGCAGAAGGCAGTGGGGATGCACAGGGTGTCTTCCTTGATGAAGGCGTAGCTGGTGGGATCCCAGGCGGTGTAGCCGCGGGCTTCAAAGGTGGCGCGCAGGCCGCCGGAGGGGAAGCTGGAAGCATCCGGTTCGCCCTTGACCAGCTCCTTGCCGGAGAAATCCATGATCACGCTGCCGTCGCCGCAGGGGTTGATGAAGCTGTCGTGCTTTTCGGCGGTGATGCCGGTCATGGGCTGGAACCAGTGGGTGAAATGGGTCGCACCCTTGCTTACCGCCCAGTCCTTCATGCAGGCGGCCACCACATCCGCCACGCCCGGATCAAGAGGCGCACCCCGCTGGATGGTGTTCTTCAAAGAACGGTAAACTTCCTTGGGCAGGCGGGCTTTCATGACCTTGTCATTGAATACCATACTGCCGAACAATTCCGGTACATGATTCATATGTCACAGCTCCTTTTTCATGCTTCAAAGCAAAAATGTGCGGATACGCTTACAAAAGGGGGATTCCGGCAGCTTCGCACTGCTCCCGGATGGCCTTGGGCCACAGGCTGGCCTGTACCTCGCCAATGTGGGCCTTGCCCAGCAGCAGCATGCACAGGCGGCTCTGGCCAATGCCGCCACCCATGGTCAGGGGCAGGGTGCCGTCCAGCACCGCTTTGTGGAAGGGCAGCTCCAGCCGGTGGGGGCAGCCAGCTGCCTTGCACTGGCGTTCCATGGCTTCGGCATCTACCCGGATGCCCATGCTGGAAACCTCCAGCGCACAGCCCAGAACGTCATCCCAGAACAGCAGGTCGCCGTTCAGGCTCCAGTCATCGTAGTCGGGGGCGCGTCCGTCATGGGGCTTGCCGCTGGCCAGCGGTGCGCCGATCTGCATGATGAAGGCGGTGGGGTGTTGCTCCACATAAGCGTTTTCCCGCTGGTGGGGCGTCAGGTCCGGCCACAGGTCCTCCAGCTGTTGGGTGGTCACAAAGCTCACATGCTCGGAAAGGCTTACGCACAGCTGGGGATATGCCTTCTTGACCTCTTCCAGCGTGGCACAGATGGCGCTTGCGATGGAGCGCACGGTGTCCTTCAGGTATTCCTCAGTGCGGGTTTCGTGGGTGATGACCTTTTCCCAGTCCCACTGATCCACATACACCGAATGCAGCTCGTCCAGTTCCTCGTCCCGGCGGATGGCGTTCATGTCCGCATACAGGCCGGTGTCCGGGGCAAAACCGAAACGGCCCAGTGCCTGGCGCTTCCACTTGGCCAGGCTGTGCACCACCTGTGCACCCTTTTCCAGTTCGGGAATGGCGGGAATGTCAAAGGAGACCGGGCGTTCCACACCGTTCAAATCATCGTTCAGGCCGGTGGTGGGGTCCACAAACAGGGGAGCGGTGGCCCGGGTCAGCCGAAGCTGGCGGGTCAGATGTTCGGGGAAGCACTGCTTGATCATGTCAATGGCACTTTGCGTCTCGTAAAGGCTCAGCGCAGGTCGATAGGTCTGTTTCATAATAAATTCCCTCCTTAAAAGTTACCCTCTATCTTCACGCCGGGCAGCTGCCCAGGAACGTGCGCAGAATGATGAGGCCCACCTCGCCGCTTTTCTCCGGGTGAAACTGTACCCCGGTAATATTGCCGCACTGCACGGCGGCACAGATTCGGTGCCCGCCATACAGCGTGTCCGCCAGCCGGTCGGCCTGGCGGGCGGGCATTGCCCGATAGCCGTGTACGAAGTACACCTGACTTTTCGTCGGAATGGCTTCCAGTGTGCTGCCTAAAAAGCCTTCCCGCTGCTGGGCGGGATACAATGGAATGAATGGTGTGCTCAAACTCGTAGCAGCTGTTGGGCTTCTGGTTGCTCATCACACACTCGCGGCAGAACTGCACGTTTTGGGGCAGTCCGTAAAAGGCTTTGCGTTGCTCCGGTGCAAGATCGGGTGCGTAGTCCTCGTAATGAATCGGCAGATGCCGGGGGAGTTTCTGCATAAAATGTCCCTCGAAAAGCAAAGGCGCCTGCACAATGCCCGGGGAGAATTCTCCTCAAGCATTCATGCAGGCGCCTTTGCCTGTTTGGCGTATTTATTATCTGTTGTAAAACGAAAAAAGCAGTTATAAAAGGCCTTCGTCCTCCAGCCTTCGCATGATCTCCAGTGCGGCTTCCCGGCTGGAGATGCGGCCGTCCATGGCTTCTTTTTCGATCAGCCGGTGAGCCTGTTCCTCGCTCAGCCCCCGGCAAAGCGCCAGTGCGCATTTGGCCTGGCTGATGATTCGGGCTTCGTCCAGCCGCTTGGTCAGGCGGCGGTTTTGTGCGGTGAGCTTCTGCAGCCGCTGGCGTCCGGTTTGGATCAGCCGCAGTGCAAATGCAGTCTGCTGGCGGGAAAGAGGCTTTGCCAGCACAAATACCCCGTATTTTTCCAGCCCGGCGGCAAGTTTATCCGCCTGAGGACCGGGGCAGAGGAGAATGGAATCCATGCCGTTGTCTGCGGCCTGAACCGCCAGCTCCCGGCCGAATTCATCCGGAAGCGGTGCGTTGATCACCAGAGTTTCAAAAGAGCCGCCGCACATGGCACGTCGGGCTTCCCCGGCGTTGGCGCAGCACTGTGCAGGCTGACCGGCGGCAAAAAATGCCCGCAGCGTTTCGTGGTATTGCTTGTCGCTTGCGATCAGAACACCCGGCATCCCCGTTCACCTCACTTTTGAAACCGATGGTCAGATTCGCTCAAAGTACTGACGAATCTCATATTGATAGGGTTTGCTTTCCGCGGCGTAGGCATCCGCCTCCCGCTGTTTATGGCCCAGATAATCCACCAGCAGTTTTTCCGGCAGAACCTGCTTCAAAAACTCGCTTTCCCGAGCCAGTGCCAGCGCTTCGTCCAGGCTGGCGGGCAACGGAGTAAGGCCGGCAGGCCGGGCAAATGCGTCATAGTCCGCCGCAGCAGGCAGGCTCAAGCCTTCCTGCACACCCTCAAACCCGGCGGCCAGCAGCAGCGCGGTTACATAATAGGGATTGCAGGAGGGGTCCGGGCTGCGCAGCTCCATGCGGCAATCGGGCCCGCTGGCAGCAGGCACCCGCACCAGAGAAGAACGGTTCTGGCAGGACCAGCTTGCCACACCCGGGGCTTCGCAGCGGCCCAGCCGTTCATAGGATCCGGGCAGCGGGTCGGCAAAGACGGTGATTTCCGGGATGCGCCGAAGAATACCTGCAAGGAAAGCGGCGGCAGTGGGGTGCGGGTCGGTGCGGAAATTCTCGAACAGATTCACACCGTTCTGGAAAATGGAAAGATTGATGTGCAGCCCGCTGCCGCTCTCGTCCTGCAACGGCTTCGGCAGGAAGGAGGCGAACAACCCGTTCTGGGCGGCAATGGCCTTTACGGCGGCCCGCATGGTCATCAGATCATCCGCCGCATGCAGGGGAGAGGCACACCGGAAATCGATCTCATTCTGGCCGGGACCCTGCTCGTGATGGCTTCGCTCGGGCTGGATGCCCATCTCCTCCAGCGTCAGGCAGATTTCCCGGCGCACATTTTCGCCCCGATCCATGGGGGCGAGATCGAAGTAGCCTGCCCGGTCAAAAGGCTCCAGAGTGGGGCGACCCTTTTCGTCGGTTTCAAACAGATAGAATTCACATTCCGGCCCAAGCAAAAATCGGTATCCGGCCTGCGCTGCCTTTTGCTCGATGGTCTGCAGCAGATGCCGCCCGTCACCCTCGAATGGGCGGCCGTCCGGATATTTGATGTTGCAGAAGAACCGGCCCACGCAGCCCTCGCTGGGCCGCCATGGCAGAATGGCGAAGGTGTCCAGATCAGGAACAAGGAACAGATCCGATTCCGCAACGTTAGCAAAGCCCGCAATGGCGGAGGCATCAAACGAAATGCCGCTTTCCACCGCGTGGGGCAGATGGCTGGCCATGATGGCAATGTTCTTCTGTACGCCGAACATATCGCAGAAGGCCAGGCGAATGAACTTGATGTCGTTTTCTTCTATGAACTGCATAAGCTGCGAAAGGGTGTGGCTCATGGATAATTCCTCCTTGAACGCCGGGAATAAAAAAGGACAAAGGCGCCGCAAATCCGTAGGGATCGCAGCGCCTTTGCTGTGCCAATGGCTGTATTATAGCCCCCAAATGCGGCCCCGTCAAGAGGGCAAAAGGTTGCAGGAAACAATTTTTTTGCCTTTGCACAAAAGTTGCACGCATTTGCCCGGAATGCTTTGTCGGAACTGTGGGAAAGTGTTAAAAAGCAAAAAAATGCTTGACTTTTGCTTTAGCGTGGTGCTATGATAACGCATACGAACAAGGGCGTTCGCATTGGCAGATTCCTGCCGGTGCGGGCGCTTTTTTTGTTTTTCGCGCGCTGCGCGGTGTAAAAGGAGGAGAAACATGTTGAAGGAAGGTCAGGTGCGCATCCCGTCCGGATGCGCCATCAGTGGAGTGTTTGCCAGAGATGGCCGACCCATCAGCGGTGAGGTGATCCGTCGTTCCATCGCGGTGATGCATGAGCGCAGCAACGGATTGGGCGGTGGTTTTGCCGGCTACGGCATTTACCCGCAATATAAAAATCATTATGCACTGCATGTGTTTTATGATGATATGACTGCCCGGGAGGAGTGCGAACGGTTTCTGGATCGCCATTTCGATGTGATCAACCTGTCCAAGATTCCCACCCGGCCCACACCCAAGATCAAGGATGCGCCGCTGATCTGGCGGTATTTCGTACAGCCGCTGCCCCACAAGCTGGCGGACAGCCATCTGGACGAAAAGGAATATGTTGCCCGCTGTGTAATCCGCATCAACGATCAGCTCAAGGGCTCGTATGTGTTTTCCTGCGGTAAGAATATGGGGGTGTTCAAGGCGGTGGGCTACCCGGAGGACGTGGCGGATTTCTACCGCCTGGAGGAATACGAGGGCTATTCCTGGACGGCTCACGGCCGGTATCCCACCAATACCCCCGGCTGGTGGGGCGGTGCGCACCCCTTTGCGCTACTGGATCTGTCGGTGGTGCACAACGGCGAGATTTCCTCTTACGACGCGAACCGGCGGGCGGTGGAGATGTACGGTTATCGCTGCAACCTACTCACGGATACCGAGGTCATTACCTATACGCTGGACTACCTGCTGCGCCATCAGGGCCTCACGTTGGAGGAAGCCGCACAGGTGGTGGCAGCCCCCTTCTGGAGTGAGCTGGCAGCCATGCCCCAGCCGGAGCAGAAGCAGCGCCGCTTTTTGCGCCAGATGTACAGTGATTTGCTGATCACCGGCCCGTTTTCCATTCTGGTGGGCTTTGAGGGCGGTATGATGGCTCTGAATGACCGGCTTAAGCTTCGCAGTCTGGTGGTGGCTGAACGGGGCGACCGGGTATATTTTGCCAGTGAAGAGGCCGCTATCCGGGAAGTGGAACCGGAGCTGGATCGCATATGGGCGCCAAATGGAGGCGAACCGGTGATTGTGCGGCTGAAGGAGGAAGAAAAATGAAAATCCAATGGGATACGCCCCGCTTTGCGGTTCTGCGGGATCGGGAGCTGTGCGTGAACTGCCGCATCTGCGAGCAGCAATGCGCCTTTGGTGTGCATAAAAAGGACGAAAAAACAGGCCGGATGCAGGCAAATGCCGCCCTGTGTGTGGACTGCCAGCGCTGCGTGGCCTGCTGCCCCACCGGGGCGCTGCAGATTCGCCCGTCGGAAAATGTGTTCCGTCCCCATGTGGGCTGGAGTCAGGATGCCCGGCAGGAAATCTATCGGCAGGCGGCCACTGGCGGTGTGCTGCTGTCCAGCATGGGCAGTTCGCAGAAGGAGGTGCCCTGCTATTGGGACAAGCTGCTGCTGAACGCTTCGCAGGTGACCAACCCGCCCATTGACCCTCTGCGGGAGCCCATGGAAACCGAGGTTTATCTGGGCCGTCGTCCGGATAAGGTTCACCGTGGGCCGGACGGCAAGCTGGACACCACGCTGCCGCCGCATCTGGAATTAAAAACTCCCATTCTGTTTGCAGCCATGAGCTACGGTGCCATCAGCTATAATGTGCACGCGGCCCTCAGTCGGGCTGCACAGGCACTGGGCACCTATTACAATACCGGTGAGGGCGGTCTGCACCGGGATCTGTATCCGTATGGGGCAAATACCATTGTGCAGGTTGCCTCCGGCCGGTTTGGCGTGCACCGGGAATACCTGATGACTGGCTCTGCCATCGAAATCAAGATCGGTCAGGGCGCAAAGCCCGGGATCGGCGGACATCTGACTGGTGCCAAAATCGTGGGCGATGTGGCCCGCACCCGCATGGTGCCCGAAGGCATGGATGCCATCAGTCCAGCGCCCCATCACGACATCTATTCCATTGAAGACCTGCGTCAGCTGGTGGCCTCGCTGAAGGAAGCCACCGGCTACACCAAGCCGGTGATCGTGAAGGTGGCGGCAGTGCATAACATCGCGGCCATCGCTTCGGGCATCGCCCGCAGCGGCGCGGATGCCATTGCCATCGACGGTTTCCGGGGCGGCACCGGTGCCGCCCCCGCCCGAATCCGGGACAATGTGGGCATTCCCATCGAACTGGCTCTGGCTGCGGTGGACGAGCGGCTGCGTCAGGAGCAGATTCGTCGTCGTATCTCCGTCATTGCTTCCGGTTCCATCCGCAACTCGGCAGATGTGGTCAAGGCCATCGCCCTTGGTGCGGACGCGGTGTCCATCGGCACAGCGGCGCTGTGTGCGCTGGGCTGCCACATGTGCGCCTCCTGCCATACCGGCCTGTGCAACTGGGGCATTGCTACCCAGCGCCCGGATCTGGTTGCCCGTCTGGATCCGGACGAGGGCGCACAGCGCCTGGTGAATTTGGTAAACGCCTGGACCCGTGAGATCCGCGAGATGATGGGTGGTATGGGCATCAACTCCATTGAGGCGTTGTGCGGCAACCGGTTGGCACTGCGCGGCGTCGGGCTCACCCAGAAGGAGCTGGATATTCTGGGTGTGAAGCATGCAGGGGAATAAGAGAGGGGAGAACCATAGATGAAAATAGATGCCAAGGGAATGGAGTATGAGGAACTGGGCCGCTGCCTGCGCTCCTGTACCGATCTCCATGTTCAAATTCACAATTGCTGCGGCCAGCGATACATCGCTAGCGGTATGCAGGGCCGCGATCTGGAAATCTGGGGGACACCGGGCAATGCACTGGGGGCCTATCTGGACGGCGGCAGCATTCGGGTTCACGGCAATGCGCAGGACGCGGTGGGTGATACCATGAATGCGGGCACCATCTGGGTGGAGGGCCGCGCAGGCGACGCCGCGGGCTATGCCATGCGTGGTGGCACGCTGATGATCCGGGGCGATGTGGGCTACCGGGCAGGCGTTCATATGAAGGCGTTCGGTGACTCCTGTGCCAGCATTGTAATCGGCGGCACGGCGGGCAGCTTTCTGGGCGAGTACCAGGCAGGCGGCGCAATCGTGGTGCTGGGTCTGGGCGCACCGGAAGGCCAGCCGGTGGTGGGCGGCTTCTGCGGCCGGGGCATGTACGGCGGTCACATTTATCTGCGGGGGAATATCCCATCCCAAGATCTGACCGAAAAGATCCTCTGCCGCCGGGCACAGAAGGCGGACAAAGAAGCGATTCGGCCCCTGCTGGAGCAGTTCTGCACCGCCTTTGACGAGGATCTGGACTCTTTGCTGAATAGCCCTTTCTGGGTGCTGGAGCCCAACCCGGAAAACCAGTATAAAGCCCTTTACGTACCCATGTGACCATGAGGTAAAACAAAACACCCTGTTTGTGGAAGTCGCAGAAAATACGATTCCGCAAACGGGGCGTTTTTTGTCAAGCAGCGGCAGGTTATGTGTGGTTGACAGATTGCTAATAATAGTTGCTTGCTGTGTTCCGGCTTCCGGACTATACTTGGATTATCTCCAAAACAGGAGGTTCATCCATGAAATTCTGATGTTGTCAAGATTGGTTGACACATTTTTCTCAAGGACATCATGGACTATACTGCTATATCCTGATCTTTCACGCGTTTTCGAAGCATGCGGCTTCAGTGCATTTATTGTGGGGATTATGGGGCTTGCCGTTCTGGCGATGCTTTTGCGGTAATGCGGAGGAGTGCTCTTTGATTTGTAAAAAACGTGCCTGCCGTTTGCATGGTGCAGACGGCAGGCACGTTTTCTTACACTATGAAAAAGCAATCAGCTCTTCAGGCAGGCCCGGATCAGCTCACGGAACAGGGGGTGTGCATGGTTGGGACGGCTCTTGAATTCCGGATGATACTGCACCGCAACAAAGAAGGGGTGCTCCGGCAGCTCCATGGCTTCCACCAGACGACCATCCGGAGAGGCGCCGGTGAAGCGCACGCCCGCCTCTTCCAACACCGGACGGAAGGCGTTGCTCACCTCGTAGCGATGGCGATGACGCTCGTGAATCAGCTCGGCGCCGCCATAAATGGTGCGCATCCGGCTGCCCTCGGCCAGAGCGCAGGGGTATGCGCCCAACCGCATGGTGCCGCCTTTGGGCAGCTCGCCGGTCTGATCTGGCATCAGGTCGATCACGCACTGGTCGTTCTCCGGGGTAAATTCCCGGCTGTTGGCCCGGGTCAGACCGGCCATGTTCCGGGCCGCTTCGATTACGGCGATCTGCATGCCCAGGCAGATGCCCAGATAGGGCAGGGAGTGCTCCCGGGCATAGCGGGCAGCCAGAATCATGCCCTCAATGCCGCGCTGGCCAAAGCCGCCGGGAACCAGAATGCCGTCCACACCGGCCAGCTGCTCGTTCAGATTTGCTTCGCTCAGCTGCTCCGCATCCACCCAGCGGATGCTCACAGCCGCGCTGTTCTCGTAACCGCCGTGGTGCAGTGCCTCCACAACCGAGAGATAAGCGTCGTGCAGCTCCACATATTTACCCACCATGGCAATGGTCACCGACCGGTTCAGCCCGTTGATGCGGCTGCACATCTGGCGCCACTCGGTCAGATCCGGTTCCGGTGCAGCGAAACCGAACCGGCGGCAGACCAGTTCGTCCAGCCGGGCGCCGTGCAGCATCAGGGGTACGTCGTACAGGCTGGAGAGGGTGCGGTTTTCGATCACACAGTCTTGCTCCACGTTGCAGAAGGCAGCGATTTTCTGCAAGATTCCGTCCTCGAGGGGCTCGTCGCAGCGGGCAATGATCACATCCGGCATGATGCCCATGCTCTGCAGCTCATGCACCGAATGCTGGGCGGGTTTGGTCTTGTGCTCGCCGGAGCATTTCAGGTAGGGAACCAGTACCACATGCAAAAACAGGCAGTTCTCCCGGCCAACCTCCCGGCTGATCTGGCGGATAGCCTCCAGAAACGGCTGGCTTTCGATGTCACCGATGGTGCCGCCGATCTCGGTGATGACCACGTCCGCCTTGGTGTACTCGCCCAGACCGTAAACGAACTCCTTGATCTCGTTGGTCACATGGGGAATGATCTGTACCGTGTGGCCCAGATATTCGCCAGCCCGTTCCTTATGCAGTACGTTCCAGTAAACCCGGCCGCTGGTCAGGTTGGAGAGTTTGTTCAGATCCTCGTCAATGAAGCGCTCGTAGTGGCCCAGATCCAGGTCGGTCTCCACACCGTCCTCGGTTACAAATACCTCACCGTGCTGATAAGGGCTCATGGTGCCCGGGTCCACATTCACATAAGGATCCAGCTTCTGAGCTGCCACCTTCAGGCCGCGCTGTTTGAGCAGCCGCCCAAGGCTGGCCGCGCTGATGCCCTTGCCTAGACCGGAAACCACGCCGCCGGTCACAAAAATATGTTTGCTTGCCATATTCCCAATATCCCCCTTGAAGATTGTGTCTGTTGTAATGCAATACAAAAAAGGCGTCCATCCCGAGAGCGGATACTACCGCCTTGGGATGGACGCCTTTGTCCTAACATTTTATATATTATACGCATCCGCAAAGGGAATGTCAATTCCAAAGGAAGCAAAACCGCCGGGGAAAATATTTTCAAAAAAATTGAAAACAGGTGTTGACATTTGTCAGATCCGTGCTATAGCAAAACACCTCGCTGAGGTGAACAGCCAAAGCGAAAGAAAATATGCGGATGTGGCGGAATTGGCAGACGCGCGAGATTCAGGTTCTAGTGGTAGCGATACCGTGGGGGTTCAAGTCCCTTCATCCGCACCATTGCGAATTTTCAACCGCGTTTTGCTTCCACAAAAGGGACATAAAATCCATTCTATCTTCATCTTATCTTCCTCTGTGCTTAGTTTTCTTCTTTTCCTGCCTTATGGCAAACTGACGGTCTTTCTCAGCCTCTTTCTGCTCACGGCTCTTGGTTTTCCGTTCCAGCTTACATTGCTCATGCTGGAGTTTCAATGCTTGCTGTGCTTTTGTGCCAATGCCTTTATCTTGCAGTTGACTTTGAATTTCACGCTGCATTCGTTTGGGATTGATTTTTCGCTCTATGGTTACTTCAGCCTTGATTGGGGGACTGAATTTCAACTTATGCCAATTCTTTAGCAGAAACTCATAGACTTCATAATCTTTGGGCTCTGAACCAAAAGTGATTTTGCATACCTCGTACTTACCACTATCAGCTCTTTCATATAGACCAATCCAAAATGGAGCTTCAAATAGGATGGTCAAACTGCTTTGGCAGACTGTACTCATTCTTTTATGAACTGCCCTTCAAAGTGATCCAGCCATTCCAAAAGGGCGCGATAGATAAGCTGTTGCTGCTCAAAAATCGTTTTCCCACCCAAAGGAATGCCTGCAAATTCCCGCGCATAGTCCTCGTTGGATTTTGCCGAGAACTGTATGCTCCGACGCAAAGCCGAAACCAGCTCCAACGCTTCAGCTTTGTCTATCTTGTTCAGATTGGTAATGACCACATTGAAATCGAATAAAAGGGGGACTGGGCTAGCAACGCAAGTAGCCATCAGCTCCTTAAAATACGCTCTGCCTTGGTCAGTAATAGAATAAATGGCCTTATCTGCAAACCTATCACCCTTGACAATATCGCTTTGCAGATACCCTTTCTCACTCAACTGGCGGACCTTACGATAAATAGAAGGTACACTTACTTTTGTCCATCGGGAAAAATGGTGGTACTCCACATCCTTTTGAATCTCATAGGCACTTTGAGGTTTTTCCAATACAATACCGAGTATGACCAAATCGATTGATGCCATAACAACGCCTCCAACTTTTGCTATCATCAATAGTACTATCATTGATAGTAAAAGTCAAGGGGAAGTAGTAGAATATCAGAAAAAGCATCATGATAAACCCGCTCATAAGCTCTTGCATACACAGAATTGTCATTAGGGAAAGTTGCCCAAACAGTGGGGTGTTCCACGTCAAACCGGTTTGCAGAAGTGTTCCGCAAACGTACAGAGCTGTTACCATTGAAGTATAGAAAACTGCGCAGTGGAAGTAAAATGAGCACCAGAATAAACTCTGGCGTGTGTCTGATTTTTGAGTGGAACTATAAAGTGTAAGCTAAATGGATTTTGCATCATTTCGCCAATCATCCATGAACTATAAAATGTATATGGGTGATGCAGAATGGCGAAAATTGAGGACTG
>OHLC01000926.1_pt1 | contig 13223 bp, 10 predicted proteins | sample 1568981 | NCBI WGS metagenome assembly OHLC01 (sample SAMEA3879510, study PRJEB24766) | human gut metagenome | biome: human-associated habitat; feature: feces | place: USA | collected 1985/1987 | reverse complement strand
AAGGTTCGCATTTTCTGGTAAGAATAGAACCGATTACAATGATGATTACAAGGAATACTGCGATCATACCTAAATTCATAAATTTGCCTCCTTTTAGGCAGAAGGTAAAAGAAGTTTGCACAGAATTGCATTCATAAAAGCCAGTTTTGTGTCAGCATCCTCAACAGATCGTCCGGTCAGCTCTTCAATCCGCTTTATCCGGTAATTGACGGTATTCCGGTGCATATGGAGTTCTTCCGATGTATGGAGCAGGCTGTTATTATTCCACAGATAGCTTTTCAGTGTTTGCAAGAGATCTGTGTGATTTTCTTTGTCATACTCCAGAATGGGATCCAGAGTGTGTTTTACAAAGTCTGCGGCAGGCTGGTTTCCGGGAAGGGAAAGAAACAGACGGTAGAGTTCGGTATCCTCGTAGAAAAGCAGACCTGCTTTATAATTCAAAAGTTCCATAAGCTGTATACACTGAGAAGCTTCCTCATAACTGTTATGAAGGGATTCCACACGATCGGATATGGAGCTGATCCCCATGCGGAGCATCCAGCCGGGGTGATTTTTTTCAGCATATTCAGAGATATTTTTGTGGACTTCCATAATGTGCGGATCCTTTTTCAGGGGGCTGCTGAAACATCCGATGCAGTTATTGCCGAACCGCGACAGGAGCACGGGAATTCCCTGCGCCTGAAAGCCGGACAAAAGAACTTCCATGATGTGGTCGCAGTCGCAGGTCTGAGAAGAAGCAGGACAGACAAGCTTAAGTATAAACACCTGCTGGAGACTCAGGATATCATACCCCTGTTCCTGGCATCGCCGGATAAAATGGTCTGGATTAATGGGATTTCCCAAAATAATATTGGCAAAAATTCCGCTGTCCATCCTCTCTCTTTGATCGTCATAGGCAATGGCATGGCCGATTTCTTCAAAGATATCAATAAGAGGAATGTCTCCGGATATGGAAAAAATGGGAAAATCATGCTGGTTGGCATACGAAAGTATGTTGTCGGGTATGGTTGATATATAATGTTCCCCTACTAAAAGAAGCATACCTGACATATGCAGTGAGATTGCTTTTTCCAATAGCCGGTACAGATTGAAATGAGGGTTTTTGATTACGGGAAGGCTTACGATCAGAAGCTCATTTCCATGAACCCATTTGGAAAAGTTCATATCTTCAGGCTTATACACCCATCGAATCAGGTTGTTCATACCTTCTTTGCCTGCCAGAGGGCGCGCCTTGGCCATGGAGGGAAGAAGGAGCAGATCTTTGCATCGAAACATTTATAAATCTCCTGCTATTTCATAAAATCATTTTGTATCTCATAGGAAACGGGAGCTTTTTTAAACAGGAATTCACCGTTCCTTATACTTGCAGAAACATCTGCCCGTTCACTGACAGCCTCAAATTCATTTTTTGCATCCAGAACAATAAAGTTTGCGGGCTTACCGGCTTCAATGCCGTATGAATTGGTAAGATTCATGGTTTTCGCGCCATTGACAGTGATCAGGTCAAGACAGCGGTCGATCTCTTCAAAGGACATCATCTGGGCAATATGGATTCCATTATCCAGAACATTCATCAGATTTCCATTTCCAAGAGGATACCAGGGATCCTGAATGGAGTCCTGGGCGAAGCACACGTTAATGCCATTTTCAAAGAGTTCTTTCACCCGTGTCAGTCCTCTGCGTTTGGGATAAGTATCCTGACGTCCTTGAAGGTATATGTTTTCCGTAGGGCAGGAGATAAAATTCAAGCCGGATTTTTTCAGGTTTTTCATCAGTTTAAAGGCATAACTGTTGTCGGCAGAGCCAAAAGAACATGTATGGCTGGCAGTTGTCTTTTTGCCGATCCCTTCCATAAGAACAAGGGCGTTGAGCAGTTCCAGAAAACGGCTTTGCACGTCATCGGTTTCATCACAGTGTACATCGATCATTCGGTCATACTTCAGCGCCAGATTTACAATACTGTGGATTGACTGTTCGCCGAACTCTCTGGCCAGTTCAAAATGGGGAATGCCGCCTACACAGTCAGCCCCCATCTTCAGGCCTTCTTCAACCAGTTCCTGTCCGCCTTTGTAGGCATACATACCCTCCTGGGGAAAAGAAACAATCTGAATCGTAACAAGATCTTTAAGCTCTTCCCGTAATTCCAGCATGGCCTTTAGAGAGGTAAGGGAGGGATCGGTTACATCGGCATGTGTACGGATAAACTGTACGCCGTGAGCCAGTTCTTTTTTTACTGCAATAATAGCCCGGGCTTTAATCTCATCTACAGTAAGGTCGCTTTTTGTTTCGCTCCACCTTTGGATTCCTTCAAACAGAGTACCTGTTCCGTTTGCAGCCCCCTGTTTTCTGGCGGTAAATACGTAATCAAGATGAATATGGGGATCTACATAAGGAGGCAGGATGAGTTTGCCCTGCAGATCGATGATTTCACAGTCCGGGGCGGAAATACGGGGACTGATTTCCTGAAATACTCCATGGTCAGTCAGTATTTCTTGTAATTCATTTACGCTCTTTAATTTTGCATTAATAAATTTTTTTCTGCTCATATGGTTCACTCCCTTTTTTAGTAATCGACGCAAATAAAAATGGGACCTGTACTTTATGCACAAGCCCCATTGCTTACTGCCTTTCGATGAACAAGACTATAGCACCTGGTTTTCCTGCCGTCAATAATAAATTAAGAGGAAGAGTTAGTTTTGTACTGCGGAAACAGAAAATGCCTTCCGTTTTGTGCGAAGAGTACAGCATATCCGATTTTCAGCTGTCTGGAAAACAAAGGGAAATTATGGTATACTAAAGAAGTGTAAAAAAGTGATATGCTCCAGATAGGAGCCGGAGTAAAGGTGGTTTTTGACACTACCTGCAAAACAGGAGGGAATATATTATGATAACCAGAAAAGAAGCGGATTCCATAGGCACAATGGAGGTGCCCATGAAGGCGTATTATGGAGTACAGACATTACGCGCGAAGAAGAATTTTCACATTACAGGACGGCCGCTGCATCCGGAATTTATAAAAAATCTGGTGAGAATAAAAAAGGCCGCGGCTTATACCAATATGACGGCCCATATACTGGACGAGAAGATTGGAAATGCCATTGTAAAGGCCTGTGATGAGATCATAGAGGGAAAGCTCCATTCTCAGTTTATTGTAGACGCCATTCAGGGAGGCGCAGGCACCTCGGCCAATATGAATGCTAACGAGGTCATAGCCAACCGGGCGATTGAGACCATGTAAATATGGCCCAGTCTACCAATGATGTGATCCCCAGTGCAGGAAAGCTTACGATCCTGGCGCTGCTTCCGGGCCTTTTGGAACAGCTGGAACGGCTGCACAAGGCTCTGAGGGACAAATCCATTGAATTTGACGATGTGGTAAAGATGGGACGGACCCAGCTTCAGGATGCGGTGCCGATCCGCCTGGGGCAGTCCTTTGAAGCCTATGCGGCAGTGATCGAGAGAGATATCCGGCGGATACGCTCCCTGGATTCAGAGATTAAGGTGTTGAATATCGGAGCTACTGCGGTGGGAACGGCGATCAATGTAAACCCGGTGTACTTATTTCACATTATCCGAAATGTAAACCTCGTCTGTGGCACAGACTGCAGCCAGGCAGAGGATCTGTTTGACGCCACCCAGAATCTGGACGGCTTTGTACATACCTCTGCGGCTCTCAGAGTCTGTGCGGTAAATCTGTCTAAGATCTGCAATGATCTGCGTCTGCTCTCCAGCGGCCCCAAAGCAGGACTGGGAGAGATCAATCTGCCCCCGAAGCAGAACGGCTCTTCCATTATGCCGGGAAAGGTGAACCCTGTTATTCCCGAAGTCATGAATCAGGTTTCTTATAAAGTGATAGGAAACGACCTTTGTGTAGCTATGAGTGGAGAGGCTGCACAGATGGAACTGAATGCGATGGAACCTGTCATGGCACAATGCTGTTTTGAATCTGCGGATTTGTTGATGAACGGTTTTGATACATTGCGTACCTTATGTATTGATGGCATCACAGCCAATGAAGAAAAATGCCGTCGGGATGTACACAACAGTATCGGAGTAGTGACCGCACTGAATCCCGTAATTGGCTATAAACATTCTACAAAGATAGCGAAGGAGGCTCTGGAAACGGGTAAAGGAGTGTATGAGCTGGTGCTGGAACATAACATTCTTTCCAAAGAAGACCTGGATACGATCTTGAAACCGGAAAATATGATTAAACCGGTGAAACTGGATATTCATCCGAATCATTGATTCATAGGGGTAAAAAGAGAGGCCAGCCTGTTAATATAGGCTGGTCTCTGTGTTTTGTATCATTAGTGTATTTTATATATTTAATCTTGGATTCTTTTTCATTTACTCGTAAAAAAAACGAAATAAATAAAGGAAATAAATTGATAATGTCTGTTTTTTAGTATATTCGTAAAAAGTAGTGTACATACAAAGCAAAACTAAAAGAATACAAATTAAAAACAGCGATTATGAAAAACAGACCTTTTGAGAATTTTGACTTTACAGACTTCTGGGATGATGATGAATATGCTATGAATGAATATATTGGCGCGCCTCCTACAGAAGAGATGATAGAAGAAACAGAACGTGAACTGGGATACAAACTCCCCGAATCTTATATTTGGCTGATGAAGCAGCATAACGGTGGAATACCTTTCAATGTTTGTTTTCCTTGCGACGAGCCTACCAGTTGGGCGGACGATCATGTGGCTATCACCGGCATTATGGGAGTTGATAAGGATAAGATATATTCTCTTTGCGGACAGCTCGGCAGCCGTTTCATGATTGAAGAATGGGGGTATCCGGACATCGGAGTGGCCATCTGCGACTGTCCTTCTGCGGGACATGATATGATTTTCCTTGATTATCGGGAGTGTGGTCCGCAGGGCGAACCGAAAGTCGTTCATGTCGATCAGGAAGATGATTATTATGTTACTTTCCTTGCCGATAACTTTGAAAAATTTATTCGGGGACTTGTTAACGAAGATGTCTTTGATACATCGGAAGAAGATGAAAGAATGGAGCTGGAAAAAGTTCGGAACGCAGCTTTCTCACCGCTCTTGTCCGATTTGTGCGCAAAGTGTGATCATCCCGTGGATACGGAACGGTGGATTCGGAAGATATCGGAAGAAATAGTAATTGATAAGGGATTCTTTGCGCTTCATGCCGACGAACGTTCTTATCTGCTTTACGACATCCAGCTTTGGCTTTACACCAACGCTTATCCCGATACGACGGAAGAAGATTACCTGTCTGCCTATAAAAAGATAATAGCGCTGGACGGTGAGTTCAGTACAGGAGGATATGCTTCGGATTTTGTAACTGATTGGCTGACGCGACGCAAGGAGAGCGGTATGGTTACGTGTAATGACGGTATTCTTTCGATGGCAGCGGGGACTAAGGAGGCCTTGCTGGCAAATCGGGAGTTGATTTCGAACAAAGAGCAATAATTTGTGTTTATTTATTATAAATATATATCTTTGTCCCGAATTATAAACACGTAGATTTATGAAAAAGATTTTTGGTGCTTTAATGATTGCCGTATGTATCGGTATGGCGATGCCTGCCCAGGCACAATTACATTTTGGTGTAAAGGGTGGTTTAAACTTGTCTAAAGCAAGCTTTTCTGATGTGAAAGAAAACTTTAAAAAGGATAATTTTACAGGTTTCTTTATCGGTCCGATGGCGGAATTCAATATCCCGGTTGTGGGATTAGGAGTCGATGCGTCTTTGCTTTTTGCTCAAAGAGGTATAAAAATCTCTGATGGAGGTGAAGAAGCTACTGTCAAGCAGAATGGCTTGGATATTCCGGTCAATTTGAAATATAACATCGGCCTGGGAAGTCTGGTAGGTCTTTATGTGGCTGCCGGTCCTGATTTTTACTTTGATTTTGCCGGTAATAAGACAATAGACGGAGTAAGAACCGATAAAAAGAAAGCTGAAGTCGGTATCAATGTCGGCGCAGGTGTGAAGTTGCTGAATCATCTGCAAGTAGGAGCTAATTATAATATTCCGTTGGGCAAGACTGCCAGCTTTGAAGACATTGAAGGCTCATACAAAACCAAGACTTGGCAAGTATCCGTTGCTTATATATTCTAAGCTATCCGTTACTTTTTATCATAAAAAGAAAGAGCTTCCGATAGAGGAGGCTCTTTTTTTATTCTAAGGTATTTTGTTTAAGATACTGGTCTGTAAACTTGAATCTATTTTATTAAATTCCAGTGTACAGACTATTTTTCTTATCAGTGTTCCCTTCCCTCTTTTAAATCCCCATTTTTTTATTGTACTTTTGTGCTTGCAATGAAAAAGTATGTAGATGTCATATTACCATTACCGCTTCCGAAGTACTTTACCTATTCCCTGCCGGATGAATGTGCGGAAGAAGTTGAAATCGGATGCCGTGTGATAGTTCCTTTCGGACGGAAGAAGTTTTATACAGCTATCGTTCGTAATGTTCATTATTGTGCTCCGACGGAGTATGAGGTGAAGGATATATCTGCATTGCTGGATGCTTCTCCTATTTTATTGTCCACTCAATTTAAGTTTTGGGAGTGGCTGGCAGATTACTATCTCTGTACACAAGGAGACGTTTATAAAGCGGCACTTCCTTCCGGTTTGAAGTTGGAGAGTGAAACGATTGTAGAATATAATCCCGATTTTGAGGCAGATGCACCGTTGTCGGAAAGAGAGCAGCGTATTCTTGATTTGCTTTCAGTAGATTCTCAGCAATGTGTCACGAAACTGGAGAAGGAGAGTGGCATGAAAAATATCCTCACAGTCATCAAATCTCTGCTGGATAGAGAGGCCATCTTTGTGAAAGAGGAATTGCGCCGTACTTACAAGCCGAAAACAGAGGCGAGAGTACGATTAGCCGGTTCTGCTGATGAAAAGCGGCTTCATATCTTATTTGATATCCTGTCCCGTGCTCCGAAGCAGTTGGCGTTGTTGATGAAATATGTCGAGTGTTCGGGAATCCTTGGAAGAGAAACGCCGAAAGAAGTTTCGAAAAAGGAACTATTGCAACGTGCAGGGGTGTCTCCTTCTATTCTGAATGGCTTGGTGGAGAAAAAGATATTTGAGATTTACTTTCATGAAGTCGGCCGGCTGAATCAGGAGGTGAAGGAGGTCGTAAAGTTAAATGCCTTGAACGAGTTTCAGCAGCGGGCGCACGATGAGATCGTGCAATCCTTTCAGGAGAAAAATGTCTGCCTGCTTCATGGAGTCACATCCAGTGGAAAGACGGAAGTATACATTCATCTGATAGAAGAAACGATTCGTCAGGGGAAACAAGTATTGTATCTCTTGCCTGAAATAGCATTGACTACTCAAATCACAGAACGCCTGCAACGGGTATTCGGTTCTCGTTTGGGGATTTATCATTCCAAGTTTCCGGATGCCGAACGGGTAGAGATATGGCGGAAGCAACTGGGAGAAAAAGGATTTGATATCATCCTTGGAGTCCGTTCTTCCGTATTTCTTCCTTTCCGTGATCTGGGGCTGGTGATTGTAGACGAAGAGCATGAGAACACCTATAAGCAACAAGACCCTGCTCCCCGCTATCATGCACGGAATGCGGCTATCGTACTGGCTGCCATGTATGGAGCAAAAACGCTTCTCGGTACTGCTACCCCCTCCATAGAAACATGGCAGAACGCAAGGAATGGAAAATATGGATTTGTACAACTGAAAGAACGTTATAAAGAAATTCAGCTGCCGGAGATTATTCCGGTGGATATCAAAGAGCTGCATCGCAAGAGGCGGATGGTCGGACAGTTCTCGCCGTTGCTGATACAATATATGAAAGAAGCACTGGAACAGAAAGAACAAGTCATTCTTTTCCAGAACCGTCGCGGATTTGCACCGATGATAGAATGCCGTACTTGCGGCTGGGTGCCGAAATGTAAGAACTGCGATGTGAGTCTGACTTATCATAAAGGCATCAACCAACTGACCTGCCATTATTGCGGCTATACCTATCAACTGCCGAAGTCCTGTCCTGCCTGTGAAGGAACAGAACTGGTCAATCGCGGTTTTGGTACGGAAAAGATTGAAGATGATATCAAAGTCCTTTTTCCGGAAGCGGCTGTTGCCCGAATGGATTTGGACACTACCCGTACCCGAGCTGCCTACAAGAAGATTATTGCCGACTTTGAACAGGGAAAGACGGATATACTTATCGGTACGCAAATGGTTTCGAAAGGTCTGGACTTTGATCACGTAAGTATAGTGGGTATCTTAAATGCGGACACCATGCTTAATTATCCGGATTTCCGTTCTTACGAACGTGCTTTCCAACTGATGGCACAAGTAGCGGGACGAGCCGGACGTAAAAATAAACGCGGGCGGGTGGTATTGCAAACGAAAAGCATTGATCACCCCATTATCCATCAGGTTATCGGTAATAACTATGAAGAAATGGTAGACGGTCAGCTCGCCGAACGGCAAATGTTTCATTATCCCCCTTACTATCGGTTGGTGTATGTATATCTGAAAAACCATAATGAAGCTTTGCTGGACCAGATGGCTGCGGTCATGGCAGATAAACTAAGAACCGTGTTCGGAAACCGGGTATTGGGACCGGACAAACCTCCCGTTGCCCGTATCCAGACATTATTCATCAAAAAGATAGTGTTGAAGATCGAACAGAATGCCCCGATGGGACGTGCGCGGGAATTGCTACAACGTATCCAGAAAGAGATGCTGGAAGATGAGCGCTATAAATCCTTGATTGTCTATTATGATGTAGACCCGATGTAGCACTTGATACAGACCTAATATTTTCCTTATAATAACCTTTATAAATTAACTAACCATGAAACGACTTACGATTTATTGCTTAACATGTCTTATTGGTGTGAGTCCTCTTTTTGCCCAGCAAGGAGTGACGCAGTGTGGAACCCCTACGGGGCAACCGAAATTTCCAATTGAAACTTATCAGGAACTGCCCGATCCTTCTTCCCCCTCTGATAAAGACTGGGCAGCAGTTACCATCCCTCAGATTTCCTGGGGAACAATTGACACCCGCTATGCGAAGCATCGGCTTCCCCAGCTGAAAAAGCAGCAGCTTACCACTTTAAAAGGCTGGCGTGGCGAACGTGTAAACGCGCAGGCTGTTGTCTGGACCGGCACTGAGGTGAAAGATCTGAACTTCAGCTTTACCGATTTTAAAGATAAAAAAGGAAATAGTCTTTCGGATGAGGCGTTTAAAGCCGGTTTCATCCGTTATGTAATGACCGATGAACTGAATAAAGATGGCAGAGGCGCGTGCGGTCACCGTCAAGCAGTGGATTACGATTCGTTGTTGGTAGCCGACCCGATTGATACGAACTTGAAATCAATGTCTGTTCCGGCACGTACCGTTCAGCCTATCTGGGTGCAATGTTGGATTCCTCAATCGGCTACTCCCGGAACCTACAAGGGTGCTTTGCTGGTAAAAGACGGTTCCCGTCTGTTGCAGCAGCTTAATCTCGAAATCCTCGTTTCTTCCCGTGAACTTCCTGCACCGTCCGAATGGGCTTATCATCTGGATTTGTGGCAGAGCCCGTTTGCCGTAGCCCGTTATTATCAGGTTCCCTTGTGGAGCCAGGAGCATCTGGACGCTATGCGCCCGCTGATGAAAATGCTGGCAGATGCCGGTCAAAAGATTATCACAGCCACTTTGACACATAAACCCTGGAACGGTCAGACTGAAGATTATTTCGAGACGATGGTTACATGGATGAAACGTGCCGACGGTACTTGGGCTTTCGACTATACGGTTTTTGATCGCTGGGTAGAGTTTATGATGAGTGTCGGTATCGATCAGCAGATTAACTGTTACTCTATGGTTCCCTGGGAATTATCTTTCCAGTATTTTGATCAGGCAACAAATTCATTGAAGTTTGTAAAGACAGCACCGGGAGAACCTGCTTATGAAGAAATGTGGGTTGCGATGCTTACTTCTTTTTCCAAGCATCTGAGAGAAAAAGGATGGTTTGATATTTGTGCGATTGCGATGGATGAGCGTCCGATGGATGTAATGCAGAAAACGTTGAAAGTAATCCGTAAGGCAGATCCGGAGTTTAAAGTTTCACTGGCCGGTAATTATCATGCTGAGATAGAGCCGGACTTGTACGATTATTGCATTGTTATCGGACAGAACTTCCCGGAAGAAGTGCGTCTCCGCCGTGCGGCCGAGAATAAACGTACCACCTATTATACTTGTTGTACGGAAGCACATCCCAATACATTCACTTTTTCCGACCCTGCTGAGGCTGCATGGGTGAGTTTCTATTCTTCGAAGAAGCATCTGGACGGCTATCTGCGTTGGGCATACAATAGCTGGCCTTTGGAGCCGTTGCTCGATTCACGTTTCCGCACGTGGGCGGCAGGAGATACTTATCTCGTGTATCCGGGAGCCCGTAGCTGTATCCGTTTCGAACGTTTGATCGAAGGTATTCAGGCACATGAGAAAATAACGATTCTTCGTCAGGAATTTGAGAAGAAGGGAAATAAAGCCGGATTAAAGAAGATAGAGAAAATGCTGGCGCCGTTTAATTTGGGTGATATGCCGGAAATACCGGCAGCCGTTACCGTGAACCGGGCCAATCAGATACTTAATTCGTTTTGATAATAGAAACGAATGAAGCCTGTCAATTATTAAACGTAAATTATGAAGAAAATATTATTTGTCTGTTTGGGAAATATCTGCCGTAGCTCTACGGCGGAAGGAGTAATGCTTCACCTGATCAAAGAAGCCGGACTGGAAAAAGAATTTGTGATTGATTCCGCCGGAATCCTGTCTTATCATCAAGGCGAATTGCCGGATAGCCGGATGCGTGCACACGCTGCCCGTCGGGGCTATCAACTGGTTCATCGCTCCCGTCCGGTGCGGACAGAGGACTTTTATAATTTTGATCTGATTATTGGCATGGACGACCGTAACATAGATGATCTGAAAGAAAAAGCTCCTTCTACGGAAGAGTGGAAAAAGATTCATCGCATGACGGAGTACTGTACCCGCATTCCCGCCGACCATGTCCCCGACCCCTACTATGGAGGGGCCGAAGGATTTGAATATGTACTGGATGTACTCGAAGACGCTTGTGCCGGTCTGCTTACTTCTTTAACTCAGGATAACTGATCCGTGTGTGATAAGCGATTTTCAGCTTTTCTTTGAATACCGTCTTGATGGTCGCAATGTCCTTGAAAGTGATAGGGCACTCTTTGAAATAACCTTCAGCAACTTGGGAGTCAATGATCTTGTCGACCAAGTTGCTGATAGTTTCTTCCGTATATTCCGGCAGACTGCGTGACGCCGCTTCGACAGCATCCGCCATCATCAGAATAGCTGTCTCCTTTGAGAAAGGATTAGGACCTGGATAGGTGAACAGTTCTTCATTCGGTTCCTCGTCGGGGTGCTCGTTCTTCCATGAGATATAAAAGAACTTCGTTTTCCCCCGTCCATGATGGGTGCTGATAAAGTCTTTGATTACTTTCGGCAGATTATGCTTGTCCGCCAGTTTTAATCCGTCTGTCACATGACTGATCACGACCTGGGCACTTTGCTCGTAATTCAGATTCTTATGAGGATTGACGCCTCCCGACTGATTCTCCGTAAAGAAAGCGGGATTCTCCATCTTGCCGATATCATGATACAAAGCTCCGGTACGTACTAATTGACTTTTCGCTCCAATACGGATCGCTGCTTCTGCCGCCAGATTGGCTACCTGCATAGAGTGCTGGAAAGTTCCGGGCACTGTTTCGGACATCTGTCGGAGAAGATCACTGTTGATATTGGAAAGTTCGACCAAAGTCACATTAGAGGTAAAGCCGAACGTCTTTTCCAGCAGAAACAGCAACGGATATGTAAACAGCAGCAGAATACCATTAATAAAGAAATAGGTATACATCCGTGCATTCAACTTAGAGAAGTCATTGGCAAGTCCATTCTCGGTCATTAGCTCGAATGCGAAGTAAATAGCCGCATAAGTCAGTATCACCAATAAGGCCGTGCGGAAGAGCTGTGACCTCTGCGAAAGTTCCCTTAAACTGAAAATGGCAACTAATCCGGCAGCCAACTGCGTCAGAATGAACTCATGCGGAAAACGCAGGGATATAGAGCAGATTAATATCGTAATGACATGCGTCAGGAAGGCAGTTCGTGAATCGAGGAAAACCCGTATGATGATGGGCAGCATTGCATACGGAATCATATATACATTAAATATATTATGTGATACCATGAAAGCTGTTACCACACTATAAAATACAATCAGTGTAAACAGTAACGACAGGCTGCCTTTGCGCTCATAATAATCTTTTCGGAACAGGTCGAGATAGAGCATAAAGCAAAGCATCAGCATACCGACAAACAAAATCTGCCCACCAAGAATCAAGCGGCTCTGATCAATGGATTCACTTCGCTTGATGGACTCTTTGCGTAATGATTCCAGAATATTGTACGTTTCCGGGCTGATGATTTCTCCACGGTCTATAATTTTCTGCCCGCTGACGACTAATCCGTTGGCCCAGGAATAGTTGTTCAGCATTTCCTCTTTGGCGGTCTGTGTCCGTTGTTGGTCGAATGTGAGATTGGGAGTGATGTATTCGTTTAATGAACATTGTCTCAGAATCTCACGGTTGAAGTGGGTCGTATCTGCGGAAAGCAAGTACTCATAAGCTTTTTTGACCGTATATATATGATCGGTAGGCTTGGAGTTGGCGAGTTTATCGTCGATGATCATGATTGCCGAAGTACTGTCCTTGTGGAGTTCTTGTATGTTTTCTGTCGAAACGATGCCCTCTCCGTATATTTCTTTTAATGTCCGTTCGATGTATCGCAGATAATCTACGGAAGGAAGTATACCTTTCAGGTGAGTATGGTAATTCTCTTTCAGCTTGGCGATTGCGTCTTTCTCTACTTGTTTGTCAAGCAGATAATAAGGTTGGAAGGAAGCCAGCAGACTATCCTGTTCCCGGTTCACCACTGCGTCGTCTTTATAGATCGGAAAGTCAAAAGTGGCTATCAACTGCCCGTACTTCCAGGGCTTGTTTATGTCAAACTGATAGTTGAATTTTCCGTCACGTGGCAGGAAATAGACAATCAGTGTCACTGTCGCTACAAACAGCAATGATTTATATAATATATCTCTTCTTGAGAACCTCTTTTTCTTCTTCATATGTTCCATACGCATTGAAATTTTTGCGAAAAGTACAAAAAAAAACAATAGTGTGGA
>OHLC01000914.1_pt1 | contig 13320 bp, 10 predicted proteins | sample 1568981 | NCBI WGS metagenome assembly OHLC01 (sample SAMEA3879510, study PRJEB24766) | human gut metagenome | biome: human-associated habitat; feature: feces | place: USA | collected 1985/1987 | reverse complement strand
CCATCATGGCGGTTTGGTCGGCATTGAAGTCGCCAATCCTGACGGTCAGCAACTCGTTGTCGTATTCTGGTTTGGAAAGATGCTCGGGCAGTTGCACCCGCACGTAGTTGCGCGTGAAACCGTGCATGGCCTTGCCACTCGCCGACTTCTCCAGCAACACCTCCTGTTCGGTGCCGGCGTGGTGCGCATAGAACGCCCGCGTCTTTTGGTCTGAGAGCTCCAGCAGTTCGTGGACACGACGCTTCTTCTCCTTGTCATCGACGACATAGGGGATGCTGAGGGCCGCCGTACCTGGGCGCTCGGAATAGGGGAAGACATGGAGCTGCGTGACGTCCAGGCCCTCGATGAAGCTGCGACACTCCTCGAAGCAGTCGGGGGTCTCACCCCTGCAGCCCACCATCACGTCCACACCGATGAAGGCGTGGGGCATCTTCTCCTTGATCAGCTCCACCTTGTGGGCGAAGAGGGCCGCGTCGTAGCGACGGTGCATGAGGCGCAACACCGTGTCCGACCCACTCTGCAGGGGAATGTGGAAATGGGGCATAAAGGCACGGCTGTGGGCGCAGTAGTCTATCAGTTCGTCGCTGCAGAGGTCGGGCTCTAGCGACGAGATGCGATAGCGGCGGATGTCCTCTATCTCGTCGAGCGCTTTCACCAGGTCGATGAATCGCTCGCCGGTGGTTCGTCCGAAGTCGCCTATGTTCACGCCCGTGATCACCACCTCCTTGCCTCCATCGACAGCGGCCTGCTTGACCTGCTCCACGAGCGTGGCGATGGAGGGATTGCGCGAGAAGCCGCGCGCATAGGGAATCGTGCAGTAGGTGCAGAAGTAGTTGCAACCGTCCTGCACCTTCAGAAAATAGCGCGTGCGGTTGCCCCGCGAGCAAGAGAGCTGGAAACTATGGATGTCCTTCGTCTTCTCCGCATGGTGGAAGGCCGGATGGCCCTCGCAGGACGTGGCAAAGGCGATGGGGTCGGCCTCGCGGGCCTGCATGGCCTGGAGGAGGTATTCGACGAGGTGAGCCTTCTCGTTGCTGCCCAGCACGAGGGAGACGCCAGGGATTTGGGCGATCTCCTCGCTTTTCAACTGGGCGTAGCAGCCCGTCACGACCACGACGGCGCCAGGATTCTCCCGCACCATCTTGTGGATCTGCTGGCGACATTTATGGTCCGCCATCTCCGTCACCGAACAAGTGTTGATCAAGCAGATGTCTGCAGCTTCGCCCGCGTTCGCCTCGCCGACACCCATATTATATAAGGTACGCGCGAAGGTGGCAGTCTCCGAGAAATTGAGTTTGCAACCCAATGTCATGTATTTGGCTGTCTTCCCGTGGAAGACGGAAGTGTCTGTCATTCGTTCTTTCTCTGTTCTGAAACGCATGGATGGGAGTCGTCCCCATCCGTCTTATCGTGCAAAGGTACGAAGAAGAAGCTAAAGCCACAAACTTTGACTGCGTATTTTTCATCCAGCAGACGATTGTCAGCGAGTTATCCACCCGTTCAGAGCCTCTTTCCTTGCCCATGATGAGGCAGAAAAGGGCTACAGAAAGGGTGGATGAGACGTCACAAGAAAGGGGGTTTGAATAAGGGAAGAGTAGTTTAACGTTTGTTTGTTTATTGCAAACACTTGATTTTCAGCACATATAAACAATGTTACAGCAAACCCTCAAAAATAATCGAAAAAAAAGTATCGCCGTATCAAAAAAAGCTATACCTTTGCACTCGGTTATAAGAACCAAATGATTGTTTTACAGATTTAAATAAGCAAAGAAATGAAGAAATTAGTTTTTATGTTCGTAGCTATGGCAGCTATCTCTTTCGCATCTTGCGGTAACGATGACAAAGCTGCTCAGAACGCTGACACCACGACGGTTGACACCTCTGCTGTTGACACCAACACGGTTGACACCAACACGGTTGATACCAACACGGTTGATACTCCCGCTGTGAAGTAATCGCTCGAACTAAAAAGAGAGATTGACCGTCGGACTCGTGAGGAGTCCGACGGTTTTTTGTGCAATGACCTTAGGTTTTTTCCACGTTTTTAACCTATTGTTTGCGGGAAAATGACTACCTTTGTGCCAAATAAATAAAAGCATCCAATTGTTATGGAATACATCAAAACGGCCATTGAGGGCGTATGGATTATAGAGCCGAAAGTGTTCAAAGACGCGCGCGGCTACTTCTTCGAAGCATGGAAGCAGCAGGAGTTTGACGATCATATCGGCCACCATGTGGAATTTGTGCAGGACAACGAGTCGAAGTCGAGCTATGGTGTGCTGCGTGGTCTCCACTATCAGAAGGGCAACTATAGCCAGGCGAAGCTCGTGCGCGTCATACGCGGCACGGTGGTAGATGTGGCCGTGGACATCCGTCGCAGCTCGCCCACCTTCGGACAGTATGTGGCGGTGGAACTGAGCGAGGACAACAAGCGCCAACTGTTCATCCCGCGCGGATTTGCCCATGGATTCGTTGTCCTGAGCGAGGAGGCCGTCTTCACCTACAAGGTGGACAACGGCTACGCCCCCCAGCAGGAGGCCAGCATCCGTTGGGACGATCCCACCATCGCTATCCAATGGCCCATCGCCCCGGAGGATGTCCTCACGTCGGAGAAGGACCTTCACGGCAAGAGTCTGCAGGAAGCTGAGCTCTTCGACTAAAACGCGACTTTCTAAGTATCTTCTATCATGCAGAAATCAAGTTTCTTTCTTTTGTTGCTTGCCATTCTCTCGCTCGCTGCCTGCAAGAACCAGGGCGGAGAGGCTACGCGAAAGCAAGAGGACCAAGAGGCCAAGAAACTCTTGCAGGGCATTTGGCTCTATGAGGATGGCGAGACGGCTTTTATGGCCAACGGCGACAGCATCTTCTTCCCCGACACGACCAGCCTGCCCGTCCAGTTTTGGATAGCCAACGACTCCATCTATCTGAAGGGCAACCATGTCTGCCACTATAAGATCACGGCCCAGGCGGCCCATCTTTTCAAGATAGCCAACCCCTCGGGCGACGAGATCAAGGTGACGAAGACCAGCAACAACGCGCTTCGTGCCGATTTTCTGCAAGCAAGGCCCTATGCGCTCAACACTTTCAGGACGTTCGACTCCGACACCGTTGTGAGCAACGACATGGGCTTCTTCGACACGCGCATCCATGTGGAGACTACCTCCGACCAGGTGATACGATCTTCCTACAACGGACAGGGCATCGAGGTAGACAACATGTACCTTGACAATGTGGCACGCATCACGACCTACAATCATGGCAAACTGGTCTATAGCCACGACTTCCGCAAGGCGGAGTTTTCGGAGCTGGTGCCTGCCGACTTTCTGGAGAAATGTATTCTGCGTGGCATCACGTTCAGCCATGCCGCTGGCGACGCGCTCTACTATGATGTCAGTATTGGCATTCCCGACGCTTCCACGACCTACGTCATAGCCCTTCGCATCAATTCCAAGGGGAAAGTGGAGAAAAAACTCAAGTAGGCGTTGCGTCATGTGACAGTTTGGCATACATTTTGTTGTCCTCCTCATGAGATAAAACAAGGAGGATAAGATTATGGCTTTCATAGATTATTATAAGATTTTAGGTGTCGATCGCAATATTCCGCAAAAGGATGTGCGTGCGGCTTACAGGAAACGGGCCAAGCTCTTCCACCCCGACCTTCACCCCAACGATCCGAAGGCCAAAGCAAAGTTTCAGGCGCTCAACGAGGCATACGAAGTCATAGGCGACCCCGACAAGCGGGCCAAATATGACCAGTATGGCGAGAAGTGGCGTGAGGCTGATGCGTTCCAAGGGGGCGCTGGTGGCTTCGGCGGAGGCGGTGCCGGCAACCCCTTTGGCGGCTTCGACTTTAGCCAGTTTAGCGGTAGTGGTGGCGGAGGCTTCAGTAGTTTCTTTCAGGATTTGTTTGGTGGCAGATCGCAGGGTCGCACCATGCATTGGGGCAGCGCGGCGCCGCGCCCCGACGAGGGACAAGTTTCCTCCACGGTGAACATCGACCTCTACACGGCCTTGCTGGGCGGCGACATCATCATCCGTTTGCCGTCGGGCAGCAAACTCCGTCTGAGGTTGAAACCCGTCACGCAGAATGGCACGAAGGTAAGACTTCGTGGCAAGGGCAACCGCCGATCCGACGGCACGATGGGCGATCTGATCATCACCTACAATATCAAGTTGCCCGACCATCTGACGCCTGAGCAAGAGAACTTGGTCCGCCAGATGCAGGCACAGGGTTGATTTTGACTACAAGATGATTTAGAGCAAAATCATTAAGTACAAGATCATATAGTTTAGTCCATTTCCACATGCTCTTCGAACGCAAAGGCAGTTCACGAGCTATGGGGAAATGGACTTTTTTTTGTAACTTGCCAACTTAGCAAGTTAGCAAGTTGCTAACTTGACAATTTGCTATATACCGAAGACGCGGGCTACATTCTCATTGGTCCGCCGCGCCATCTCCTCCTCGCTCACGCCATAGGCCGCAGCCAGCGTGGTGAGCACCTGGGCCACGAAGGCACTCTCGTTGCGTTTGCCCCGATGAGGCACGGGCGCCATGTACGGGCAGTCGGTCTCCAGGACGATACGGTCCAGGGGGACGGCGGCAGGCAGGTCTTCGCGCAGATGGCTACTCTTGAACGTCGAGACGCCGCCCACGCCCAGTACGAAACGCGGGAAGCGGAGGAAGGCCTCCGCCTCTTGCTGGTTGCCTGTGAAGCAATGGAATACGCCGCCAGGCAAGTCCTCTTCGTATTTTCGCAAGATAGAGATCATCTCCTGCTGCGCCTTCCGGCAGTGGATCATCAGTGGGAGGCGCGTCTCCACGCTCCACCTCACCTGCTCCTCAAACGCCTTCAGTTGTTCCTGCTCGTGCTCCCGCGACCAATAGAAGTCGAGTCCACATTCGCCGATACCGATCACCTCCGGCGACAAATAGTCTCTCATCCGGCGCAACGCCTCCTCCCAACTGGCGTCCACCTCCTCGGGCTGCAGCCCTACCAACGGGTAGCAGTAGCCAGGATATTGACGGCAGAGCGCCAGCACGGCCGGCACGTTGTCCAGGTTGATGGCCGGCACGATGATCTTCCCCACCCCAGCCTCGCGGGCCCGGTCAATGACGGCGGGGAGGTCTTCGCGAAACTCCTCGCCGTCCAAATGGGCATGTGTGTCAATAAACGTCATTTGTTTCTCCGCATCATCCGGTCCGCATAGGCCTGCAGTTCCTTCTTGCGATCCTCCGCCACACTCACTGCGTCGAGATAAGCCTTGCTCTCCTTGAAATACTGGTTGATCTTCTCCTTGGCCAGTTCGTCGATATGGAGCGCGTCGTAGAGACTTGTGACGGCGCTGACCTTCTCCTGGCGGTCAAAGTCCTCCATCTCCATCCAGCGCTCCAGTTCCTGGCGCTGCGACGCATCGGCACGGAGGAAGGCGTTGATGAGCATGTAGGTTTTCTTGTTGGAGGTGATGTCGCCGCCGATGGCCTTGCCAAACACCTTCTCGTCGCCATAGACGTCGAGATAGTCGTCCTGCAACTGGAAGGCCAGTCCTATCTTCTCGCCAAAGCGATAGAGATTGTCGGCGTCCTCCTCCGAGGCCCCTGCGAGGATGGCACCAATCTTCAACGCACAAGCCAGCAGCACGCTGGTCTTCAGACGGATCATCTCGATATACTCGTCCTCGGTCACGTCCGTGCGCTTCTCAAACTCCATGTCCAACTGCTGACCGTCGCCTATCTCCAGCGCCGTCTCCGTGAAGAGGTCGAGCACGGGTTTCAGCCTTTCTGCCGGACTCTCCGCCATCATCTGATAGGCCAGTGCCAGCATCGTGTCGCCCGAGAGGATGGCCTGGTTGTCGTTCCACTGCACGTGCACCGTCGGTTTGCCGCGACGCTTGTCAGCATTGTCCATCAAGTCGTCGTGGAGCAAGGTGTAGTTGTGATAGGTCTCCAGTGCGCAGGCAGGAGTCAGTATGCGCTCTGGATCCTCGCAGAAGAGGTTGTAGGCCAGCAGCATCAGCGTCGGGCGGATGCGCTTGCCACCCAGAGAGAGTACATAGCGTATGGGCTCGTACAGTCCCTCGGGAGTGCGTCCCGTGGCGACCATGGTCAGTCGCTCGTTGACCAGTTTCAGAATTTCATCGGCAGTAAGCATTGCTTCTAATATTTTTGGATTATTATTTCTTGTTGGGAGGAATACTATTTCTTGTATTTTTTTTTTTGGGAGGAAATACTATTCCTTGTATTTGGGGGATAGTTCTTTCTCTCTATAGTCGGAAGACCACGGGTAGCTCCACCATCGACCGACAGGGTTTGCCGTGGTCGATGCCCGGTTTCCACTTCCCCATCATCCGCATCACGCGCATCACCTCGTTGTCCAGCGGTTTGCCCGCAGACGTCTTGATGCGGATATTCGTGACCGTACCGTCGGCCTCCACCATGAAGGTCACGCCGACCATGCCCTCCTTCTTGCTGGCCGCAGCCTGCTTGGGATAGACCAGCGTCTTCGTGATCCACTTCATAAACTCCACCCAGCCTCCAGGCGGTGTCGGCGTGTCGGCCAGCACGCGCAGCGTCTTCTTGTCCTGTGGCTCGGAGACGGGGACGGGAGGCGGCTCCTTGATGGCCAGAGGCAGTGGCGGCATGAGCGTGGGCTGCTCCTCGACGGGTTTCTCCACGGGGATGACGTCGTCCAGCACGGTCTCGCCTCCACTTGGCGCCTCGCTCGCGTCGGTATGGTCCGCCCCTTTTCTGGCGCCATCCACCCGGTCGAGATCCGCCACCTTGATGTTGAGGCGGTCCTTCACGTCCTGGTGGCGGTCCGGCTTCTGTGCCGAGGCGTCATCCTCGCGGTCGATGGCCACCATCATCGTGGTGTCGCGATGCAGTTTGTCGAGATCCATCTTCGTAGGAATGTCGAGGAGGTCGCCCCCCGTGGTATATTCCAGCGCCGTATAGACCAACGACGAGGCCACCACCAGCCCCAACAGAAACCCCGTCAGGTGATGTCGCTCCAAATCCGCACGTTTTGTTTTCTCGTTTTCCAAACCGCTTAAACACTAAATGCCGCCTTTTGCCGTTATATTAGGGTGAAGACGGACTCTGTATCGCTTTTACGCATGCAAAAATAGCGAAGATATTTGAAAAAAGCCGTATCTTTGTGCTGAAATTAGAAAACGTTAAATGAAAAAAGCCATTTATGCCCTCCTATTAGCATTTCTGCCCTCGCTGGCATGGGGACAGGAGAGCCAAACGGAATACAACTTCCTGCGCCTCCCCGTGAGTGCGCATGCTGCCGCGTTGGGTGGCGAGAATATCACCATCATCGAGGACGACCCCTCGCTCGTCTTCTCCAACCCCGCCCTGGCAGCCTCTGTGAGCGACCGCACGGCCGGGCTCAACTACATGAACTACATGAGCGGCGTGAGCTATGCGAGCGCGTCCTACACCAAGGTGCTTGCGCCCAAGACCACGGTGGTGGGCGGCGTCAAGTATATCAACTACGGCTCGATGAAGGAGACCGACGCCACGGGCACGCAGGTGGGCACGTTCTCTGCCAACGAGTTTGCCATAGAGGGCACGCTGGCCTACCAGTTGGCGCGCAATGTCGTGGGCGGCATCACGGCCAAGTATGTCTATTCCCACATCGCCGACTATAGCTCCATGGGTGTGGCCGTCGATCTCGGACTCAACTGGTATATGCCGGAACGCGAATGGTCGATCAGCGTCGTCGCCAAGAACCTTGGTGGCGAGGTGAAGGCCTACAACGACGATTTTGGCAAGATGCCCTTCGACCTCCAGCTGGGCGTGAGCAAGACCTTCCAGGGACTGCCCGTGCGCGTCTCGGCCACGCTGATCGACATGACCCACTACGACTACCGCTTCGCCAACCACCTCTGTCTGGGTGCCGACATTCTCTTTTCGGAGAGCATCTGGGCGGGCTTGGGCTACAACTTCCGCCGCGCCGAGGAGATGAAGATGGGCGAAGGCGACGAGGAGAGCGCCCACGGAGCCGGACTGAGTTTCGGCGCCGGACTCAACCTGGAGCGCTTCCGCCTCAACGTGGCCTACGGCAAATATCATGTCAGCAGCCATTCGCTGATCCTCAACGTGGGTTACACCTTCTGACCTACCATCCCAGCAGAAGGCATTTCCTCCTTCCCCACACCACTCGTTTTACATCAGACCTTTTGTAGTATATTTTGATATGAAGAAAATTGTGATAGCCATCGATGGTTACAGCTCCTGCGGAAAGAGCACGATGGCCAAGGAACTTGCCCACCGACTGGGCTACGTCTATGTGGATACAGGTGCCATGTACCGGTCCGTCACGTTGTTTGCCCTTCGCGAACATCTTTTCGACGCCGAGGACACGCTCGACGCCGATCGCCTGAGCGCGCTGCTGCCCCAGGTACGCATCGACTTCCGCCTCAACCCCGAGACGGGCCATGCCGACGCCTGCCTCAATGGAGAGAACGTGGAACAGAAGATCCGTGGCCTCGAAGTGTCGAGCCGTGTGAGCATCGTGGCAGCCCAGCCTTTCGTCCGCGAGATGCTGGTGCGCCAGCAGCAAGCTATGGGTGAGGGCAAGGGCATCGTGATGGATGGCCGCGATATCGGCACCGTCGTCTTCCCGAAGGCCGAACTCAAGATCTTCGTCACCGCATCAGCTGAGGTGCGCGCTGAGCGGCGCTACAAGGAGTTGCAGGCCAAGGGCCAGCCCGCCGACTACGAGAGTATCCTGAAGAACGTCCAGGACCGCGACTATATGGACAGCCACCGCGAAGTCTCGCCGCTGCGCCAGGCCGACGACGCCATCGTCCTCGACAATAGCCACCTGACCATTGCCCAGCAGGACGCATGGCTCATGGATCGCGTGAGGGAAAAGTTGGCAGAATAGTTTTCCACCTGCGCTTTGACCAAGTAGTCTCACTATTTTCCTCCTACGTTCAGTCCGAGCGTAAATAAAAAAAAGCCGCCGAGATTCACATCTCGGCGACCCTTCCAAATGTCAATTTGATTACATACTTTTAACACTAGCAAGTCGCTACTTGCTTCACTTTAACGCTTTGATCATAGCCTTCACCATGGCAATCTTCTCCATGGCGTCAGCTTGTTTTTTACGTTCCTTCTCTACGACCGCTGCCGGCGCGTGAGCCACGAAGTTCTCGTTGGAGAGCTTCTTCGTCACCCCCGTGAGGAATCCCTCCAGGTGGGCGAGCTCCTTCTTTGCCTTCTCGAGTTCGGCCTCCACATCGATGAGGCTTCCCACGGGCACGGCCCACTCCGACTTGCCAACCATGAATCCGGAGGCGTCGGCGGCCTTGGCCTCAACCACCTCTATCTTCTCCAGGTTGGCCATCTTCAGGATGGCCGCGTCGTAAGCAGCCACCTCGTTGGTGCCCACGGCCTGGAGGACGAGCTGCTGGCGTGGAGCGATGTTCTTCTGGTTGCGCACGGAGCGGACGCCTGCCACCACTTGCTTGACCGCCTCAAACTCCTCACAGAGACGCACGTCGGCCTCCGTCGGCTTCTCCACAGTCTGACACTCCACCATGATGCTCTCACCCTCCTTGCGGTCGGCAAGGTGTTGCCAAAGTTCCTCGGTGATAAACGGCATGAAGGGATGGAGCATGCGCAGCAGCGCGTCAAAGAAGCGCAGCGTGGCGTCGTAGGTGGCCTGGGCCACGGGCTGTGCCTTGCCGTCCTTGTAGGCTGGCTTCACCATCTCCAGATACCAGCTGGAGAACTCGTCCCAGAAGAGTCGATAGACCGTCATGAGCGCGTCGGAGATGCGATACTGGGCGAAGTGGGCGTCCATCTCGGCATAGGCCTCGCGGAGTTTGCTCTCAAACCAGCGCGTGGCGATGCGGCTCGCCTCGTCCTGCTCGGCGTCTGCCGACACCTCCCAGCCCTTCACCAGTCGGAAGGCGTTCCATATCTTGTTGTTGAAGTTGCGTCCCTGCTCGCAGAGCGTCTCGTCGAAGAGGATGTCGTTGCCCGCGGGCGCACTCAGCATCATGCCCATGCGCACGCCGTCAGCGCCATACTTCTCGATGAGTTCGATGGGGTCGGGCGAGTTGCCTAGGCTCTTCGACATCTTGCGGCCCAATTTGTCGCGCACGATACCCGTGAAATAGACGTGCTTGAAGGGCTTGTCGTTGCGATACTCATAGCCCGCCATGATCATGCGCGCCACCCAGAAGAAGATGATATCCGGACCCGTCACGAGGTCGGAGGTCGGGAAATAGTAGTTGATCTCCTCGTTGTCGGGCTTGTTGATGCCGTCGAAGAGGGAGATCGGCCACAGCCATGAGGAGAACCAGGTGTCGAGCGCGTCGTCGTCCTGCTGGAAATCGGCCTCCTGCAACTGCGCCTGCGGATACTTCGCCTGCGCCTGCGCCATCACGCCCTTCAGGTCCTCATCGACGAAGACCTCGCCCACCTTCGGCCCCTCGGCTGCTGCTTCGCCCTGCGGACGGTAGTACCAGGCCGGGATGCGGTGGCCCCACCAGAGCTGACGCGAGATACACCAGTCCTTGATGTTCTCCAGCCAGTGGCGGTAGGTGTTCTTATACTTCTTGGGATAGAACTCTATCTCGTCGTCCATCACCGGTGCGAGGGCGATGTCGGCAAAATGCTGCATGCTGAGGAACCATTGCGTGGAGAGCTTGGGCTCGATGGCCACGTTGGTGCGCTCGGAGAATCCCACCTTGTTGGTGTAGTCCTCGATCTTCTCCATCAGTCCCGCCTCGTTGAGGTCGCGGCTGATCTGCTTGCGCACGTCCATGCGGTCGAGTCCGACATAGAGTCCGGCGGCCTCCGAGATGGTGCCGTCGTCGTTGAAGATGTCGATGGTCTCCAGGTTGTGCTTCAGTCCGAGGGCGTGGTCGTTGATATCGTGGGCCGGTGTCACCTTGAGGCAGCCCGTACCAAACTCGATATCGACGTAGCCGTCCTCGATGACGGGGATCGTGCGTCCCACCTTCGGCACGACGACGTGCTTGCCCTTGAGCCACGTGTTCTTGGCGTCGTCGGGGTTGATACACATGGCCGTGTCGCCCATGATGGTCTCGGGGCGCGTGGTGGCCACTACGGCGTACCATCCGCGGTCGTCTCGGTGCATGACGTTGGCCTCGTCCTTGCGCTCCACGCTCGCCTGATCCTCGGGCGCCACGTAGTATTTCAGATAGTAGAGCTTGCTGTGCTCCTCCTTATAGACCACCTCCTCGTCGGAGAGGGCCGTCTTGGCCTTCGGGTCCCAGTTGACCATGCGTACGCCGCGATAGATGAGTCCCTTCTTGTAGAGATCGACAAAGACATGGATGACGCTCTTCGACCGCTCCTCGTCCATCGTGAAGGCCGTGCGGTCCCAGTCGCAGGAGGCGCCGAGACGGCGCAGCTGCTTGAGGATGATGCCACCGTGCTCGTGGGTCCAGTCCCAGGCATGGCGGAGAAACTCCTCACGGGTGAGGTCGCTCTTCTTGATGCCCTCCTCGGCCAGCCGTGCGACGACCTTGGCCTCCGTGGCGATGCTCGCATGGTCCGTGCCCGGCACCCAGCAGGCGTTCTTCCCCTCCATGCGCGCGCGGCGCACGAGGATATCCTGAATGGTGTTGTTGAGCATGTGGCCCATGTGGAGCACACCCGTCACGTTGGGCGGCGGGATGACCACCGTGTAGGGCTCTCGCCCGTCGGGCCGGCTGCTGAAGAGCTTGTGGTCCAACCAATACTGATACCATTTCGACTCCACTTCCCTGGGGTCATATTTCGTAGCTAATTCCATGACTGTCGCTATCTGTCTTGTTGAATACCTTTTGTTTGCTGGTTATATGATTTGCAAAGTTACGCATTTTCTCTCGAAAAGCAAAATGTGCCCCGATTTTTCTTTCCGATTGCTGGAAAATTCGGGGCCCGAGGCAGCGAGAGCATCGGGAGGACGGCTATTTGTCACTCCGAAAAGCATTTTTTCCCATCCCCACTTGCGTACTTCGGGAAAACTCCGTAATTTTGCATTATCGTTAAAAGAATATATTATTAAGGTGGAAGCGGCCACGGCCGACGTGCCCCGCCCCACCCCGACACCAAGCACAAGAGAGAATTAGCAATGAGCACAGAAGAAAAAGATATAGCGACGCAACCGAAGCACGAGAATCCCTTCCTCCTGCCCTACGGCACGCCCCACAACACGCCGCCCTTCGGCCGCTTCACCCTCCAGGACGTGGAGGAGGCGATGCTGGAGGGCATGCGCCGTGAGGACGAGGAGGTGGAGCAGATGCTCGCCGACCCTGCCGAGCCCACGTTCGACAACACCCTCGTGCGCGACCACGACGACCATCCGAAGGACTACTACAACCTCCTAGGGCGCGTCAGTGGCGTGTTCTTCAACCTCCTCTCCGCCGAGGGCAACGAGGAGATGGAGGCGCTGGCGCAGAAGATGAGTCCGCTGCTGACCAAGCACGCCAACGACATCAGCCTCAATCCGCGCGTCTTCGAGCGTCTGCAGAAGGTGAAGGCCCACCACCGTCCCCTCACCGCCGAGGAGGAGACGCTGCTGCGCGAGAGCTACGAGGCCTTCGTCCGCAGTGGCGCGCTGCTCGACGAGGCAGGCAAGGACCGCTTCCGCCAGTTGACGGAGGAGGCCAGCCGTCTGTCGCTGCAGTTCTCTCAAAACCTGCGCAAGGCCACCAAGGCCTTCAAGCTCCACCTCAGCGACGAGGCCGACCTCAGCGGACTGCCCGAGACCGTGCGCGAGGCTGCTGCCACGGCTGCCCGCGAGGAGGGCAAGGAGGGCTGGATCATCACCCTCGACGCCCCGAGCTACGGTCCCTTCATGATGTACGCCGACCGCCGCGACCTTCGCCAGCAGGTCTTCATGGCCCACGGCACGCTCTGCACCGAGGGCGAGGAGTGCAACCTCGACATCTGCAAGCGGCTGGTCAACCTGCGGCGCGAGCTGGCCCACCTCCTGGGCTACGAGACCTACGCTGACTACGTGATGGAATATCGCATGGCCTCCTCGGCCCAGAACGTCTATCGCTTGCTCGACGACCTCATCGAGGCCTACAAGCCCACGGCCGTCCAGGAGCGCGCCGAGGTCGTGGCCCTGGCCAAGGAGCTGGAGGGCGACGACTTCGACTTCCAGCCCTGGGACACGGCCTACTACTCCTTCAAGTTGCAGATGCGCCGCTACAACCTCGACCCCGAGATGCTCCGCCCCTATTTTGAGGTGAAAAACGTCATCAAGGGCGTCTTCGGACTGGCCACGCGCCTCTACGGCATCACCTTCCGCGAGAACAAGGAGATCCCCGTCTATCACCCCGATG
>OHLC01000911.1_pt1 | contig 13378 bp, 11 predicted proteins | sample 1568981 | NCBI WGS metagenome assembly OHLC01 (sample SAMEA3879510, study PRJEB24766) | human gut metagenome | biome: human-associated habitat; feature: feces | place: USA | collected 1985/1987 | reverse complement strand
AAATGACGGAATGATTATTAAATAAATATAAAAACATTGACATTGCTGGTGAAAATGACTAATATAATCGTTAGACATCTAATTAATTGGGAGAGGAGAAATAATATGCACAAAGAGATGGAATCATCTGTGTTCTTTTCGATATTTCAATTGATGCAGTTCATGAAATATCAGGGAATGAAAAGAATGGAAGAACTGGACATCAAGCCGAGTCAGGCAGGAATATTATTTTCACTGAAATGCTGGGGAGAACAGTCACAGAGACAGCTCGCACAAAGAGTTGGGATTACTCCACCGTCTATGACAGTCGCACTTCGCAAGATGGAAGAAAAAGGTTATGTAAGCCGTAAGACGGATGAGAAGGATCAGAGGATTACAAGGATACAGCTTGCTCCGAAAGGGGAAGAATGTATAGATGGAATACGCCGTGTCCTTACAGAGATGGAAGAAATAATCTATCAGGGGATATCAAGAGAAGAGGTACTTCTGATGAAGCGTCTGCTTGCAGAGATGAAGAATAATCTTCTGGAGTCTAAGGATTTCAAAGGAGTGGATATGCAGACCATTATGGAAAAAACACATCCTTCTATGAAACATATGTAGGAACTGTTTTGATATAAATAGGACAGAAAGGAAAGGCATAAAAGATATGGGAAAATTATTAAAATTTCTGAAACCGCAGGTGCGGTTGTAGCGATTATCTGTATACTTGTCGTGCAGGCATATTGTGACCTGTCATTGCCGACATATACCTCGGATATTGTGAATGTCGGTATCCAGCAGGGTGGTATCGATGAGACCGTACCGGATACGATTTCTAAAAAAGATCTGAACCATTTGTTACTTCTGGTTCCGTCGGATAAGCAGGAGCTTGTAAAGAATGCTTATACGAAATCAACGAAGAAATACGACTATAAGGGAACCGTTATGGAATTAAAATCTTCTGTAAAAGAAGATGATAAAAAGATGGAGAAGCTCTCTGATATCCTCGGAAAGCCGATGCTTCTGGCGGCAGGATTTGACTCCGGCAGTGACATGACACAAAGAATCGAAGACCAGATGCGTACAAATATGAAAAAACAGGTTGAAGCAAAACAGGCTGAGGCCAAGGCGCAGATGTCAGAAGTTCCGGATTTTGACAAGATGGATATCTATGATATGTTGAACTTCATGGGAGCAGAAGGCAGAGACGCGCTGATCAAACAGATGAATAAACAGATGAATTCCATGCAGGATTCAATCATTGAACAGGCAGCCTCCACCTATATCAAAGATGCTTACACACATGTAGGAATCGATACCGATCAGATCGAAACCAGTTATATCTTACACACAGGGGCCAAGATGCTGGCACTTGCATTCCTTGGAATGGCGGCAAGTATTATGGTCGGACTATTAGCATCTCGTGTCGGAGCCGGTGTCGGACGCGGACTTCGTGAGAATGTATTCCGTAAGGTTGTCGGATTTTCCAATGCAGAGTTTGACAAATTCTCTACGGCATCACTGATTACGAGAAGCACGAACGATATACAGCAGATTCAGATGGTTACTACTATGATGCTTCGTATGGTGCTTTACGCGCCAATCGTTGGTATCGGTGGTATCATCAAGGTGGCACAGACCAAATCCGGCATGGAGTGGGTGATTGCCATTGCGGTTGCTGCCATCATGGTTTTTATTTTCACACTGGTTGGCATTGCGATGCCAAAGTTCAAGATTATGCAGAGTCTTGTAGACAAGGTAAACCTTGTTTCTCGTGAGATTCTTACAGGTCTTTCCGTTATCAGGGCTTTCGGCCGTGAGAAGGAGGAGGAAAAGAGGTTTGATGAGGCTAACCGTGAGCTTACACGCACACAGCTGTTTACAAACCGTGTCATGACCTTTATGATGCCGGGTATGTCCATGATCATGTACTGCATCACACTTGGTATCGTGTGGGTTGCAGCAGGCAGAATAGACAATGGCTCCATGCAGGTAGGTACCATGACTGCGTTTATTACATATGCCATGATGATTGTTATGTCATTCCTCATGCTTTCAGCCATGTCCATCATGCTTCCGAGAGCTGGTGTTGCGGCAGAGCGTATCGATGAGGTTATAAAGACAAACAGCACTGTAAATGATCCAAAAGAGCCTGTTACTGAGGCTGATCACAGAGGTGTTATCCGTTTCAACCATGTGGATTTCAGATATCCGGGAGCAAAGGAGGATGTGCTTTCAGACATTGATTTTGTGGCGGAGCCGGGCAAAACCACAGCTATCATCGGAAGTACCGGCTGTGGAAAGTCTACACTTGTAAACCTGATTCCGCGTTTCTATGACGTGACTGGAGGCTCAATAGAGCTTGATGGACACGATATCAGAGACTACACACTAAGCGAGCTTCGCGAGTCAATAGGCTTTGTTCCGCAGAAGGGTATTCTTTTTTCGGGAACCATCGCCTCAAACCTGCGCTTTGGTAAAGCAGACGCGAGTGATGAGCAGATAAAAAAGGCTGCGGATATCGCACAGGCTTCTGAGTTTATCGAGACAAAGAATGACAGGTATGAAAGCTCAATCGCACAGGGCGGCTCAAACGTGTCAGGTGGTCAGAAGCAGAGGCTTGCCATAGCAAGAGCTATCGCAAAGGACCCTCATATTTATGTGTTTGATGACAGCTTTTCAGCACTCGATATGAAGACTGACGCGCGTCTGCGTGCAGCCTTAGCAGAGGTTACAGAGAGTGCTTCCGTTATTATCGTGGCACAGCGTATCAGCACGATTATTCATGCTGACCAGATTCTCGTGCTCGATGACGGTAAAATCGTAGGAAAAGGCACCCACGAGGAGCTTCTTAAGAATTGCGATGTATATATGCAGATTGCACAGTCACAGCTTTCAGCCAGGGAACTTGGAATTGATGATAACAAAAAGGAGGGCATGTAAGATGAGTGAGAATAATAACGAACAGTTTAAGATGCCTCCTAAGAGGCCAAGAGGGCCAATGGGACGTGGCCCCGGAATGGTCACAGAAAAGGCCAGGGATTTCAAGGGCTCTACAAAGAAACTCATAAAGTATCTCGGCAGATACTGGGCTGCTATCATTGCAGTTATGATTTTTGCAGCAGTTTCGACTGTCTTCTCCGTTGCAGGACCGAAGGTCATGGGTAAAGCCACCACTGCGCTTGCCGAGGGACTCATGAACAAGATTGCAGGAACAGGCGGCATAGATTTTGATTATATTGCAAAGGTTCTTTTGTTTACGCTGGCTTTATATGTGGTGAGTGCCATCTTTATGTTTGCCCAGGGACTTATCATGACAGGCATCACGCAGAAGACCTGCTACAGGATGCGTAAGGACATCACGAGCAAAATCAACCGTATGCCGATGAAGTATTTCGAGTCAAGGACATATGGTGAGGTACTTTCGCGTATCACAAACGATGTGGACACACTCGGACAGAGCTTGAACCAGAGTATCACACAGATTATTACATCTGTTGCCACTTTGGTCGGTACACTGGTCATGATGCTGTCTATTTCACCGCTCATGACGCTGATTTCACTCGTTATCCTGCCAGTTTCGATGATACTTATTTCGTTTGTCATAAAGCATTCACAGAAATACTTCAGACAGCAGCAGGAGTATCTGGGACACATAAACGGACAGGTCGAGGAGGTGTACGGAGGCCACCTCGTCATAAAGGCATATAATAAAGAGGCAGAGACTGTAAAGACCTTTAAGGAGGCCAACAATGTGCTCTACAAATCCGCATGGAAATCACAGTTCCTTTCAGGACTTATGATGCCTATCATGCAGTTTGTAGGAAACTTAGGATATGCGGGAGTAGCCATCTCAGGTGGTATACTTGCCATAAAGAATGTCATCACAATCGGTGATATCCAGGCATTTATCCAGTATGTGAAGAATTTCACACAGCCAATCCAGCAGATAGCGCAGGTGGCAAACCAGCTTCAGTCGATGGCGGCTGCATCTGAGCGTGTATTTGAGTTCCTCGATGAGGAGGAAGAGGATATAACAGTGGAAAATCCTGTAAAGCCAGACCATATCGAGGGAAGTGTAGAGTTTTCGCATGTACACTTTGGTTATAATCCTGACCAGATCATCATCAATGATTTTTCTGCAAAGGTAAAGCCGGGACAGCAGGTTGCTATCGTTGGACCGACAGGAGCGGGAAAGACTACCATGGTCAAGCTTCTTATGAGATTTTATGATGTAAGCTCAGGTGCCATTCTTGTAGACGGACATGATATCAGGGATTACAACAGAGCCGATCTGCGAGATGCATTCGGCATGGTATTGCAGGACACATGGCTCTTTAAGGGCACCATTATGGAAAATATCCGCTACGGCCGTCTGGATGCCACAGATGAGGAGGTCATCGCGGCAGCAAAGGCAGCACATGCGCATCACTTTATCCAGACATTGCCGGGTGGCTACGATATGGAGCTCAACGAGGATGCATCCAATGTGTCACAGGGACAAAAGCAGCTTTTGACAATAGCAAGAGCCATTCTTGCAGACAATCCAATCCTTATCCTTGATGAGGCCACATCCTCTGTCGATACACGTACAGAAATCCGTATCCAGAAGGCACTCGACAATCTGATGAAGGGCAGAACAAGCTTTGTCATCGCCCACAGGCTGTCTACTATCAAGAATGCCGATATGATTCTTGTCATGAAGGACGGAGACATTATCGAGCAGGGTACACACGATGAGCTTCTTGCAAAGAACGGATTTTACGCAGAGCTGTATAACTCTCAGTTTGAAGAATAGAGAAAGCACGGGTATCGTGCAGTTTTGCGAATATGCGTGGGCTGAATGGTTACATAAAATTAAAAAAAAATACGCTCTCGACAAAATTCGACAAAATGTGTTATCATAAAAGCATACAATTTGTTTTGACATGACAGTAATTGGCGGCATAGGAGAGTTTGATGAGCACTTTAAATGTCGCAGTAGCAGACGAAAAGAAAAACATGCAGAGTTTATTAAAGGGCATGGAGTTTTTAGGAACAGCAAGAAGTAGTGATGAAGCATACAACATGATAAACGGTAATGCCGGTTCTGATGTGGTACTTGTGTATGTAAAGAGAGCATCCGGTGACACTGAGCCACTTGATGATACATATATGGAGAAAAAATCCCTTGAGACACAGGTGACGGATATCATTCATGAGATAGGTGTTCCGGCTCATATAAAGGGATATCAGTATCTTAGGACTGCGATAGTGATGTGCGTTGAGGATATGGAAATGCTTAGCTCTATCACAAAGCTTTTGTATCCCACTATTGCAAAGAAGTACAAGACTACCTCAAGCAGGGTGGAGAGAGCCATAAGGCATGCTATCGAGGTGGCATGGAGCAGAGGCAGGATGGATACGATAGACTCCATGTTTGGATACACTGTAAACTATGGTAAGGGCAAGCCTACCAATTCGGAGTTTATTGCCCTGATTACAGACAAAATACGTCTAGGGATGTAAAAATCGTCATTATAGACAAATAAAACCACGTTTTGATAAATTTACTAGGCAAAATGTACTCCCGCGTGATATAATATAGTATACATTCTATTGGTTTCAGGATGTATACTATATTTTTTATCAGATTAATCGTTGTTTAAATAACTGTAATCTGGGGGAGGTTTCAGCATGGACAAAATGAAAATATTAATGGCCGCATCAGAGGCAATACCTTATATGAAGACAGGTGGACTAGCTGACGTAGTGGGATCTTTACCGAAATATTTTGACAAGGACAGATATGACGTGAGAGTTATACTTCCGAAGTACAAATGTATGGATGATAAATTACTGCCACAGCTTAAGTTCGTCTGTCATTTTTATGTCAATCTCAACTGGCGCAGGCAGTATGTGGGGATTTTTACATCGCAGTATGATGGTGTGACATATTATTTTGTCGACAATGAGTTTTACTTTGCAGGAGATAAGCCATACAACAATATATACGAGGATGTGGAGAAGTTTGCTTTCTTTTCAAAGGCGGTGCTTGAGGCTTTGCCGGTTATAGATTTTGCCCCGGATGTGATACATTGTAATGACTGGCAGACAGGACTCTTGCCGGTTTTTCTAAAGACAGTATACGGCTCAGACAATTTCTATGCCGGTATAAAGACAGTCTTTACCATTCACAATATGAAGTTTCAAGGGCGTTGGAAGATTAAAGAGGTGGCTGATGTTACAGGACTTCCGGAGCACATTTTTAATTCAGGAGAGCTGGAGTTCTATGGTGAGGCTAATTATTTAAAGGGCGGCATAGTATATGCAGATGAGATTACGACTGTCAGTCCGACATATGCAGATGAAATCTGTACACCTGAGGGAGGAGAGGGCCTGGATGGCCTGATGCTTGAGCGGCGCAGGCATTTGAGAGGCATTGTAAACGGTATAGATTATGATGTCTTTAATCCTATGAAGGATACATATCTGGATAAGCATTTTTCTGTAAGGGAATTGAGTGGAAAGGTCGTTAATAAGCGTCAGCTGCAGGAGAAGTATGGTCTGGCTGTGGATAAGGATGTCATGCTGATTGGAATAGTTTCGCGTCTGACAAAGCAGAAGGGCTTTGATCTGGTGGCATATGTGATGGAGGAGATGCTTTCCACCATGAATGTACAGTTTATAGTGCAGGGCACAGGAGAGCAGCAGTACGAGGAGATGTTTAATTATTTCCATGGCAGGTATCCGCAGAAGCTTGGAGTATATATCGGTTACTCAGAGGAAAATGCACATGAGATATATGCAGGCTGTGACGCATTTCTCATGCCGTCTCTTTTTGAGCCGTGCGGCTTGAGCCAGCTCATGTCTATGCGATATGGTACGCTGCCTATAGTCAGGGAGACCGGTGGTCTTAAGGACACTGTAGTGCCGTACAATGAGTACGAGAATACGGGCGATGGCTTTTCCTTTGCCAATTATAATGCGCATGATATGCTGCATGTCATCAAATATGCTCTTGATGTGTTTGAAAACCATAAGGACAGATGGCAGGAGATGATGCAGCGCGCCATGAGGCATGACTTCTCATGGAAGGCATCTGCGAAAGAGTATGAGAAGCTTTACGACATGCTGCTTGGCAACTAGTACATCGTTCTGCAAATAACAGGCCAATAATTTTCATGAATTTCCAAATATGTTCTTAGAAAGTAAAATACCGGATACATATCTATGATATGATATCCGGTATTTTGTGTTATCGGGTTATATGATTATCAGTAGACAGTGTCTGTTTTACTATCGTATATGTAGTACCTCTCGCCGAGTACTTCCTCGTCGCGTACCTCTGTAGAGTTTACCTCACAGATGAATTCGCTTAGGTTGCAGACATCTATATCGCTATCCAGCGGCATTACCAGAAATTCATGGATACTGCTTGGTATGAGCAGCATATTGCCGCCGAGCTTTTTTGCCAGCGAGCTTAGCACACCCGGGTAGAGTATGGCGGATGCGCCGTTTGTCTGCCTGCTGTTTGTAAGGATATACATAGGCAGGCTGTCAAAATCACAGACTGCGCGCATCTGATTGGCATAGCCCGGACATTTTTTGGCAAGAAACTCTGCCATGTTGATTATTGAGCATGGAAGTATCCTTGGTGTATTTTGCATTGAGGCGCGGATTAGTGTTTCTGTATCTATGCCCCAGCGTGACAGAAGCGCATCTGTGACTGTAATGGTGCCAAATTCAGGCAGTTGCGCTCCTACATATACTTCAAATATGATGGCAAAATCCAGATATTTGATATAGGGCACGTCCTTTAGCTGCTTTTGGTTTTTGTCGTAGCTTATGAGCTGGAAAATTATTTTCTCCTTTACCTTGGAAAAATCATCACAGAAGCTTATGTCAAAATCTTCAGTTGGCTTGAAATCATTGTAGGTGGATAAAATTGCATCGAGAATAGAATCAATGGATACACCATCAAGATACCAATGGTAGTAAGGATTGAGATAAATAGTCGGTGCTATATTGAATTTGGGATTGATAATCACCAATCCGTCGTAGATCATCCCGTTGTTCTTTTTGACAGGATGGATGGTAAGCTTGAAATTATTGTCAAGTCTTGCGGTTATTTCTGTTTCTATAGTATGTAAAAACTCCGTGTATTTCATGAATCTCCTTGCGGAGCATAAAAATATCGGATCTCGTGGAAAAGTAAAACCCACGAAGCAGGGCGCTTCGTGGGTTTTACTCTATCATTGTTTGTTGAAGTTTGCAATATGTATTTTTGTACAATTTTTAGACTTCATTTTTGTGACATCATACAAAATATAGCTGCGCAATTCATTTTTAATCCGATTTAAGCCTCTGCCACAGTGTGTTGTAAAGAGTTGCGTCATCATCATTTAAAGCTCTGTATACTTCACAGTTTTTGAGCATATCGGAAGGCGGATTAATCGCCTCATTTTCCTTCGTTTCTGCATCCTGGTTGTCGATGACAGACTGGATAGGTGATGCATAGTATACATATTCAAAGTTGAGTTGTGCCGGCTCATCACTGCAGATATAATTCAAAAATTCCTGTGCGCCCTCTTTATTCTTGCATGTCTTTGGAATAAACCATGAGTCAATCCAGAGGTTTGAGCCCTCCTTTGGCACGATATAGTCCAGGTTGTCATTTTCAGCCATGGCGGCAGCTGCCTCACCGGAGTAGCACACTGCGATTGCTGCATTTTCAGCAACCATCTCATCACAGGTTTCATCCACGTAGTAGGCGAGCACATCACTGCTTTGTTTGTTTAGTATATCAAATGCTTCATCGAGCTTTGTTGTGTCTGTCTCGTTTATCGAGTAGCCAAGTGCGCGAAGGGCGGGAGTAAAGGCATCACGGACAGAATTAATCATAATCATGTTGTCCTTGTATTTGCCGTTCCACAGGCAGTCCCAGGTATTTAGGTCTGATGCATCAGCCAGCTTTTTATTGTATAGTATGCCGAGTGTGCCGTAGAAATAAGGCACAGTATACTCATGTGTCGGGTCAAAGGATGCGGACATGTCGATTATATCCTGATTTACATTTTGATAGTTTGGCATTGAGCTGTAGTCTATCTTGCTGACCTCACCTTCACTTATGAGCTTCTCGATGATGTAGTCAGAGGTGCAGATGACATCGTAATCGATGGCACCGGACTTGTACTTTGTGTACATCTCCTCAGGTTCCTCGTATTCCTCGTATTTAATGGTGATTCCGGTTTCCTGCTCGAAGCTGTCGATTACTGATTCATCGATGTATTTACCGTAGTTTAGCACTGTTATGGCATTGTCATTGTTCGTGCCTCCGGCGCTTATGGTAAATACCGAAAAGCAGCCGATTACGAGTACTGCAACAATTGCGATGCTCACACTACGCTTTACGATGCGCAGCTTTTTAGCCCTTGCAGGCTTCTTTGATGCGCTGACAGGTATCCGGTTTGAGTTGATGTTTACCACAACCAAAAGCAGCAGCACTGTGAAGAAAAGTATGGTTGACAGAGCATACAGCTCCGGCTTTACACCCTTTTTCAGCTCTGTGTAGAGCATGGTTGAGAGTGTGTTTACTCCGGCACCCTTCGTAAAGTAGGTGATGGAGAAGTCATCGAGTGACATTGTGACCGCCATCATAAAGCCGGAGAACACTCCGGGGCTTATTTCAGGCCAGGTGACCTTGAAAAATGCATATAGAGGTGATGCGCCCAGGTCAAGTGCGGCCTCATAGGTGTATTTGTTGGTCTGCTTGAGCTTTGGAAGCACATTGAGTATCACATAAGGGATATTGAACGTGATGTGTGCGATAAGCACTGTCACAAAGCCCAGATTCATGAATTTTACAAACAAAAGCATCATTGAGATACCGGTCACGATATCTGCATTGAGCATCGGGATGTTTGTAGCGCCCAGATAGATTGTCTGGTTACGTTTCTTCATGGCGCTTATACCCATGGCTGCGAGAGTTCCTATTATTGTAGAAATCACAGCTGCAAGCAGCGTAATCTGCAGTGTTGTAGAAAATGCCGACATAATCCGCTCACTCTGAAAGCACTTTATGTACCAGTCGAGCGTGAAGCCTCCCCATTTAACCTTGGATTTGGAGTTGTTGAAGGAGAGTACTATTAATACAACGATAGGTAGATACAGAAACAAAAAAATCAGTCCCATATATACCCTGAATGCTATTTTTTTTACCATAATGCGCTCTGGTCTCCTTCCTTATCAAACAGATTGACGAGTGCCATGCTGATTAATACGAATACCATGAGCACGAGTGAGAGACCGCTTCCTGCGCCCCACTGCGAGCCATGGACGAAATCCTGTTCTATGATATTTCCGATGAGCAGGACCTTGCCGCCACCGAGTATCTGTGAGATGGCAAAGGATGTGAGTGATGGCACGAAAACCATTACGATTCCGCTTATGACACCGGAAACTGTAAGTGGCAGTATAATCTTGAAAAGTATTGTGACTTTGTTTGCACCGAGGTCAAGAGCCGCCTCAATCCAGTCGTTTTTGATTCTGGTCATGGAGTTGTATATAGGCAGCAGCATGAATGGCAGAAAGTCATAGACCATGCCAAGCACGACTGCTCCGGAGGTATTCATGATGTTGAAGCCCGGCAGTCCGAGAGTGGTGAGTATCGAGTTGATGACACCGTTTTTGGACAAAAGCTGCTTCCATGCGAGTATTCGAAGCATAAAGTTCATCCACATAGGAAGCATGAAAACAAATACCACAAAGCTTTGGTTTTTAATCTTTAAGCCGTTTAAAATCATCGCAAGCGGATAGGACAGCACCAGGCATATTATGGTGCATATGATTCCAAGCCGTAGGGATAAAAGCAGTGCCTTGATATTGGTGTGCTGTGCTATTGCAGCCACATATTCAAATGTGAAGCCTCCGTCAGAGCCTTTAAATGCATAGTAAACAATCATGAAAAGCGGAAGTATGATAAATCCGATAATCCATATGAGGTACGGCCCTGCGAGCAGCTGTTTCTTTATTTTAGACATCTATCTCCACCGCCTTTTCATCTGAGGACTCAGGCTTGTGCATTACCTGGATATTAAATGGAATCACCCTGATACCCACATGACTGCCGACCTCTACATATTTGGTGGTGTGCACCATCCAGTCGTAGCCGTTAGCCTTTACCTCAAGTTCATAGTGCACTCCCTTGAAGATATTTGACACGACATCGCCCTGCATGTAGCCGTCCTCCGCAGGCACCAGCTCCACATCCTCCGGGCGGATGACTATATCGACAGGCGTGTTCTCACCAAAGCCCTCGTCCACACAAGGCATCTTTACACCGAGTATCTCGACAAGCTTATCCTTTATCATAACACCGTCGATGATATTGCTGTGCCCGATAAAGTCAGCGACAAAGGCATTTTCAGGCTCATTGTAAATGTCCTCCGGTGTGCCAATCTGCTGGATATAGCCCTGATTCATGACTACGATGGTGTCAGACATTGTAAGCGCCTCCTCCTGGTCGTGTGTGACGTAGACGAAGGTGATACCGAGCTCATTTTTGAAGCGGATAAGCTCATACTGCATGCTCTGGCGCAGCTTTAAGTCGAGAGCGCCAAGCGGCTCGTCTAACAGCAGTACCTTAGGCTCGTTTACAATAGCTCTTGCAATAGCGATACGCTGCTGCTGGCCTCCGCTAAGAGAATCCACAGAGCGGTTTTCAAAGCCGTCGAGATTGACGAGCTTTAATGCATACTTTATTTTGTCATCAATGTAAGCCTTGCTTTTTTTCTTTATTTTAAGACCAAACGCGATGTTTTCAGCTATTGTCATATGAGGGAAAAGAGAGTATTTCTGGAAAACAGTGTTCAGATTTCTCTCGTTTGCAGGCACATTTGTGATGTCCTTTGAATCAAACATGATTTTTCCCTTGTCCGGTGTTTCAAAGCCACCGAGCATGCGAAGTGTGGTGGTCTTTCCGCAGCCTGATGGTCCAAGCAGCGTCAGAAACTCATTCTCCCTGATGTATAGATTTAAATCGTCGAGTACAACATTGCCGTTGTATGACTTTGTGATATCGATAAAATCAATTAATTTCTTTCCCATGGTGTAAACCTTTCTCATGTAATTATAGTACTGGTAGGACCTGTATGTTTATAATTTGCTGCTGTACACACTAAAAATGCGGCCGGCAGTAATTACAGCCCTATAAAAGAGCTTCTGCAGGTGAAGCGTCAGAAGCTTGGAGGATTGCTGACCCATATGAGCATGGCATCCTTTGAAGACTTATTTTCAATAAAATGCTTCTTACCGGCTTTAAAATAAAAGGACTCACCGGCCTTTACGGTGTGCACCTTGCCACCATAGCAAAGCTTCACTGTGCCCTTTATCACATATCCAAACTCCTCACACTCCTGAGGCAGATATATTTCAGAGCTGCCGCCCGGATGAAGAGTGAGCCTGACAGGCTCCATGGAGCGGGTCTGTGCGTTTGGAATGATCCATTCCACCTTGCTGTTTTTTTCCTCGTCAATTTTCTCAAAATAGTCGTTTGCCTTGTATACAATCTGCTCAGGTTCCGAATCTGTAAAAAACTCCGCCGGTGTCATACCCAGGCACTGGATGATATCAAGCAGGGTGCCGACTGACGGTGAATTCTGATTTCGCTCGAGCTGGGAGATAAATCCCTTTGACAGCTCGCTGCGATTCGCCAGTTCTTCCTGTGTCAGGCCCTTGCGCATGCGCAGTTCCCTGATTTTCTTTCCGATTTCCATAAAAAATCCTTTCTGTATCCAAAGTCTTACCGGGATCTCTTTTTGAAACAAGGATTCTCAGGAAATCTCAGTAAAAATAAACAAAAAGTTTAGTAATTCTATACAACCACGGGAAATTATACAGGATATGAACCGTGCTGTCAATAACTTTGTGAAATTTTACCATGATTTTACAGGGAACCTCATATAATGAAGAAGAAGCAGACAAAAACCGGCCCTAAAAGCGTGACCGGCTTTTCCATTTTAAAGATTTATCCGCAGGAAAAACAACAAAAGGAGGATTGGATTTTGAACAGAAAAAGAAGAAACAGGGCGGGATTTTTTCTGGGAATCCTGCTTCTGCTTTTTGGAAGTATGCCTGCAGCCGCCGCCAGGCAGGAGAGTGAGCCGAATCAGCTGTTTGCAACTGCGGCATGCCTGATGGATGGCGATACCGGCCGTGTGCTCTTTGGAAAACGCGAAACGGATCCGATGGCGATGGCGAGCACGACCAAAATTATGACGTGTATTCTGGCGCTGGAAAACGGCGGAGAGCAGGCAGTTGCGACAGCATCCGCCCAGGCGGCAGCGGCACCGAAAGTCCATCTCGGTGTGTACGAGGGCGAGCAGTTTCTGCTTGGCGATCTATTATATTCCCTGAT
>OHLC01000908.1_pt1 | contig 13448 bp, 18 predicted proteins | sample 1568981 | NCBI WGS metagenome assembly OHLC01 (sample SAMEA3879510, study PRJEB24766) | human gut metagenome | biome: human-associated habitat; feature: feces | place: USA | collected 1985/1987 | reverse complement strand
CTCCCGCCTTCCCCGGGGCGGTAATACCGGGGAACTATTGCAAAGGAGATCGTTTTTTTATGGATCAATTGACATATGAGCAGGTGAAGAAACTCTACAATCCGACGCAAGGAATCGTAACCATCAATTATCAGGCGGGAGGAGAAGCAATCCCGGTTCAACTGAAAACTGAACTGAGTCTTGCGAACACTTCCGCCTTTGTGGATTATGTTGTCCTGGGGTCCTTCACAGAGGACGGCGACTATATTCCCGAATATCAGGAGCTGATGATGTTCGGCGCAGTCTTACGCTTTTTAAGCAATGTTACGTTGCCAGAAACGGAAGATTCCAAAAGTAAAGAAAAATTCCTTGACCTTGCAGCGCTGCACGAATTAATGAATTCGATGGACCTCATTCCCCACATCCGCGCCATGTACAATTCCAAGGATGAAGCTGAGCGAAGGCTCTGGAAGCTCTTTGACCGGCTGGAATGCATGGTACTCGAAAAGCTCGAATTCCGCAGGCAGCAAATGGCTAGTAAATAGTGATCTCAAAAGTACACCAGCGGACCGCCTTCCCCCGGGCGGTTCGCTATTTTTGACGATAAAAGTTTTAAATGAGGTGGTGAGGTGGCCCGTGAAGATCTTATCCCGCTCAACCGGCGAACGAAAGAAGAACAAAAGAAAATCGCAACTGCGGGCGGCGTCGCCTCCGGGGCTGCGCGCCGTCGCAAACGGGCCTTGAAGGAGGCTGCCGATCTATACCTCTCACTTCCCGTATCTGACCAAAGGCGGTGGAATAAGTTGGCCCGCAAAGGCATTGACACTGAGGATATCGACAACCAGATGGCCATGATCGTCGGGCTGACCGAAGCGGCAACCGCCGGAGATGCCAGCGCGGCAAATGTCATCGTCAAGCTGCTTGGCGAGGATAAACCGCAGGGCGATTCCGATTTCGAGGATGTGGCGGAGATCCGCCGCGAGGTGTTCGGAGATGAGTAAGTCAAAAACCTTGTCTTTTGTATTCGGCGAAAAGCACCGGGAATATATGCGGCGCTCCAGGGCAGCAGCAATCAATGTTGCTGAGGGCGCTGTCCGTGCAGGCAAAACGGTGGACAATGCCTTTGCGTTCGCCTATGAGCTGGAGACCACGCCAGATAAGCTGCACCTTGCCACCGGGTCCACCATCGCCAATGCGAAGCTTAATATCGGCGACTGCAACGGATACGGCCTGGAGGGTATCTTCCGGGGCCGGTGTAAATGGGGCAAGTACAAGGACAACGAATGCCTGCAGATCAGAACGCCGACCGGCATCAAAATCGTAATTTTTGCCGGCGGCGGCAAGGCGGACAGCTTCAAGAAGATCCGCGGCAACTCCTACGGGATGTGGATTGCGACGGAAATCAACCTCCATCATGACAACACGATCAAAGAGGCCTTCAACCGGCAGCTCGCCGCCCAGCGCCGGAAAATCTATTGGGATTTGAACCCCGACAACCCGAACGCTCAGATCTACGCTGAGTATATCGATAAATACAGGGATATGCAGGTCGCCGGCACATTGCTTGGCGGCTATAATTATGAGCACTTCACCATTCGGGACAACTTGACCATCCCGGAGCAGCGCATCAATGAGATCGTCAGCCAGTACGACAAAAGCAGTGTCTGGTACCGGCGGGATATCCTTGGAGAGCGCTGCGTGGCGGATGGGCTGGTTTATCAGGCGTTCGCGGATCACCCGGATCGCAATATCATCTGTTGGGCAGAGCTGAACGAAGAAGATCGGCGACGCATCCTGGCCTCTGTAGACTTCGTATCAATCGGCGTGGACTTCGGCGGGAACCGTTCCTTGACCACATTCGTGGCAGCTGCTGTCCTTCGGGGTTTCTCCGGCTTATTGATTGTCCGGGATCACCACATCAAAGGGCGCAAGGGCGACATTGATCCCAACAAGCTCAATACGGAGTTCATCGGATTTGTGGAGCGACTGAAAGCAGACTTCCCGTCGCTCTACGCAAAATATTGCTTCGCGGATAGCGAGGCCCAGTACCTTATCAACGGCCTGCGTAGAGCGTCCAATGAGTCTGGGCTTGGCATCTCATTCGGTGACAGTGCTAAAAACGAGATTACACAGCGCATTTACTGCACAACAGCACTGTTGAATCTCGGGACGCTTAACATCCTATCCGACTGCGAGTTGGTTATCAATGGCCTGAAAAGCGCTGTATGGGACAAGGACGCGGCGGAAAAAGGCAAGGACGTGCGCCTCGATAACTTCTCCAGCGATATCGACATCCTCGACGGATTTGAATACTCATGGGAGCGTTTCATGAAGAAGCTGCTGCCTGATCGGAAGGTGAACTAATGGAAAACGAAAGATCGGCGATCGGCCTGGTTCTGGATTACCTGAACAAGAAGTACGGATGCAGTTTGGAAGCAGAATACTACACGCAGATCGATGAGTGGAAAAAATGGTGGCGGGGCTTCTATGAACCCTTCCACAGAATTCGGGAATGGAACGGCGTCAAGACGATAACCCGGGATCTGTATTCCCTGCGTATGGCGAAAAAAGTTTGTGAAGATTGGGCTTCGATATTGCTCAACGAGAAAACAGAAATCGTCCTGGAGGATGCGGCAAGCTCCTCTTATCTGATTGGCGAAGACGGGCTGGGCGGCGTGCTCGGCGATAACGATTTCTGGCGTCAGGGAAATGCGTTGATCGAGAAAGCGTTCGCTACTGGAACCGGCGCTTTTGTTGTGAAACTGACCGGCTTTGATGTGAACGAAGAAGGCGCAATCGTCAGAGGAGACGCAAAGGTAAAGCTGGAATATCTTGACGCTCCCTGCATTGTCCCACTTTCTGTGCATGCCGATAAGATAACGGAGGCCGCTTTCGTATCCTCTGTAACTGAGCGGGGCAAGAAATATATTTATGTGGAAAGTCATGCGCTGGAAAACGGAGAATACGTCATAAAAAACGAATACTTTCGTTCGGATAATGGTGTTTTGGTTCCGGAGTCCCTGCCGTCCGGTGTGGCGCCTTCTATACGCACCGGATCGACACTCCCGTGGTTTGCTCTGATTAGCCCGAATCTAGTCAACAACATTTGGCACAACAACGGCCTCGGGATAAGCATCTTTGCGAATGCGATTGACAACCTGAAGGGCATTGACCTAGCTTTCAATAATTTCTGTCGAGACTTTATGCTCGGCGGAAAAAAGGTGTTCTACAATAAGGAGCTCATCCGCACTGATAAGGATGGAAGAAAAATCACGCCGGACGATATGGCACAGCAGCTCTTTATGCAGATTGGTGATGATATCACCAGGTTAGACGCTGACCAGCTCATTCATGAATTCAATCCCGATCTCCGGGTTGAGGGAAATCAGCAGGGCCTTCAAGCTCAGCTGAACTACCTCTCTTTCAAATGTGGGTTTGGCGTTCGGCGGTATCAATTCAAATCTGATACTGTTCAGACTGCGACAGAATACATGGGTAGCCAACAAGAAATGATCCAGAACGCCAATAAGCACTATATTGCGGTGGAAAGAGCTTTGCAGACGTTGGCGCGAACCATTCTGCATATTGGCCGGGAATTCTGCGGGCAGCCCGTAAATCCGGATACCGGCATTACGGTGAAATTTGAGGACAGCTACATCATCGACAAAGAATCGGAACGGCAGAGGGATCTGCAGGAAATCCGGGACGGGATCATGCAAAAGTACGAGTATCGCATGAAATGGTTCGGCGAAGATGAAGGGACTGCAAAAAAGATGGTGGCGCCGGATCAATCGGATGACGATTGGATGGGCTTTAGCAAGGAGGAATAATCCATGCTGAAGCCGAAGTACATTGATCAGCTCCCGGCCACAATGTTAGAACTGTACAGCCAGGTAGAGCAGGATATCCTCAGCAACATGGCCGCTCGGATCGCTGCCTTTGATCTGTACGGCCCGGCCACACAGTGGCAGTATCAGAAGCTCATTGAGATGGGTAATTACCGCAGCTATATCGTGAAATCCCTATCCTCTTTGACCGGAAAAACGGAGCAGGAAATCAAACGGCTCCTGGCGGAGGCTGGGCAGGAAGCCCTGAAGTTCGATGATGCCATCTACCGCCATGCTGATTTGGATCCTCCATCCCTTGCCGCTTCTACCGCCCTGCAAGCCGTCATGAACGCAGGCTTACAAAACACAATGGGGATGTTTGAGAACCTGACCCGGACCACCGCAGCCACCGCAACACAACAGTTTGAACGGGCCCTTGACCGTGCCTGGCTGCAGGTGAGCACTGGTGCGTTTTCTCACCAAGAAGCGGTGCGGATGGCGATCAAGGATTTGTCGTCCAAAGGGATTGAAAGCATTACATATCCCTCTGGGCATGTTGATCATCTGGATGTAGCCGTCCGCCGTGCAGTGCTGACGGGAATTAACCAGACAGCCCTGAAGCTGCAGGAAGCCCGGGCGGATGAGATGGGTTGTGATCTTGTCGAGGTAACAGCCCACGCCGGTGCCCGTGTTGGAATTGGCATAGCAAATCACGCCGAATGGCAGGGTAAGATTTATTCCCGTAGTGGGGCCCACCCGAAATATCCGAATTTCAGAGAGAAGACCGGTTACGGAACCGGCGCGGGGCTTGGCGGATGGAACTGCCGACACAGCTTCTTCCCCTTCTTCGAAGGAATCAGCGCCCCGGCTTACACCGAAAATGAGCTGGAAGAGTTGAATGCCCCGAAGTACGAATACAACGGCAAAAAGCTGACTGAATATGAAGCCACGCAAAAGCAACGATACATAGAACGCCAGATCAGGCGATGGAAGCGGGAAAACGCGGTCATGAAGGCCGCTGGCCAAGATATGACCGAAAGCGCCGCAAAGCTGAAAAAATGGCATGATGTGCAAAGGGACTTCCTGCGGCAGACAGGTCTGAAACAGCAATATGACCGGGAGCAGGTAAACGGCTTTGGCCGGAGCGAAGCTTCAAAGGCTTCTCACGACGCCAGAATATTGCAGAGCATACGGGAAGATGCTACAATGAAGTTGAAGCTGCCCAAGAAAATCGCAGTGTCAGACCAGCGGCTCCCTAGTCCGGTAGAGGTGAATCTGCCCAATCTGCACGGGACTGTCCCCCGCGGCGCATCCTTGCAGGATGTGCATGTGATCGCCGGTAAAGGCACGGCAATGGAAATTCGAGATTGGAAGCGGCTGTACAACCTCTATGGAGGTGACCCGCGGCAATGGGAGAAGAAAACCGGCGTCGCGGAAACGGATATTTTCCGTTATGAAATCCACTGGTACGAGAAAAACGGAAAGATGCCGGCGGATGAAATCAAGCTTGTGAGGGTGAAGAAAAAATGAAAGTCAAATATATCGGGCCCCACATTGGGGCAACCGGCCTTGATCCGGACGGGATCTATGAAGTGTTGGAAGTAGACGAACTGACCGGCGCCCTGCGCATCATTGATGAGAGCCAGGAGCCTTGTGGGTACTTATATTCACCAACCAAACCGCAAGCCTTTTGTGGGAAATATCAGGGTGGCCGGTTTGAAATCGTCGAGGATGACGATAAGGGCTCGCTGTACAAAGCAATATATGAATGAACCACCAGCTGCACAGCCGGTGGTTTTTTCATACTCGATAACAGGGGCGACGCAGATTTGCGTTGTCCTTTTGTTATATAAACAATTCGCTGACCGCGGGCGTAACCGGCGGAGCGGTGCGAGGGCCGCGACCTCGTAAAAAAGCGTAGCCGCAGGAGGAACAGTATGGAACGTAAATTTTTAAAAGAGCTTGGGCTTTCCGAGGAAGACATTGAAAAGGTCATGGCGGAAAACGGCAAGGACATTGAGGCGCAGAAAGCCCTCACTGCTGCCGAAGCGCAGAAGGTAACGGCGGCAAATGACACGATCAAGCAGTTGCAGGATACCGTGAAGAAATTCGACGGCGTTGACGTGGAGAAGCTCAAAGGCGACCTTACCACGCTCCAGAAAAAATATGATGACGACGTCGCTGCCGCAAAGCTAGACAGCGCGCTCAATCTTGCGCTGGTAGAAGCAAAAGCGAAGAATCCCAAACTGGCAAAAGCCGCGCTCGATCTGTCGCGTATCAAACTGGACGGGGAAAAGCTGCTCGGCCTTGACGAACAGCTCAAGCAGCTGAAAGAAAGCGACGGATACCTTTTCCAAGGCGAAAATACGCCTGGAAAACTGGATTCCGCCGGCGAACATGGAAACCCGCTTGGCGGGGATCTTGACAAATTCGCCGCTGCGGCCATGAAAGGCGCAGGGCTCAAAACAGATTAAGAAAGGAAGTATTAACGCATGCCAAACTCAATTGCATATGCACAAAAGTTTGTGCCGATCATTGACAACATCTACAAGGCGGCATCCGTAACTGCCGGGATGGATGCGGCCACTCGCCCTGACTTTACAGGCGTAAACGAGGTAAAAGTACTCAAAGTTAGTACCACAGGTCTGGGAGATTATTCCCGCGCAAATGGCTATCCGAAAGGTGACGTAACCGCTGCATGGGAGACAATGAAGCTGACGGAAGAGCGAGGCAAAGAAATCTCTGTCGACCGGATGGACGATGAAGAAACGCTTGGTCTTACCTTTGGCACGGTAACAGGCGAATTCATGCGCCTACACGTGATCCCCGAGCTTGACGCCTACCGCTTCTCTAAATATGCCAGCGCGGCCGGCATCACTACAGCGACAGCTGCGACGCTTGATAAGGACACCATCATTCCTGCATTTGACGAGGCATCCCGTCAGATGGACGAGGACGAAGTTCCGCAGGAGGGCCGTGTACTCTATATCTCCAGCGACTTAAAGCCTGTTCTGAACAGCGCCCTGACCCGCATGTATGGAAACGAAGCGGCGGTTAATACCACATTGAGCGACTACAATGGCATGGCGATCAAGTACGTGCCTAAGACCCGGTTCTATACGGGCATCACCCTCAACGACGGTTCTACAAATTGGGGATATGCGAAAACCTCCGGCGCCAGCGATATCAATTTCATGATTATCTATCCTGCGGCAATCCTTCAGGTGGAGAAGTTTGCCCTACCTAAGATTTTCACCCCGGACGAAAACCAGGACAAGGACGAGTGGAAGTTCCAGTTCCGCCTTTACCACGACGCCTTCGTATACGAGAACAAGGCCAAGGGCATTTACCTGCACAAGGCGCCCACCACTTAAGGAGGGGTTTTATGCTGATCCGCAAGGGCGGGATCACCCGTGATATTGACGAAAAGAACCTGCAGGAATACAGGGATAAGGGCTATATCCCAGTTGAAAACAAGCGACCCCGAAAGCCGAAGGAATAGGAGAAACGTCTATGGACTACGCGGACTATGACTATTATGCCCAGGTTTATCGTGGCAACATCATCTCACCCGACGACTTCCCCCGCCTGGCTGCCCGGGCCTCCGCTTATCTCGACAGCATCAGCAGCGCGGCGGAGCATCCGGATGACGAGGCCGTGAAGATGGCAACCTGCGCAGCAGCGGAAGCCTGGATGCGCAACGAAGAAGGCGGAGAGATCGTTAGCCAGTCCGTTGGCAGCTGGTCACGAACCTACGCCTCCAGCGGCCGCTCAAAAGAAAGCGCCCTGCTGGAGGCAGCCCGCCTCTATCTCGGTCCTGCGGGGCTCATGAGGACGGTGGAATGGGTATGAGCATGTTCCCGGATACCGTGACCCTCTACAACAAATACGTGGAGGAAAACACGGAGAAGTGGAAGCGCACCGTCCTGACGGGTGTGTACTGGAACGATATCGAGGGGGCTGTCCTACGGAAAACCGGGGCGGCCTCTTCGTCTAATGCAACCATCATCTTCCCCCTGTCCGTTAGGGGCTATCAAAAGCCGCAGGAATGGCGGAAATACCGCTCTGGCTGGACGCTCCAACCCGGCGACTATATCTGCCGTGGCCAACTCAACATTCCGATTGTGCGTAGCGCCGCGAAGGAGCTTTCCAGCTTTGACGATGTGCGAACAATCGTATCGGCCGACTGTAAGCAATTCGGCAGCGGTATGGATCATCTGGAGGTGACGGCGAAATGACGAAGATCACAGTCGTATCGAACATCAAGGCAAGGACCTTCATCCAGGAACTCGGCCTCGCGCCGCGCGGCCCGGTTCAGAAGATGCTGGTGAGCGAGTGCTACCGGCACATGCAGAAATATACGCCATTTCAGAGTGGCACGTTGGCCCACGGCCCGCAGAACGAGGTGCTGGAGGATGGAATCCTCTACAACACGCCCTATGCGCAGTATCAGTATTTCGGCCAGCTCATGCTTGCCCCGAACGGTTCCTCCTGGGCGCGGTTCGGGGAAACAAAGCATCTGGCTGGGAAGCCACTGCATTACCACGGTACGCCTATGCGCGGCTCCCACTGGGATGTCCGCATGTGGGCAGACGACCGGCAGAAAATCCTCGGCGAGATCGCCAAGAAGCTTGGAGGGAAAGTAGTATGAGCATTATCAAGACGCTGCAGGATTATCTCACCGAATTTGACGGCATGGAGATGATCCTGACCGACCTGACGCCGAACGCGCCGTCAAGCTATGCCCTGGCCCCTGCCGGCAGCGGCGTCGCATCTAAGGATGTTCTCGGCAGCGTCACCTACCAAAACAGCTATGTCTTCCTCGCGCGGGAACACAGCGGCGACGAAGTGGACCGCCGGGATAACTATGACTTTCTGGAAGCCTTCTGCGATTGGCTGGAGGAGCGCAACCGACGTGAGGACTTCCCTGCATTACCGAAGCTGTACCAGGTCGTCGAGATCGGCGTCAGCAATGTTATGCTGATGGACATTGACGACAACGGCCTCGGCACCTACCAAATACAAATCCAACTGATTTTTGAAAGGAGATACGATACATGAGCGAACCTACAATTACCGGCAAAGGTTATGTCAAGCGCGAAGAATTTAAGCTCTTTGCAAACGTAGCGACCGGTGAAAGTCCCGAGTGGGAACTGCAGGGCGATAAGATTGAGGACATGTCCATCGAGCTCAACCCCAACGTTGAAACCACGGCGGATGTGACCGGCGTTACCACCACAACCCTTGACCGCTACGAGGAGCAGACCTCCGTTGAGCCCTACCGCTGCCGGAAGGACAGCAAGCTTTTCCCGATCCTTTACGATATCGTGAAATACCGCAAGACGCTGACTGATGTCGAGCTGGAGTTCCTGTGCGTCAACATTTTCGCGGATGCGTCCGGTAGGTATGACGCTTGGACACAGAAGGGCATTGTCGCCGTGCAGTCCTATGGCGGCGATACGGCGGGCCTCTCCATCCCCTACAACATCCACTGGACGGGCGAGCGTACCTATGGGACGGCTGCAATTGCAAACGGCGTTGTGACCTTTACAGCGGCCGGGGCATCTACGCCAGCTTGAGAGGAGCATGCGATATGAAGATTGAAACCGGATTATCGATCCCTGTTGAGCGTAACGGCGAGCACGTTGGCAGCCTGCATTTTAACCCCGATGACGTGAGCTTTGCCGAACGGGTCTATGGCCTGATTGGTGAATTGGAGCAGGCAGAAAAGGCGTATGAAGCGAAGGCAAAAGAACTAGAGGTCGACAAAGCTGTGGATGAATACGGAATTCCGAAGAACATCCGCGCGCGCCTCCAGTTCCTGCGCGAGGTCTGCGAGGATCTGTATGCGAAGATCGATACAGTGTTCGGCACAGGCACAAGTGAAATGGTGTTCGGTGGGGCGTTGTCCCTGTCCGCCATTGCGCAGTTCTTTGATGGCCTTGCACCGCATTTCGAGAAGGTCCGGGCGGATAAGATGGCGCCGTATCTGTCTGAATCTAAGAGGGCGCTGACGAAATGAACATTCTGGCCGAACGGTTCCCGACCTCCGTCGAGATCAACGGGAAGGAATACGCGTTAAACACAGACTTTCGCATCGGCCTGAAATGCATTCTCGCCTGGGAGGATCCGGAGCTGACGGCCAGGGAAAAGACGCTGGTCATGCTCCGCCTGTTGTACAAAGAGATACCGCCGGATACGCAGAAAGCCTGCGAACTGGCGGTATATTTTTTGAACTGCGGCGAGGAGAAGGATGATGGGGAGGCCGCTGAATCCCCTGTGCGGAGGGTCTACAGCTTTACGAAGGATGCAAAGTACATCTACTCCGCTATCCGCCAGACGCACGGCATTGACCTGGAAACGGTGAAGTACCTGCACTGGTGGAAGTTTTGCTATTTCTTCCTCGACCTTGACCCGGACTGCATGTTCCAACAGATGCTGCACCTGCGCCAGCAGAAACAGCGCGGCAAACTCACCAAAGAGGAACAGGCGATCTATTACCGTCTGCGGGATATCCTCGACCTCCCACGGGAGAAGGACGCGCAAACGCGCAGTGCGGAGGAAGAATTTATGGCAAAACTGAATCCCGATGATTAGGTCGCTCTCCGTGTAGGAGAGCGTGGGTTGAAATAAAGGAGGCGGAACGGATGGTCAAAGGATCGATAAAGCTCGTGATCCAGTCGGATGCAAAACAGGCCGAAAAGGACCTGCAGGCGCTTGAAAAGAGCGCGCAGCGGATCAAGAACCTGGAGAAGGAAAACGGTGCGCTGGGCAAATCCTATGACCAGATGCGGGCAAAGGCGGAGAAGGCCGCGCAGGCGACATTGGAGGCCGCAAGCAAGGCGGCCGCAGTCGACAAGCAGGCCGAAGCGTATGCGTCCTCTGTGCGTGATAAATATGATTTCGGCCTGCCTCCGAAGGAGGTTGACTATCTCGCCGGTCAGGAACTCTCTGGCGATGAAAAATACCAGAAGCTGGCCCAAGCAGCGCAGGAGGCGGCCGATAAGCATCAGCAGCTCTCCGACGCACAAAAAGAGGCTGAAAAGTCCGCCGCAGACCTGAAACGGCAGCTCGCGGAAAACACGCAGCAGCTTGCCGCCGAGCGCGCCGCCCTGACGGAACATCAGGAGAAGACGCAAAAAAGCGCGGCCAGCACACAAAAGCTCAACGAAAAGCTGAAGCAGACCGCCAAGAGCGGCAAGAAGGCTTCGGCAGGGCTGCTGGGGGTTGGAAAATCGTCAAGAGCGGCATCCAGGGGTGCGCTGAACCTTGGATATGCATTGAAGAGCATGCTGATCTACATGGGAATCAGTAAGGCGATTGAGGCCATGAAGGCAGGCTTTGCGGACTTGGCACAGGCCAGTTCTTCCTTCAATGGATCAATGTCGGCTCTATCCTCGTCTTTCTTACAGGTACGCAACTCAATTGCCGCCGCTTGCGCCCCAGCGCTTCAGGCATTAACGCCCATCATCCAGACCGTGGCAAATGCCTTTGTTTCGGCCATGAACGCGGTCGGGGCGTTTTCAGCCCGGCTGTTCGGCAACGCGACCACGTTCACCAAAGCAAAATACGCAGCAGTCGACTACGCAAAAAGCGTGGCGGATACTGCAAAGACGGCGAAGGATGCGGACAAGGAGATGGGCTCGCTTGCGAGCTTTGACCAGGTCAATAACATCCAGAAGCAGGAGACGGGCGCCGCGACGGCGGCGAACAATGGGAAACCAGCACCGCAGGATATGTTTGAGACGGTCGGGATTTCCGAAGGCACGATTGGGCTGGTTGATAAGATAAAAAACGCGTTTACGCATATGTGGGATACGCTTGCTCCCTCGTTTCAAGCCGCGGCACAAAAGTTTGAGAAGCCTTTTGCGCAATTCAAACAGAGCATCTTTGAATTTGTTGCGCGGATGCAAACGCTAAGAAATCCACTTATGGATTGGTTCGGCGGTGACTTCACAACCTTTTTGAAACAGTCTATTGATACTATAAGCACTATTTTGGCCGGCCTGTTTGACTCATTTAGTCTTGTATTTGGTGATGTCCTCAATCTGGTTTTGTACCCCTTTTTAGAGACCTTCACCGTCACAATCCTCCCGACGATTACGCAGGCGGCGACAGAGTTCATGTCGGCGCTGTCTGTGCTGTTCACGGAGGTCAAGAGGATATTTGACCAGCTCTGGACAGAAGGCGTTCGCCCTGCCCTCGAACTGATTATGACAATCTGGAACGATTTGTGGAGTTCCATCCAGCAAGCGTGGCTGAATTGGGGCAAGCCGATTTTCGATGGCGTTAAAGAAGCGTTTCGCAACACAGCGGATATAATCCAGAACGTGTGGGAAACAGTTTTAAAGCCCGTCTGGGATACCTTTATGGATACGTTAGACTGGTTGTGGAAGGAACATCTGAAACCGCTTGTGGATGAATTTCTTGACTTCTGCGGCACACTGGCGGATGGCGCCTTGCAGATGTACAACAAGTTCATAGCCCCACTTGTCAATTGGATCGTAAATGTGTTTGGCCCGCCGATTCGCAACGCATTTCAGATGGTTGTCAGCATGGTGGGCTCGGTAATAGGCGCTGTCGCTGACGTTGCAAAAGGCATAATAAGTCACCTGAAAGGCGTTGTAAACTTTATAGCGGGGATCTTTACGGGCAATTGGAAACGTGCTTGGGAGGGTATCAAACAAGACTTCCGCGCCACAGCCGATGTTATTCGTGGCATCTTAAAAGGGACGGTCAATATGTACATTGATCTGATTAACGCAATGATCCGCAACATGATTAGCGGTATCAACACAGTAATACGCGTTGCCAACAAGATGAGTTTTGATATCCCGGATTGGATTCCCGGAATTGGCGGCAAAACTTTTGGCTTCAATATAAAAGAGATAAAGGAATACCAAATCCCGAAGCTTGCCACGGGCGCAGTCATCCCCCCGAACCGCGAGTTTGCCGCCATCTTAGGAGATCAACGGCACGGCACAAACATCGAGGCCCCCGAAAGCCTGATCCGGCAGATCGTGCGTGAGGAGCTGGGCAATGTCTATAGCCCCGTCCTCAACGCTATCAACAACAGCAACCTTGGCAAGAAAGCCGTCATCATGGGCGATGTCTACATGGATTCCCAGAAGGTTGGGCGCGTGGTCGCAAAGCCCGTATTCCGCGAAGGCAACCGCGCAGGGTACATTAAAGTAAAGGTATGATGCATATGATTTATGCTGTGGATGGCGTGCCGTTCCCGCGCCGGCCGGATGCCGCCATACAGGTGACGGACAGCCAGGTTGTCACGGACGCGCAGCGTACCGTTGGCCCGGGCGCGTATATGACCAAAGAGCTGCTGGCCGAAAAGCTGTCGATCACGGCAAAGTGGTCGGTGATGACCACCGCAGAATTCCGCAAGCTGAAAGCGATGCGGGCGGGCAAAAACTTCTTCCGCCTCCGCTATTATGACGAGGGCACAGGCACGATCCGGGAAGGCCAGTTTTACAGCGGCGATCTGACCTATACCGTCAAGCTTGCGGATCGCGTAACGCAAATCCCGATTCTATATCAGGATATCTCCTGGCCGTTCATTGAGAGATGAAAAGAGGGCTCCCCAGTTTGAGGAGCCCATAAAACTATTTAGCGTTAATATACCCATTT
>OHLC01000900.1_pt1 | contig 13598 bp, 8 predicted proteins | sample 1568981 | NCBI WGS metagenome assembly OHLC01 (sample SAMEA3879510, study PRJEB24766) | human gut metagenome | biome: human-associated habitat; feature: feces | place: USA | collected 1985/1987 | reverse complement strand
GTATGCATTAACTTAATTCCGCCAACAGGTTTCGCTATAATACAAAGTCCCAATATTTATCCTGTACCAATCAATACCCTAAAAATCTATTCTTTTAAAGTCGGAAAAAGGATTTTCTCTGTATATACCTTCTTTAAAACTTCTTGAACTTTAGAATTGTTTAATGCTTTATTATAAAAATAGATTTCCCCATTCAATCCTAAATCTCGGTTAATCTTGATTTGCTTTAGCAGCAATTCCGGAGTCATTTTAGAATTACTACCTTCCATTAAAATCATACCTGGTGCAAACAAAGAGTTAGCCCTACTCATCTTTATATGGTTCAACACTTCTAATACCGTATTCCTATAAGCATCCTCTGAATAACGATAGCACTGAACTGCCAGTAAATCACAAACTCCATCCTTGCACCATTGCGGCCAATCTTGCATTAAATTATCTTCGCACCACGGATAAGGATTAGGTGCAAAACTTACCATAGCATCAGGACTTATACACTTAACCGATCGATATAAACGGCGAGCAAAATCATTCAAAATATCTAAACGCCAACCGACCCATTCCTTATCATTATAATCCATCGGTGGCAATTTACCGTTATGCTGCGCCTGATATAATGAAACAGTATATGTATCATATCCCGAATTACGCGGCATCGCAGGAAGACGATCATCACCTTGCACTCCATCCAAATCAGGATACAAGTTTAAAGCTTCTTCAATCAAATCTATCAAAAAATTCTGAACAGACGGATTATAGGAATTAAAATAATAATCATGCCTATTATAATTAGCAGGCTGCTGTTCATTATTGATTCCTAACCAATGAGGATTTTTTGCCAACAACGGATTGGTAGAAGCAATAGGAGTACCTTCACCCATAAATCCATATTCAAACCAAAAGAATACTTTAATTCCCACCTTATGCGCCTCATCTATTAAATCACGTACGGGGTCATTAGTAGCACTTTTATAATCATATTCAGACAACAAATAACCATCTTCCAAATGTTGATAATTTGAATACCGCAACAAAACTTCGCTGCGATAAATGGTCTTCGTTTCAGCATAAGCCACTAAGAAAACAGAATTCAAATTCAATTGTTCCAACAGCTGAACAAATTGCTTTACATTTTCGTGGCTATGAAGAACGGACGTAAACCGAGGTGCAGGCACCCACACCCCCCGAATGCCTTCCACTCTATCTGCCGAAAAGCCATAGACACTTATACATAAGTAAAACAAGAACAAAAACAAACGTTTATTCATTTCCATTTTTCTAATCATAATTATATACTCCTTTCTATATGCATAAACTCAAGTTCTCCAGAACCACTTTAACTTAGTGAAAAACATTGCTATCATAACAGACAAGCCTGTCACAACAACACCTCTTAACAATCCTAACCAAGCATTTCCATTCAGCATACCCAAATATCCACTTAGTCCTAAAAGATTAATCAAAGGCATCACCACCAAATTCGGAGTTACATAAGCTATCATAGGATTTTTTCCAGCCATCTCCAATGGTTTCATCAACTTTTCACAACGATAAACATCACAAATTACAATGAATGCCAACAAGGCCATAAAAGCCAATCCTGATGTTACAAAATAATAGCTATAGGTTGAGTGATCCTTACGAATTCCACCTTCATAAGCCTCAAAGAATAAGCCTAACATCAACAAATAAGCTCCGACCATAAATAATTTATGCCAACAAGACGCATCATTTCCCGGCATTCTAAGCAAACGCTCCAACAAGACCAATAAACCTATGGTCAAAAAAAGATTAAGTACAAGACTGCGCGTATAAAGACCATACAAATTTACAACAACAATCAATACAGAAATCAGCAACACCCATAATGTCCGACGATTTTCTAACGACTGCATTCGATCTTGCTCCGTCCTAACAGACATCCACTCCTTCAAATATTCCCCTGCTATTGTTCCCGGAATAACTATAAACAGGTATTTTAAATAATAGAACCGATACATCCACGGAAGAGGAGAAAAATCCATAAATTCTTTCTGCCAAGAGCCGTCTGTAGAACTACCTAAAAAAATAGCCATAACAAAAGGCAGTATACCTATCCGCCACCACTTATTATGCTGTGTGAACAAATAGGAAAAAGAGCCAAACAATGCCATATTAGCCAATACCAATATAATAATATTACTAAATGAGAGGCTAAACTTGCGATCACCCGCATAAGAGACAGACAGCAAAAGATAAATTGCTACTCCATACGACAAAAGCTCTATCAGTACCCGCATCCAAGACGGTATCTTCAAAGGAATCTTCATAAACATAGGAAACATTAATAAAAAAACTCCTATGGATAATAACCAAGCCGTAGCATCTTGAGGAGAAGATGTCACCCAAGGATACATATGCTGAATAAATATTGCAAAGAAAGTCAGCCTCATACCACGCAACAAACATTCCCACATAATCCGCCAAGTCGATTCTCCCTTCTCTATCTTCCCACCTATCGAAAACGGGAATGCTGCTCCCATGGCAAACAGAAAAAACGGAAATACCAAATCGACCCATGTAATTCCCAAAATTGTAGGATCAAAAGTATGATTCGAACGCGGCCCTACCTGTGCATGATACATCCAACCAGGCAATACTCCAGAAGCAATGGTGCCTGACAAAATCATTGTAACAATAGCATAGCCACGAAAAACATCTAAAGATATAGCACGTTTCATTTTACACCCATCAATTTGTTACTTGTTTCTATAATTTACGAAGAATGAAGATAGCTTTCCCAAACCTTCATAAAACCAAAAGCACTCATTAGAAACTTGATTGCGTCGGTTACACTCTACCATCTTCCTCAAATAATCTTCCGTCGGATTATAGTCGCCATTCTGTATCAAAACACCCGGCATAAACTTTTTTCTATCCTTTGCCTCAACGTAAGACAACTGCTGCGCCAAAGTAGACTGATAAGAGTCTATGTCATAACGATAATGTTGAGGAATCACCAAATCCACATATCCTTTATCCAACCAAGAAGGCCAATCTTGCAAATATTCGTTTTTACACCAAGGGAAAACACTCGGAGCACTTGAAACAATCAAAGAAGACTTCTGCAGTTTCACTTCTTGATAGAGTTTTGCCATAAAAGTTGTCAATTTTTCACATCTCCAACTTACCCACTCCCCATTCTTTTCATCCATAGGAGGTTCGGCTTCGTGATGTTCACTCTTATACAAATTACGCGTATAGTCGTCATATCCGCCTTCAGACGGCATCGCCGGCAAACGATCATCTCCTTGTATGCCATCCACATCATAACTTTGGACAACCTCTTTCACCAAAGAGAGTAGGAATCCCTGCACTTCAGGATGCAAGCTATTCATCCACACAAAGCCATTCTTCATCAACAGAGCGCCTGTCTTATCACGGGCAGCCCAATCAGGCTTAGCCTGCAGAATCATCCCTCCATTCTGTCCATACGATGCTGCAAATCCATACTCAAACCACGCATGTACTTTAATATTATGAGCGTGTGCCTCGTCTATTATTTCACGCAACGGGTCACGTCCCTGATATTTTTCCATCATCTCTACACCAATCAAGTCTTTCATTATTCGACTGGGATATAGAGTCCTCCCGTTATTCCATACTACCACAAAAATATGATTAATACCATATTCTTCACATACGTCTACAGCCTTCTTTATATTTTCTTTCGAATCCAATACCTGACTTGCCGAACTTGTTATCCAAACACCCGAAAAATATTCAGGGGCAGTAGTTCCTCCCTCGGGCTCTTGAGGAGTATCGCTACTACAAGCCCCCAAAGGCAACATCAAACATACATACATCAAAACCTGCATCAAAGCCTTCTTCATCTTAAATTCCTCCACCATTAATCGTTATACATTCGCTACCTTTACTACTTTCTTCTTCCGAAGCATCTATATCAAAATATATAGAATCCGGACAGCGCATATCCGTAAATCGTCCCTTATGCATAGGCGCCTTCACCACTTCGTCCTTATAGAAACGGAACAAATAAGTCTCTTTCCAACAACTATTTTTGACCAGTGTTTGTGTCGGCTGTACCGGTTTTCCTTCATTAGCTACTTGATCTATAGCATTTACGCGTTTGAATTCTCCAATATTTCCTTTCTTGTATCCAGCACATTCATAATCTGTTTCAAAACGTTTGCCTGCACCATCTACAACGAACTTCAATTTATAATCATCTACAATCTGAATGGATATAGTAACCTCTTCGCCAGGATACCAATAATATCTTTCTTCGGCAGGTGCATTGGCATAATTTTTCTCTTGACCACTGATATGGTCAGTTCTGCGCATAAAAGGTCGAAATGCCTTTCGCTCCTGACTAACAACCCCACTTTCTTTCACCACCTCCCAAGTCAAACCTATGTCTGTTTCTTGACCGCCCATATTACCTCCCAAATAAACGGAAGGATTGTCCAAGTATTGTCCCGGCTTATTGGGATTCTTTCTATTTTCATCAAACTCAATTTGAGGAAGTACAACGGTTCCACCAATACCTAACCATTTATCCTTACCAGAAACAGCTTTCCGGTAATATGCGCCATCAAAACACTTCTGAGCGAAAGGACGCGTTTCATCTTTAAAGAACGTATTTATCGGATCCTCTTCTACGATATCTTCCGTAACTTGTCCATTTCCACAAGAGCAGAAACATAAAAGGGCTAAGCAAGATGCCATTTTCAATGCCATATTCATAATCAGTCTGATTTATTAAAAATAAGGGTGCATCACAATGCTTTTTTCGCCTGACACACCCTCATTATTCATTCGCTAAAAAACAGTTTTATTCAAATTCATAAAGATACAATCCTAAGTTCGTACAAGCAAAAGCCACATACAACTTACCATCAATAACTACCATATCAGCATCCATCGTGGCATTAGCATTTCCACCTTCTACCTTCATTGTACGCTTGAAAATAGGATGCTTATAAGAATCCAGCTGGCCATCCGTTATATCACAAATCCACATCGTACCTTTGTTATTATTATGGGAAACAAATGCCAAATAATCACGTCCGTTGTAAGATATAGTCTTTCCATCCGTGGTTGACATTCCTGAGAAGCGTTGAGTTTCGCTCATCATGTCACTCAAACATATTACGCCCGAATTGTCCATTTTTGCTGTTGCTGCAAAACCAAGATATCCCTTCTTATCCATAGGCATAGCGCATATACTCCAATAATAACTTGTTCCTGAAATCGGGAAAGAATATTTTTTTGGAGTAGAGTTCAATACACCGCCTGAAACTGTCCATACAAAAAGATCTGTCTTTTGGGCAATAGTCAATACGATTGTGGCATCACCATCCAACGAACCTGTAACATTAATACCGGCAGCACGAGGATTATAATCAACCCCCAAACTTGCCTTAGAGAATGAAATATACTCACTTCCCTTACCTGCAACGTTATCCCATTTATAAATCCATTGTTCTCCACCGCTCATACCAAGAGACAAAGCCAAAACCTTCCCTTGCTCATCTGTTGCAAATTTACGGAATCCATAACCTGTAGGATTCACACCTTCTGCAGACAGCTGCCCGGCTTGTTCACCATTGAAAGTATAGTATACAGGAGTTTTGGTAACTGAAGTGTAATTGCCAGCCAATAAATATTGATCACTAAAACCAACAGCACACAAGTCATTGGCTCCAAAGCCTAATTCCGAATAAGATTTTGTCCAAAGAGGCTCAAAAGAGAGCTGTGGTACACCTATCACAAATTCCGTTGCAATTCCGTTTGTTCCAGTCACTGTAACAACATTAGCACCAGTCATCAAATTCAAACCTTTGCCGGTAAAGCCCTCTTCAACTATGTTACCAAATCCAACTTTCAATTCCACATCTACAGAAGAAAAGTTCATTAATGCCGGAATATAAGGAGTCAACACATTATTTTCTACCACAAGAGAATCAGATTCTACTCCATTTACAATAATAGCATCAATAGACGCTGGGCCAACCGGTCCAGTAGTAAGTATCAACTCATACGGATACACAGTTTTCTCATCAACTCCCAACAAAGAAAAATTACATGGATTGGTATAATCCTTAGCAACTCCATTTTGAAAATCCTGCAATGTACCGTTTGCAAATTCAAGTGTAACCTCTAAAGCCATCAAATCTGTACCCTCAGGAACCTGAACAATTATTCGAGATGCACTTTCATGAATATCTTCTGCTGCAATAGTCAATCCTTTCACCACCAACGACAGCAACTTCGGAGCTGACTTAATACATAAATCTGTTTGAACAACCGTACCATCATAACCCTTGATTTTAATCGGGAGGGGCTTCCTACAATCATATTCCACTTCATTCACAAAATTCTGAAGTTCACCATTAGCCACCAATACCTGTAACTTAGAGTTTGACAAATCCTTACCGGCAGGTACCTCAACCACAGTTTCCGTTTCTGTTATAACAGAAGGAGTAAACAACTTACTACAATACGTACTGTTTCAAAAGAACGATTATCATCATCGTCAGAACATGACACAAACATTGTTGTAAAGAACAATGCTATAAAGAGCAATGCCCCATTCAATTTAATCAAAATATTTTTCATTATAATTCTTCGTTTTATATATTATTTATTCATAATGGAATAAGCTATTCTCATCTGTTCGAAAAAATTAGCCCAATCCACATAGCAATAATCAAAAATCATCAATCCAGCAGAATTCTTAAGCGAAGCCCCCAACACTCTTCCCTGATTAGGAACTTTCAAATCCGGTAGACTAATAGATCCTAATATAGGACATTCACCACATGTCAATATATTGCCTAAAGTGATATAACGATTCACCTCTTTAGCCGTTTTATAATAAGTACCTATCATCAGAAAATCCAAATATTTCAAATAGCTGGTCTTGTTATATTCCTCGCCGTAAATCACACTCTCTGGAAATCCCAAACGTGAATTATACGAGAAAGAACGACTGGCCCAATTCACTCCATTCTGATAATAAACCTCATACCATGATCCCACATAAGCAGCCATCTTCAAATTCGGATTCTTTTTGTTTTTATACAAATCCACCAAATTTCTAACACGCCCAGTAAAATCAGAGATTGTCTGAGAACGAAAAGTTATCCATTCTTTAAAATACTTTCCCTTCACCATTGTCCCCAACGAATCGATACGAAAAGCATCAGCAGGAAAATTATCCAATCGTTTGCCCTGCGCTGCGAGATAATCTTCAAAAGCATTACGAGATGCATAACTAAAATCAGCATACAAATTATCATAACGGCAACGGTCTAATACAATGCCATCCACATTGTAATTTTTAAGAACCTCTTCCACGCGAAGCAACTGATAGTCCTGTACCTCCTTATTAGAAGGATTCACAAAAGCCAAAGCAACAAGTTTACCTTCTGCAGCCTCTTTACCACGCGTACTCTCTGTTATTTTCAGCAATTTTCCTTTATCTTCAGGACGTTGTACAATTTCTTCCCAATCTTTATGCTGTCCTAATATTGCAGAGTCATGAGTTGTTATATTACCTTCCGTAAAGAAATTGAAACTAACATACACTTTAATGCCTGCTGCATGGGCTTCTTCCAAAACAGTTTGAAGCAAATCAAATCCGGTATCTTCCACTTTCTTCTTCGGATTGGAAGTTGCCGTATAATAAGGACAATGGGAAAGATCATTTTTCCGATAAGAGACATAACCTTCCGGCCCCTTAATATCCAGACCAATCGCTGTAAAATCGGCTGACTTTACGTTTTTTATCATGGCAGAAACAGCTTCCCTGTTCACAAGTACCTTAGCATTTGGAAATTGTTCTACCCACATCACACGCTCTTTTTGGTCATCCTGCTGACTTTTCACATAAAAGGTCAAAGACTGTTTACCTACCTCAACCCCATCCTGCATCAAGAGCAAATCAAAATAATTGGTACCTTGCTTCAAGTCCAAATTAGCCTTAAACTCTCCATTTCTACTGACGGGTAATACAATCGAAGAATCACCTTGCTTCAAGAACAACTGATGCCCCTCTTTCTTATTGTAAGAAGTCACAATACCCTTGACCTCTACCGATTTTCCTGTTACAGTTTGCATATAGTCATCCTTCAGTTCAATCGTAGGCAGCGTCTTTCCTTCTTTTGCTGCAATAACCTGCTTCAAAGAGACTATCTCACCGTCAATACGCAATTTTACAAGGTCTCCAATCCTGAAATTTTCAGCAACAAATTTTTTCCACCCGGCAAAAGTGTAGTCGTCGTCTGATGCCAACAAGACAAATCCTCCCGCAGGCACAGCTATCTCCAGCTTTTGAGTATAGGAAGGGCGAATGTTTTTATCCACCCCTCCATTTACAATAGCTGTTACACGCATATTCTTATCAATCTGCAAAGCCGTATACACCGTACGATCAGACTGAATTTTCGAGTTGAATGCATCCGAGAACAAATAAAGACAGTTACTTACCTTCTCCCAAAATGGCTGGTCTACAAAGCGTATTTCCTTTTCTGGTCCTCTTACTACCAATGTAGGGTCGGGACTTGGAGCTTCAATAGTCACTTTTTGTTGAGCACACACAAAAGAAGCAAATGCAATAAATGCTATGTAACAAATCAATTTTTTCATACTAACTATCATATTATAATTCTTTCCAAAGAATTACTCGCCATAGCCTAAGTTCTGTGTCAGCCACGGGCACTTGTTACGCTCCGTTTGCGGAATAGCCCATAAATAGAATTTATCCTCCCAAGTACGGTCTTTATCACGCATACGCAACTTAGCTGCAAACTTAGCATAGCTGGCTATGTCATTCAAATCTCTTTCTGAGCCAGGTTCACCATAAGAAGGCACCATGTCAGAAGTTGCCTGCTCATATCCGTCAGGATATATCCCCTTAGAAGCATCGACACCTACCGGCAAAGGATAACCATATGTAGGTTCTGCGTTTTGCAAAGCACCTGTACGCCAACGACGCATATCAAACAGCATTAAAGCCTCTTTTGCCAACTCTACCTTTCTTTCACGACGTACAATTTGACGCATCTTAGCCTGACTGTTTTCACGAGTAGGATCAACTGTCAGGATGCCAGGCATACCTACACGAGCACGAACTCGATCAATTGCGTTAAATACTGTAGCATCCAATTCATTCAATTCAATTTTAGCTTCTGCATAAGTCAGCAGCACTTCAGCAAAACGCATCAGATGAATGTTATAGGTAGGAGTCGCAGAAGCTTCGTCATCAAAATGGTTGTATTTTTTCCATGCAAATCCTACTCCGCTAAATACATAACCATATTGAGCAACAGATCCCTCATAATCCAAATTAGCAACCATTTTCTCTGCACCGGTTTCATCCCACGATTTAGTCTGAGGATTAAATAGCTCCATCAAGAATTTCATCTTATTCGAACCTGTATTACCAATAATCGTATCATGATGAGTATAAACAGTCTCTTTCAAACGAGGGTCCCTACTGATAAAAGGCTTCTTAGGGTCATAGCCCGAACCGACCTCATCAATACGTTTACCATTCTTCATTTCATAAGTATCTACCAATTGCTGAGTAGGAAAACGGCCACTCTGCCCAATCATACGACATTGCTCTCCCAATGACATATAATGATAGCTTTTATCACCGAAATCAGAGAACATCATAAACAACATACTCTCTTTCTTAACATCAGACTTCATCTGTCCAGTACGAGTAAATAAGTCCTTATAATTTATAGCTAGATCACGCCCACTCTCATTTATCACTCTTTTGGCTGCGGCAGCAGATTCTTTAAAATAGATTTCAGCTTGCGCTTCATCTTTCACAGCATCACGACCAAAACCAAATTTACACCAAGAACCTGCATAAAGTCCCATACGGGCTTTCAAGCCCAAAGCAACAGACTTATCAACACGTCCCCACTCAGACGCCTCCCAAGGCAAAATTGATGCTGCTTCCTCCAAATCAATCATAATCTTATCTACAACTTCTCTCCATGGAGTACGAGTCATATTCTTGAGTTGTTCAGCAGTAACCGATGTTTCAAAATAAGGTATATCACCCCACAATGAAACTAACTGCATGTTATAATGAGCTCTCAAAACTTTAATTTCTGCCAAATAAACTTTAGCCTTATCAGACAAAGTATTATAAAAAGGAGCCGCTCCATCAAGTACAGAATTACATCTTGCTACAGAAGTGTAAAGGGTAGCCCAAATAAATTCTGGAGTAAAATTTGTACGAGAATCTATATTTCCCACTCCCATAGAACTATTATCAGCACGCTCAATTCCAAAAGGAGTATACATATCCCATAATATAGACAAAGGAATATTACTGCTACTTCCATTCGTATGATCCATCTTTAACAAAGCATAACAAGCTGTTGCACCTTGTTTTATAGCTCCTTCATTATTATAAAAATCTGAAGACAAATATTCGCTCATAGGCTCACGATCTAAATAATCGCTACAACTTGTAAAAGAAAAAGTCACTAAAAACAAAGCAAAAAAAGCTTTGACATTCAATATATTTTGCATATACTATTTTCTATTTTAAAATTTTAAATCTAAGCCAAATGTAAAAGTTTGCATAATAGGATAGAATTCACCTCCCTGAGTTCCACTATAAGAAGCTTCAGGGTCATAACCACTATAAAAATCACTTATCGTAAATAAATTCTGTCCGCTAACATATAGTCTTAAACTAGCAATCTTCAATTTACTAGCAACAGCAGAAGGCAATGTGTAACCTATAACCAAGTTTTTTAAACGACAATAAGAAGCATCACGTACCCATTTGTCTGATTTCACGTAATTATCTGAAGAATTTGCCTCTGGCACAAGAATAGGATACTCGGCATTCTGATTTTCCGGCGTCCATGAATCCAACTGATGTCTAAAAAGATTTGATCCATTGGCAAATGGCTTCAAACCTATTCCACTCATATAAGCAGAACGTTGTCCAACACCTTGAAAGAAAACTGTTAAATCAAAATTCTTCCAACCTGCATTTAATGTCAATCCATACTCAAAATGAGGAAATGGGTCACCTAAATAAACCATATCACGCGAATCTATCAACATAGGATCAGTATCCTCGCCCTTATATACTTTTTTATATTTCACAAAACCTGGACGTGCAGCATTACTCAATTTAGGCGAATTTGCAACATCATCCCAATCTTTATAATATCCGTCAGTCAAATATCCCCATATACCTTGATTAGGATAGCCTTCTACCAATGTTTTATCCTGCGAATTCAAGCCATTCAAATCCGTAATTTTATTACGATTATCATTAAGTGTAAATGTAACTCCATAAGTAAAATCATTAATCTTATTTCTGTGTCCAATACTAATTTCCCATCCTTTATTGGACATATCACCCGCATTTGAATATGCTGGTTTCATACCAGCATAATACGGCACAGGGAATTTCATTAGCATATCATATACATTCTTAATATAATAATCTGCGGTAACTGTCAACAAACCGTTCCACATGCTCAAATCAATACCTAAATCAAATTGCTTTGATTTTTCCCAAGTAATATCTGCATTAGACAATGCAATCTGAGCTACTCCCGGAGTCAATTCTTTATTGTCACCCAAATAGTAACCATAACCTGGATTTATTGTAGAAGCATAAGGATAATTACCAATATTTTGGTTTCCTAATAGACCGTATGAAACCCTTAATTTCAAAATGTCAACAATATCGTTCGCTTTTTCCATAAAGTTTTCTTGGGAGATAACCCAACCAGCCGATACAGATGGGAAGAAGCCCCAACGGTTATCAGGCGTAAAGCGAGAAGAACCATCATAACGCCCATTGATCTCCAATAAATAACGCTGCTTATAATTATAATTTAAACGAGCATACCATGACATTATAGCCCACGAATTAGCTCCTCCACTAGATGTAGCTGTAGATCCATCACCATTATCCAGATAATTCTGTCCTAAATCAAAACCCTTCTTTCCTCCAGAGAATGAGGTATATTCACTATCTTCTGCTTGGAAACCAACTAATAACTTAGCATAGTGATCTTTTATTGTCCTCTCATAAGAAGCTTGAGCTCGATAATAATTCCGAATTGTTTGATTCCAAGATTCTGTAAGTCCATCCTGTGCCGGATAATTTCCCAAAACTTGTCCTTTCAAAGACGTTGTATAAGGAGTGATTAAACTACGACCACGATTCGTCACTTGTCTACGAGAATATTGACCTATTATATCCAGTCCTTTTATAGGAGTCAATGTCAAAGTTCCATTAACCAACGCTTCAGTTGACGTAGTTCGTTTTTCTCCACTATCATTGGCCATAGCAGTCGGATTCAGACCATTTTTTCCATATCCCCAATTACCATCCAACTCTTTTGCTGCTGAAATAGTCGGCAACATATATAAAGCCTGGTTGATAATTGATTTAGGACTTCCCATTCCCGGGTTTGACAAATTAGATTGGCGCAAATTAGTCTCCAAGCCCAACTTAGCCCAAGGTAAAATCTTAGCATCAGCATTCAATCTCAAATTGGTTCTATCATAATTATCATTAGGGATCAAACCATCTTGATACATATAAGAACCAGAACCAAAGAAAGACAAGTTTTCACTACCACCACTTACTGTGACATTATGATTATGCATCAATGAATAATCACTAATGGTTTCTTCCTTCCAATTTGTATCATATCGGTTCCAATTATCTGGACGCAAAGTACGCTGTTCCTCTATCAATTTTAATTGTTGAGCTCTCTGAGTCTCTGTCACCGTCATACCAGCATTATCCCAAGAATTCAATTCTGCCTGCAAATATTCCCAAGCTGCAACAGGTTCGGGCATATTAGTAGGACGTTGAATCGTTACATATCCACTATAAGTAGTAGTAATCTTTCCTTCTTTTCCTCTTTTAGTTGTAATCAAGATAACACCATTCGATGCACGCGAACCGTAAATAGAAGCAGAAGCCGCATCTTTCAATACCGATATAGATTCAACCGTATTAGGATCTACTTGATTTATATCCGTTTCAATGCCGTCCACCAATACCAAAGGATCCTGATTAGAATTAATAGAACCTATACCACGAACACGAATTGTAGATCCGTCTGCTCCCGGCTGTCCTGAAGTCTGTTGGATTGTAACACCAGGCATCGCTCCTTGAAGAGCCGTTGACAAAGAAGCTACATTTCTCTTAGTCAAAGTCTCAGAACTTACAGAAGAAACTGCTCCCGTCAAAGTTGCTTTTTTCTGCTTAGCATAACCTACAACCACCGCTTCTTCCAGTTGAATAGCATCTACAGACAATCTAATGTCCAATCTACTCTGATTAGCAGTAACCGTTTGAGAACGGTACCCAACATAAGAGAATATAAGTTTACTTCCTTTAGGCACATCAATAGAATATTTTCCATCAATGTCCGTCACTGTACCTTTATCGGTACCAGCAATAACAATTGTAACACCGGGTAATACATCCATATCATCCGAAACCACTCCTTTTACCGTTAGATTCTGTGCTTGCATACAGACAGCCCCCAACAAACATAGTAAAAACAGGATTTTTTTCATAA
>OHLC01000877.1_pt1 | contig 13895 bp, 10 predicted proteins | sample 1568981 | NCBI WGS metagenome assembly OHLC01 (sample SAMEA3879510, study PRJEB24766) | human gut metagenome | biome: human-associated habitat; feature: feces | place: USA | collected 1985/1987 | reverse complement strand
TTCATTCTTGATGTAAATCTCAGGTGAAATACGATTTTCTAGGCTTTGTGTACGCATGTACATTCTAAACTATAAAGAAAGCTGTAATTTAGCGGCATGAAAACGGTAACTGGAAAAAACTTCCGGTTACAGAATATTTGTTTAGAGGTAGAAGATAAGAGTCAGGTAATAAAGAAGCACATTAACAACAGTAAAATGGAAATCAGTTTTCAATAGGTTTTAAAATATAAGCATAATGAAAAAGCATATAGGTATTAGTCTTTTTTTTATGGGGTGTTTCCTGTCTCTTTCGGCTACGAATTATTTTGTAGCTACCAATGGTGATGATTCAAATGCGGGCACGCTTGACAAACCTTTCGCTACTTTACAAAAAGCGCAGTCAAAAGTCGTTCCCGGAGATACGGTATATATTCGCGGAGGCGAGTATCGGATACGGGAAGAGCAGATGATGGGAGGAGATCATTTGCGCGCTTATGTTTTTGAAATGAATAAAAGTGGCACTCAGGCCAAGAGAATCTGCTATACAGGTTATCAGGATGAACGTCCGATATTCAATCTGACTGAAGTAAAGCCGGAGGGTAAACGGGTATCTGTCTTTTATGTATCAGGCTCTTACCTCCATTTCCGCAATTTTGAGATTATCAAAACACAGGTTACTATCCGGGAGCATACTCAGTCGGAGTGTATATACAATCAAGGTGGAAATCATAATATTTACGAGAATCTGGCGATGCACGATGGCATGGCTATTGGTTTTTATTTGGTGCGGGGAAGTCATAATCTCGTACTGAACTGTGATGCTTATAATAATTATGACCCTGTATCTGAGAATGGTACCGGTGGAAATGTGGATGGCTTCGGTGGGCATCCGGCTTCTGCCTCCTATACGGGAAATGTGTTTAAAGGATGTCGGGCCTGGTACAACAGTGATGACGGTTTTGATTTGATAAAGGCACAAGCAGCTTATACGATTGAAGATTGCTGGGCGTTTTATAATGGATATAAGCCCGGAGGATTTGTGGGTGCGGGAGATGGTACAGGGTTTAAAGCGGGTGGCTATGGTATGCGCTCAAAAGTGAAGATGCCGAATGAGATTCCACACCATGTAGTGAAGAATTGTCTGGCATATAAAAACAAGAACAAAGGATTTTATGCCAATCACCATTTGGGAGGAATTTCCTGGTTCAATAATACCGGTTATCAGAATCCGTCTAATTTCTGTATGCTGAATCGTAAGTCTGCCGGAGAAATAGTGGACGTGGACGGATATGATCATATTATTCGGAATAATTTGTCATATAAGCCGAGGGCTGCAGGAAAACATATTGTCGATGTGAATCGGGAGGAATGTATGATTATCAATAATTCTTTTCTTCCTGTAGATATGACCGTAGGTGAGGATGATTTTGTAAGTTTGGATCCTGCTCAGTTAACATTGCCTCGCAAAGCGGATGGAAGTCTGCCGGATATTGATTTTCTGAAGTTAAAAAGAAATAGTAAATTATATGATGCGGGAATCGGTTTTCAATTCTCTGCGCAGAATCTTTAAAATATTGTTCTGTTATTGAAGAAAAATAGCTGCATGATAGATCTATGTTGATATAATCCGCATAGATCTATCGTACAGCTTGAAGAATGAGATCTTTCTGTAGATTCAGATATTAGAGAATAAGACGTTTGATCTCCTCAGCGGTATCTACAATATATTGAGGACTGAATTCTTCCAGTTCGGCACGTGGGCGGAATCCCCATGTTACTCCACAAACTGTCACTCTTGCATTAGCAGCCGTTTGCATATCCACGCCGGAATCACCCACGTACAGCACTTCTTCTTTGGTTACTTTGGCAACTTCCAGAATATCGAATACAACGGTTGGATCGGGTTTAACCTTTATCCCTTCACGTTGCCCGAACACAGCGGTAAAATGGATTTCCGGAAAATAATGGTCAATCAATTTTTGGGTGGCTGCCTGATATTTGTTGGAAGCCACAGCAATTTGAATACCTGCATCCTGTAAGTATGAGAGCAATTCCGGAATACCGGGATAAGGGCGGCTGTCATCGGCATTATGAATGTCATAGTAAGGGACGAATTCCTTGCGTACGCGCAGTACATTCTCTTTGGACTTTTCTCCTTCCGGCAAGGCACGCTCAAAAAGTTTGTCGATGCCGTTTCCTACCATGAAGTTATATTTCTCGATCTCATGTGTGGGATATCCTAACTTATTCAAGGCATAATTTGTACTGTGTGCAAGGTCGGCAATGGTATTCAGTAATGTACCATCCAAATCGAAAATGACTAGTTTCTTCATTGAACTTCTTGTTTTTTTATGTTAATCCTGTTTTCCTTTCTTTCTGCTTACAAAGATAGGAATAAAAAACGAATCATTTCCTTGTAATTCGGAACCAGTCTACATCTGTCCATCCTCCATCATTGGTAACAATAGCCGGACGGGTACAGAACATGCCGACTTTGGCGCCAATCCATTGTCCCTCCCTTGCCTGAAAAGGGTTGCCTAATGGCAAGAACTTCTTTCCGTCAAGGCTATAACTGAAGTTGCACATCACAATGAGGTCGTTACCTCCTTCACTGGCTTTAAGTTTCTTGCCGTCGCAACTGAAACGTACCTTTAGGTATACCGTGTTTTGGGTAAGACCGACAGAAGAGTTTACCTGTTCCGCTTCTCCTTTATCTGCTTTTTTACATTCAATTTGAGACAGCACAAGACCTTTGTCCGTATTTTCCAGAATCAATCCTGCATAATCCCTGCCCATTACTACCAAACCTGTACGTTCACCTTTCAGTTTTGGATTAGGCATGAAGGTCAGTTTCATTGTGGCGGTGAAATTGTCCGAAGGAGTTTTTTGCAACAACAGATTAGCTACATCCCACAAATTCTTATAATCCGCTACTACCGGATAAGAGTATAGTCTGACATAACTTTTGTCTCCGGCATAATATGCCCATTTCTCATTGATATTAGCGTGCCACTGCCATTGCGGAGAGAGTATATATCCGTCGAATTCGTCGCTTTCTTGCGGTGTACAGATGGGATATATCTTTCCTACATTCGGCTTTTTGTAGGTCATTACCGGTTCGCCGCAACCGTCACCATCTTTGTCGATACCGATTACAGGCCAGTCATTCACCCACTTCATCGGTTGCAAGTGAACAAGGCGACCATAAGCGCCTACATCCTGAAAGTGGAAGAACCAGTCTTCTCCGGAAGGAGTGTCTACCCAAGCTCCCTGGTGAGGTCCATTGACGGGAGAATCACCCTGCGCCAGTACAGTTCTCCATTCATAAGGACCATACGCATTTTTAGAACGGAGTACTACCTGCCAACCGGTTGGCACACCGCCTGCCGGATGGAAGATATAATAATAGCCGTTCCTTTTATAAAACTTCGGGCCTTCACACGTCTGGTGTGCTTCGTGACCGTCGAAGATAATGCGTGAGGGGGTGATGGCTTTGGTCGCTTCCTTATTCAATTCACAGATGGTGATTACACTTTTCAGTCCGGCGCGGCTTCCTGCATAGGCGTGTACCAGATATACTTTTCCGTCTTCATCCCAAAGCGGGCAGGTATCGATGATTCCTTTTCCCGGTTTAACCAGAACAGGTTCCGTCCACGGACCTTGCGGGTCTTTGGCTTTTACCATGAAAGCGCCTTGATCCGGGTCTCCCCAGAAGATATAAAACTCTCCGTTATGGTGGCGGATACTGGGTGCCCAGACACGGTTGCCGTGTTCCGGACGTTCCGGTGTTTCAATAGGGGTGAGGGCATAGGGAACAGCAGCTCCGATAATCGTCCAGTTCACTAAATCCTTGGAATGTAGAATCTGCAATCCCGGCAGACAGTTGAAGCTGGAAGAAGTCATATAGAAATCATCTCCTACGCGGCAAGCGTCCGGATCGGAATAATCGGCATAGAGCACCGGATTCTTGTATTTACCATTTCCGAGATCGGAAACCCATACTTCGGATACATAGTTTTTCTGTGCTACCGCAGTGAAAACAGTTAGCAGGCAAAAAGCTAAAGTCTGTGTCAATCGTTTCATGATATAGGTATAATAGTTTGATATTAAAGATTCAGTTGAAGTCTCTCAATGGGGCAAAGGTAAAAAAAAGACTCCGCACAAAGGAGTAATAATTGTGCAGAGTCGGTATAAAAACTGGTAAATACTCCAGTATTTGATTGTTTAACTGTATTTGTATGCTTTGTTTAATGAATATCTTTTATTTTGACCGTTACCGGATGTGCCAGTTCTTCTTTCCATTCACGGAGGTAAGCAAACCATGCTTCCGGTGTCTTATAGCCGAAAGTTTCTTTCATGGAAGTGAAAGTGGTGTGATACTGTAAGTATTTGCTTCCCGGAGATGTGATGGTGTAGAGGTAGTTGTCTTTGTCTTTCTCTTCCGATTTCACATATCGTTGGGGAATGCAGGTCCCAAGACCTACTGTTTCTTTGGCATATTTCACGGTATCGTTTACCGGCCAGTCTGTTCCCCAACTGCCGACAAGCCCTTTGTGATCCGAGTAAGATTCTGCGGTACCGACAATATCCTGAACGCCTGTACAGAACACTTCGTTCTTAATCGGCTCGTCGAAGAATGCCTCGATACGAAGATCACGGTGTCCGGCATAGAGTGTGTAACGGGTCATCATGTCCAATTCCGCATTTTGATATTTCCAGCCTGTCACTTCGATTTCTGCGATGACACGCACCGGACCGTAAGAGATGATACGTTCCGTACGGGTAGCCACCGGAGTGATATGAGTTGCTTTCTTTCCGTCCCATCCTTTGAAAGCACCCGGACCGCAACTGTCGAATACCCGGAGGACATCGTCACCGAATCCTCTTGCTAACTGTTCATCAGTAGGGTAGAACTGAGATTCTTTGATTTCCAGTCCTTTATTGAACTTACCGTAGATATCCGGTGTCTGTTTTTCGTTAAAGTAAAGACGATAGCCTACCAGTTCCGATTCCAGTACAGGACCATGAGGACGGACCATACTATATATATTACTTGTACCAGGGACAGTGATTGCCTGTACTGACTGATGCTTTCCTTTTCTCGGGTCAGCAATGAACATTTCCGCATAAACCCGTGCCGGATAGGTTTTCGTACTCTTTTCAGAAGACAGGGTTACCTGAAATGTTTTTCTTCCGTGAGCAGGGAGGCTGGTAACGAATGCCAGTTCATCCATCTTACGGTCTCTGTTCAGGTCGTCCAGCTGAGAAGGAATTTCAGTGCTTCCTTCCATTACTACGGCAGACTTTACTTTAAATCCGGTATGCAAGTCACGCAAGTTGATTACTACCGGTTCATCCGTCTTGGCACGGTTCCAGTTATTGTTTACTTCTACAGTAATGGTTTTCTCCTGTTTTTGAGCCCAGGCGGACAGAGAGCAGCACCCGACAAGGAGTGTGATGATAAAAATATTCTTCTTCATGATTTTAAGGCATGATATTATACGTCGTATTTCTTTCTGCAAAAGTAATTGAAAAAATAGCAGACCGGCTTATCTTTGGAAGATAAATTAGTCTGCTATTTGAGCTTTTTACTCTATATAATGATTTTGTGGTTTTCTGTGGTGGAATCTCTTATTTGAAATTCAATATCTGTCCTTTGGCGTCAATCTCTTCATAAGTCTCTCCATCGACTTTCAGATTCTTGGCGCTTTTGACATTCAGTATATTCTTTCCTTTGGTTGATTCTACATAAATATTTTCGAGTGTGACACCGTCTACCTGACTGATAACGACTCCGTCAGTAGCTTCCGTCATCACAACATTCTTCACAGTTACGTTACGGATAGGCATTTCCGGAAGTCCGTTGAAGAACATCGCACGTCCCGAACCTCTGCAAATGACATTTGATATATGAATATCACGGAACGCAGGAGTCTCTTCGGTTACAGGAGGAATCGCCGTCTTCATACGGCTCAGCAGATCTTCTTCCGATTCTTCTCCGGCTCCTTTGCCACCATAGAACAGGTCGAAAAGTAACGGTTCGTTCGGTATATTGATCATATTGATGTTATTGATATAGATGTTTTCTACAACACCGCCACGTCCGCGGGTACTTTTGAAGCGCAGACCTACATCTGTTCCCAGGAATGTACAATCTTCTACATAGATATTCTTCACACCACCGGACATTTCACTGCCTACTACAAATCCGCCATGCCCATGTAATACCGTATTATTCTTTACGATTACATTTTGGCAAGGTTCTCCGCGGCGGCGGCCGTTCTCATCTTTGCCCGATTTGATACAGATGGCATCGTCACCCGCATCGAATACACTATTCAGGATCAGTGCATTCTTGCAAGATTCCAGATCGAGTGCATCTCCGTTCTGAGAATACCAGGGATTGATTACCTGAATATTATTCACTGTAAAGTCTTCACATGACAACGGATGCAGACACCAGCTCGGTGAGTTCTTGAAAGTGACTCCTTCCAGCAAAATCCTCTTGCTTTTCACGAAATTCAGTAATACGGGGCGTAACCATGCACGGATTTCATTCCATTCTTCGTCCGTGTTGATGCCTTCGGGCACATTGAAGTCTTTGCAGGCCATTGCGCCTTTCAGCGAACCGGCGGTAGGATACCATATTCTTTCCTGTTCATCGAGTACACCACCCGATTTTACCAGTTTATTCCATTGCGAAGCTGTTAGTTTTTCCTTCTTCACCGGACGCCAGCAGTCTCCGTTTCCGTCAAATATTCCATATCCTGTGATAGCGATATTCTCTGCATTACGAGCAGAAATCGGTGATTGACAGCGGCGTGTTTCCAATCCTTCGAAAGAAGTGGGGATGATAGGATATGCTTCAAAGTCACCGGTGAAGAGTATCAGGGCATTGCGTTCTGTATAAAGATTCACGTTGCTGAGCAGTTCGATAGGTCCGGTCAGCCAAGTGCCTTCTGGGATGATAACTTTACCTCCGCCACGTTGGTTTACCTCTATTATAGCATCGTTGATTGCTTTCGTATTCAGGGTCATCCCATCCCCCTTGGCTCCGAATTTAGAGATATTTACCTCATAAGCAGGAAAAACCGGCTGCTGTACTTTCGGCATTTCGAAAGGTAAATTTTGGTAAATGGTGTCATCTATTGCGTTTTCGCTTATTGCGCACTCACTTTGTTTGCATCCCGAGACAAACGGCAAACAACATACGACCATCCAGAGGAGTCTTCTTGTCATTGTGTTCATTTAGTAACTTTTCTATAGGGTTATACATTTATTGTTTTTCTGGTATTCTCTTTCGATTTCTAAGATGGCTTCTCATAACTCTTATCTCCCTCCGCAGGCGACCTCTCGCAGGCAGCCTGCCGGAAAGGAATAAGACAAATTCATGTTAACCTAATTCTAACCTTAAAATAAATATTATGAAAAAACCTCTTAATTATCATTGGCAAAGATAAGGGGGAAACTTCAGGCAGATGTGGAGTTATTGATAGAATACGTGTATTTTTTGTCATTTATGTCTAATATTTGCACACTTCTCGTGTTTTTATGCAGAAAGATACTATCTTTGCACAAAATTTAACTATTAGAAGATATGAGTAACAACTTGTTGAAAGGAAAAAGAGGAATTATCTTCGGTGCACTGAACGACCAGTCTATCGCCTGGAAAGTAGCAGAGCGCGCCGTGGAAGAAGGTGCAACTATTACATTATCAAATACTCCGATGGCTATCCGTATGGGTGAAGTCAATGCATTAGCTGAAAAACTAAACTGTCAGGTAGTGCCGGCAGATGCCACCAGTGTGGAAGATCTGACGAATGTATTCAAGACATCTATGGATATATTGGGCGGACAAATTGATTTTGTATTGCACTCTATCGGTATGTCTCCTAACGTGCGCAAGAAACGTACTTATGATGACCTTGACTATGGAATGTTGGACAAGACATTGGATATTTCGGCTGTATCGTTCCATAAAATGATTCAGTCCGCCAAGAAACTGAACGCTATTGCGGAATATGGTTCTATCGTAGCTTTGAGTTATGTCGCTGCTCAGCGTACTTTTTACGGCTACAATGACATGGCAGATGCTAAAGCCCTGCTGGAATCTATCGCACGCAGTTTCGGGTACATCTACGGTCGTGAGCATAGCGTACGTGTGAATACGATTTCACAGTCGCCTACCTTTACTACTGCCGGTTCGGGAGTGAAAGGTATGGATAAGCTGTATGATTTCGCTAACCGTATGTCTCCGCTTGGAAATGCAACAGCTGACGAATGTGCGGATTATTGTATCGTGATGTTCTCCGACCTTACCCGTAAAGTGACTATGCAGAACTTATTCCATGACGGTGGTTTCTCCAGCGTAGGTATGAGTCTTCGTGCAATGGCTACTTACGAAAAAGGACTGGATGAGTACATGGACGAAAATGGTAACATCATTTACGGATAAAAGATTATGAAACTACGGATCTCTCTTCTTACTATATTAATAGGTATGCTTTTCGCCTCCTGCGGCTTAAGCACAGGAAAGGTTGCGGAGCAGAAGGAAGAAGGGATTTCTGTTCTGAGATACGATAAGCTGTTGAGCGAATATGTTCGCTCCAACAGCTTTTCCGCTATGCAGAAACTGACAATGGACTATCGCCAGCCGACAAAGATTCTGATAGAAGATGTACTGTCTATCGGTACGGTGAAGGACGACACCATTTCTCAGCGTTTGCAAAAATTCTACTCGGATAGCACCTTGCTTCGTTTGCTGAGCGATGTAGAAGCTAAATATCCCAATCTTGACGAAGTAGAAAAAGGACTCACCAAAGGATTCCGGAAGCTGAAGAAGGAAGTCCCCGATACGAAAATACCATTTATTTATTCGCAGATATCCGCATTCAATGAATCAATCATTCTGGTAGATACATTGCTGGGAATCAGCCTCGATAAGTATATGGGAGAAGACTATCCTCTCTACAAACGTTTCTACTATGACTATCAATGTACCTCGATGCGTCCGGAACGGATTGTGCCGGATTGTTTCGCATTCTATCTCCTTAGCCGTTACGAAATGAACTATCATGAAGGTACTTGTCTGGTCGATCTGATGATGCATTCCGGCAAAATCAATTATGTGGTGCAGCATTTGCTTGGTTATGACGATATTGGTCAGGCAATGGGATACTCGGATCAGGAGAACGAATGGTGCAGGAAGAATGAGAAGGATATCTGGGAGTATATCTGTGCAAACGATCATCTGCACGCACGTGACCCAATGGTGATCCGCTACTATATGAAACCGGCGCCGACTGTTGATATGCTGGGAGGACAAGCCCCTGCATTGATCGGTTCGTGGGTGGGAGCACGGATTATCGCATCCTACATGAAAAAGCATAAAGATCTTAAAATAAAGGATCTGTTAGAGCTTACCGATTATCAGAGTATGTTCGAAGAGTCCGGCTACCTGAAACTCTAGCCCATACCTATTACTTATTACCTATTATTATCACCTATTACCTAAAGTGGAAACTGCTCTTTACCTGTTGCCCGTTACATTGGGCGATACACCTCTTGAACAGGTGTTACCTTCTTATAATACGGAGATCATTCGTGGTATCCGGCATTTTATTGTCGAAGATGTTCGTTCTGCCCGTCGCTTTCTGAAGAAGGTTGATCGGGAAATAGATATTGATTCACTGACTTTTTATCCTTTGAATAAGCATACTTCTCCTGAAGATATATCCGGTTATCTGAAACCTTTGGCGGGTGGAGCCTCAATGGGGGTGATTTCGGAGGCGGGCTGTCCTGCCGTTGCCGATCCGGGAGCAGATGTGGTTGCCATTGCCCAGCGCCAGAAACTGAAAGTGATTCCTCTGGTAGGACCTTCCTCTATTATTCTTTCTGTGATGGCTTCGGGATTCAATGGACAGAGTTTTGCCTTTCATGGCTATCTGCCGATAGAACCGGGAGAACGGGCTAAGAAACTGAAAACACTGGAGCAGCGTGTCTATGCTGAAAGTCAGACACAGCTATTCATCGAAACTCCTTACCGGAATCATAAGATGATAGAAGATATCTTGCAGAATTGCCGTCCGCAGACAAAACTATGTATTGCTGCCAATATAACTTGCGAAGGCGAGTTTATACAAACCCGCACGGTGAAAGACTGGAAAGGGCATATTCCCGAATTGTCTAAGATTCCCTGTATTTTTCTCTTATACAAATAACATCTTTCAGGTGTTCGTATTCATCTTCGAAGCAACTGCTGAAAAAGCCTTTGCCCATATTTTCTTCTATCTGCTTGAAACTCCATAGCTTACTGTTCTTGAAGCGGGGAGTGCAAAGGATAGAATCATCTTTGATATCGACGATGAAAAGATAGATGAGCCGGTTGGTTGCTTCATTCTCGAAGTGATAGACAATGTTAAACTCTGGCTTGAAGTCTTCCGTTGCGTGTGGAAGCGCATTGTGCACCAAGCGGTTTACTCCTTCGGTGAGGGACTCACCATAACGGAGATAGCATTCCATCGGTATGTCAGTTTTCCCTTTATCAAGGATGGCATTCATCGGTCTGTCACAAAGAAACAGCATCCCGTGAGTAGATACGGCTATTCTTATGACCGGATTGATATAGGCATTCTTATAGTTGAGTGCTTCTATGGCAAGACTTCTTCCGATGACATCTCCTTTCGTATTGACTATGGGCACGTATTCCGTGTGCGACATCAGATGGTTGAAATACCGGATAGCAATCTGATTGAACAGGATACTCATCACAAATACGACAGGGGGAAATACCTTATAAAGTATCACCATACTTGTCTGGCTTAAAGGGTCCTGACTGGCAACGACAATACTGATAATAATAAAATGCAGGATACCGAAGATCAATGCAAAACGGGCCGAAACAACTGCCGCCTCTGCTCCTTGCGCATACAAGCGCTTATTGCAGGAGCCTATCTGTCTCAGAAAGTGGTTGATAAATCTCTTTTTATGCATATAGAGTATCAGCATCGGAATGAGGATACTGACTTCCAGGGTAAGAGGCAGAGCACCTGGCGGAACATAGTCACCGGGAATCAAGGCTGCAAGTGACAGCAGTGCCAGCATTCCGGTGGCAATATAAAGAATAAAATTAGGAATTAGCGCACCTTTACGGTGTAGTAATAGGTATATCCCTACGATACCTATACCAGTACCGATGTAAATAGCCGTGTCTTGCGTTATAAATTCACACAATAAAATGGAAATAATAACGGGGATAAAACCCAATGACATGTTAAACGCGGAAGAAAGTGTTCCTTTATGATCCATCTTTATGTTTATTTGCCGGTTTTACCTATAAAACAAATAGTGAATGTGTTTTGTTTTCTATCGAATGTGTTTCTCTGCATGATAAGACGAACGAACGAGAGGAGCACTCTCTACAATGCTGAATCCTTTCTCCAAACCGATGGTTTTGTATGTGGCGAATTGCTGTGGCGTCACATACTCGGCAACCGGATAATGACGGTGCGTAGGCTGCAAATATTGTCCTATCGTAAGAATCTGGCAGCCGACTGCCAGCAGGTCGTCCATAATGGTTTCCACTTCCTGTGGAGTTTCTCCCAACCCCACCATAATACCGCTTTTTGATTTTGTTCCGCTTCGGGCGATGTGACCGATCACTTGCAGGCTGGTATCATAGTTGGCCGCACTGCGAACCAGGGGACTGATGCGTCTTACCGTCTCCATATTATGGGAAATGATGTCGGGATTGGCTTCTATCACTAGGTCTACCAGTTCCATTCTACCCTGAAAATCGGGTATCAGTACTTCGATTGTGGTCTGCGGATTCAGTCGTTTGATCTCACGAATGGTATGTGCCCAATGTCCGGCTCCCAGATCGGGAAGGTCGTCACGGTCTACCGAGGTAACTACCGCATGATCTAGTTTCATAAGAGCGATAGACTCCGCTACGTGTGTCGGTTCGTTGGCATCCAGTGGATGCGGGCGTCCGGTTTGTGTGTTGCAGAATTTGCAGCTGCGGGTACAGATGTCACCGCCGATCATAAATGTGGCAGTTCCTTTTCCCCAGCATTCTCCCATGTTGGGACAACGCCCACTGCTGCATATCGTATGCAGGCAGTGGGAGTCGACAATTCTTTTAGTTTCGGTGTAACGGTCGTTGGCACCGATATTTATTTTCAGCCATTCAGGCTTGCGCACTCTGTCAGCCATTACAAATTGTTCAGGAAGAAGTTGGTCAATCGTGTATATAGATGCTGACGGGTGTTGCCGCCGTATATGCCATGATTACGATTGGTATATACTTGCATATCAAATTGTTTACCCAACTGCACCAGATGCTCGGCATATTCTGCACAGTTCTGGAAGTGAACATTATCGTCTGCCATACCATGTACCAGCAACAGATTGCCGTGCAGTTTGTCAGCCCGTGTGAAAGCGGATGATTCTTTGTATCCTTCTGCGTTTTCTTTCGGGGTGCGCATGAAACGTTCTGTATATATAGTGTCGTAGAAACGCCAGTCCGTAGGTGCGGCAACAGCTACACCGGCTTTGAATACCGGAGTTCCTTCGCTCATACTCATCAATGTCATGTATCCGCCATAGCTCCATCCCCAGATACCGATACGGTCTTTATCCACATACGGCTGTTTGCCTAAATAGAGAGCTGTTTCGACCTGGTCTTTGGCTTCTTTCACGCCGATTTTGAGATAAGTGCACTTCTCGAACGCTTCTCCGCGGCCTCCTGTACCACGACCGTCTACACATACAACGATATAGCCGAGGCTGGCCATGTAAGTCTCCCAGCTGATTCCCCAAGTATCCAGAACTTGTTGTGACCCCGGACCGCTATACTGGTACATCAGCACCGGATATTTCTTGGATGCGGAGAAGTTGACAGGCTTCATCATCCATCCATTCAAAGTTACCCCGTCCGTAGTCTGGAAGGTAAAGAACTCTTTTTGCGGGATAGCATAGCCGGCTAACGTTTGTTTCAACTGGTCGTTGGTGATAAGCGTTTTTAAGGTTTTGCCTGTGTTGTCATTCAGCGTAACTAGCATAGGAGTATCCAGATTCGAGAATTTGTTCATATAATACTTCATCGATTTGCTGAATAACGGCGTATTGGTTCCTTCACGTTGAGACAACTTTGTCTTTTTGCCTTTCTTATCAATCTTGTAGACTGCTTTACGCAAGGGGCTTTCCTCATTGCTGGTATAATAGAAAGAGCCGTCTGTTGCGTCATAACCCAGAAAATCCTTCACTTCATATTTGCCATTGGTTACTTTCTTGATAAGGTTTCCCCCCATGCTGTACCAGTAAAGATGGCTGAAACCGTCACGTTCGCTAAGCAAACTGAAAGTTTCCGGATAGAACTTGATATTATCGAACACGTTCTCCTTAATATAATAAGGTGACTCATCACGCAACACTAACTTGCAGAGCGTTGAGCGCGGATCGGCAAAATAAAGGTCGAAACGATCCTGATGGCGGTTCAATGTCATAACGGCAAGTTTGCTGGCATCTTTCGTGAAGCGGATGCGGGGGATATATCCGTCTGCATCTATCGGAAGCTTCATGGTGCGGGTCACGTGCGATTTGATGTCGTACGTACGTACTTCTACTTTCGAGTTCGGGTATCCGGCTTTCGGATACTTGTAGGTGTATTCTCCCGGATAATCTTTCAAAGGAGTAATCTGCGGTGCTTCTCCCGCGAACATCGGAAAAGAATAGGAAGGAACTTCCGACTCGTCGAAGCGGATGAAAGCAATCATGGTATTATCGGCACTGAACTCCAGGGCGCGGTTGAAACCGAACTCTTCCTCATATACCCAGTCGGGGATACCGTTGAGAACCATATTTTGCTTGCCATCTTCGGTCACCTGGCTTTCGCTGTTACCGTAGAGCAGCTTTAC
>OHLC01000862.1_pt1 | contig 14075 bp, 9 predicted proteins | sample 1568981 | NCBI WGS metagenome assembly OHLC01 (sample SAMEA3879510, study PRJEB24766) | human gut metagenome | biome: human-associated habitat; feature: feces | place: USA | collected 1985/1987 | reverse complement strand
GAACAACCGTTCCTGGCGGGTCTGCTGACCCTTTCGAGCCATGAGCCGTTCGAGGTGCCGTTCGCAAAATTCGATGACAAGCTGTTGAATGCCATGGCCTTCTCCGATGCACAGATCGGACGTCTGATCGACCGGCTGCGGGAGTCGCCCGTGTGGGACAATTTATTAGTGGTGCTGGTCGCCGATCACGGCTACCCCTATCCGTACGATCTGGCCTACAACGCTCCGCTGCGACACCGGATTCCGATGATTTGGCTCGGAGGCGCACTTGCGACCGCCTCCCGAACAGTAGATACGTATGCCTCGCAAATCGACATTTGCGCTACGCTTCTGGCGCAGATGGGCCTTCCGCACGACGAATTCGATTACAGCAAGAATATTTTCGGAGCGACTCCGCCCCATAAGTTCGGTTACTACTGTTTCAGCGACGGGTTCGGCGTGATCGACGCCGACGGCGAAACGGTCTATGACAATACGGGCGAAACGGTGCTTTCTCAAACCGGCCCGCAGTCCGAAAGGTTGGAGTGGGGCAAGGCGATGTTGCAGACCACTTACGAAGATATCGGGCGGCGCTGATCCGAAGGGATCGGTACGGAAAAGGTCATCGCGGGAACGATGACCTTTTTTCGTGGGTGGAAACAGGCTTATTTATCGCTTTTGGGCATTAGGGAGCGGGCTTCCAGAAATGCGTAAAAAGCCTCCTTGTAGCCGTCTGAAACGGGGATGTACGTTTTGCCGAAGACGATCCGGCCCCGCTCGATGATTCGGATTTTGGAGGGTTGGACGATGTAGGAGCGGTGTACCCGGACGAAACGTTCGGCGGGTAGTTGTTCTTCCAACGTCTTGAGGCTTATGAGCGACAGCACGGGGCGGGGTTCGTCTTCGACGTAAATCTTTACGTAGTCCTTGAGTCCTTCGATGTAGAGGATTTTATCTAATTCGATCTGCCGAAGCCGGTATTCGGTCTTGACGAAGATGCTTCCGGGCCCAGCTTCTGCAGGCGATGGTTTGCCGACGCTGCGGCGCTTGAGTTCGAACCATTCGAAGGCTTTGTTGGCGGCCGTCAGGAAGTCGGCATAGCTGATCGGCTTGAGCAGGTAGTCCACCGCACCCACGCGGAATCCTTCGACGGCGTATCGGTCGAAAGCCGTCGTGAAGACGACCCGGGTCCGGGTCGGGAGCATCCGCGAGAGCTCCATGCCGCTGAGTTCCGGCATCTGGATATCGCAGAAAAGCAGGTCCACCGGTTCGGTTTTCAGGGCCTCGAGTGCCGTGATGCCTCCGTTGTAAGCTCCCTTCAATTCCAGAAAGGGGGTTTTCCGCACGTAGCTTTCGAGCAGTTCGACCGCCAGCGGCTCGTCGTCGATAATGGCGCAGGTCAGTTTCATCGGTCGGTCAGGTTAATGCGGAGCAGGGTTTCGTACGTGTCGCCGTGTTGTCCGTATTTCATTTCGTAACGCCCGGGATAGATCATTTCGAGCCGCCGGCAAAGGTTCGCAAGCCCGATGCCCGAGCCGCTGCGGTCGGCCTCCGATTTGGGGAAGAAGCTGTTCTCGATCCGGCAGGCGAGTACTCCTTCCTCTTCCCGGATGTCGATGTCGATGAACGAAGGGCGGTCGTTGCTTACGCCGTGCTTGAAAGCGTTTTCGACCAGCGAGATGAAGAGCAGCGGCGCCACGAGGGTATGCGACGGATTTTCGGGCAGCGAAACATCGAGCCGCACATGGCGCGGCAGGCGGATGCGCATCAGCTCGATGTAATTGCCCAGGAAGTCCATTTCGGCCTTGAGAGGTACCGTCGGCCGGCTGCTGTCGTAGAGTACGTACCGCAGCAGGCGGCTCAGGTCGTGCACCGTTTGCTGGGCCCGGTCGGGATCGAGCTGGATGAGCGAATAGATGTTGTTGAGCGTGTTGAATAGGAAATGGGGGTTGAGCTGGCTCTTGAGGTTTTGCAGCTCCGCTTCGGAGCGGCTGCGCTCCAAGTCCTTGCGGATGTTTTCGGCCCGGTACCACTGTCCCGTCATCCGGATGGCGACGCTCACTCCGACTACCAGCAGGTAGAGCATGGCATTGCGCAGGAAGAAGAACATCGTATCCTGCCACGGACGCTCCATCGGCGGATGGTGGGGGCGCGGCGGTATTCCGAAGCGGAAGAAAAGGTGTACGAGTAGCATGACTCCGGCCACGAGCAGCGCATTAGCGAGCAGGAATCGCCCCACATGCCGCGTGAAAAGGTAGCGGTCGATCAGCAGGAGGTAGTTCACGTAAAATACTGCCATGAAGGAGAGGGGAACCACCAGAAACCGCACGTATTCCTGCATGTTCATAACGGGTTCGCGGCCGCCCGGTACGAAGAGGGGAAGGCCGAAAACCACGCTCCAGGCCGCCAGGTGGAGCCAGAAGCCCGTATGTCTGGATTGCAGGGATGTCATCCTGTTGCAAATATAGGAATTATCCGGGTATTTCATGCTTCTTTTTCTGTATGGCGACGGCTGTTTCGGATTCGGCCGGTTTTCCGAAAAAATAGGGTCGGTATCTTATCCTGAAAAGCGGTTATTCGTAGCGCAGTGCGTCGATGGGGTTGAGCATCGCGGCTTTCTGGGCCGGGTACCATCCGAAGAAGATGCCTGTAAGGGTGCAGACGGCGAACGAAAGGAAAACGCTCCAGGGCTGGATATAGATCGGGAATGCCGCGAAGATATTGACGAGTACGGCGGCGCCCACGCCGACGAGGATGCCGATCACGCCGCCCGTGACGCTGATCAGGATCGATTCGATCAGGAACTGCGCCAGAATATCGCGCCCTTTGGCTCCGATACTCATGCGCAGGCCGATTTCCCGGGTGCGTTCGGTCACCGAGACATACATGATGTTCATGATGCCGATGCCGCCCACGAGCAGCGAAATGCCCGCCACGGCCGCCAGCAGCAGGGTCATCATGTCGGTCGTCGAAGTGAGCATCGACGAAAGCTCCTGCTGGGAGCGGATCGTGAAGTCGTCTTCGTCGGTCGCCTTGAGCTTGTGGTTGGTCCGCAGGATTTGCGTGATCTCCTCGATGGCCTGGTCGGTATATTCTTCGCTCAATGCCGAGCAGGTGATCGATTGCAGGTGGGTGATGGCGAGGATTCGCTTCTGAACTGTGGTGTAGGGGGCCAGAATCAGGTCGTCCTGGTCCATACCCATGGAGTTGTAGCCTTTCTTCTTCATCACACCGATGACACGGAAAGGAATGGAGTTGAAGCGAACGACCTTGCCGATGGGGTCGGAACCGTCGGGGAAGAGGTTATCGACCACCGTCTGGCCGAGGAGGCAAACCTTGGCGGCCGACTTGATCTCGGTCTCGGTAAACATCTCGCCCTCGGCGACGGACAGCTGACGAATCTCCAGGTAGTCGAGGTTGGCACCGTAGATACTCGACGGCGTATTGTTGTTGCCGTAGATAAACTGGCCGGAACTTTGGACGAGGGGGGAGATGGCCTTGATGAAATGGCACTCGTCCTTGAGGGCCTGGTAATCGGTGAGCTTCAAGGTCTCCATGGAGGAGGCGTCTTGTCGCACACCGCCTCGCATGTCGGCTCCCGGACTGATCATGATCATATTGGATCCCATCTCCGAGATGTTGCTCTGGATGCTGTTCTTGGTACCCTGGCCCACGGCGAGCATCGTGATCACCGACGCGATGCCGATGATGATGCCCAGGGCGGTGAGGAAGGACCGCATCTTGTTGGCCGCAATGGCGCGGAGGGCTATTTTCAAAAGATTGCTGATATTCATAATATGATACGCTTGATATAAGACTCAATGATCACTCGTCGGTGTTCTTGGGCAGGGCGGCAAGGCCCTCGGCGGCACTGAGGATGTGGTCGTTGACCTCGTTGCGGATGATGCGTCCGTCGCGGAGCTCGATATTGCGCGAGGCGTAGTGGGCTATGTCGGGATTGTGGGTCACGAAGATGATGGTCCTCCCCTCGGCGTGGAGCTTTTGGAAGAGGACGAGGATCTCGAAGGAGGTGCGCGTGTCGAGGTTGCCCGTAGCCTCATCGGCCAAGATGACGGCGGGATTGTTGACCAAGGCGCGCGCAATGGCGACGCGCTGCATCTGTCCACCCGACATCTGGTTGGACTTATGGTAGAGGCGCTCCCCCAGCCCCACAGCCTTCAGGGCAGCCACGGAACGGTCGAAGCGCTCCTGCGGCGTGATGCTGGGGTTGTACATCAGCGGCAGTTCGACGTTTTCCACGCTCGTGGTCTTGGCCAGAAGGTTGTAGTTCTGAAAGATGAAGCCGATCTTGCGGTTGCGCAGGACGGCACGCTGCGACTTCGACATCGTGCGCACGGCCACACCATCAAGGTAGTAGTCGCCGCTGGTGGGCGTGTCGAGGCAGCCCAACTGATTGAGGAGGGTCGATTTGCCTGAGCCCGACTTGCCCATGATGGTGACAAACTCACCCTCGTAGATCTTGAAGGAGACACCGCGCAGGGCGTGGACGATCTCCTCGCCCACAAGGAAGTCGCGCTTGACGTCGCGCAACTCGATGACTACTTTCTTTTGACTTTCATCCATCATGCTTTCTCCTTTTTGTTGTCGCGCTTCGGACCGGGGGCGAAGGGACTCTGCTCCTGATCGTCAGATTCTTTGTCTTCTTCTGGTTCGGTGACGGTGATGCCAGTGATGACTTTCAGTCCTGCCTTCACACCCGAGAGAATCTCAGTGTTGACGCCATCGTTCATGCCCGTGCTTACACGGTGGGCCCGGAGCACATTGCCTTCGAGGGTCCAGACCTTGGCCTTGGCGTTGGCGACATCCTGTATCTTATACTGCTTGCCGACGGTCTCGGGCGTGGGGGTGAAGCGGAGGGCCTTGGTGGAGACGCCCATCACGCCCGCACGCTCCTGGGTATAGATGGTGACGTTGGCCGTCAGTCCGGGTTTGAGTTTGAGGTCGGCATTGGGGGCACTGATGACAACCTCGTAGGTGACGACGTTGTTGGTCGTCGTGGCCTCCTGGCGCACCTGCTTCACCGTACCGGTGAAGGTGTCGTCGGGATAGGCATCGACGGTGAAGGAGACGCGCTCGCCGGTCTTGACCTCGCCGATGTCGGCCTCATCCACATTGGCTACCACCTGCATGTTGGTCAGGTCCTTGGCAATGGTGAAGAGTTCCGGGGTGGAGAAACTGGCTGCGACGGTCTGTCCCTCCTCCACACTCTTGGACAGGACCACGCCGTCGATGGGCGAGGTGATGGTGGCATAGCCGAGGTTGGTCTGGGCCTGCTTCACCTGCTCCTGTTGCTGGCGGACCTGCTCGCGGGCCTGGGCTACTCCCTGGCGCGCCGTGGCGATGGTCTGGGCTGAGGCGGCGAGATTCTGCTGGGCCTGCTGGTAACTGAGGCGGGCGCTCTCAAAGTCGTTGGCACTGATGAGGCCCTTCTTGTAGAGCGTCTGGTAGCGACTGAAGTTGCTCTGCTGGTAACTGGCACTGGCGCGCACGCCATTGTAGTCGGCCTGGGCCTTCTGGACGTCGCTCTCTGCGGACCGCACCTGTGCCTGCGCACTCTCCAGCATTGCCTTGGCCTGGTTGAGGGCCGAGAGGAGGTTGGTCTTGTCGAGTTCTGCGATCACCTGTCCTTTCTTCACGACCGAGTTGTAATCGACATAGAGTTTGCTGACGATACCCGAGACCTGTGTACCGACCGTCACCGACGTGACCGGCTCGATGGTACCCGTGGCAGTGATACTGTTCTGGATGTTCGTCTGCCCGACGGTGGCCGTGTCAAACGAGATGGTCTCCTTGGTGTCGGGTTTGCCGAGGAAGTAGGCGGCCACACCCAACACGACCAAGGCGACCACCAGATACCATACTTTCGAAATCTTTTTCATATCTATCTTTTATTATTTTCCGTTGTAGAAATTGAGCATCTGCATATTGTACAGGGCGAGGTACTTGCTCTGCAGTTCGTTCTGCTGCGCCACGAGTAGGTTCTCCTTCGCCTCGCGCAGTTCGGTGATATTCTTCAGTCCGAGGCGAAACTGCTCCGAGAGCAGTTCGTAACTGGTCTGCTGGCTCTCCGTATTGGCCAGGGCACTCTTGTATTTGGCCTGGTTGTTGACGGCCTGTATCCAGTAACTCTCGATGGTGGAATAGAGCGTGGTCTGCTGCTCCTCGAGGGCGAGGCGGCTCGTCTCCATGGCGATATGGGCCTTGTTGATGGCCGTGCGGGTCTCGCGGCGGTCGAAGATGGGAACGCTCAGCGTCAGACCTGCCGATGTGGTGAGGTTGGTCTTCAACTGCGATCCGTAGGCAGCATCACTCATCGTCGTGACATTGGTGGAGACGCCACCCTGCATGGAGACGGTCGGGAGGCGGCGGGCCTTGGCCATCCGCACACTGAGTTCGCCACTCTCGATGGCGAGGCGCTGCTGGCGGAGTTCGGGACGGGAGGCGAGCGCATGGGTATAGACGGTCTGCAGACCGGGTATCTCGGCCAGGGCGTCACCGGTAACGTCGTCGGGAATGCTGACTTCAAAGTCCTCACCATCGTCGGTGAGCTGGAGGATCTGCTTCAACTGGCGAGTGTAGTCGCGGAGGTTGCTCTCCTGGGCCACAACATTATACTCGTCGGAAGCGCGCTGGGCGCTGAGCTGGGCGAGGTCGGCCTGGCTGAACTGCCCTACCTCGACCATCTCCTTACCGCGCTGTTCGTTGGCCTGGCTATACTCCAGACTCTGGCGGTTGACCTTCAAGGCCTCGTGGGTGTAGAGAATCTGGACGTAGATCTGCGCAATCTGCTCCTGGATGGAGTTGGCGGTGATGGCGGAGTCGAGCTCGGCCTGCTGTTCGGTGAGTTGGTTCTGCTGGATCTTCATGCGGTTTTGGTTGCCGTTCCATATCGTCCAGTCGAAGCTCACGGCGTAGGATCCGTTGTAATAGACCTTGTCGGTAGTCATCTCCACATAGCCATTGGCAACCTGCTGGCGCCCGCTCTCGGGGAAGGGGTTGTAGGAGACGTTCTGGGAGGTAGAGGCCGTAAGCGAAGGCAACAGTTCAGCCTTCGACTGCAGCACGTCCTCATGGGCTGACTGTCGCGACAGGAGGTTGCGGCGAAGTTGGATGTTGTGTGCCAACGCATAGTCGATACATTCTTGCAGCGTCCACTTCCGGGCGTTGGCAGAAGGGGATGCCAACAGGAGAAGGGCAGAGATGAGGGTGGTGGTCCATCGTGTCTTATTCATATCTTTCTTTGTTTTATCTGTATCCTTTATATTATGCAAAAGTATGATTTTACATCTTTTCTTGGTGCAAAAGTATACAAAACTCCAAAGACAAGGCAGATTTTGCGGTGAATTTGGATTTTAGATTCAGCTAAAATCCTTTTTCTTTCAATGAAAAAAATGGGGTTAACATTAGTTTGCGCAGCCCATTGCTCATTTCACAAAAAGAAACGAGGGAGGAAATCCACCTCTTGACAATGGCGGGCATGGATAGCAAACACGCAGGCAGGAACAATGCGTCCGGACGCATGATAGGCGCCAGACTACCCTACTGAGTGAACTATATTCTATGTACCTGTACTTATATAATTAGAGGGAGAGTTTGCGGTAAGCCTTGCGACTGACGAATACGTAGCTGACGCAGACCATCACACCCGTGAGAATCCAGGATATGGGATAACAGAGCATCAGTTCGCGGAAACCAGGCCAAACGGGGCAGACGAAGAAAACCCAGGCGAAGCGCAGGACGCAGGTGCCAAGGATGGTGAGCAGAGTCGGTTCGATACTGTGGCCAAGACCGCGCATCGAGGCGGCAGAGATCTCGTAGGATGAGGCCAGGGCCTGGAAGACAAGGACGGTGGCCATGCGCACCTTGGCATAGTGGATGACGGAGGGATCGGTAGTGAAGAACCACAGGAAGAAGTCGGACTGCGTGTAGAAAAGCATATTGGCGAGGAAACAGGCCAGTGCACCACAGCCCATACAGATCCAAAAGACGCGGCGGCAGCGGTCTATCTTTCCTGCTCCATAGTTTTGTCCCGTGAAGGTGACGGCGGCACCACAGAAGGAGGTGAGCAGGAAATAGCAGTAGGTGTCGAAGTTGAGGGAGATGGCAGCGCCTGCGATCGCCGAAGGTCCATAGCCGTTGATGGCGCTTTGGACAAAGATGTTGCTCAGCGAGAAGACCATGCTTTGTACGCCTGCGGGCACTCCAATGAAGAGGATCTGGCGCAGGGCTGCCCGGTCGATGCGAAGACGGAGGCGCGTCAGGCGGAAAGGGCCTTTCTCACGGCGGAGAAGGCGTAAGATGGCCAAGGCGGAAAAGACGTTGGCGCAGCCCGTAGCAGTGGCTACTCCTGCGACTCCCATGTGGAGGACAATGACCAACAGCAGGTTGAGCACCACATTGACGCAGCCGGCAAGGAGCAGGATGTTGAGCGGGCGCTGGGTGTCACCTTTGCCTCGGAGCACGGCCTGGCCGAAGGTGAAGACCATGAAGAAGGGAATGCCGAGGAAATAGACTCGCAGGAAGAGGGTGGCCTGGTCGAGGATGGCGGCAGGCGTGCCCATGAGGCGCAGCAGACTGGGAGCAAAGATCTCGCCGAAACCCAGCAGCAAGATGCTGGCAAAGATCGGGAGCATCATCGTCGTGCCTACCGCGTCGCGAACACGATGGCGGTCGTTGCGCCCGATGAAGTTGGAGATGACGGCATTGGAACCAATGGAGACACCCACAAAAAGGTTGATGAGGAGATTGATAAGGAAGGTATTGGCGCCCACGGCAGCCAACGCCTCACTGGTGGCAAAGCGGCCCACCACGGCCACGTCGATGGTGACGAAGAGTTGCTGCATGATGCCGCTTGCCGCAAAGGGAAGTGCAAAACGCAGAATCTTGCCCAGCAAAGGGCCTTGGGTCATATCCACTGTATTTCTTTCTGCCATAGTTGCCAATTTGGGTACAAAGGTACAAAGAAACTTTTGAATGGACTTCGCTTTGCAGCAGTCTTTCACCTCCAAGGGCCATAAAAGGCTCTCAACTTTCGGTATGACACACATACGAAAGTCAGCAAAACTTCCACAAGGTATTCGCATAAGACCTGCAAGAGTATGTGTGTTCGTACACACGTGTTGATTTATGTCAAGAATAGGGAGAAAAATCGAATTTTTACTTGCTATCATTTGGTGGTCAAAACGAAAGTGCCTACCTTTGCATCGTCAAAAGGTTAATAGATTGTTTAGGTTAATAGTAATTGATTTAGGTTTTTAGTTATTTTTAGGGTAATTGAACAAAGTGTTGTTCAGGTAACAAAATAGGTTATGGTCTAAGGTAAAAGATGTTTAGGGTAACAACGATGCACGATTGAGGGGATCACCGATGAGGTGTGAACCTTTAATCACGCATTGAAAAGTAGTAGTTTGAAAGAGTTTTATAGTCACCGCATGGCAAGAGTGCCATGCTTTTTTTGTTTTTAGCCCCACCCTCATTATTCCATGCTAAATTTGCACACGTCACCTCTTTTTCTTACTTTTGCATTCGCCTTTCGCCAGCGGAACGACCCGCTGGAGAATAAGCACATCATCAACACTGGCTATCATGACAACGACCACCAAGCAGCGCCGCCCGCTGACCGTCTATAAGGCTTCGGCAGGATCGGGAAAGACCTTCACACTCGCCGTGGAGTATATCTCACTCCTCGTCAGCGACCCCGAGAACTACCGACACATCCTTGCCGTGACCTTCACCAACAAGGCCACACAGGAGATGAAGCTCCGTATCCTCTCGCAGCTCTACGGCATAGCGAACAGTCTACCTGGGTCGGACACCTATATGGAGAAGGTGATGGAGCAGACGGGGCTGGGAGCGATGGCTGTGCGAACCAACGCGCGACAGGCACTCTCGCTGCTCACCCATCACTACAACTTCTTTCGCGTGCAGACGATCGACGCCTTCTTTCAAGGCGTGCTTCGCAACCTCGCCCACGAACTGGACCTGACGGCCAACCTGCGCGTGGATCTCAACGACAACGAGGTGGAGGGCAAGGCGGTCGATGAGATGATCGAGACGCTCGACGCCAACCCAGAGGTGATGGGATGGGTGCGCGACTACATCAACCAGAACATAGAGGACGAGCAGGGATGGAACGTCATCGGGGCAATCAAGAAGTTTGGACAAAACATCTTCAAGGACTTCTACAAGGATCATGAACGCGAGCTCAACGACCTGCTGGCCGCAGAAGGTGGCAAGTTTTTCTCGCGGTACACGGCGCTACTGCGCAGTCGGCGCAACACGCTACGCAAGCAACTGGTGGATCCGGCACGGGAGTTGGTGGCCCTGATGGGGCAATGCCATATAGACTACGCGGGGCTCTACCGACGAGGACTCTACAACTATATCGTGAAGCGGAGCAAGGGAACACTCGACAACGAGCCCACACCCGCCGGAGTCCAGAAGGCGCTGCAAGGCGCAAAACTGTGGACGGCCTCCAAATGTGGGGCTGCCGACAAGGAGGCTATCAAGGACATGGCCAACAACGGCGGACTGAGGTTGCTTCAGGAGATGGAGACGCGGCGCGAGGAACTATGGTGTGAATACAACTCCTGTGTGCAGACGCTCTCCCATCTGAGCGAACTGCGCTTGCTCAACGCCATCGCCAAGGCGGTGGAGGAGAGCAACCGAAACGCCAACCGCTTCATGCTCAGCGATACGCAGGGACTACTCCACGGTATGATACAGGGGTCAGACACGCCTTTCCTCTACGAAAAGATCGGCGTACAACTGCGCCACATCATGATCGACGAGTTTCAGGACACCAGTCAGATACAATGGCGCAACTTCAAGGTGCTGCTCGACAACTGCATGGCACAGGAGGGATCGCGCAACCTCATCGTCGGTGACGTGAAGCAGAGCATCTACCGCTGGCGACAGGGCGACTGGCGACTGCTGGCAAACCTCTCGCAGTCTTTTGGCAAGGAGGCCGTCTGCGAAAAGACACTGGCAACCAACTACCGGTCGTGGGAGCGCATCATCCAATTTAACAACGCCATATTCACCCGACTGGTGGAAGAGACGGTAGGCGAGTTGTCTGCCGACAAAACCCCGCAGGCAACGCTGCTGGCACGCGCCTACGACGACGTCAAACAGGGGAATGCCAAGGGGCAGGGAAAGGGATATGTGGAGGTGGCGCTGCTCCCGTCGAAGGACTACCGGGAGAACATCCTCGCACGCTTGGCGGACACCGTGCGGCGGCTGATCGAGGGAGGGGCACGACAGAAGGACATCGCCATCCTCGTGCGCAGCAAGTCGCCCGTACAGTATATCGCCGATTATTTCGTCGAGGAGTTTGGACAGTCGGTGCGCATCGTCTCTGATGAGGCTTTCCGTCTTGACGCCTCCCTCGCCGTCAACGTGATGGTGCTCGCCTTGCGGCTGCTCGCCCATCCCGAGGACAATCTTACGCGGGCGGCACTGGTCAAGGCGTATCGCAACGACGTGCTACAGGAGGGTGCTCCCCTGCCCCACCTGCTCGTCACCACACGGGATGAAGTTGTGGGAAAGACAGAGAGACCAGGACGGCCCAGCGACGAAGAGATAAGGAAGAGGCTCGAAGAATCGCTGCCCGATCGCTATGTCAGAGAGGCTGACCAGCTACGCAACCTACCGCTGCTCGACCTGGTGGATACGCTCCATGCGCTCTTCCAACTCGACCAACTCAAGAACCAAAGTGCGTATGTGTGCATCTTCTACGACAAACTCAACGATTATCTCCGCGACCGCCCGGCTGACATCGACGACTTTCTCACCGAATGGGACAACACCATCTCGCAGAAGACGATCCAAAGCGACGAGGTGGAGGGCGTGCGCATTATGACCATCCACAAGAGCAAGGGACTGGAGTTTGACAACGTCATCATCCCCTTCTGCGACTGGCAGTTGGAGAAGGGAAACACACTGTGGTGTGAGAAGGGAAAACGCGAAAAGCCATTTGACGAACTTCCCATTACGCCGGTTGATTTCAGTAGAAACAACCTGGTAGGCACGGTCTATGAGGACGACTACCGCGAGGAGCACTTCCAGAACGCGGTGGACAACCTGAACCTCCTCTATGTGGCCTTCACGCGAGCAGGAAAACGGCTCTTCGTGACGGGAAAGCGGATGTCGGAGAATCAGAAAAAGAAGTTTACTGGACTGACATCGCAGCGCAGTCAGGGTTTGGAACTGTGTCTCGAGCAGGTGGCTGCCGACTTGGGGGCCGACTGCTCATTCCAGGGAAAGGATCAAACCGAAGAGGCGCTGGAACTGGTCTATGGCACGCTGGAGGGTGAGGACACCGTGGGCAAAGGAGACAAGACGGCAAGCGACAACCCCTTTGAGTCGCCCTCGGAGACGCAGGAGGTCAGAATCGAGACCCACAAGACGCCTATCGGCTTCCGACAGAGCAACAAGAGTGAGGAGTTTGTGCGCGGCGAAGAGACGGACGCGCCCACGAGCTATATCAAGATGGGCACCATCCTCCACCAGCTCTTCTCCTCCATCCGCACAGAGGAGGACATCGAACCACACATCAGCCAACTGGTATCGGACGGTATCATCACGGACGATCGGCTCATCGCACAACTGCGGAAACAGGTGGAAGCCTCACTCGCCAATTCCACCGTGGCCGAGTGGTTTCGCCCAGGATGGAAACTCTATAACGAGTGCTCCATCCTCCAGTATAACCCTGCCGACGGGACGACCATAGAGCAACGACCGGACCGCGTCATGAGCGACGACGAGAGGACGATCGTGGTTGACTATAAGTTTGCCAAGCCACGCCCGGAGCATGCCACACAGGTGAAGAGCTACATAGAACTGCTTCGGAAGATAGGACATAAGAATGTCTCCGGGTTCTTGTGGTACGTGCTCCGCAACGAGGTGGTCGCAGTAGAGGTATAAAGAAAACTCGGAGATCAGAAACACCAAGCATCTCTGGTTGGAAACAAAAATTTTCAAGCCCCCTGTGGAGGAAATAACCATACAGGGGGCTTGAAGTGTCTTTGATTGCAAAACGCAACGGTTCTGTTTGCGCCTTATACCTTATATATATAGGCTATCATGAAATGGCGAGATTAGTTGATCTCAAAATCCTTGATCTTCGCAGACGGCTTGATGTATTCGAGTTTGAAGTCGATATCGGGTTCAATGTCCGAGGTAAGGGAGTTGACATAATCCAGTCCGGCCTTGGTAATATCCTCGTCGGGAATGCTGATATAGACCTTACCGATGTTGCAGGCTACACCGTAGTCGGCATTATACTCGAAGGTCACTCCCTTGGCTTTGCGGAGCGTTTCGGCCAAGGGCTCACCCACAGCGATGGTCGTGCCACCAGCCTGCGTACTCTTCACATTCTTCTCTACCGTCTTCTCCTCTTGAGCATTCTCCTGCACCTCAGCCGTTTGTGGCGTATCGACGGCAGCGGTGTCTTCCTTGATGGTGTCGGCCACCTCAAGCGTGTCAGCATTCTGCTGCGGCTGCTCTGTCTTGTTGCCGCAAGCGCTCAGTCCGATGATGCCTGAGAGCATCATGACGGGAATCATTTTTTTCATAAATGGTTAGTTTGCAACACTTTGTTTAAAAAATTGTATAGTTTTCCTGTACCCTATAGGGCCTCGGAGCGGCGTCTCTGCATCCACTCTGCGACCATCGTGTTGCGCTTCATGGCCTATGATAAGGAAGAAAGACCCAACAAAGGTACGAATAAAACTTGAAAAAACTGCACAGGGGATGAAAAAAACTTGATAAACGGCTATGGATAAGACATGAGGCTCTGAGCGTATCGGAAACGCAAAAGAAGGAAGGCCTGCGACTAAAGGTAGAAATCGGACACCAGCGACTGATACCATGGCGTGGGATTGCCATTCTCCATCATAGTACGAATCTCCTGAGGGAAAGAACGGGCAGAACGGAGCCCCAGGGCCAAAAGGCAACGCTTCGGTTGCTTGCGCTCCGTGGTCCGTATCGTTACCTTGCGCTGAAGGAAGAGTCCAGCGAGGGCTGCTTCCGTCTCCACTTCACCACAACGGTCGGCAGGAATGATGAGACTCATC
>OHLC01000855.1_pt1 | contig 14111 bp, 10 predicted proteins | sample 1568981 | NCBI WGS metagenome assembly OHLC01 (sample SAMEA3879510, study PRJEB24766) | human gut metagenome | biome: human-associated habitat; feature: feces | place: USA | collected 1985/1987 | reverse complement strand
GCAGGTCATGGCCTGGTGGCCCATGAGGCGGGAGAGACCGGCGAGGGCCGACGACTCCATCTCGAAGTTGGTGATCTTGAGGCCTTTGTACTCGAAGGCTTCAATCTTTTCGTTAAGCCGCTCGTCCATCAGGGGGAGGCGCAGACGGCGCCCCTGCGGACCGAAGAAGCCGTTGCAGGCCACCGTAATGCCCCTGACCATGTCGGTCTGTGCCACGCGGTCGATCAGCGCGGCGTCTGCCGTGGCCACATAGGGATTGCCCATGACGGGACGCCACGCCACCTGGCGCTTGAACTCGGCCTCCAGCTCGAGGTCGCAACTGGCGTCGCGGCCCGCATAAAAGTTGAGCAAGCCGTCGAAACCGATGCTCTTGACGCTGGCGATATAGGTGCCGGTCGGCGTCTCGGGCTGCAGTCCGCCACAAGTGCCCACGCGGACGAGGGTCAGCGTGCGGTGCACGGGGCGCTCCGTGCGGGTAGCGAAGTCGATGTTGGCCAAGGCGTCGAGCTCGTTCATCACAATGTCGATGTTGTCGCAGCCGATGCCCGTGGAGAGGGCCGTGATGCGCTTGCCCTTGTAGGTGCCCGTGATGGTGTGGAACTCGCGGCTCTGGACCTCACACTCCACGGTGTCGAAGTGGTGGGCTACCAGGGGGACGCGGCCGGGGTCGCCCACGAGGATTACGCGGTCGGCCAACTGTTCGGGGCGGAGGTGCAGGTGGAAGATGCTACCGTCGCCATTGATGATCAGCTCGGAGGCTGGGAAATAGGCAGGTGTCATAGCGTTGGGGGGATTAGGATTGTGGTATGAGTGTATGGTTGGGAAAAAAGCCAATTGGCTCCCAAGTGGTTTACAGTATGCCCTTGGAAGCCAATCAGCCTTGTATCGTGTCGTAGCGCGTAGGGACTACTTAGCCAGCAGCTCCTCGGCCATCTTGTTGGCGGCACGGCGTCCGTCGCCCATGGCGAGCACCACCGTAGCGGCGCCGCGGGCAATGTCGCCACCGGCGTAGATGTCGGAGATGTTGGACTGGCCGTCCTCGTTGACCTCGATGGCGTGGGCCCAGCCTTCCTTCAGGCCCTCGATGGACTGGGGAACGAGCGGGTTGGGATCGACACCGACAGCCACGAGCACCTCGTCACACTCCACGGTGATGGTCTCGCCCGTCTTGACAGGGCGGCGGCGACCCGAGTCGTCGGGCTCGCCGAGCTTCATCACGTCGAGCACGGCACCCTTCACCTTGCCGTCGTCGCCGACGATGTAGCGCTGCGGGTTGTGGAGGTTCATGAAGTTGACGCCCTCCTCCTGTGCCTGCTCGATCTCGTCGCGGCCTGCCGGCATCTCGTCGAAGGTGCGGCGATAGACCACCGTCACGTCGGCGCCGAGGCGCTTGGCCGTGCGGCAGGAGTCCATGGCGGTGTTGCCACCACCGACCACGATGACCTTCTTGCCGACATAGAGCGGCGTCTCAGAGTCGGGCTGGTCGGCGTCCATGACGTTGACGCGGAAGAGGAACTCGTTGGCGGAGAGGATATGGATGGCGTTCTCGCCGGGAATGTTCATAAACTTCGGCTTGCCTGCGCCCGTGGCGACGTAGATGCCCTTGAAGCCCTGCTCGCGGAGCTCGTCGATGGTGACGGTCTTGCCCACGAGGCAGTTTGTGTGGAACTTCACGCCCAGGGAGCGGAGCACGTCGAGCTCATGGTCCACGATCTCGTCCGGCAGACGATACTGCGGGATGCCGTAGTAGAGCACGCCGCCGAGGAAATGGAGGGCCTCGAAGACGTGGGGCTCAAAGCCCTTCTTGGCCATCTCGCCCGCAAAGGCAAGGCCCGAGGGACCGGAACCGATGATGGCGACCTTGATGCCGTTGGCGGGAGCCACGTCCCACGTGACCTTCTTGACAGACTGGCGCTCGTAATCGGCGACGAAGCGCTCCAGCGGGCCGATGGCGACGGGGGCGTCCTTCATCTTGACGTGGATACAATGGCCCTCACACTGCTTCTCCTGCGGGCAGACGCGGCCGCAGATGGCGGAGAAGGAGGAGTACTGTTTGAGCACGCGGTCGGCAGCGAGGATCTCGCCGCGCTCGATGTTCTTGATGAAGGCCGGGATGTTCATGTGGATGGGGCAACCCTCGCGGCAGGTGGGCTTGGCGCAGTCGATGCAGCGACGGGCCTCGTCCATGGCCATCTCCAGCGTGAAGCCCTGGGCCACCTCCTGGATGCGGTCGTGGGTGCGCGTGTGCATGTCCACCATCGGCATGGCGTGGCGCTTGAGGGCCATGCGATCCTTGTTCTTCATCGACTTGCGCAACTCGTCGCGCCAGGCGGCGCCACGGTCGGTCAGCTCCTCGATGGAGTCGTTCTCGGCACCGTGGCCCAGCGGCTCCTTGATGGTGGGCTGCTCCTTGTCGGTCTGCTCCAGGCGCGACTCCTTGTCGAGGTGGACGCCGATCTGCTCCAGCGCGTCGTTCTCCATCTTGGAGTAGATGGTGCCGCGCGTCTCTACCTCCTTCCAATCGACCTGCGTGCCGTCGAAGAACGGACCGTCGATGCAGACGAAGCGGGTCTTGCCGCCAATGGTCAGGCGGCAGCTGCCGCAGATGCCCGTGCCATCGACGATGATGGCGTTGAGGGCCACATCGACGGGGATGGACTTCTCCTTGCCGACCTGGCAGATGGCTTCCATCATGGCGCCGGGACCGACGACCACGATGCGATCGACCTGCTCGCGGGCCAGGATCTCGCCCAGCGCATCGACGGGGAGGCCCTTCTGACCCTCGCTGCCGTCGTCGGTGACGACGATGAGCTCGTCGCTGGCCTGGCGCATCTCATCGACGACGACCAGGCGGTCCTTCGTCTGGGCTGCCACCACGCTCACGACGCGGTTGCCTGCCTCCTTCATGGCGCGGGCCACGGGGAGCACGCTGACCGTGCCCACACCGCCGCCGACACAGACCACCGTGCCGACCTTGGAAATGGCGTAGGGGGTGCCGAGCGGACCGACAACGTCGAGGATCTCATCGCCCTCGGCGAGCTGGCAGAACTTGGTGGAAGAGAGGCCGGCCTCCTGGACCACGAGCGTCAGCGTCCCCTTCTGCTTGTCGCTATCGACGACGACGAGGGGGATGCGCTCGCTGTGGATGTCGGCACGCACGGTGACGAAGTTGCCAGGACGGCTGCTGCGGGCAATTTGACCATTCTCGACGACGAAGCTATAAGCGTGGTCGGAGAGTTGTTTCTTGGTTAGAATCTTGTTCATGATAAATAGATATAGTCTTTATCTGCGAATGATTTTGACGTTATTGATTCGGATTGATTGTTTCTATCTTGAAGCTCGGCGGGGAGGGGCGCCTCCTTGTGGATGGTCGCCCCGCTCCGCGCGGCGCTTAGTCCATCTTGTCGTCGAGCATCTCGAAGCCGCAGTAAGGCACGAGGACCTTCGGCACGCGGATGCCCTCCGGGGTCTGGTTGTTCTCGATGATGGTGGCCACGATGCGCGGCAGGGCGAGGGCCGAGCCGTTGAGCGTGTGGCAGAGCTCGATCTTCTTGGTGTCGGCATGGCGGAAGCGGCAGTGGAGGCGGTTGGCCTGGTAGCTGCCGAAGTTGGACACCGAACTGACTTCCAGCCAGCGCTGCTGGGCGGCGCTCCAGGTCTCGAAGTCGTGGCAGATGGCGGAGGTGAAGCTCATGTCGCCGCCACAGAGACGGAGGATGTGGTAGGGAAGCTCCAGCTTGGCGAGCAGGCCCTCCACGTGGTCGAGCATCTCCTGGTAGGAGACCTCTGCGTGCTGCGGCGTGTCGATGCGGACGATCTCGACCTTGTCAAACTGGTGGAGACGGTTGAGACCGCGCACGTCCTTGCCATAGCTGCCGGCCTCGCGACGGAAGCAGGCGGAGTAGGCGCAGCACTTGATGGGGAGCTCGTTCTCCTCGATGATCTCGTCGCGGAAGAGGTTGGTCACCGGCACCTCGGCGGTGGGGATCAGGTAGAGGTTGTCGAGGTTGGCATGGTACATCTGGCCCTCCTTGTCGGGGAGCTGGCCCGTGCCCAGTCCGCTGGCCTCATTGACCACGAGGGGCGGCTGCACCTCGGTATAGCCCGACTTGCGGGCCTCGTCGAGGAAGAAGGCCTCCAGCGCGCGCTGGAAGCGGGCCATCTTGCCGATATAGACGGGGAAGCCCGCACCGGTGATCTTGACGCCGAGGTCGAAATCGACGAGGTTGAACTTTTTCAGCAGATCCCAGTGACAAAGGGAGCCTTCGGGAAGATCGGGCTTCACGCCGCCTTCCTTCACCACCACGTTGCTACTGGCATCGCGGCCCTCGGGCACCTCGTCGGTGGGTATGTTGGGGATGGTGAGCAGCACCTCGTTCATGTCGGCCTGGGCCTTCTGCATGACTTCCTGCAGGGCCTTGTCGGCAGCCTTGAGCTGGGCCACCTGCTCCTTCACCTGGTTGGCCTCGTCACGCTTGCCAGACTTCATCAGCCCGCCAATCTCGCGCGAGAGCTGATTCTGACGCTGCTTGTTGGCGTCGAGCTGCTGCTGGCTCTCACGACGCAGGCGGTCGTATTCCAGCACCTTCTCCACGGCCTCGCGGGCGTTGGGGAAGCATTTCTTCTCCAAGCCTTTCACCACACGTTCAGTTTCCTCACTGATGAGCTTTAATGTAAGCATAGTGTATCTTGTCTTAAATTGATGTTCTGCTATGGGTCTCGAAGAGACATTCTAAGTGCAAATGTACGAAGAAATCATGAATGGGCAAAGAAAACGATGGAAAACTATTCACATTTCATCCTATCGGGCCGACTTGGGGCGACTTTGCGGGACGATAGGGGCAGAAAGGCAAAAAGCCCGCTCCGTGGGGGAGACAGGCTTTCTGTGTTTGTTTGGAATAGGAATTATTGTTTGGTTTAGGCGTCAGCGTTCACCTGAGTCTTGGCGGCATAAGCCTCCTCAGACAGAACGTGGACTGTGCTCTTGTTGCAACGACCCTTCTTGAAATAGACGATGCCGTCTGTGAGCGCATAGAGCGTATCGTCCTTGCCCTGACCAACATTCTCGCCGGGGTAGTGGCGGTTGCCACGCTGACGCACGATGATGTTGCCAGCGTTGATCTTCTGGCCACCCCAGATCTTCACGCCGAGTCGCTTGCTGTGAGACTCGCGGCCGTTCTTAGAACTACCTACACCTTTTTTATGTGCCATTCTTTCGTCCTCCTACTTTAAGCGTTGATTGATTTGATTTCTACTTGGGTGTACTGCTGACGATGACCGTTCTTCTTGCGAAAATCCTTGCGGCGCTTCATCTTGAAGACGATGACCTTGTCACCCTTTACGAGAGGCTTGACGACCTCTGCCACTACCTTTGCACCCTCTACGGTCGGTGCACCTACCTTCACGGTTCCCTCGTTGTCCAAGAGCAGAACCTTGTCAAACTCAACAGCCTGGCCATCTTCTGCATCACGCAAATGGTTGATGAAGAGCTTCTTGCCAGCCTCAGCCTTGAACTGCTGGCCGTTGATTTCTACAATCGCGTACATTTACTTTAATTTATGTAATACGGTTCTTACCGCCTGGCGCCCACGCTTCGGTGGAACTTATTCGAGCCACAACGGCATAATCGGGCGCAAAGGTACTGCTTTTTTGCCGTCTGACCATCTGTTGAGCCTGCTTTCCATGAAGATTTAATACTAATTAACCCTAAATCAGAGCCGGCAGGCGAAGACGAAGTCGGCGGGGAAGCTGTCGGCCAGGCGGGTGGGCTCGTCGCGGAAGATACCGAAATGGGCGCTGCCGCTGCCGGACATCTGCGCATAGACAGCGCCCAGGTCGTAGAGCTGGTCCTTGATGGCGCGCAGCCGCGGGTGGCGGTCATAGACGGAGGCCTCGAAACTGTTGGTGAGCTCGGCGCGCCAGGTGGTGATGTCCTGGAGGACGATGTCGCGACAGCTCTTGGCGGTTTTTTCCACCGTCACGCCCGCGTATGCCTCGGCAGTGGAGATGCTGACGTCGGGCTTCACGATGGCCAGCCAATAGCCCGCGAGCGCCTTGTGGGACATCGGGGAGAGCTGGTCGCCGATGCCGGTGGCGTAGGCAGGGGCGTCGCCGATGAAGAAGGGGCAGTCGGCGCCCAGGCGCTTGGCCAGCAGCCGCAGGTCGGCGTCGGAGAGATTGGCTCCAAACTGCTGGTTGAGCAGGCGCAGGGTGTAGGCGGCGTCGGCGGAACCTCCTCCCAGGCCGGCCTGGGAGGGGATGCGCTTATAAAGATGTATGTGCGCGCGAGGGACGGGGGCGTGCTGGCGCAGCAGGTGGTAGGCCTTGACGACGAGGTTCTTCTGCTCGTCGCAGTCCACGGCGTTGCCCGTCACCTTGAGGTCGCAGTCGTAGGGGGAGGGAAACTGGGCGTCCATCTCCGTCACCTCCAGTGCGTCGCAGAGGGGGACAGGATAGAACACGGTCTCTATGTCGTGGTAGCCGTCAGGACGCTTGCCGACGACGTTCAGACCCAGATTGATCTTGCAGCAAGGGAATAGAATCATAATCGATTTTCTTGTATTATGCTGCAAAGGTAGCAAAAAAATGCGGACACCTTCGTCTTGTTGCCTAAAAATAAGTACCTTTGCAGTAAAAATAGAATATTTACCAATTCGAATGAGCAGAAAAAGAAAGCCGCTACCCTTGTTGGAAAACGTCACCATAGAGGCCGTTGCCGCCGAGGGTAAATGCGTCGCCCATGTGGGCGAGATGGTGGTCTTCGTCCCCTTTGTCGTCCCGGGCGACGTCGTGGACCTGCGCGTGCGCAAGAAGCGGCGCAGCTATTGTGAGGCTACCGTCGAGCGATTTATCAAGAAGAGTGACGTCCGGACGGAGCCGATGTGTCCCCACTTCGGCATCTGTGGCGGCTGCAAATGGCAGACCTTGCCCTACGAGAAGCAGCTGGAGGCCAAGCAGCAGCAGGTCTATGACCAGCTGACGCGCATCGGCCATGTGCAGTTGCCACAGATCACACCCATCCTCGGGTCGCAGCAGACCCGCGCCTATCGCAACAAACTGGAGTTTGGATGCTCCGACAAGCGATGGTACACGGCCGAGGACCTGGCCCGGTTGCCCGAGGGCGTGGGACTGGGAGAGCCGGCCATCGGATTCCATATCACGGGGGCCTTTGACAAGATCTACCCGATCACGGACTGCCAGCTGATGGACCCGCTGAACGAACTGCGCAACGATATCTTCGACTGGGCCGTGGCCCACGACTTGTCGTTCTTCGACACCCACAAGCGCACGGGACTGCTCCGCAACCTCATGGTGCGCAACAGCAACACGGGGGAATGGATGCTCGTCATCCAGTTTTGCATCTTCCCGGAGGGTGGGGCAGGAGACCACTACGACCCCGTGGCGGCGGCTGCCGACGACAAGCTCTTCGAGACCGAGGACGGACGCAAGGCCCTGGCGCTCATGGAGCATATCACCGAGCGATTTCCGCAGATCAGCTCGCTGCTCTATGTCAACAACACCAAGGGCAACGACACCATCGGCGACCTGCCGCTCCGCAACTTCCACGGCACGGACTTCATCTACGAGCTGATGGAGGACCTCCGATTCAAGGTGGGACCGAAGAGTTTCTATCAGACCAACACCGAGCAGGCGTATCATCTCTACGAGGTGGCGCGGCGCTTTGCCTGCCTGACGGGAGAGGAACTGGTCTATGACCTCTATACGGGCACGGGCACCATCGCCAACTTTGTGGCGAAGGGCGCGCGTGAGGTGATCGGCATCGAGTATGTGCCCGAGGCCATCGTCGACGCGAAGGAGAACGCACGCATCAACGGACTGGAGAACACGAAGTTTTTTGCCGGCGACATGAAGGACATCCTCACCGACGACTTCATCGCCCGCCACGGCCATCCCGACGTGATCATCACCGATCCGCCAAGGGCCGGAATGCATCCTGACGTGGTCTCCGTCATCCTCAACGCGGCTCCCCAGCGCATCGTCTATGTGAGTTGCAACCCGGCCACACAGGCCCGCGACCTCAGTCTGCTCGACGCCGACTACGAGGTGGCACAGGTGCAGCCAGTAGATATGTTCCCGCACACGCCCCATGTGGAGAACGTCGTGCAGCTTGTCAGAAGATCATAGGACCAGGACTTCGTGAGATCGACTGCCGCGGGCTGCCGCAGGAGGTCTCATGGCTTGTGCAAGAACAGGCCGTGGCAGGGTGGGGGAAAGCGTCTCCCATCCCCGCCAAGGTCATCATCTCCCACTAACCCAAGCAATTTTTTAACTCATAACATTATATCAAAACATGAAAAAGTATTTTGTCATGGCCGCGCTGGCCGTTTCTACGCTGACGGCAAGCGCGCAGAGTGTGGTCCCGAAGTGGATCAACAACGTGAAGCTCTCCGGATTTGGCATCGTGCAGTACACGTACAACGGCCAGGAAAACAATGAGTCCAACTCCTTCAACCTCCGCCTCGCCCGACTGGCGCTCGACGGACGTGCCTTCGACGACTGGTACTGGAAGGCGCAGATCCAGTTCAACGGCAACACCTCAACGCTCGGATCCAGCCCGAAACTCGTCGATCTCTTCATCGAGTGGCAGAAATATGACTTCCTGCGCGTGAAGGCTGGACAGTTTAAGAACCCCTTCACCTACGAGAACCCGATGCACCCGATCGACCAGGGGTTCATGAGCTACTCGCAGGTGATCTCGAAGTTTGCCGGATTCAGCGACCGCGCTGGTGCACACTCCAGCAACGGACGCGACATCGGCGTGCAGTTGCAGGGTGACTTCCTCAAGAATGCCAGCGGACGCAACCTCATCCACTACCAGGTGGGCGTCTTCAACGGTCAGGGCATCAACGTAAAGGATGTGGACCAGCAGAAGAACATCATCGGTGGCGCTTGGGTCATGCCGGTAGAGGGAATGCGCCTTGGCGCGTTCGGATGGATCGGTTCCTACGCGCGCAAGGGCACCTCGGCCTCTGAGGGCATCACCAATACGACGCTCCGCCGCCTGCAGCAGCGCCGCTACGCTTTCTCCGCCGAGTACAAGGTGGACGACTGGACGTTCCGCTCAGAGTATGTCCACTCCACGGGCTACGCCTTTGCCAAGGCGATGGTCAACACCAACGACGCTTCGGCCAAGGACATCACGCTCTCCAGCAACGGCGACAAGTCGCAGGGTGTCTATGCGCTCGTCATCGCGCCGATCATCAAGAAGAAGTGTCACGCCAAGGCTCGCTACGACATGTACCAGCCCTCGAAGGGAGCCGAGAAGCAGCGCACGCAGTATGAGATCGGATTGGACTACTATTTCAACAAGAACATCTGTCTCACGGGCGAGTATGCCTATATCCACGACCGCGCCTTGGCAGATCCCAACTATTCCATGATCGACGTGGAACTGAGCTACCGCTTCTAATCGCGGCAGCATGAGCGACGTGGCCCAAACCCGCATCGTGACGCAAACCCGCATCGTAGCGCTGCGGCCTCTAACTGATCATCAAGGAGTATTTTCGTCCGTGCTGACGAAAATGCTCCTTAATTTTTTATCCGCACAAATGTTGATGGCTCTTGTTCTTGTATCCGTACAGATATGGATACTCCAGGCTATTTTTGCCCGAAAAAAGCATGTTGACTTCATCAGTCCACGAATATAACTTCATTGGCCTACGAAGTTAACTTCATCGGCTTATGAAGTTATATTCATCGGCCTCTGAAGTTAATATGCTAAAAAGGGGTGAAAAACCGCGTCTTTTGACCCATACAAATAGCTCGGTCTGAGGATTTATATTTATATCCCACAATCGTCATTATGATAAATAACAAATTTGCATTTGGGGTTTCTTTGCCTCATTTTCCGTTCCTCTGAAGATGCCTTTAGTCGGAGTTCGTCCGAAATCAGTCGGGATTCGTCCGAAAGAAACGCTGGCGACAGATAGATTAACTGAGCTTTGTTCCGAGGTGCCAAAAATATTTTGTATATTTGCACATTCATTTCAACAAAGCAGTTGCTCTCAACAAAGCAGTTGCACATTCATTTCAACGAAACACAGGTATGAAGGACTACATAGAGGTAAAAGGAGCAAGGGTGAACAATTTGAAGAACGTCAGCGTCCGCATTCCCCACAACCGTCTGGTCGTGCTGACGGGCGTGTCGGGATCGGGCAAGTCGTCGCTCGCCTTCGACACCCTTTATGCCGAGGGGCAACGGCGCTACGTCGAGAGCCTCTCGTCCTACGCACGCCAGTTTTTGGGCCGTATGGCCAAACCCGAGGTCGATTTCATCGAGGGATTGCCTCCCGCCATTGCTATTGAGCAGCGGGTCGTGGCCCGCAATCCGCGATCCACGGTGGGCACATCGACGGAGATCTACGAATATATGCGCTTACTCTACGCCACCATTGGCCGCACGTATTCGCCCGTGAGCGGACAGGAGGTGCGGCGTCATACGGCCGAGGATGTGGTCCGCACAGTGCTCTCCCACGAGGCTGGCACGCGCTATGTGGTGCTGGCTCCGCTGCGTGTCGCCCAGGGGCGCACGCTGAGACGCCAACTGGAGATGGAGATGCAGGAGGGCTACGCCCGTATCTATACGGAGGGCGACTTTGCGCGCATCGACGACTACATGGAGACGCTTTCCGAGGAGGACGACGGCAAGGACAAGACGCTCTACTTGGTCATAGACCGCGGATCGGTCGATGAGGGCAAGGATGCCATCGCGCGGCTGACGGATAGTGCGGAGACGGCTTTCTACGAGGGCAACGGCGCGTGCCGCCTGCTCTTCATACCGTCGCAGGAAGCCTTCGACTTCTCCACGCGCTTCGAGGCCGACGGCATCACCTTCGAGCAGCCCACGGACAATCTCTTCTCATTCAACTCGCCCCTCGGCGCTTGTCCCACCTGCGAGGGTTTCGGATCGGTGATCGGCATCGACGAGCGCCTGGTGATTCCCAACACGTCGCTCTCGGTCTATGAGGGTTGCGTGCAGTGCTGGCACGGCGAGAAGATGGGCCAGTGGCTCACGGAGTTTTGCCGGCGCGCGAAAGCAGACAACTACCCTATCTTCAAGCCTTATCACGATCTGACGCAGGAGGAGAAGGACGCACTGTGGCACGGACTGCCCAGCGAACAGGGACTGCCGCCGCAGGAGCGGGTCTGCATCGACTCGTTTTTTCAGATGGTGAAGGAGAATCAGTACAAGATACAGTATCGCGTGATGATGAGCCGCTACAGGGGGCGCACGATCTGTCCCGACTGCCACGGTGCCCGACTGAAGAAGGAGGCCTCGTGGGTGAAGATCGGGGGTCGGTCTATCACGGAACTGGTCAACATGCCGGTCCGCGACCTGCGGGAGTGGTTTGCCGCCCTACCCTTGTCGGACCATGACGCCGACGTGGCGCGGCGACTGCTCACCGAGATACGCCACCGCCTCGACTTCCTCTGCGAGGTGGGACTGGACTACCTCACCCTGAACCGTCCCTCCAATACGCTCAGTGGTGGCGAGAGCCAGCGTGTGAGCCTCAGTACCGCTCTGGGCAGTCCGCTTGTCGGGTCGCTCTACATCCTCGACGAACCGTCCATCGGACTGCATAGCCGCGACACGGACCGTCTCATCCACGTGCTGAGCGACCTGCGCGACGAGGGCAACACCGTGGTGGTGGTGGAACACGACGAGGACATCATGCGGGCTGCCGACCAGATCATCGACGTGGGACCCGACGCAGGACGCCTGGGCGGAGAAATCGTGTACCAAGGAGAGGCCAAGGATCTGACGCCCGCCAACCGGGACCGGCTCAAAGACGAGCCGTCCTACACCGTGGCGTTTCTTACCCATCGCGACCAGATTCCTCTCCCTGCCTCGCGCCGGCAGTGGACGAGTGTTATCCGGCTGAAAGGCTGCCGCATGAACAACCTCAAGGGCGTGGACGTCAGTTTCCCCCTCAATGTGCTCACCGTGGTCACGGGAGTGAGCGGCAGTGGCAAGTCGTCGCTCGTCAAGGGAATCCTCTACCCCGCCATGAAGCGCCGGCTCGACGAGGTGGCCGAGGTGCCAGGCGAGTATAGTGGTATGGAGGGAGACTGGCGACAGGTGCGCCATGTGGAGTTTGTGGATCAGAATCCCATCGGAAAGAGCACGCGATCCAATCCAGCTACTTATGTCAAGGCGTACGAAGAGGTGCGCCGCATCTTCGCCGACCAGCCCCTGGCCAAGCAGATGGGCTTCACGCCCCAGTATTTCTCGTTCAATACCGAGGGTGGACGCTGCGAGGAGTGTAAGGGAGCGGGCGTGATCACGGTCGAGATGCAGTTTATGGCCGATCTCACGCTCACCTGCGAAGCCTGCCACGGCGAGCGCTTCAAGCGCGAGGTGCTCGACGTGCGCTTTCATGGCAAGAACATCAACGACGTGCTCAACATGACAGTGGCGGAGGCCATCGACTTCTTCGGGAAGCATGGGGAGCGACTGGTGGCAAAACGTCTCAAGCCGCTTGCCGACGTGGGACTGGGATACATACGGCTGGGACAGAGTTCCTCTACCCTCTCCGGTGGTGAGAACCAGCGCGTGAAGTTGGCCTACTTCATCGGACAGGAGAAGCAGGATCCCACGTTGTTTATCTTTGACGAGCCGACGACGGGCCTCCACTTCCATGACATCGCGCGGCTGCTCTCCGCCTTCTCCTCCCTGATCGAGAAAGGCCATTCGGTCTTGGTGATCGAGCATAATATGGAGGTGGTCAAGGAGGCCGACTATGTGATAGACCTCGGACCCGAGGGAGGCGACCGCGGAGGACGTGTCGTCGCCGTGGGAACGCCGGAAGAGGTGGCAGCCTGCGACGAGAGCATCACGGGACAATACCTGCGGCCCTATCTCGTCAGGTCGTGACGAGACGCAACGAGAAGGTTTTAGTTCTATCAGGAAAACAAAACAAACCCATGCAACGATTATGCTTGTAAGTCGTTGTATGGGTTTGTTTTGATTAGGATCGCGAATCGTATCCTTGGGCCTTATTGTGGCAAGTCGGAGTGAGCCTTACTACGGCAAGTCGGAGAAATGCTTTCTTCCCTTGACATGATACTGCCAAAGGATGGAATAGGGCTTTCGGCCATCCGCTGGCAGCTTCGCCTTCTCCTCTGGGGAGGCAAAGCAGCGGTCGGTATCGAAATCGTGGCGCCAGGCAAGAAAGGCCCTGCGTGCGCGGTAGATGGCCTTGAAGTCGCCGAGGTTGCGCTGGCCGATGAGGGTCCACCAGGCCGCCACATAGTCGAGGAGCCAGCGCCACAGCATGACGGGCCGAAGATCCTCCTCTGGCAGGTTTTTCCAAAGCATCGTCAGGTTGTTGCGGAAGTTGAGGAAGGTCTTCCGTGGATTTCCCTTGGGGAGCGTGCCTCCACCCACATGATAGACCGTGCTCTGCGGGAAGCAGAAGATCTTGCGCCCTGTCTGGTAGAGTCGCCAGCAGAGGTCTATCTCCTCGTTGTGGGCAAAGAAGCGACCGTCGAGGCCGTCGGCGCTCCAGTAGTCGTCGGCACGGATCATCAGGCAGCAACCCGAGGCCCATAGCACCTCCTGCGGCGTGTCGTACTGGCCGTGATCCTCCTCCACCGTGTCGAAGATGCGTCCCCGGCAGAACGGGTAGCCGAAGCGGTCGATGTAGCCACCACAAGCTCCCGCATACTCGAAGGATCCTTTTCGCACCTCGGAGAGGATCTTCGGCTGGCAGGCTGCCACCTCGGGCCTTGCGTCCATCTCCTCGATGAGCGGGGTGAGCCAGTGGGGCGTCACCTCCACGTCGGAGTTGAGCAAGACATAGTAGGTGCAGTCCACCTGCACCAGCGCTTTGTTGTATCCTTCGGCAAAGCCGTAGTTGCGGTCCAGCTGGATGATCCTCACTTCGGGGAAGTGGGTCCTCACCCACTCCACCGAATCGTCGGTGGATCCATTGTCGGCCACAATGATTTCGGCCTCGTCCTTGGAATATTCCACGACTTGGCCCAAGTAGTCGGCCAGCATCTGCTGACCGTTCCAGTTGAGTATTACGATGGCTACCTTCATCATGTGTTTGGATAGTATATGAGGTTATCGCTGGATGATGTCCTCC
>OHLC01000800.1_pt1 | contig 14850 bp, 9 predicted proteins | sample 1568981 | NCBI WGS metagenome assembly OHLC01 (sample SAMEA3879510, study PRJEB24766) | human gut metagenome | biome: human-associated habitat; feature: feces | place: USA | collected 1985/1987 | reverse complement strand
CCCCTTCAACTCCGACATGCCCATTTTTTTTATATCCAAGTTCAGTAAAAGACAACAAAAACACTTTTCTTACAATAGTTATCACGCTATCATCTATTTGATTCAAGCATCGTTCATCTAAAATCTCTATTTCCGAATCTTGAATTAAGCAACGAGTTTGAATAGGTAAATTATCAAAAAACTCTCCCATTAAGTAATTATCAATTTCACTTTCTTCATAGTAAGCCGAATAATCACTAACTCTTCTATTCTCTGGAAGAATTTCTTTTCTTAACAAAAGTGTTTTACCATTATAATCATTAGTTAATACAATATATGGAACAAATCCTGTTTTTTCTTCAATATATATGATTGGTTCAATTTTACATTTTTCAGAATATGCCAAATCACTTATTGTATTATATTCCTCGGTTACTGCTTGTCTTTTACTACAAGCATTTAATAGAACTCCAAGAACAATTGCTAATACTACTACTTTATACGTTTTTCTGAACATTTATGTGGCTCCTTAATTTCTCTGCTTTTTACGTCTTATTTTTGTAAATGCCATACACATCACTATACTTACCATGATTACAGCCATTAGACTACAAAATCCAACTGCAGATTCGTCTCCTGTTGAAACAGATTCTATCTTTTCTCCTCCATTTTCATTTATTCCCGAACCAGAATTATTACCTATATTATTATCTTTTCCCGAATCAGGATTTTCTGGGTTCGCTGGATTTTCTGGGTTCGCTGATTCTCCATCTTTTTCAAATTTTGCAACTAAAAGGGTATCTTTTTCTACACAAAAACGATATTGTGTTTCTTGCGAAATTAATTTATCATTCTCATACCAACCAACAAATTGGTAACCTTCTTTAGCAACCGCTTCAACTTTTGCAAAATTTCCTTCTTGTCTAATTCCTTGACCTATAGCAATACCATGTTCATCCGAATCAACTTCTACTGTCACCATATAATAAGCAGATTTTGCATCTTCACCACTTAAATTTTGATCAGGATTAATTTCTTTACCATCAGGTGACTTCAACTCATACTCTGTAGTTGAACCTTCTATTTCATTATTTTGTTCATCAAAATTAATTTTTCGGGATAAAACAAACAAATAATCTGATAATCTGTTGACAAAAGCTAACACTTCGGGAGAAATTGTACAAGTTTCGGACAGAGTCAGAATGCGACGTTCGGCTCTTCGACAAATCGTACGGCACACATGACAAACAGCCGCTCCACGGCTACCTCCGGGTATGATAAAGGCACAAAGTTCGGGCAGTTGTTCATCCAGCTTATCAATCTCGCGCTCGATGCGTTCCACATCTTCCGGAGTAAGGATACTGGCGGCCTTCAGTTGTGTTTTTTCCTGGTCAGTTGCCAGATGTGAACCGATAGAGAATAGCTTATGCTGTATACTCAGGATAAAATCCCGGTCTGCCTCATCCAGCAAATACGTATTCAGCCATCCCAGATGGGAATTAAGTTCGTCAATTGTTCCGTATGCTTCCAAACGAATATGGGTCTTCGGAACGCGGCTTCCGCCAACAAGACTGGTAGTTCCTTTGTCACCGGTCTTTGTATATACAAGGCTTTTTTTCATAAACGTCTATTTTTCATCATTACTATATATAAGATTAACGTATAAAGGTGATCAGAAGTTGACGATATAATGCTGTTTAATCTTTGTTGTATCAAAAAAAAGCAAGCCTGCATCATACAAGTCAAAAGTGATTCCCACCCGCTCATCATTCTGTAACTGTTTCCAAAGATTTTTCATTGCCTTTGAATAGCAGATCCCATGAACGACAAACAAACTATTCGGAGTAGTCCGACGGGAACAGATGTTAAAAACTTCTTCCAGCAAAGCCGGATTCCGATAGTCATTCAGATACAGAAAGTCTACCGGAGTATCGGCATCCAGAAAGAGCTCTGATAAGTCAGAAGCAAAAAGATACCCGGCAGAAGGTTTGGCTGACTGTAAATATAAAGAGGCTGCCGAGGGCTGGCCTACTTCTATGATAGTGGCCGGTTGCACTTTATTCACCAGGCGGAACAACAGACGGTTGATCTTTGGTATTCCTTTCTCCCATCCCTGTGTTGTGATCCGCTTTTTCTGTTCCGCCTTCAGCAGGTCGTATGCATAATAAGGCATCTTCTCATAAATCACGTCTGTGATCAGACTGAAAGCAAAAGGAGAGTGCACACCATATCCGCAACGGTAGCGGAAACGGGAGAGCCAGATTAAAGGTCTTTTTAGGTAATACAGAAGATTCATAAACCAGTCTTTCATTTTTTTTGTTCGTGACGCAAAGATATATTATTTTATTGAAAAAAGGGCCGGCTCCCGCGGTGGACCGACCCTTTTAATCATTTATTTCAAGTAACTACTGCAGTCTGAATACTACAGGTACAGTATATTTTACTCGAACTTTCTTACCGTTCTGCACTCCGGGCTTCCACTTAGGCATTCCACTTATCACACGGATAGCTTCTTTATCCAGGTAAGCATCTACCCCTCGTACAACTGTCGGATTAGTAATCGATCCGTCTTTGTCTACAACAAACTGAACAATTACGCGTCCTTGTGAGCCCATCTCCTGAGACATTGTCGGATATTTGATATGAGTACTCAAATATTTCAGCAATTCAGCTGAACCACCAGGAAATTCAGGCATGATTTCTACACTTACGTGAATAACATCTTCCTCAACTTCTTTAGTTTCCACTACTGGCGGTACCCAAACAACCTTGTAAGGTTCATTCACATTGTCCGGCACTACTGAAACGTTATCCGTCACCTCTTCGGTATCATCTACTATTTCGATCCATTCGGATTGCTTGATTTCCGGTGGAGGGGGCGGTTCCAGTTTCTCTTCAGGGAATGTGATTGGAACGAGCTCCGTTACAAAGATGGATTCATCATCAGATGATACTGCCGCAACTCTTACATCATGCTGTGTCCATTCGAACGATACGAACATGAAAGCAAGCGCAACAACCAAACCCATCAACAACCAAGAACCTCTTTGATTCTCAATTGCAGCCTTTTTTGATTTCTTGGCTTCCATAAAAAATGTGTTTAAGTAATTAATAATAGAAAATATATAGTATATATACTACTTTTCGTTTTCTGTCTTAAGCATTACTTAAAGTGCTCTCTCGCTGCAATAAATATAGTCTTTTTATGGATAGGTTGTTACGACGCCCCTTGTTTATTTTATTCTTTTCTCTTCTTTTGGATAAAATTTATGAATTAACAGTCAAATTTACCATTCTACTTTCACAAGCAACATCTGTTTTGCAACTCTTTTTTATATTTCCTAGATAGAAACTCATCCGACACAGGAAATACACGTCAAAAAAAGCACCAGAGTAAGTTTCGGGCTATAACCACTAACTTCAATAGATAGATTATTTTCTCATTTTTCTCTATCACCTATCACCCGTCACTCCACATACAGTTATTCATCGCACTTGCAGACAAGATGACAGGTTATCCGAACCTATCACCACATCTATCACCTATCACCACTTGTATCATCCAAAACATTAATACTTATCACCTAGAGTATTGGTAGATAAGTTCCACTCTATTAGAACTAAACTTACTTTTCTCTAATAGATAACTTCCTTTCCACCTATTGCAAACTAAAAATGCAAGCTCTGTTTTTATAAATGCAAGCTTCATTTATAAAAACAGAGCTTGCATTTTTATAATTAAAACTTGCATTTGTAGTTTGTAAGCGGACAAAAGCAACTTTACTATTAGAGGAAAGGAACTTTTCTATTAATAGACAACACGTAAACCTATAATAGACAACGAACCAACCGATATATAAAAAACTTTAAGAAAAGTACAACACAAACATTTGTGAAGCCGAATAATAAAGCGTACCTTTACATGCCTTCCGGAAGAAAGACATTAACAATAACAAATTCAATAATTAGATCATTTTACAGACACATTCATTATGAAACTTACTTTGATGCGGGACAACGGAGGGACACCAACCATGCGAACGTTGGACATAAACCTACAAATAGAAGCGATGAAGCATGAGACGAAAGCCCAACCGATCAGCAATCTACGGACAAGCATACGTTACGCATCACCGGACGCCAAGCTGGACGACGCCAAGAAATTGGCAAAAGTCATCCCGGCTGCAGCTTTTCGCAAAACGGCCAACGGCATACAGATGACCGCATACAACGGAATCATACAAATAGAAGTCAATCATCTGGCAAACTTGATGGAAGTGAACCGGGTGAAGCAGGAAGCGGAAGAGCTTTCGCAGACTTATCTTGCTTTCATGGGTTCCAGCGGACATTCCGTAAAAATATGGGTACGGTTCACACGACCGGACAAATCACTTCCCAAAAACCGGGAAGAAGCGGAAATCTTTCAAGCGCATGCCTATAGAAAAGCTGTCAGCTTATACCAGCCGATACTCTCCTATTCCATTGAATTGAAAAATCCGGCATTAGAGCAATTTTGCCGGCAAACATACGACCCGGAACTTTATTACAATCCCGACTCCACCATTATGTATATGCGCCAGCCAATGGAAATGCCCTCGGAAACGACCTACCAAGAAGCCGTACACGCGGAAACATCGCCATTCAAGCGATTGATCCCGGGATATGACAGTCTTGAAACATTGTCTGCGCTCTTCGAAGTGGCTTTAAACAAGGCATGCCAATCTTTAAGCGAACTTCAGCCGGGGATATATCCCCGATCCGATGAAGACTTGAAGCCTTTATTGGTTCAGTTAGCCGAAAATTGCTTCCAGGCAGGCATACCGGAAGAAGAAACCGCCCGTTGGGCAATCGCTCATTTATATAGGCAGAAAAAAGAGTTTCTGATCCGCCAGACAGTACAGAGTGTATACACCATCGCCAAAGGCTTCGGCAAAAAATCTCCCCTATCGGCAGAACAGGAACTGGAGCTGCGAACGGAAGAATTTATGCAACGCAGATACGAATTCCGTTACAATACAATGACGACAGTAACGGAATATCGGGAACGGAATACGTTTTGTTTCTACTTCCGCCCCCTGAGCAGCCGTGTTCGAAACAGTATTGCCATGAACGCAAGGCTGGAAGGACTCAGTCTTTGGGACAGGGATGTGGTCCGTTATCTGGACTCCGACCGGATTCCGATTTTCAATCCGATCGAAGATTTTCTCTTCGGACTGGATGTACGTTGGGACGGGCACGACCGGATTCGCGAACTAGCAGCCCGGGGTCCCTGCAACAACCGACATTGGGCGGACTTGTTCTATCGCTGGTTTCTGAATATGGTGGCACATTGGCGGCAGACAGACCGGAAATATGCGAATTGCACTGTACCATTGCTCGTAGGTCCGCAGGCTTACCGAAAGTCTACTTTTTGCCGGAGTCTACTTCCTCCCGAATTACAGGCATATTACACGGACCGCATTGATTTCAGTAACAAGCGAGATACCGAGATATCCCTCAATCGGTTCGCACTGATCAATATGGACGAATTTGACCAGAACAGAGTGAATCAACAGGCTTTTTTGAAACATATTCTTCAGAAACCGATTGTCAATGTCCGCCGTCCACACGGTACGGCTACGCAAGAGATGCGTCGTTACGCCTCCTTCATTGGGACGAGCAATCACAAAGACCTGCTGACGGACACTTCCGGTAGCCGCCGTTATATTGTTGTCGATGTGACCGGACCGATCGATTGTTCCCCAATTGATTACGAACAGCTCTATGCACAGGCGATGCATGATCTATACAAGGGGGAACGGTATTGGTTTGATCCGGAAGATGAGAAGGTGATGAATGAAAGTAACCAGGAGTTCCAGGTGATGCCAATTGCAGAACAATTATTCCATGAGTATTTCCGGGCAGCCACAGAAGGAGAAGAATGCGAACAATTCCTTGCCATCGAAATTCTCGAGCAGGTGCAACATGATAGCAAGATTCGCGTATCCGATTGCAATATTATTCAGTTCGGAAGAATATTACAAAAGAATCGGGTGCCTTCTGTGCATACCAAACGAGGTAATGTGTATCGGGTGGTACGGATTAAAGCAAAAAGAGAATAAATATATGTGTGTGCAGACGGTGACAGGTGATAGATCAGTGACAGATGGTCTGCGACCTATCACCAGCATACACTACTGATGAATAAAGAGTTTCAGGAGGCGGTGACAGGTTGAAAGAGAAAATCAAGTTTTATCAGTTTCCTTCACTTTCTTCCCGCCAATAATATTCAGAATAATGTTCATAGCCCCCTTTCCCACGAAAGAAGTACCTACCACGACAACTTTGGGCAAAGACTTCAACGCCTCTTTCACGGCTACACGCTTTGCTTTTCTTTTGGCTTTGATTCCATTTAATGAATTCATTCCATCAATCAGATAGTTACGCGTCACATAACCGATACGCAAAGTCATCAACGAATTCACGATTCCATCGCATATCGAGCCGATGACTACACCCGGTATTTTCACATTAGACAGAATGCTCAAAAAGCCGGTATCTCCCGAAACGGTATCACCAATGTCATCCAAATCAATATCGGCAGCGTCAACAGAAGCATCGGAAATGTCAATATCGGACGCTGCATCCGAAGATTGATCTGCTAATGAACCGAAGGGAGCAACCGAGCCCATATCTTTAAATACTTCGGATACAACAAATGTCATTAATGAAGTAACCAGAATATTGACATACTGCCGGAACAACTGTTGCCTCGTAGGCCGGAAACCGGAAGCTACAATCACATCCTCTATCATTTTATAATTCATATAAAGCACGGATACCGTGTCCAGCTTTCCATTCTGCGAAATAGCCGTAATCATAAAGACAGATTTTGCCCATTCTATAATACGACGATTGATACCGATGATACGAACCGAATACATATCCTCTATACGCGGACCTGAAGTTTCTTTCAGTTCTCCCCCTTCAATGCGCAATTTCAACTCTTTGCTTATGATTTGCACCAGTTCTTCCTTACTCGTTGCATAGCGTTCCAAATCTTCACGCAATCTCTGCTGATGCAGTTTTCTTAACTCGGGACAGGACTTATCTTTAGGTATATAATTGCAGTTATCCGCCAGTTTATGTCCAAACGCAACAAGTTGTGCAGTATTCCACTCCCCATCAATAGACAAAGCCGGAAACTGCGGAGCACGATGCACCCGAACGACCGGACGTATAACGACGGCATAAAATACAACCAGAATCAAGGTGTAAAAAGCATACTCTGCCCACGCAACCTGCGATAAGGAGGCTATTTTCTCACCAATAATAATGATGTTACCCAACAATAAAATCACAAAAGAGCCCAAAAACAGGAGTGTGATAATTAATAAATTTCGTTTCATTGGCTTATTCTTATCTTATTGAATCCTTAAAACTCTGAACTTGTGCATTTATTGACCGAAGCAACGCATCCTTCCTGTCAAATTCTTCTTTATCAGACACCAGCGCATTCAGATACATTGTTTTTTGTTGTTCCAAAAAATCAATGATACTTTGTTTGCGTACAGGCACATACTGATCATAAAGGTCATTAGCCGCCTTATATATACTCTTCCCGACAGTCAGCTGAAGATATCCTTTGATCGTTTTCCCGGTATGCGTATGATCGATTCCGGTGATACATTCCATCGCTTTTCTCAGAAAACTCTGAATTTCCATTGTCGAATAAGTCCCGAACGGATTGGGTATTCCGATATGCGGAACAGTCGGATTATTAATATTCTTCACATCAAAAGCTCCCTGCAAATCAAAATCGACCACCGGAAAATCCGTCACTTGCGGCACTGAGTCAAAAGGTGCACAACCTTTCTGCTTCAGAAAAGTATTCATCTTCTCTATAAAAGCCACATCATCTTTCAAGTTAGAGAGTTTCCGCAAATACTGCCGGGCCAGGCTATGTTCATGGGAATCAAGGAACTTACTTTTTATCGCCGCTGACGAATCAGTCATAAACTTTGTAACAAGGCTGCGTGTCGCATCTTTCCCCTTCGCTCCACCGGCAAATGCGGAATTGCATCCGGAATCATAATACTCCCTAACGATTTCAGTAAACTCTTTCAAATCATCATCCATATAGACTTGCACCATTTTTCTAAAATCGCTCCCATCGTAACTAAGTTCACTCGCCTGACGGAGTAACTCGTCAAACGAAGTTGCCGCAGCCTGATATTCTATATCGATTGCTTCCTGTTGGCCAATTGATTCTCCGACTAAATTATCCAGTTTTTCCAACTGATTCAGCGTTCTTCCGATTACGCTTCTCAGACGTATATCAGTACTATTGGAGATCACCTTGCCATACAAATCCTTCTCAAATCTCTGAAATTTCGCAGCTTCTTCCTGAAGATCCTCCATTCCCTCATAGCTGGCAGCATCCGCCACTTTTCCCAAGTTCAAACTATATATATTCTCCTTCAACTGGAAGTTACGTCTGCCCATTTCATTCTCGGCAAATTCTACCTGTGCCTTAATTACAGCCTGCTTCTCCTCTTCCGAATGCCAGTAAGCCGCTTCAAACACATTATGTAGAAGACAAACCGGAACTTTCGGATTATTCTCCTGCAGCAACTTCAGAAAACGATTGGAAACCTTCGATATAGCAGAATTTGAACTTTGCACAAATATCACGAAATCTGCCCTTTGAGAGATCGTTTCATAAATAGGATTATCCAAATTCACATACCCGCCATCCAGCCCGGGCATATCCACCAGAAATATATTATCTTTCAAAAGCTCCCCACCGGAAGTTGTTATGGATGTCACCAGCGTATGATCTGTATTTATCACGCTTTCTTCCAAAGCTAACGAAACACACTCCTCCAGATTAGCATCATTCAATTCTTTCTTTTCAATGCTTATCTCGGAAATGTTTTCCAGTTTTTCAAATCCGCGCAGGCTATCAATGACCGAATCAAACTGTTCTACCTTTCTAGCTTTATCAGCAACAGAAAAAATACGGGTAATGGATTCCTCCTGTCCTTTTGAAATAATGGACGGACGCACCGTACACTCCAAGAAATGAGTGGGGCTGACGTGAGCATGTGCTATGAGATTTACTAAAGTAGATTTTCCCGATTTCACGGGTCCAACCACTAATATAAGAAAAGATCCTCCGTCAAACTCAGAAACACGATTGTTTAGTTTCTGAGTTGATTTACAAACAGCCTCCAAATCTTTTATTCCCCTTACTGACTCCAGAGTTGACATCAATTCCTTAGATCTGCTCTTCAGTATATTCAAGAATATCTTAAGCTCCGACGAAGACATTGTTTCCACTCTTTCTTCTATAAATTTGTATTTACCCATAAACGAGATTTAAATAATGGTACAACCGACTATTCACATGTCATTATAATAATGATGATAAAGTTAGCAGTTTGTCGGGAAATAAAAAATGTATAGAGCACAAAGATTGCATAATAATTGAAAGTTCGTCAAAGTTTTATGGATTCAAGTTCAATTTATCAACAAAAAGTTTCTTCATATCCGCAAAAAACAAGATGTTAAAAACCGAAAAAGCATGCAGTCTTTTCGTTTTCTATTCATCATATTAAAATAATACACGCACATGGATATAAAAGAACTTGTAGATTTATGTAAAAAAGGGAATGAGCAGGCATTAAGTCTACTTTATAAAACCTATTCGAAAAAGATGATGAGAATATGCCTTCATTATATACCTGATAAACAAATCGCACAAGATCTCCTACACGACGGATTCATTGTCATTTTCACTTCGATTAAGACATTACGTACTCCCGAAAAACTGGAAAGCTGGATGGGAATAATTATGAAGAATATTTCATTAAGGTATCTCAACCAAAAGAGTACAAACTCTGCAATTCCCTTATCTGATATCCCTGAAAACGAGGAGCCTATTGACAATTCGCTATCATCTGATTCTATTCCTTATGATAAAATAACAGAAATGGTAGAGAAATTGCCAGAAGGATACAGCAAAATCTTCAAGTTAGCTGTATTGGAGGGATTATCTCACAAGGAAATAGGTAAACTGTTGAATATAGCTCCCCACTCCTCCTCTTCTCAATTATTCAGGGCAAAAGTCTTACTTAAAAAGATGATTTCTGATTACAGGCTGATTCTTATACTAGTGATTTTATTTTTTTTCCCAACGATACACGACTATCTATACTGGAAAAGAAAAGAGACTAAAGATAATCATTGGTCTAACAATGTCATTCGGAAAGTGAAATTAGATAAGAAAGAAGAAAATGAGAGCATTACCTCTTCCGGACATATCTCTCACTACAAAGAAGCCCCCCCTTTTAATACTACTTTAGCAAACCTCCCCCGATTAGCATTAGACACAAGTGCAACAGGATTATCTACCACTTCTGAAATAAAAGACTCAGTAGAGAAACAGCCTGTTGCCAAACCATCTTTTACATGGGAGCATGCAGAGAAAATTATTACATTCTCATATTCAAGCCAAGAATTCACTTCACTCCCCAAAAAGAAAACAGGGAAATGGAAAATGATGTTGGCAGGGTCAGTCGGACCACAACTGGCACAAAACCTATACAAGTTGATGACAACACCACACTCTGACGGTTTGGAAAGCGGTCTCCCCCAGCAAGTCAATACTTGGGAAGAATATTATGACTATTTAAACACCCGCAATCAGGAAGGAACCTTAGGAGACTCGCTTACGCTAATGACAATTGCCAAAAACAACAGTGGAAGAATTATAGAACATCAACACCATAATAGCCCCATCACTATCGGACTAGCATTGAACAAAAAGTTGAATAACCACTGGAGTATAGAAACCGGATTACAATATATTTATTTAAAATCAGAGTTCACCACAGGAAAGGAATATCGGATTCAGGAAACCCAAAAGCTCCATTACATAGGTATTCCTCTCCGTATTTCCTACCGTTTTGGGAATTATAAACAATTCTCATTTTACTCAACAGCCGGTTTACAAATGGAAATCCCGATAAAAGGAACTCTGCATACTTCTCATGTCACAGATAGTGTCCCCATTAATTGGGGTTACCAGTCATTAGATGTACCTTTGCAATGGTCAATCAATGCGAGTACAGGTGTACAATACCACTTTACACCTCACACCAGCATCTATATAGAGCCAACCATTAATTACTATATTCCCGATGGAAGTTCATTGCGCACAATCCGAAAAGAACATCCGGTTACGTTCTCTGTTCCTGTAGGCATTCGTTTCTCTTGGTAAAAAAATCATTCTGCCATGCAGTCTTCCGGCTGATAGTTTATCATAACTATAGAACAGTTAGAAACAATAGACAAATCAGATGCAGAAACGACATACAAACCGTGAACGTTATTTTGAGGAACAAGCTCAGACTACGAGAAATTATTATATTCCTTATATTAAAGAATATACAGGAAATCTGCCAAACAAAGTATTGGAAGTAGGGTGTGGCGAAGGAGGGAATCTGCTTCCCTTTGCCGAGCTAGGTTGTGATGTCATTGGAATTGATATTGCCGCATCCCGAATTGAACAGGCACAAAACTTCTTCATCACTAAAAGGCAAAAAGGAACTTTCATCGCTTCTGATATCTTCTTATTAAAAGATTTACAGAAACATTTCCCGCTTATTCTCATACATGATGTAATAGAACATATCGACAACAAGGAGCAATTTCTGCGCAACTTAAAAAAATATCTATCGCCTAACGGAATGATCTTCATTGCTTTTCCTGCCTGGCAAATGCCATTCGGCGGACATCAGCAGATTGCAAGAAGTAAGATTATCTCTCATATGCCATTTATACATTTACTACCTCGTATGTTGTATAAACGGATATTGGAATTATTCAGCGAACAAGAAAGCACAGTCAAAGAGTTATTAACTATCAAATACACCCGATGTACAATAGAAATGTTTCGAAGAGTAGTAAAACAGACTGATTATCAAATCGTCAATGAACAGTTATACTTTATTAACCCACACTACAAAATTAAATTTGGACTAACCCCTCACAAATTAAACAAAACAATAGCATGTATACCTTTCATTAGAAATGTATTCAGTACAAGTTGTTTCTATTTAATAAGACCAACATAGCATTTTATTTCATTATTTACATTAATATTCAGGAAGTTATCAACAAGCTAACTATAAAAGACAAACAGCATCATCAATCATACAAAGCACATAAAAGTCATATTTTGTTCTTTATTGAACAGTATTTTTCCAAAACTATAAAAGGGCTGCGTTAAATTTGCATCTGAAAAAGTACGTTAACATTTTAAATTCTAAAAAGTATGCATTTATCTAACACATTACCCCATAATAATCGTATAGAAATAGCTGATGTGCTACGTGGGTTCGCTGTAATGGGAATTACACTTATCCATTTTATCGAACGGTTTAGCCTCAATAGCTTTCCGGAAGAGACCTGTAACTTTCTGATATTTACAGATAGGGTAATTTGGGATAGTGTATTTTTTACCTTTTCCGGTAAGGCATACTGCATCTTTGCATTGCTTTTTGGATTTAGTTTTTTTATTCAAGACAATTCACAAAAACTTAAAGGAAAAGATTTTCGTGGGCGGTTTGCCTGGCGGTTAGTATTACTTCTTTTTATAGCTTGTATTAATTCGGCTTTATTTCCGGGTGAAATATTGGTACTCTACGCCTTGCTTGGTTATGTACTGATCGCAGTCTGCCGACTCTCTACCCGAACAGTCACGATCATAGCAGTCATTCTTCTACTTCAACCTATTGAATTGGGACAAATAATTTATGCACTCATCAACCCCGACTATGTTATTAATGCTGATCTTGATGCTCCATACTGGGAGTTAGTCAATACAGCTCAGAAAGAAGGTTCTTTCCTCGAAATGTGCAAAACTGCCATATGGACGGGTAATGTTGCCAACATGGGTTGGATGCTATTACACGGAAGAGTTACTCAAACCGCCGGTCTGTTTATGGTAGGTATGATAATTGGGCGTAGCAACGCGTTTCTCTATTCAGAAAAGAATATAAAAATCTGGATTAAAGTATTCATCATAGCCGTTACCGCCTTTTTCCCCATTTATGGTTTGATAAATATACTCCCCGACTTTATAAGTCGCGAAGCACTACTTGTACCTTCTGTCCTTCTATGCAAGTCACTGTCAAATATTGCATTTACAGGAATCATGTTTGCAGGTATCATACTGGTTTATTACCTGACAACCCTTAAGAATGTTCTTCATAAATTTGCACCTTATGGACGCATGAGCTTGACCAACTACCTGTCACAATCTTTAATCGGAGGGTTCTTGTTTTACAACTGGGGATTAGGACTTTATCTGCATACAGGCATTACAGCGTGTATCCTTATTGGTGTAAGCGTATTCTTTTTACAATACTTTTTTTGTAACTGGTGGCTTCGTTCACATCGCCAGGGTCCATTAGAATGGCTATGGAAGAAAGCAACCTGGATAAAGGTAGGCAAGGGATAAATGATACTGAGAGATAAGAAAAGGTGCAATTCATCGTAAAAGTGAATTGCACCTTTTTAGTATTTTTGCTGCAAATAACACAGTCTATAGAAAATATCGAAAACCTTCTGGTAGTGCACATTAGAAAGAAATACCCTATAACAAAAAAGCTAAGTAATTGATTGCTCAATTCTTAGCTTTTCGTGGTACCCAGACCCGGGGTCGAACCGGGATGGAAGTGAATCCACTGGTGTTTGAGACCAGCGCGTCTACCGATTCCGCCATCTGGGCATGCTTGATTTCTCAATTGCGGTGCAAAGATACGACAATATTTTGATTCCACAATAGTTTGAGAAAAAAAAGGAGCAAAAAATAATAAAACATGTCCCAAAGGCTTCTGTATTTAGAGAATAAACCGTACATTAGCAAAAACATTTAAAAATAGAGTCACTATCATGACAAACATGGATAATTATTGCGTGATTATGGGTGGTGGTATCGGTAGCCGCTTCTGGCCGTTTAGCCGCAAAACATTGCCCAAACAATTTCTTGACTTCTTCGGAACCGGTCGTTCACTCCTACAACAAACCTTCGACCGCTTTCAAAAGGTAATCCCAACCGAAAATATTCTTATTGTCACCAATGCAATGTACGCTGATCTGGTGAAGGAACAACTTCCCGAATTGGATGAGAAACAGATTTTATTGGAACCCGCAAGAAGAAATACCGCTCCATGCATCGCATGGGCTGCCTATCACATCCGCGCTTTAAACCCGAATGCGAATATCGTCGTTGCTCCCTCAGATCATCTGATTTTGAAAGAAGAAGAATTCCGTGCCGCAATCATTAAAGGACTGGAATTCGTTTCTCACTCTAAAAAGTTACTGACACTAGGCATCAAGCCCAACCGTCCTGAGACCGGATATGGCTATATACAAATTGACGAACCAACCGGTGATGGCTTCTACAAAGTAAAGACATTCACCGAAAAACCGGAACTGGAATTAGCCAAAGTATTCGTAGAAAGCGGTGAATTTTACTGGAACTCCGGATTATTTATGTGGAACGTCAATACCATTATTAAAGCTGCAGAAATCCTGCTTCCCGAATTAGTATCCAAACTGGCACCGGGAAAAAACATCTATGCTACAGATAAAGAGAAAGCATTCATTGAAGAAAACTTTCCCGCATGTCCCAATGTATCCATTGACTTCGGCATCATGGAAAAAGCGGACAATGTATATGTATCTTTAGGCGATTTTGGCTGGTCCGACCTGGGCACATGGGGATCACTCTACGACTTATCAGAAAGAGACCGGGAAGGCAATGTGACCTTAAAAAGTCATTCTTTGATCTATAATGGAAAAGATAATATGATCGTACTC
>OHLC01000797.1_pt1 | contig 14879 bp, 8 predicted proteins | sample 1568981 | NCBI WGS metagenome assembly OHLC01 (sample SAMEA3879510, study PRJEB24766) | human gut metagenome | biome: human-associated habitat; feature: feces | place: USA | collected 1985/1987 | reverse complement strand
GGAGGATGCGCACCTGGGAAGCACCGGCCAGGATGGCGTCGTCGATGAAGTATTGCACCTGCATCAGCGCCTCGTCGCCCCGCATGCCGCGCAGGTCGATCTCCGTGCGGAAATGCTTGACGTGGGCATCGACCGTGCTCCGCGTGATGTTGCTCGTCGGCGCGTAGGTCTGGAGGTTGGCCAGGGAGGTCTTCGTGCTGCCCGTGGAGGCGCTGGCCTTCGGCTCCTGTGCGCGCTCCAGGCGGTCGAGGCGCATCTTCGTCCGCATGCCGCCGCCGAAGACGACCATTGCCATCTTGCCGTCCAGGCTCTCCACCGTGCCCGTGCTCGTCAGTCCCTTGATGCGCACGGTGTTGCCCTTGTCGATCGGCAACTCGCGCTGGACCGTGGGCCGCATCTCGGCCTGCTTCTTCTGCTGCGAAGCCTTCTCGGCCTGCCGTTTCTCGTGGCGCTCCTTGCGACTGCGGATGCGCTCGACCTTGGCCTGGAAGTCCTCGTCGCTCATCACGCCGTGGCCCTTCGCCCGCTTCTCCTTCGACGGGGCAGGCGTCTCCTTGTCCAGTCCGCGCTCAAACTCGGCGAGCTGCTGGCGGATCTTGCGCGTTTCCTCTTTCTCGGCCTGGTGCTCGCGGATCTCGCGGATGGTGTTCTCGATGCGCTTGTTGCTCTCCTTGATCAGTTCCTCGGCCTGGGCACGGGCACGGGCGAGGATCTCCTTGCGGCTCTTCTCCACGTCCTCCACCATCGACTCATATTTCTCCAACCGCTTCTCCAGTTCCTTCTCGCGGGCGTGGACGGTCTGCCGCTTCGCCTCCCAGTAGCGCTTGTCGCGCACGATGTCCTGCAGGTACTTGTCGCTCTGGATATAGTCTGACCCGACGATCTCCGAAGCCTCGCGGATCACCTCCTCGGGGAGTCCGATCTTGCGCGCTATCTCGATGGCGAAACTGCTGCCCGGGCGGCCGATGGCCAACTGGAAGAGGGGGCGCATCTCGTGGCGGTCGTAGAGCATGGCGCCGTTGGCCACACCAGGATGGTCCTCGGCGAAATGCTTCAGGTTCTGGTAGTGGGTAGTGATGACGGCCCAGGCCTGGCGCTTCCAAAACTGCTCCAACACGGCCTGGGCGATGGCGCCGCCGATCTGCGGCTCCGTGCCCGTGCCAAACTCGTCGATGAGGATCAGCGTGCGGTCGTTGGCCTGGCGGATCATCCGCTTCATGCTCAGCAGGTGGGAGGAGTAGGTGCTCAGGTCGTTCTCCAGGCTCTGCTCGTCGCCGATGTCCATCATGATGTCGTCGAAGAGGCCCGCCTTGGAACGATCGCTCACGGGGATGGGGAGGCCCATCTGGAGCATGTACTGGAGCAGGCCGACCGTCTTCAGGCACACCGACTTGCCGCCCGCGTTGGGTCCGGAGATGATCAGAATGCGGCCCTCGCTCGTCAGCGTGATCTCCAGGGGGATGATGCGCTGTGGACGGCTGTCGCGCGGCTCGTCGTCCTCCTCTGTGGAGGGCCGCGTCTCGGCCAGCGCGCGCTCCAGCAGCGGGTGGCGCGCCTCGATCCAGTCCATGACGGGGGTGTCGGCTACGTGGGGTGCCGTGGCCCGCATCGACTCGGCCAACTGGTCCTTGGCCTGGATGAGGTCGATCTGGGCGAGGAAGTCGTAGCTGTCGATGATCTCGGCCACATGGGGGCGCACGCGCTTGGTGTAGGTGGTGAGGATGCGGATAATCTCCTGGCGCTCCTGGTTCTCGAGGTCGCGGATCTTGTTGTTGGCCTCGACGACCTCGGTCGGTTCGATGTAGAGCGTGCGTCCTGAGGCCGACTCGTCGTGGACGATGCCGCTGATCTTGCGCTTCACGCCCGGAGCGATGGGAATGACCAGGCGGCCGTCGCGCAGCGAGGGAGCGACGTCCTTGTCGACCAAGCCCTCGGACTGGGCAGACCGCAGGATGGCGTGGAGCGTGCGGGAGACGGATCCCTCCACGCGCGCCAGTTCGCGGCGTATCTGGTTGAGCTCGGGTGAGGCGGTGTCGCGGACGTGGCCAAACTTATCGACGATTTGGTCGGCCTGCTGGATCAGGATGGGGAAGGTAGCCACGCCGTCGGCCAGCCGGTAGAGGGCCTCATAGTGCTTCTCGGCGATGTGACCGTCCTCGTCCAGTTCCTCGTCGAGGCCACGGATGAAGACCACGAGGCGGTGGATGGTGTCGAGGGACCGGCGGAAGTCGAAGAGCTCCTCCACCTCGAAGTGGGTGTTCTCCAGGCGGATGCGCTTCAGGGCGGGGCGCACGTCGAAGAAGAAGGTCAGCGGCACGTCGGCGCGCTCCTGGCGCAGGCGCCGAAACTCGCGCACCTGCTCCAACCATTCGTTGATGGTCGCCGCGTCCTTGCAAAACGCCATCTCATCGACAAGCAACTTGCCCAGCGACGACAGACAACGCTCCTTGAGCAGGAGGCGGATGCTGTCGATGCCGATCTTCCTTTCGTAGTTGTGGGGATATATCATCTTTGATCTTATACCTATTTATATATAACGGGGTGCAAAGGTACGAATTTATACTGAAAATAGGGGCCGAAACCCATTTTGGAGTGAAAAGATTTGTGGGGGCGCGGGGAAACCCTTACTTTTGCAACAACAAAAAAAACTGAAACATGAGAAAAGGAATCTTGCAAAAACAGTATCCATTCCCCGTCCGCCGCTATGTGCAGACGATGTCGCTGCGTGACAACCCCGAACTCATCGCCCTCTACCGCAAGGCGCATAGCCAGCCCGAGTTTTGGCCGGAGATAGGGGAGGGCATCCGCGCCGTGGGCATCCTGGAGATGGAACTCTATATCCTCGGCACGCGACTGGTCATGATCGTCGATATGCCCGACGAGCTCGACTGGGACGAAGTGATGGCACGACTGGCCAAGTTGCCACGACAGGCAGAGTGGGAAGACCATGTGGCGCAGTTTCAAAGTTGCGCGAAAGGGTCCACTTCCGACGAGAAATGGCAGATGATGGAGCGCATTTTCCACCTTTATCAGTGATTTTGTCCAATTTTCGGTGCAAAATTCACATTTATTGAAAAAAAGTTGCCGAAAAGTTTGGTGGTTCACCAAGAAGGTAGTACCTTTGCACACGTTAAGCCGATATGGCTCAGTTGGTAGAGCAACGCATTCGTAATGCGTAGGTCCCCGGTTCGAGTCCGGGTATCGGCTCTTTCTTTGTTTCTGTAAGATTCAAGGAAAGAAAAAAGCAAAGTGAAACATCCCGCGGAATTAGCACATCGGTAGTGCATCGGCTTCCCAAGCCGAGGAGGCGGGTTCGACTCCCGTATTCCGCTCAGAGGGATACGTTGACATTAGAACTTTGTTTTTAATCAAATATTAGACAAGTTAGAGTTATAGTTATAGCCCTGTTGAGCGTGTGAAACGTTGAAAGCAGGGCATTTTTTTTGTCCCTATGCGAAGCGTTCTCGTCCCTTAGCATTCCCATTCTCATGGTTTTGCGGGCCCATTCTCGTGGTTTTCTAAACCGATTCTCGTGGCCTTTGCGAGCCAATTTTTGTGGCATTTTGAGTCAATCTGTGAACCGATCTCAAGGGAAATCCGCACCAATCGTAGAGCCAGCGACGTTTTTTCCATGAAATTAAGATGTTGTTTGGAGAAAAAGCATTATTTTTGCAGATGAGTTTGATCTTGGGCCACCACGAGGCGCATCGTCGTCGGCGCGAGGGCCCTGGCAGATCGTCCACTCGGTATATGAGACGTAATGAATATTAATCAATCAAATTAAAGAAACGATGCGAAAGATGATCCTTTCACTTGCCCTTTTGTTGCCCATGTTGGCCATGGGGGCAGACGATGCGGTGATCCTCAACGCCTTGCGCCTTCACAAGGCTTCGGGCGAGGAGGTGACAATCCTGCTCAAAGAGCGTCCCGTCGTCACCTTTGTCAGCAACGACCTGGTCGTCACTACCCAAAGCAACGAAGTCAGCTATCCCTCGGCCGACATCATGAAGTTCACCTACGAGGCGGTGGAGTATTCGGGCGTCAACGGCCTGGCTCAGTCGGGCTCTCTCATCTCCTTTCTGGGCGATGAGCTCCAAGTGGCGCACCTGACCCCGACTACCAAGGTGGCGGTCTATACCCTGGACGGAAAGTGTGTGACCACAGCTACGACCGACGCCAAGGGTGCTGCCTCGATCTCGCTCTCGGGTCAGCCAGCAGCAGTCTATGTAGTGAAAACTTCGTCAGTAACCTTCAAAATCCGTAAGCAATGAAAAGACTCTCGCTCTCATTCTTGATCCTCTTCGCCATGGTCTGTGGGGCAATGGCGCAAAACGAGGCCATGTATGTGTATCGCAATAGCAACTTGGGCAAACTGACGTTCCTGAAGTCGGAGATCGACAGTGTGGTCTGCTCGCAGGTGGACCTGCAGGGCCAGCGCCACGAGGAGTATGTCGTCCAGGAGATTTGGACCCGCGACAGCGTCTATCGCACGCTGCTCTCGACCATCGACAGCGTGAGTTTCGCTACTGTCGTCAACACCTGTCCCGATGCCTACCATCCCCACGCCGTGGATCTCGGACTGCCGAGTGGCACGAAGTGGGCTTGCTGCAATGTCGGCGCACCCTTCCCCGAGGCTTTCGGAGGCTTCTATGCATGGGGTGAGACCTGGCAGAAGGACTCCTACAACCGCTATACCTATGCTTACACTGAGGACTGGATCGACGAGGTGAAAATCGGCGAGGACATCGCGGGCACTTCCTATGATGTGGCCCACGTCCTCATGGGCAACGCATGGCGGATGCCGACGGTGGAAGACCAGAAGGAACTGATGGACAACTGCAGTCTGCAGGAGACGCAGCGCAGCGGCATGAACGGTGTGCTCGTCACGGGCCCCAACGGCAATCAGATCTTCTTCCCGCTCCCGGGCTACCGCAACTACGACGAGGTGGAGACCCAGGGCTACTACGGCTTCTATTGGTCGAGCATGCTCAACACCGACTACGGCTACAGAAGCTATTACCTCTACTTGGGTCGCGACTTCTGGTATTCGAGCGACAACTACTGCTCCAGCGGCTACTCCGTGCGCGGCGTGAGCAAGTAGGCGGACTTTATCAATAGCCAACAACAAAAAGAGCCCGGTGACACCATGCAGTGCCACCGGGCTTTCTATTAACAGGCTTATTGTCAACTTATGAAGTTGTCTTGCTTGAAGTGGAAGCGGAAGGCGGCCTTTCGGCCACCCCCGTCTTGTTTGTCTTATCCGTTTTTCTCTTATTCGTTGCGGAAGATCAGCGAACCGTTGCTCTGGTCGATAGTGATGGCCTTGTCGCGGATCACCGTGCCAGCCAGCAGCGCCTTGGAGAGGTCGTTGAGGACGTAGTGCTGGATGGCCCGCTTCACGGGGCGTGCGCCAAACTCTGGGTCGTAGCCCTTGTCGCAGAGGTAGCTGACGGCCTCCGGCGTCCATTCCAGGTCGAAACCTTGCGGCTTCAGCATAGCCTTGACGCGGTCGAGCTGGAGGGTGACAACACCCGCGATATCTTCCTTCGTGAGCGGCTGGAACATGATCGTCTCGTCGATACGGTTGAGAAACTCCGGACGGATGGTCTTCTTGAGCATCTCCATCACCTTTGCCTTTGTCTCCTCGACCACCGTGGTGCGGTTGGCGGCACTGATGTGCTCAAACTGCTGCTGGATGTACTGCGATCCGAGGTTGGAGGTCATGATGATGATGGTGTTTTTGAAGTTGACCGTGCGGCCCTTGTTGTCCGTCAGTCGTCCGTCGTCGAGCACCTGGAGCAGGATGTTGAAGACGTCGGGGTGGGCCTTCTCTATCTCATCGAAGAGAACCACGGAGTAGGGCTTGCGCCTGACGGCCTCGGTCAACTGGCCACCCTCGTCGTAACCGACGTACCCCGGAGGTGCGCCGATGAGGCGGGAGACACTAAATTTCTCTTGGTATTCGCTCATATCGATACGCGTCATCATCGTCTCGTCGTCGAAGAGGTATTCGGCCAGCGCCTTCGCCAGCTCGGTCTTACCCGTACCCGTCGTGCCGAGGAAGATGAAGGAGGCTATCGGCTTCTTCGGATCTTGCAGTCCGGCGCGGCTGCGGCGCACGGCGTCGGCCACGGCCGTGATGGCCTCGTCCTGGCCAATCACCCGCTTGTGGAGCTCTTCCTCCAGGTGGAGGAGTTTGTCGCGCTCGCTCTGCATCATCCGTGTCACGGGGATTCCCGTCCAGCGGCTCACCACCTCGGCGATATCGTCGGTAGTCACCTCCTCGCGGATGAGTTTCTCGCCACCCTGCGTCTGGTCGAGCTGCTTCTGTATGGCCTTGATGTCGGCGTCTATCTGCTGCAGTTTGCCATAGCGTATCTCCGCCACGAGCTGGTAGTTGCCCTCGCGCTCGGCGCGCTCGGCGTCAAACTTCAGTTGCTCTATCTGCTGTTTGTCCTGCTGGATCTTGTTGACCAGGGCCTTCTGGGCCTCCCATTTAGCTCGGAATCCCTTCACCTTGTCCTGCAGTTCGGCTATCTCGCGCTCGATGTTGTTGAGTTTTTGCAGGTCGGGGTCCTTCTCGGTCGCTCCCGGCTGCACCTCGCGCTTCACCGACTCGCGCTCGATCTCCTTCTGCTTCAACTGTCTCTCCAGTTCGTCCAGTTCCTCCGGCACGGAGTCGCGCTCCATACGGAGTTTGGCAGCAGCCTCATCCATGAGGTCGATGGCCTTGTCGGGGAGGAAACGGTCTGTGATGTAGCGTTCGGAGAGTTGCACGGCAGCGATGCAGGCGTCGTCTTGGATACGCACCTTGTGGTGGTTCTCGTAGCGCTCCTTCAGTCCACGTAGGATGGAGATGGCGTCGGTCTCGTCCGGCTCCTCGACCATGACGGTCTGGAAGCGGCGCTCCAGGGCCTTGTCCTTCTCGAAGTACTTCTGATACTCGTTGAGCGTCGTCGCACCGATGGCACGCAGTTCGCCACGTGCCAGGGCCGGCTTGAGGATGTTGGCGGCGTCCATGGCGCCCTCGCCACCACCGGCTCCCACGAGCGTGTGGATCTCGTCGATGAAGAGGATGATGTTGCCTTCGGCCTTCGTCACGAGTGCGCCCATATCGAGGGAGTAGAGTTGCTTGTCCTTCAGGTTCTCGGGCACGTCGCCACGCACGATACGCTCGGCCAGTCCTTCGACGATAGCCGTCTTGCCCGTACCCGGCTCACCAATGAGGATCGGGTTGTTCTTCGTACGGCGGGAGAGAATCTGCAAGACGCGGCGTATCTCCTCGTCACGGCCGATCACTGGGTCGAGTTTTCCTGCCCGCGCCCGCTCCACGAGGTTGGTGGCGTACTTGGAGAGGGCCTGGAAGTTTTCGTCTCCGCTTTGGCTCTCCACCTTCTGTCCTTGGCGCAGCGACTGGATGGCCTGAAGCATTTCCTTCTCCGTGCAGCCAGCGTCCTTCAGGATACGTGAGGCAGTGCTGCCCACTTGTAGCAGGGCCAGCAGCAGCGGTTCGATGCTCACGTAGTCGTCGCCGAGTTTCTGGGAAATATCGAGGGTCTTCTCCAGCACCTTGTTGCTGTCGGGAGAGAAATAGGGTTCGCCGCCCGAGACCTTCGGCAGATGCTTGATCTCGTTTTGCAGACTCAGCTCGACGGTCTGGGCGTTCACTCCCAACTTTTGGAGCACGTAGTCCGTCACGTCTTTGCCCTTGTCCATCACGCCGGCAAGGATGTGAACCGGCTCGATGGTCTGCTGTCCATTGCGCTTCGCCGTGTCCAGCGCGCTTTGGATAGCCTCTTGGGCTTTGATGGTGAATTTGTCAAATCTCATATTTGTTTCTCCTTTCTGTGCTTCCTCTCCTTCGGCAGTGGCGCCTCGGGAGATTCTTCACGTTTTTTATTATTGTTTTCTGCCGAATGATAGGCAAAACCTATACCTGATTTGTAAATATGACAATACGGCATAAATTGATGACAATTTGTCACCAGGGAAGACTATAATCAACGACAAACAATACTACGTTTGCCACGATTTACAACCACACCACTATTGCAGGAATGGTAGTGTGTGCTTTGGCTCCCGGCCCTGGGGGAGATACGCAACTGCCATATCAACGTCGGAACGTGGAACTGTATCGAACAATACGTACAACCCTGTCGCCTCATCCGGCTGAACCCGATGATGGTTCGGCCTTGCGCTTGGGCCTTCTCACTCGTCAGAAGCGGAAACCGTAGGTGAAGCGCACGCGCCATTTGCTTCTGCGCACCTGCAGCTGATCTCGGTCGCCCACCACGGAATAGTTGTAGATCAAGGAGGCAACGGCAAACTGGTTGCGCCAGGAATAGACCGCTGCACCACGTCCTGTTGTGATGAGGCTGGGGAAGCGGTAGTGGAGGTTGATGCGCTCTCCGTTCTCCTTGAGTCGGGAGTGGATATAGAAGTCGAAGGTGGGCAGGAGGGAGAGGTGGAAGAGCCACCGCTTGCCCGCCACGAGGTTGTAGCCGTAGCCTGCGCCAATGCCAATCTCTATCAGTTTGAGGTTGATGGGCTGCTGGTTGGCGGTCTCGTTGGCGTCGATGTCCGCGATCTGTCCGTCGAAACTGGCGCCCACCATGAAGCTGCCCGCGCTTCTGCGCTGGAGGTAACTCTGGCTGAAGGCCGCCGGAAAGGAGAAGCGCTTGCTGTTGAACGCATAGTAGAGGTTGACGTTGAGGGCCTGCTGCCTGATGGCCCCTTTCTCGATCGGCGTGACCTCGTCGTTCATTGAGGCCTTGCCGTGATAGGTCTTCGACGATAGAAACACGATGTCGAAGCCGAAGCGGTTGCTGTAGGAGTTGACGTTCAACTCATAGTCCTGGCTCTTTCCCGCCAGTTTCATGGGGTTGAGCGCCACGGCAGCTCCCAGTCCGCGATATGCCACCGCCATACTCAGCGTGCCGCGGAAGTCCGACTCCACCTCGGTGTGGTATTGGTCCTCGCCATTGCGTCCCGTGGTGCGAATCCATGCTCCCGAGAGGTTGCCCCGCAGTTTGATGGTCCAGCGTCCGGGTGGCCGCATGATATAGGCCGTGTCGTAATTGATGCGCTGGTAGCGCTCTGCAAGGATGGCGTTGCCTGCATGCAGCAGTTGGTCATACTTCAACAGCCGCTTGCGCAGGGCGTTGTATTTCTTCTCGTCCATGCTCCCGCTGTCGCGTCGAGCCCGCAAGATACTGTCGCCCCATTGCAGCAGGCGTCCCTCGTCCGAGGCCCGTCGGATCTCCAGTCGGATACTGTCGGCATATTCCACCTTCTCCTTCCAGCTGCGCTTCTTCTTGCGGCGTTGGGATTGGGCAGAAGCATCGATGGCGATGGTTGCCACGAGGAGCAAGATCATCCAGCGGACGAAAAAGCGGACGGAAAAGCAGACGGAAAAGCGGGTGGGGTGGAGCGGTGAGATCGAGTGTGACATGGCGTGAGGATGAGGAAAGGATCTTCCCTTATTACCTATATATATGATTATGATGACGGCCTATGTATATGAATATGAGAATGGCCTATATATATGTTTATGATGACGACCTATATATATGATTAAAATGACGGCGCACTATGAGCTGAAAGCGCAAGTCTGATGATGGTGCCAACAGATTGGACAGACGGCAAGAATCAGATTGGCTGACGTCAGGAAAAGAAAAACTGGGACTTGGCCCCGCGTCGTTGTGCGAAGCGCCAAGTCCCAGTCGTATCGAGTCGATATTAATAAGCGAAGAGAGGATAGTCCTTCATCGTAGCATTGACCTTCTCGCGAACACGGGCGATGACCTGCTCGTTCTCGGGATCAGCCAATACCTCGTTGATCAACTCAGCCACGAGGTGCATCATGTCCTCCTTGGCGCCACGGGTCGTCATGGCAGCGGTGCCAAGACGGAGACCTGAGGTCTGGAAGGCAGAACGCTCGTCGTAGGGCACAGCGTTCTTGTTGGCCGTGATGTCGGCAGCCACGAGGGCAGCCTCAGCCACCTTACCCGTCAGCTCCGGATACTTCGGACGGAGGTCGAGCAGCATGGAGTGGTTGTCAGTACCACCGCTCACGATGTCGAAGCCGTAGCCGATGAGGTCCTCAGCCAGCACGGCGGCGTTCTTCTTCACCTGCGTAGCATACTCCTTCCAAGAAGGCAGCAGGTTCTCGCCGAAACCGACGGCCTTGGCAGCGATGACGTGCTCCAGCGGACCACCCTGGTTGCCCGGGAAGACAGCGGAGTTGAGCAGCATGGACATCTTCTTCAGATCACCCTTCTTCGTCTTCAGACCCCACGGGTTCTCGAAGTCCTTGCCCATCATGATGATACCACCGCGCGGACCACGGAGCGTCTTGTGGGTCGTCGTGGTGACGATGTGAGCGTACTTCACCGGGTTCTTCAGCAAGCCAGCTGCGATCAGACCAGCCGGGTGAGCCATATCGACCAGCAGGATGGCACCTACTGCGTCGGCGATCTTGCGCATGCGCTCGTAGTCCCACTCACGGCTGTAGGCAGAGCCACCACCGATGATCAGCTTCGGCTTGTTCTCCAGGGCCAGCTTCTCCATCTCGTCGTAGTCCACGCGGCCCGTCTCGCGGCAGAGGTGATAGCCGACGTGGTTGTAGAGAATACCCGACGTGTTGACAGCGCTACCGTGAGAGAGGTGGCCGCCCTGATCGAGGTCCAAGCCCATGAAGGTGTCGCCCGGCTTCAGGATGGCGAGCAGTACAGCCTGGTTGGCCTGTGCGCCAGAGTGGGGCTGCACGTTGACAAACTCAGCGCCGAAGAGCTGCTTCACGCGGTCGATGGCGAGGTTCTCCACCTTGTCCACCACCTGGCAACCGCCATAGTAGCGCTTGCCGGGATAACCCTCGGCATATTTGTTGGTGAGGTATGAACCCATGGCGTTCATCACCTCATCGCTCACGAAGTTCTCTGAAGCGATTAGCTCCATACCCTTCAGCTGACGCTGATGCTCTTGCTCGATCAAGTCGAAAATCTCTTGGTCTCTTCTCATACTTGTACTTTTACTTTATTAAGATATTACTATTGATGTTTCAGCCTGGATAGTCCATAGCGTCCCTCTGCGGGGGTTAGAGCTCGCAGTTGGCAGGGGTCTATGGATTGCGCAGGTTAGGTTAGATTTCTCTTGCAATGGTTAGCAAAGTTCCACCTTATCCATTTTTTGTTCTTTGTCGCAGTAGTGACATTTCAGTATTCCGTGCTCCTTGTCTATCACGTTGAAGATGGTGTCCATCGGTTCGTTGTTGGTGATACACTTCGGATTGTTGCACTTGACGATGCCCCGCAGTTCGTCGGGCGTCTCCACCTTTTTCTTCTCCACCACCTCGTAGTCCTTGATGATGTTGAGCACCACGTTGGGCGCTACTACCGAGAGGCGTGAGATCTCATCGTCTGTGAAGAACTTGTCGCTCACCTTGATGATGCCCTTCGTGCCCACCATCTTCGACGAGAGGTTGTAGCCGATCGTCACTGGGGTGGAGAGGTGCTGGAGCTGGAGAAGGTTGACGACGTCGAAGGTCTTCTCCACGGGGATATGGTCTATTACCGTGCCGTTCTTGATGGCGGCCACGAGTCTTTCTTTCTTGTTCATCGCTTGCTGGTTATTCAATGATCGTTTTGTCATTGCGAATCTCCTCGATGGAGATACCAAGGCAATGGCAGAAGATGGCCTCGCGGGCATAGAGTCCGTTCTTGGCCTGCTGGATGTAGTAGGCGTGGGGATTGGCGTCCACGTCGTAGGCAATCTCGTTCACGCGGGGTAGCGGGTGGAGGATGCGCATGTTGTCCTTGACCTTGCCGAGCATGTTCTCGTGCAGGATATAGACGTTCTTGACGCGCTCATACTCCATGAGGTCGGAGAAGCGCTCCTTTTGCACGCGCGTCATGTAGAGGATGTCGGCGTCGGCGATTACGTCCTCGTCAAACTCCTCGTGCTCCTCATACTTGATGCCGTGCTTCCGGCAGTAGAGCTTATACTCTTCGGGCATGGCGAGCTCCTTGGGCGATATGAAATGGAAAGTGGGGTTGAAATGGCGCATCGCCATGAGTAGGGAGTGGACGGTGCGTCCGTAGCGGAGGTCGCCGACCAGGTAGATGTTGAGGTTCTCCAGCGTGCCCTGCGTCTGCTGGATCGTGTAGAGGTCGAGCAGGCATTGCGATGGATGCTGGTGGGCTCCGTCTCCCGCATTGACGATGGGGACGGGTGCTACTTCCGAGGCGTATTGTGCCGCGCCCTCGATATGGTGGCGCATGACGATCACGTCTGCATAGTTGGACACCATGAGAATTGTGTCCTTCAACGTTTCGCCCTTGCTGACGCTCGAAACCTTGGCGTCGGTAAAGCCGATGACGCGCGCACCCAGTCGGTTGGCAGCCGTCTCAAAGCTCAATCGGGTGCGGGTGGAAGGCTCATAAAATAGTGTTGCCACCACTTTCCCCTTCAGCAACTCACGGTTGGGGTGTGCCTCAAACTCCTTCGCCATCTCCAGGAGGTGCAAAAGCTCCTCGCGGTTCAGGGTCTGGATGTTCACAAAGTTATGTTTTTCCATTTACCGCTTCTATGTTTTATAATTCGGGTTCAAAGATACAAATTCTTTTTTGATTAGCATCGGGTAGTGCGGGAAAAAATGAGTTGGAGGATAAAAAAAACGTGTAATAATCGGTGGAGCTCACTTTTTTGCCTTTACTTCTATGTTGAACCCCATTTTTTCATTAACTTTGCACACTATATATAAAAAGGTACTCGATTCATGAGAAGAGCAATCGTTCACTTCCTTTGGGAAGGACTGGCAATCGTTGTGGCTTTCTGCCTCATGTTTTTCATTGCCGTATGGAATGGCTGGATAGGCTATATGCCCGATATGGACACCCTTTCCAATCCGATCGATAAGTTTGCCACCCAGGTCTATTCGGCCAATGGCAAGCTCATCGGCACATGGAATGAGGACAACGGCAACCGTGTGGCGGTCGATTACAACAGTATCAGCCCCAACCTCGTCCATGCGCTGGTCGCCACCGAGGACGAGCGTTTCTACGAGCACTCCGGCATCGACTATATCGCCCTGGGCCGTGCCATCATCAAGCGAGGCATCCTCGGCCACCACGAGGCTGGTGGCGGTTCCACCATCACGCAGCAGCTTGCCAAGCAGCTCTATTCTGAGAAGGCCCACGGCACGCTGGAGCGCATGTTGCAGAAGCCGATTGAGTGGATCATCGCCATCAAGCTGGAGCGATACTTCACCAAGGAGGAGATCATCGCTATGTACCTCAACTACTTCGACTTCCTCCACAACGCCGTCGGCATCAAGCGGGCGGCCAATATTTATTTCGACAAGGAGCCCTGGCAGCTCAACCTCGACGAGTCGGCCATCCTGGTGGGTATGTGCAAGAACCCCTCGATGTTCAATCCCGTGCGCTACCAGGATCGTTGCCGCCAGCGCCGCAATGTGGTGTTGGCGCAGATGCTCAAGTGTGGCTATATCACCTCAGAGCAGTACGGCCAGGCGAGTGCGCAGCCCTTGGAGCTCCATTTCTCCCACGAAAAGCCCATTGCTGGTGCGGGCAGCTATTTTCAGGCTTTCCTCAAGCAGTATATGATGGCCGAGTTGCCTCTGCGCGAAAACTATCCTGCCTGGCGTGAGCGCCAGTACGTGCTCGACTCCATCGCCTGGGCCACCGACCCGCTCTATGGCTGGTGCAACAAGAACCACAAGCGCAATGGCGACAACTACAACGTCAATACCGACGGCCTCCGTATCTTCACGACCATCGACACGCGCATGCAGCAGTATGCCGAGCAGGCCGTGCGCGAGCATGTGGGGCGTAGTCTCCAGACGGCTTTCAACCAGGAGAACCACTACAAGCCCAATGCGCCTTTCTCCTCCGGCATCTCGCGCCAGCAGATCAAGAATAGCATCAACCGCAGCATCCGTCAGAGTACGCGCTTCCTCCGTATGAAGGAGGCAGGAGCCTCGCCCGAGGAGATCATCCGTGCCTTCCGCACCCCAGTGGATATGACGGTCTTCACCTATCATGGTCCCGAGGAGCGCACGATGACGCCGATCGACTCCATTATCTATTATAAGAGTTTTCTGCGTTCTGCCTTCATGAGCATGGATCCCCATACGGGCGCCGTCAAGGCTTATGTCGGCGGTATCGACTACGACCACTTCAAGTATGACATGGTGATGGGAGGCCGTCGCCAGGTGGGATCCACCATCAAGCCCTTCCTCTATGCCCTGGCCATGCAGAACGGTATGACTCCTTGCACCACCCTCCGCAACGTCCAGCACTCCTACGGCGGATGGACCCCGCGCAACGGCAGCCATGCGCGCTACGGCCAGCAAGTGCCGCTGAAGTGGGCGCTGCAGCACTCCAACAACTGGATCTCGGCCAGCCTCATCACGACCCTTGGCCCGCAGCAGTTTGTGGGCATCCTCCACGACTTCGGCCTCAACAATCCCGACATCGACCGCAACGCCACCCCCGTGCTCAGTCTCGGTCCCTGCGAGGTCTCTGTCGGCGAGATGGTCTCGGCCTATACGGCCTTCGCCAATGGCGGCGTGCGCTGCGCCCCGTTGTTTGTCACGAAGATCGAGGACAGTCACGGCAATGTCATTGCCAAGTTCCAGCCCCTGATGACGGAGGTGATCAGCGAGGACAACTCCTATCGTATGATCGACATGATGCGTGCCGTCATCGATGGCGGTACGGGTAGCCGACTGAAGGGTGCCTACGGGATGAAGGGCGACATCTGTGGCAAGACGGGTACGACCAACAGCAACTCCGACGGTTGGTTTATCGCCTTCACCCCCGAACTGGTCAGTGGCGCCTGGGTGGGCGGTGAGGACCGCG
>OHLC01000775.1_pt1 | contig 15435 bp, 9 predicted proteins | sample 1568981 | NCBI WGS metagenome assembly OHLC01 (sample SAMEA3879510, study PRJEB24766) | human gut metagenome | biome: human-associated habitat; feature: feces | place: USA | collected 1985/1987 | reverse complement strand
TTCGGCCGGTTTCCCCTGTCATCAAGGACTTGATGGTAGACCGTACTGCTTATGACAAGATCATGCAGGCCGGTGGTTATGTAAGCGTTCGTACAGGCGCTCCGCAGGATGCCAACGCTATCCTGATCCCGAAGCCCATCGCTGACGAAGCTATGGATGCCGCTTCTTGTATCGGTTGCGGTGCTTGTGTAGCTGCTTGTAAGAATGGTTCTGCTATGTTGTTCGTTTCTGCAAAGGTCAGCCAGCTGAACTTGCTTCCGCAAGGTAAACCGGAAGCTCTGCGCCGTGCGAAAGCTATGTTGTCTAAGATGGATGAACTCGGATTCGGTAACTGTACCAACACCCGCGCTTGCGAGGCTGAATGTCCGAAGAACATCTCTATCAGCAACATCGCCCGCCTGAACCGCGACTTCATCATCGCTAAACTGAAAGACTAAGCGTGAGCTTGATTTGATTAATAGCATAAATCCCCCGTCGGCGTTAGCTGGCGGGGGATTTCTTTTTACTGACCAATTATTTATAGATAGCTTGTTCATTATCCGTTTTTTATTCTTTTCTTTGTGACATAAGGCCAGACAATCAAATAAATTAAATACGATGAATAAATTATTGCTGATATGGATAGTAGTCTTACTAACCTCATGCATCACAAATCAGGAGAATGCCAGGGATACATTATTTGTAAATCTTACGGATGCAACTGATTCCCAAAGCCTAAAGTTATCTGACTTCGGAAATACTGTACGTTATGTACCTTTGGAAACCAACGAAGTATGCCTGATAGGAAACAATCCCCATATAGCGCTGCTGGAAGACAAGATTGTGATTGCTACTAAAGACCAATGTTTCTTATTCCACAAACAGACCGGGAAGTATATATGCAGTATAGGCCATATCGGTGATGATCCAAGTGGATATAGCTCGACAAATTACTGGATAGATGATGCAGGTCTTTTTTACTTCTTTCGCGCACCGGACCAGTTGCTAAAATATAATCAGAAAGGAGAAATGACCGGGAAAATTCAAATTCCACATATACCTGCCGCACCCGACTTTTTCGCGTTTTCCGACTCTACCATTATTGCCCATTGTAATAGTAGTATAGGATTGGAATCCAGCAACTCTTTGCTTTTCCTCAACTCCTTTGGAGAAAAGCTGGATTCAATTCCCAATTTATTAAAATCGCCCTCTATCCCTTCTCCGGATAATATATCCAGCCTTTCTATCATAAAAAGAGGAGCAGGTTTCTTTGGAAATCTGGGAAGAAGAGGGGTAATGATTATCAAAGATAAGGAGCAAGGAGAATTACTGCTGCCTCTCTATAATCCCAGCCTATGGTCGTCCGAGAATGAAGTACGTTTCAGAGAAACCTTCACAGACACGATATACACAATTAAAAACAGGAAACTATATCCATATATGGTTTTTCATACAGATACAGATCATTCATCCGCCAATCCTTTATGGTATAGTAATCCGCAAAGTATCTACGTAGCTTATGTATTGGAAAACACACATTCTGTATTTTTTCAATACGTAAAAAACAAACAAGTCTATAATGGTTTGTATAATAAAGAAACACAGCAAACTAAGTTTGCAAAGTGCCAGCAATTCATTGTTGACGATCTCACTTCAGAGCAGGAACTGAAAGTTGACCTGTCGGCATTGTGCAGTTATAAAGGAGAATATGGATTTATTCTGGAAGCTGCCAGTATTCCTGATGCTTCTCAAAAACAATCTGACAATAAAAATGAGAATATTCCCCATTGGATGAGCCAATTGGATGAGGATGCCAATCCGGTCATAGCAATTGTATCTGACAAATGATATATAATTCTGTCTGTTTTGCCTAATAGATATGCTTTGGCAAAACAGACAGTTGAAATAGTAGCACCTATTTAAAAGTAAACAAAAGGCTTCAACTCATTTCCTTGTTTATCCACCGGATAAAGAGCTCCTTCCTTTTCTAGCCGGGCGGACATTTCCCGAATCATCTCTCTGCATTGATCCGGATGTGCGGCAGACAGCTCATTCCTTTCTTCCGGATCGTCTTTCAGATTGTAAAGCAAGGCTTTGGGTTGTTTCGGAGTCTCGGGAAGATAATAATAAATCAGTTTCCAGTCGCCCATGCGATAGGTGGTGAAGTAGCTGCCGCGGTGTGCGTGAGGGAAGTGCATCAGGAAAGACTCGGGACGCTTCTTGTCCACCTTACCGCTCAGTTGCTTTTTCAGATCGAATCCGTCTATCACGTAGTTTTGGGGAACTTCGCATCCTGCCACAGACAGAACAGTCGGATAGATATCCATGATTGTGCCCAACTGTGTCTGCATACTTCCTACTCCAATAGGCAAGTTCTTCTGTACTTTGCTCTTCTTCTCAGGCTTTGCCCAAGCTGCGATGAAAGGAACACGCATACCACCTTCAAACTCCGTCCCCTTTTTACCTCTCAGCGGAGCGGAAGAACCATAGCCACGTTCATCTCCCAATGGAGCATCACCACCGTTATCTCCTAAAAAGAGAATCAGCGTATTTTCGGCAATTCCCAGCTTTTCGAGTTGGTCCATGATGTCGCCTAATGATTTATCCATGCCTTCTATCAATGTAGCAAAAGCTCTTGCCTGCTCGTTCTTATCCGGGTCGGTGTAGCGTGACAAGAAACGTTTGTCTGCCTGGAAAGGTGAATGAACTGCGTAATGGGCCATATTCAGATAGAAAGGTCGTTTTTCTTCTACGGCTTTGGTGATCTCCCGATTCGCTTCTATAGTCAGCGCTTCACTCAAGAAGGTATCTGTACCGTGATATTTCTCCAGGTCAGGAACTGCTCTAATCTTCTGTCCCTTGATATGACCATAGCCCCATTCGCCATAATAGCTGCCGGGATGGCCGATGCCGGAACCTGCGATATTTACATCAAAGCCGATATTCAGCGGATTCTCTCCTTCGCTTCCCATACAGCCGAAATGTGCTTTTCCTACATGAATGGTTTTATATCCGGCTTGTTGCAGGACTCTCGGCATGGTAGGCATATCTTTTCTGAGACCTTTCCAGTTCCATTGGGGCGGTCCGAAAGGATTCCGGTTGTTGCTCTCAGCATTAATCCAGTTAGTGACTCCATGCCTGGTCGCATTCTGTCCGGTCATGATGGAAGCTCTGGAAGGGGAACTCACGCTCTGTGCGTAAAAAGTAGAGAAACAAATACCCTGTTTAGCCAGTCTCTCCATATTCGGGGTATGATACCAGTCATTCAGCGGATGACGCACCGGCTGACCACTCTCATCTGCGATAAAAGGAACCGACGTATCCATAAGTCCCATGTCATCTACAAGGAAAACAATAATATTCGGGCGCTCCTGAGCTACTCCGCAAACGGAAGATGCCAAACCACCCAATACACAAAATTCCTTAAAAGCTCGTTTTGTTCTCATTACATAGTATTTATGATTTATATCCTAGTTATTGTACGTGTCGCAATAGATTTAAATTTACTGAAATAAAAAGTTTAATTTCCGTATCCGCCTTGTCATGGCTTTATTTGAAGTGATCCGACTCTATAATAAAGATGTATTAGACTGATTTTAAGGGAAACAGCAGCAATATACAACAAATGCACTATGCTCACAAAGAAAAAAAGATTATTTGACGTTCTCTCTGAAAAATTATCAGATGGCCTTTTTGTTTGTTCTTAGCATGCGTGGAGAAGCACCAAAGAATTTCTTACAGAAATTGGAGAAGTGTGGCAGAGATTCAAAGCCATATTTATAGCATATTTCAGAGATACTGTTGTTTGTATTAAGCAACTCGTCCAAAATACCTTCCTTACGTCGCGCCTGCATCCATTCGTATACCGGTTCGTGGAATACATTATTGAAGATACGCCGCAGGGTACTGACAGTATAGCCGCCAAGTTGGGCAAGTTCTTCCACTGTTTTTACTTTCTTATAGTTTTGAAGGATGAAGTACTGGAAAGTGGAAGTGTATTTAGAGAGTGGATGTACCAAGCTTGCCAAATCATAGTCTGAATAATAGTACCCCAATACAAATGCCAGTTCCTTGCGCTTTAACGACAGCAAGTCCCGACAAACTTTACTTTCACTCAAATAGGATTTAGAGCCATCCAAAAAATATTTCAATTCAGGGATTATCTTTAATGGTGAATAGATTAATGGTGAAGACACCTCCTTCATAATATGATTGAAACGGAAGTCACAGAATAGTTCCGGCTGAATGAAACGATAATAAATACATTCGCACTCAGTCATGGCAAGCATCTCAAATTTTGAACCGATAGCCTGAAGAATAAATTCACCTGCTCTCAGCATCGTACCTGCATATTCTTGACTATTAACCAATACCTCACCTCTTATCAAAAAAAGGATGAAGTTTTCCTCACATTTCCGGGCTGGTTGGTGATAGCCTCTTGGATGAATAATGTGAGCAATAGCATTGTCTACGGCTTTCGGGCAGTTCTGACAATCCCAAGTACCTTGACAGATAGATGACATATATTTGTGTTGGTGTTTGATTTGTTCCTGTTGGCAACAAAAATATATGAAATCTTTTACATGGCAATAGAAAAGGAGGAGAAAAGTGAAAAGATGTTGCGTATATATAGCTATAAGATAAAGAACTGTATAAATCCTGATGATTTATACAGTTCAAAACTATAGAAGAAAAATATCTAATATTACTTAACTGAAGGAGTTACAGGTGTCACTTCTCCACCATTAACCTCAGGAGCATCCCAAGCTGTAACAGTAGGTTCACCTATTTCTATAGACTTGGCATCACTAGATAACACTAAAGTATAACGAACCTTTTTGTTTGCTTCCCATTTTGTTGATGTACCTAATTCGACTGTTTTTGTTCCTTCAAAAGTTTTATCAAGAGGATCTGTTTTATCCTCTGGAATAGCATAATATGTAATAGAAACTTTAGCCGATACCGTCAATGTTTGAGGAACAAGCATAAACAAAGAAGTTTCAGCTACGTCTAAATTAGTAACAGAAGCAATATCTGTAACAGTTATTTCTTTAGGAGCTTCTGTTATATCATAGGTATATGCTCCATCAGCTGTTCCCCAGTTCCCCCAAGCACCAACAGTACTCGTATTACCATCAAAAGAATAAGTTGCACTAGTACTAACTCCTGATACTTCTAGTTTACTAATTACATATTTAAAATCTTTTGTATCACCTTTTATTGAAAAATTCACTTGAGTCAATAAATGACGGAAACCTAAAGTTACCTTATTATCTGATTTCTGCTGATTTATTAAATTGGCTGCTAACAAATCGACTTGTGTAGTAGTTTCACCAACAGTGTAATTAAATTTAGGGAAACCTGCTTTCGTTATATCTAAAGTTTGTTTTGGAGAGGTTGCAAAGAAGCTTACATAAGCAGTAGCTGGCCAATAAAATGTGCCCACTTGGCTCCATCCTCCTTCGGCTTTACTTACTGCGACATCATCCATAAAGCCTCCAGTAAGTTGCGTCCCACTCGTCATTGCATCGGTAGTTCTATAACCAGAGACAGTAAATGATTCAAACTTATCATTTTCAATAATCGCAGCTCTAGTAGACTTATTTATCACACTATTAAAACTAATTTCCGCTTCTCGTCCCGGATTCTCAAAATCTTCACTCTGTGAGCAGCTTGTAATTGTTGCAACTGCTGCAATAGCCAATAATACTTTTTTCATAATTGTTTTTTTAATCGTTAATATTGTTATATTTCGTTTATGTTTAACCTTACTCAACAGGAAGTATCACTTCATCTTCATCGCCCCAACCATCTACATCACCACCAATACCGCCACCATCACCGCTAGGCGGATTCTCTGGCCTTTCAACCTCAATCTGATCATCAAGTGGCAACTCTATCTCCGTAGGCGGTTCATCAACATCTCCTTCTCCGCCTTCACCACTCTCAAAATCAGCAATCCTCCGTTATATCAATCTCCGCCTTCTGCACGGTTTTATCTACTTTAATAAATGCCAGCGTAAACTTTATAGCAAGACCTGCCCGACTCATCGCCCCTTCCGGTAACCCAAAAGCTGTAAAACTACCCGTTACTTCGCCCGAACGTCCTTGCGCTTCAAAGTAGATAGGAGCATCGTTCATTTTCCCGCAACATCTGCCCAAACAGTAACAACCCGCCATACCTTCCACACTGCCAACGATTGAAGAAACATATTCCAGCCCTTCCACCTTGATCTTGAAAGAATAGGTCTTTACCACTAATTTCGGTTTCCAATCCAGTAGAAGCTCTTCTTCACTGTTCGCTATATGTAAATCATCGATCTGCACTACGTATAAGGGATCAGGTCCCCATACCATTTTCTCCGTTCCCGCTATTCCCAGACCATTGCAATAGCCTGTAAATGCTTCAATCGTCTCATAGGCTTCCTCTCCTCTGATCTGCACCGTTTCAGTGTCGTAGTTGTAAGCCACTACCGAATAACGCCCCGGCGGCACCTTTACTTTTCCACCTCTTACTGAAAGGTATGTATCAATCTTTCTGCCTTCCGCACTCTTCGGATAAAAAATCACCCGAACCCCTTCCGGCAACTTATCGGTAACACCGTTCCAATCTAACTTTATATCTACCCCGCTTACGGGATAATCATCCAATAGTTCGCGACGGCTACATCCGGTCAGCATCAGCAGCGAGGACAGAAGCACAAGAAGTATGTATCTTGTATCTTGCATAACGTCCTTATCTCCCTCTTTTTATCAGCCATACCAGAGAGACTTTCGCCTTGGTAGGACCTATAAAGTTATAACGTCCACTAGTTGTCCACACGATATCCCCCTCGTAAGGAGTATATTTCTTATATTCTGTTGTCAGATACCCGATGCCGAAGCTAAATTCGAGCGACAGATGGCGAGCCAGTTGCCGCGCATACCCGTAGGTCACTCCCGCAGCTCCGTAATAATCGCCCCGATAACCGTCGCCCTTCCACTGGAAATCGTAAATTCCACCTTCAGCATAAAGCCCAACAAAATGCCCTGTCAACCGATTGCGCTTCTGACGATTGCCCAACCAGCAACGTCCTTCCACTCCTCCCGAAAGAAGCTGATAACAGAAATCATGTTTACTGTTCAGCCACCACGGGCATTTGTATTCAGCATTTAAAGACCACCTTTTGCCTACCGGAATCTCTACTTCCAGATTCGGCGCCAACGCCAAGTCGTACAACAGATTATTCTTCACTGCAAGCACCGTTTTACTTTCAACCGGCCCTTCTGCCTCCGACACTACCACCTCATAAGCCATACTCTCTTTACTTTCTCCCTCCGGCTTATCAGGTTGATCGCTCGGAAGCGCCTCTTCCTGCTTTGAAACAAACAATCCGGAGACAGAAGATACCGGTTCAAAAGTATTCTTTTCCATTTCCGGAACTTCCCGGACAACCGTAATCTCAGCGCGTCTCAACTTAGGTAACACGTTGCGGACAATATATCGGTAAGCCATTCCCTGATTCAACTTCTGCAACAGTTCTTTTCGCTTCACAGTGTTATCCCGATGATAATCTATCAACATCAAGACTTCTTCCCGGTCCGGCAAGTCTGAATCCGACGCCACCAACTTACGAAGTTCAGACCAATCTTCTCCTTCCGAAGTAAGTTTAATCTTTTCGACATCAACATACGGATAACGTTGCCTTAAGAACTCTCTCATCGAATTGTTTCTTCGGACAGATAATGCGGCATTGTAAACCGAATCTCCGTCAGGCGATACAAAAGTGACCACATTGAGCGCAGTGATATATCTTGAATTTATTTTTTCTTCAAGCAAAGAATCTAAAACATTAATTTCATGATTATTAGTTTTATAACTAAAATCAATATCTGTTTCTTCCTTATCGAAATATATCACCACCCGCCTGATAGTGTCACTCGCAACCGTGAGAACCGGAATCGCTGCATACACACTTTCTGATAAAGCAAGAAATGCCATGAGAATAACGCATGTATAGATCCCGTTTTTCATAATTGTTCGTTTCTGTGAACAAATATAGAAGTTAATAACTAAATAAAATCATACTACCGGAACAAAAAAACAGGCTTGGAAGGTTCTGTGAAACGATTGGAAGGAATTTGCAAGTTTTAAGAGTATGGATGGATAGAACAAGCGTAAAAAAGCGAAACTCCAGAAGTTGAAAAGCTATTTTTCCACGATACTACACAGAAGTTATAAATGAAAAACATCTGCCATCTGCAACAAAATCGAAATAACTATTTAATCAACATTTGATTACAGCGTTGCAGATACCTGTTGCAGATAAGTGACAGATACCACCATCTGCAACACCGGTATAAACAGGGAAGGCGCCGCTTATATCGGAAATGGAAGATAACCTCCTATTATCGGAGAAATGATTTCCGAAGCAGAAACGACAGTATCCAGGAAGGAAACGATAGTTCCCAAGGCGGGAAACGATAGTTCCCAAGGCAAGATACTGCAGTTCCCAAGGCGGGACACTGCAGTATCCAAGGCAGGAAACTGATGGCTTACTTATATGATTCAATTAACTTGACCGTAACAACTGTTCGATTAACCTGCTCTTCCAAGAAACAATAAATCATTTATCAGTCAAAAACAACTGAGTTATCAACCATTAAAGGCTGATTTCTCATTTATTAATGTCTGATATACCAATCATTAATAGTTGACACTTCAGTTATTAACATCCTGTAAATCAAAAGATAATATCAAACAAATGACAAACAATGATATATGGAAGAGTGAGAGCAAACGCTTGCTCTCATACCTGCCACCACACTTGCTACCATACCTGAAACTACGATGAATAAAGGAATACAGACCTTTCATTAGAGCATGAGAGCAAAACTACTATCAAATCACTGTGTGGCATGTTGAATTCAAGTTATCAATGCGATCCGACAGATTCCAGATTTTAATTTGAGTTTTATTGTTGTTATTACGACTACAAAGTTACATAAAAAAGCCTTTGTTAAGTCCTCAAGCCCTTCGAGCGTTAATTACAAATTAAATAATTGGAACACTGGCATATAAACAAAGGTTGCATCGTCAATGACTAACAAGTTTGTTACTAACAACTTTGTTAGTAACAAACTTGTTAGTTTATTAAAGAATCGCTATATTTGCAAGGTTCCAACAAAAAGATAAGCATGGAAAAGCCATTTGTTTTTGGTGTAGCCACTTCCGGAGATAACTTCACCGATCGAGAGAAAGAAACCCAGCGTCTGCTCCTTAATTTCACACATGGTGTGAACACAATACTTATATCCCCAAGAAGATGGGGGAAAACATCGCTTGTGAAGAAAGTAGCCCAGCTAGCTCAAACAAAGACCAGAAAGATAGTCTATTTAGACATTTTCTCCTGTCGTACCGAAAGCGAATTCTATCGTCTTTTTGCTACTTCTGTATTAAAACAAACTTCTTCCAAATGGGACGAGTGGGTTGAGAACACCAAACAATTTCTCGCACATATCAATCCCAAAATTTCCATTGGCACAGACCCTATGAACGACTTTTCTATCTCTTTTGAGTATAGCATGCAGGATAATGCCGGAAATGATATCTTGCAATTACCTGAAAAGATTGCGATAGAAAAAGGGATTCAAATAGTGATCTGCATTGACGAGTTCCAACAAATCTCAGATTTTGAGGATTCAAAAACATTTCAGAAAAAGCTACGTACGGTGTGGCAACTACAGCAGCATGTCTCATATTGCCTTTTTGGAAGTAAGAAACATCTGATGAATGAACTTTTCGAAAAAAAGAATCTTCCATTCTACAAATTCGGAGATGCGATCTATCTCACCAAAATAGAGACTAAATATTGGATAGAATATATCTGCAAACGCTTTGAAAATACCGGGAAGCACATTTCACCCGAGCTTGCCAAAGAAATCTGTCGCCTTGTGGACAATCACTCTTCCTACGTACAACAACTTGCCTGGTTGCTTTGGATACGCACCACCGATATAGCAACAGAGGAACAGCTGACTCATGCTCTGGAAGATTTACTAGACCAAAACAATATTCTTTTTCAAAGCGAAACTGAAAATCTCTCCGCTTATCAGATGAATTTCCTAAAAGCGGTCATCGATGGGATACACTCTAAATTTAGCAGTAAGGAGATCATTCTAAAATATAACCTCGGAACCTCTGCCAATATCGTTCGGCTGAAGAGTGCATTACTACAAAAAGAACTAATAGAAACAGACGGAAAAGAAATCATTCTGGCTGATCCTGTATTTGGTGTATGGTTTAAAAAAGAAGTATCATGCTGATATAAAAACAAATGATTGATTAACTCTCTTCCAAAAGCAAATCTTCTATCGTTTGGGTATAGTCCTCTCCCATACTTTTACGATATTCAATAATGAAAGCCGAGTATATTTTGGAAAGATTCTCAAAGTCATTCATCTTTTTATAGCATCTGACACTATACATCAATGCTTTCTCATTCAACGGATCTCTATTCAGAATAATGAAACAGATGCACAACACATAACGATATTCATTATGCTGATAATAAACCGGCAAATCCTTAGGAAGCAATGAAAGAATAGTGTCTTCCGAACGTTGCTTATACTTATCGAACAATGAATGCTCGATATTCTCCAGCAACTTTCCTCTTTCCCATATTGGCAGGAAGTATTCACACGACTGGGGATGCGTAGCTAAATGTATATGCAAATTGAAATAATCGCAAAAACAGATAGCATCTTCTATTTCTATTTTAAAAACACCTTTGTCATAGACCAATCTAATACCATCGAGTTCCAATAGTGTCTTACGCAAATTACTGATAGTAACTCCCTTCAGATTTTTGGCTTTATCTTCTTCCTTGTCCGGCCAGAATATCTCATTCAAAGAAGATGAACTTACCCCTTCCCCTTCTTTAATGCTATTCAACAGAATATATAAAAAGATATACTTCAGCTTCTTACTGAATAAATGAGTTACATCACGCCCGTCCCGGTTATAAACAGTAAACATACCATATATATAGATCCGGTTGGCTTCTTTTTTATCATTCGTACGAATCTTCGTTTCCGAAGTGAGTAGCGAGTTCATCGGGGCCGTTGCAGAATGACCACCGGACGAAAATGTGACAGGACGACTTTGAACAACTTCCTTTTGAGTCTTCCTCCTCTTACGAAAGCCAAACATCCAAATACTCAATGCCGCTATACACAGAACTGCAAATAGCAATATCAATTTTGACCATCCAATGCTTTTCTCACCCGAAACATAATATTCCATCTCTGCCTTACTCACAGGAGGTGCAGATAAAGTATAAATGGTAGCTCTTACCTGTTTAGCCTGCTCATTGCATTCTTGCGCTACACAATAGTACTCTTTTAATGTCGGATTATAATATAAAGATACGGTAGAAATAATCGATCCGGAAACAAACGGAATAGAATCTCCCAATGCTTCCATATTACCATCCTCTATGGATATTCTGTACAACTGCAAACTGGACGTTTTTATGTACTCTGCATAGCGAATCACATAAAGATACTTTCCGTCTTCGGATAAAATCATCTGCTCGGAAGGTACACGCTTCTCTTCCACAGGATGGCTCCAGTATCGTTTTATGATACGACGTTCCAAATCAATACCATACAAATCATTATAATAATTATGCCCAATGCTCTGGTCGCCGGATTCATTGCCTACCCCGCCATATATATACAAATAGTTGCCTTGTGCAGAAGAGGTCATTGAAGAGAAAAAGCGGGGAGTTATATTGTCTCCTTTAAATTGCAAAGTATCCCACCGGTCTACTCCTTCATTGTAGACCAAAAACTTATTACTATATAATCTATTTCCGAATCCTCCAAATACTATATAACGATGATTCTTATTGTCCCAAAAACCATTATGATGATGTAACTGGACTTTAGAGTATGCTCTTCCTATAGACTCCCATTGCAGCGTGGACAAATCCAGAGACGATATGGTGATACTGTCAACAGGCAGGTTGTTTATCTCATAAGCATACATTTGATTGGCCGATTCATTAATAAAATTAGTTCCCAAGAGCATTTTTACCGGCATCCTACTCGCATATGGTCTTCGCAGCATTCGCTTTTTTGCAGTCTGATAGGTAAATAACGAATCGGGACTGATAAATTGTATTTCCTGCTCTTTACAGTTAAACTTTGATCCCACACATTGAGAAACAATGAAAGAAATATCTTTCCTCCAATGATAAGAATCTCCTATTAACCAATAAGGATTCTCTACCCATCCCAGTATTTTACCGTCACTACTGTGCACCTCATGTCCTTGGCTCTCATTCAAATCAAAAGAATAGTTCTGCCTTTCACCGGATACTTTCAGATTACGGATAGCAAATGCCGGCAAATCCACCAGATGTTCCCTACGTCCGAAAATAAGTACAGGAGACGTTTGATTGGACGGAGCAACAGAATTTGCTCCATATTCTCTCTTGCCGGCAATCATCAACAGACTTTCACCCTTCAGAAGATCAATTCTTAATTTTACAGGCAACCATTGTGAGATAACAGAGTCATTAGGCACAGTGACTGAAATATGATTAACCTTTCCTTCGGTATTAAATTTAAAAACACTATTCTTTTCACTTACATAGGTATATGTCAGACTGTATGCCTCATCACTTATCGGATTGAGCATATGAAACAGATACCCGAAAGTTTCACTCTGAGATATTCTTAATTCAAACTCTATATCGATAAAATTAGAGAAAACCGGAGTTTGCTTTTTCGAGAAAATAGTATAGGAAGTCCGTTGTTCAATCGGTACTTTATTTCCAAAAAACTGCAGACCTTGAGCGCTTAAATGAGGTGTTGCAATTAGTATAGCTATCAATTCGATAATTAGATATTTATATTTTGCACTATCAATCATACTATTAAGACTTACGTTCACGGTGGTAAAGATACTGCTTAAAATCATAATGCCATCGTTTTGCCACCAGAAATAAATAGTAGGATTAAAAAAAAGGTCCGGTTAATTAACCCGATTTTAATTCTGCAATTAATAATGCTTTATTTAATTTGCATGCAATTAATCTTAAAAGATAAAATACCTCATGAAGACCAACAATCGTATAAAATGGATGATTAGTTTATCCTTCATTTTATTTATCCCAAGTACAAACATTGCTCAAAATGCCGTGCAAGCCCCCCAAACGAACTATGCTCAAATGGTTGATACACGCATAGGAAGCAAAGGAAATGGATTAAGCTGCGGATTTACCTATATTGGTGCCAGCTATCCGTTTGGAATGATGCAATTCACACCTTCTTTCTTTTCACCGCAAAAAGGCATCGTAGTCAATCAGATGTCCGGTTCCGGATGTCCGCATATGGGCAATTTTCCGGTACTGCCTATCAGTGGGAAAGTGACAAAGTCTCCTAAAAATATGGAAGATTTTCCGACCTATAAAGAAATAAGAGAAGCAACAGCCGGATGTTTATCTCTACAAATGAAAGATGATATTATCTGCGACGTTACTGTTTCAAAACGCAGCGGAATAGCCCGGTTCATATTTCCTGCTGATAAAAAAGAAGGTACCGTATTGATTGGGGCAGGAGTCAGTTCCACAACCCTTTCTAACGCCTATATCAAAATAACTTCACCTTCTTCCTGTGAAGGATATGCGGAAGGCGGAGATTTCTGCGGTTATAAAACTGATTACCGGATATTTTTTGCCGCTGAGTTTAATCACAAGGCAAAAGAATATGGAACCTGGAAAGGAAATAGCATCAGAGAAGACAGAAAACAAATCGGAGGAGCCCAGTCCGGTGGATATTTTACCTTTGATACGGAACAGAGTGCTTCGGTTGAATATAAAATCGCCATATCGTACGTTTCGGTTGAGAATGCCAAAGAAAATCTGCGGATGGATAACGAGAACCGTAATTACCAACAAGTACTTTCGGATACACGACACGAGTGGAACAAGCAACTGGGAAAAATAGAAGTTCATTCGGATAATCCTGATAAGCTAACCCAATTCTACACTCACTGGTATCATACACTCATCCATCCCAATATATTCAATGATATAAATGGAGAATATATAGGAGCCGATTTTGCTGTTCATAAGGTGACATTCGGAAGAGAATACTATACTACTTTCAGCGGATGGGATACGTATCGTACCCAATGTCAGCTGTTGGCCATGTTCTATCCTCAAGAAGCCTCCGACATGATGCAATCTGCCATAGATTTTGCCGAGCAAGCCGGAGGCTATGGACGATGGATCGCCGCTAATATAGAAACCGGCGTAATGCATGGTGACCCGATGCCTATCATCATTGCCAATACGTATGCATTTGGCGCACAGAACTTCGATATTCAAACGGCTTATAAGCACATGAAACGTGGCGCCTGTACTCCAGGGACTTACTCACAGAATGTAGAAGTACGTCCCGGACTATCTAATTATATAGAAAAGGGGATAGAAAACGCCTCCTTATGTCTTGAATATGTATCCTCAGACTATGCTATAGGGCAGTTTGCTCTTCAAGCCATGAAAAATAAAAAGGAGGCTTCTTTCTTTATGAAACGCTCATTAAATTGGAAGAATTTATATGATCCGTCCACCAGATGGCTACGTTCACGCCACAATCATGACTTAAACTGGAAACATCCCGATCATGACTGGCGCGAAGCAACCAAAGAAAACTATTTTTGGATGGTGCCCCATAACCTGGAAACACTGATTGATACCATCGGAGGTAAAAAAGCTGCATCTAATCGACTGGACAGTCTGTTTGTACGTCTGAATGCCGGCTACGATGATCATTACTTTGCTGCAGGTAATGAACCTGACTTCCAGGTTCCCTGGATATATAACTGGACAGACCGCCCTTATAAAACATCGGAAACAGTACACCGGATATTAAATGAGATGTACACTTCCAAAGCAGATGGTATGCCGGGAAATGATGATTGCGGTTCAATGGGATCATGGTATGTATTTGCTTCCATCGGGTTGTATCCTATGATTCCCGGAATAGCCGGATTTAGCGTTAGTCTGCCATATTTTAATAACATCACTTTACACTTTCCTAAAGGAAAGCTGAAAATAAAAGGAGGAGATTTTTCCAAATCTTATATCAATGGTATGAAAATAAACGATGTAAAAAGCAATAAAACATGGATTGACTGGGCAGAAATAGTCAATGGTGGCTTTATTGAATATAAAGCGGATAATAAAGCTAATAAAAAATGGGGGCTATAATTAATCATCTGTCATATAACCAATTAACATACAATGAAAAGTGAAATAAATACATGATAATATCAGCGATTAATAAATTTATCCGATTAATTAACCCCAATTTAATTATCAAATTAAGGCCAACTAATTTATTTCGCTCAAAATAATATTTAGAATATGAAAAAGCACAGTAAATCTCCACCAACTCTTAGAA
>OHLC01000760.1_pt1 | contig 15681 bp, 10 predicted proteins | sample 1568981 | NCBI WGS metagenome assembly OHLC01 (sample SAMEA3879510, study PRJEB24766) | human gut metagenome | biome: human-associated habitat; feature: feces | place: USA | collected 1985/1987 | reverse complement strand
CACCATCGTACGAACCAACACATCCATAGTCGCCAGACTACCGGCTAATGCAGAATGATCCGCCATTTTACATACTCCGTCCTCAATAATATAACGCGGATCAATCGGCTCGTTCCCTTCATTGGCAGCATAAGCCAACGCATCAGTCACCAGACAAGTATTCTCTACCCCTTTCAGTTTATAAACCAGTTTCAGAATAGTAGCAGGCAAGTGAATACCGTCTGCAATAACTTCTACCGTCATTCCATCTGTCAGATATACACTCTCTACCGTACCTTCATATTTATATTCGCGACGTTTATGAAAACCGGGCATCGCATTATAGAAATGAGCAGCATGCGAGAATCCTACCGCATACGCTGCCTTAATCTCATCATATTCAGCCTCCGTATGAGTAACGGCTGTCATAATTCCCTTGGAACGAGTGTATTTTGCAAAATCATGTGCCCCATGCAATTCGGGACTGATATCCCAGCGCTTGATACAGGAAGTATGTTCCAACAGCGGCACATATTCATTTTCATCGGGAGTTTTCAGAAAACCGTCATACTGGCTTCCTGCCATCTTCGGATTCAGATAAGGTCCTTCGATATGCAGACCGAGAATCGGAGACTCCGGTTCCTTCATCAGCTTCTCGCAAACATCGACCGCCTGATATATCCTCTCAAACGAAGTAGATGACAAAGTAGGAAATATGCCGGTAGCTCCATGCTTCAAATGAGCAGTTGCTGCGATACGGAAAGCCTCCTCCGTTGCTTCGGTAAAATCATGGCCGCCGCCACCATGCGCATGCATGCTGACAAATCCCGGTACGATCGTCATTCCTCTGGCATCAATCACTGTTGCACCGATAACTGCCAGATCACTGTTGGTTACCTCTAATATTTTTCCATCACAAATCAATACAGAGCCGTCTTTCAGCCAGCCTTGCGGAGTAAGTATTCTACCGTTGATTATTTGAGTTAACATCGTTTTCTTTTTTAGTCGTTAAAACAGCTTGTTTGTACCTTCTACCAATTGTCCCATCGCCCAGACCGCTCTTACATTCAGATCTCTATCCAAAGCAATAATATCCGCGTCCTTGCCACGTTCCAACGTACCTTTGCGGTCGAGCACTCCCATGATACGGGCCGGAGTCTCGGAAGCCATCCTCACAGCATCCGCCAAAGGAATTTCAGCATTCTGCACCATCGTACGGATCAAACGGTCCATCGTCGCCACACTTCCTGCCAATGCAGAGCGGTCTGCCAGTTTGCACACACCGTCTTCGATAATGACACGCGGATCAAAAGCAGTCTTACTGTCACTTGCCGCACAAGCCAGCGCATCAGTGATCAGGCACGTACGCTCCACTCCTTTTATCTTATAGACCAGACGAAGGATCGTAGGCGGCACATGGATACCATCGGCCACGACCTCGACGGTCATATCATCGAGCAGATAGATACTTTCCACCGTTCCCTCATACTTATACTCGCGGCGTTTATGGAAGCCCGGCATGGCGTTATAGAAATGGGTGGCGTGGGTATAACCTACCTCATAAGCGGTCAGGATATCCTCAAACTCGGCTTGGGTATGCCCTACCGAGGCGAGCACGCCTTTCGAGGTGATATATTTACCAAACTGCATCGCTCCCGGAAGTTCCGGAGCGGCATCCCAGCGCTTGATACAATGAGTTTCTTCCAGCAACGGAATATATTCTTCGGGATCGGGATCTTTGATATTTTCGGGAATCTGTCCACCTGCCATCGCCATATTGAAATAATGTCCTTCTAAGTGAAGCCCCAGAACCGGGCTATCTTTCTCGGCCATCAGTTTCTCGGTGGTCTCGGCGGCGGCACGGATCATCGGGATGGTAGAAGAGGATAAGGTGGGGAAGATACTGGTAGTACCGTGTTTCATGTGTGTGGCCACCGCCGCACGGAAAGCTTCCTCGGTGCCTTCCATAAAATCACGGCCTCCACCTCCGTGCACGTGAATTTCCACGCCTCCGGGGACGATGTACATACCTTTGGCGTCTATCAAGGTTGCCCCCACTACCGCTAAGTCGCAGTTTGTCACTTCTAAAATCTTCCCGTCGCTTATCAATACCGAGCCGTCTTTCAGCCAGCCTTGCGGGGTAAGAATCTTTCCATTAATGATCTGTGTTAACATGATATGTGTTTTAAGCTTTCGCGTTTCTTTGGATAGCAAAGTTAAGGACTTTCTTTTTAAAACGAGTAAGCTATTAGAGGTTATTTTCAAAGAATAATCAAAATGACACTTTGTAATCCGAACCTCCGGAGAATCGAATATTCCGGGCCCTAAGTACAGCTCGCCTCTAAATCCGAAAGAAAATTTCAGTAATCAACTAATGGCCAACACCATACCCCAAAACAGCCTTTTATTCTAGCGAAATCAATTCATCCTAATTCATATCAAAGGGAGAGATTGGTATCATTTATAGGGTTACAATACGGTTCTAGCAGGGTAAGAATGCCTATTCACGAGTAGTCATAACCCTATTCTTGAGTAGTCACGATGCCCAACGGCGGCATATGCGTCGGCCGATGGCAGTACTGGCGTAGCCCAATGCGGCCTATCACGCATGGGAAAAGGGATATTCTCCCTTTTAAAAGCCAGCTCTCGCACTCTCTCTTCCGCTATTTCGCATCATCAACGGCAAGCACTTGTCACGAAAACAGGAGTATTTGAATCAAAAAGATCAGATAAGCTGCCTTTCACTGGCTAGCAGCCTTTTCATGAATCCTGCGTATTCAACTCTTCCAACTCCATTGTCCGTTCGGTCCATAGATCCATCGCATCGGAAAGTTCTTTTTTTAGGGCAGAATATTCACCGTAGAGAGAAGCGTCGGAGGCACCTTCCGGCGTAGCCAGCTTCGCCTCGATAACGGCAATGCCATTCTCAAGCTCCGAGATACGGGCCTCGGCCTCGGCAACAGCTTTCTCCGCTTTCTTAATCACTTTACTCAGTTCCTTCCTTGCCTCATAGGAGAGCTTGTTATGGGATACCTGAGCCTCACCGGTACCGGACATGGAAGTACTCGTCCCAGTAGAACGTTCCAATTCACGCAAGCTATCCATTTTCTTATGCTCCAAGAAATTATAGATGCCGCCTAAATGCTCGACGACCATTCCTCCACCGAACTCATATACTTTAGTCGCAAGTCCGTCCAAAAAATCACGGTCGTGACTGACAAGAATGACTGTGCCGTCAAATTCACGGATTGCTTCTTTCAACACATCCTTTGAACGCATATCCAAGTGATTGGTCGGTTCGTCAAGAATCAGGAAGTTTACAGGTTCAAGAAGAAGTTTGATCATTGCCAATCGGGTACGTTCTCCACCGGAAAGGACTTTGACTTTCTTGTCCGAAGCTTCGCCGCCAAACATGAAGGCACCCAAAATATCCCGTATCTTCAAACGGATATCCCCTTGGGCTACGTAATCGATCGTATCGAAAACGGTAAGGTTCTCGTTCAATAGCTGCGCTTGGTTCTGGGCGAAGTAACCGATCTTCACGTTATGGCCTAATTGGAGCTTTCCGGTGAAATCGGTAATCTCTCCCATGATACATTTCACCAAGGTAGATTTACCCTCACCGTTCTTTCCGACAAAAGCGACTTTATCATCGTGACCGAGAGTAAAGCTGATATTGTCAAGCACTTTCACGCCGTCGATCGTTTTAGAAAGACCTTCTACCGTAAGCACTTCGTTTCCGATCTCACGATTCGGACGAAAATCAATATACGGGTATTTTCTGCTGGACGGTTTGATCTCGTCAAGCTGGATTTTCTCAAGGGCGCGCTTTCTCGATGTCGCCTGCTTTGATTTTGAAGCATTTGCGCTGAATCGGGAAATAAAGTCCTGAAGTTCTTTGATCTTCTCTTCTTTTTTCTTATTTGCTTCTTTCATCTGACGGATAAGAAGCTGACTTGATTCATACCAGAAATCATAATTTCCCGCATAAAGCTGTATTTTTCCATAATCAATATCTGCGATCTGCGTACATACTTTATTTAAGAAATAACGGTCATGAGACACAACGATCACCGTATTTTCAAAATTAATCAAAAACTCCTCAAGCCACGCAATCGCATCCAGATCAAGGTGGTTTGTCGGCTCGTCAAGAAGCAAAATATCCGGATTACCGAACAGCGCCTGTGCGAGAAGCACTTTCACCTTCTGCGGACCTGTCATATCTTTCATCATTTTATAATGAAGATCTGTCTCGATTCCAAGACCATTCAAAAGAGACGCCGCGTCTGATTCAGCTTCCCATCCGTTCATCGTAGCAAATTCACCTTCAAGTTCACTTGCCTTTATTCCGTCTTCATCCGTGAAATCTTCTTTTGCATAAATCGCTTCTTTTTCTTTCATAATCTCATACAGTCGGGCATTCCCCATGATCACCGTATCAAGAACCGGATATTCATCATATTTAAAATGATCCTGCTGTAAGAAAGAAAGACGCTCTCCCGGAGTGATCGCCACTTCACCGTTCGTCGGCTCAAGCTGACCTGATAAAATCTTCAAAAACGTAGATTTTCCGGCTCCGTTAGCGCCGATCAGACCATAACAGTTTCCCTCTGTGAACTTGATATTTACTTCTTCAAAAAGCGCTTTTTTTCCCACGCGCAGAGTTACATTATTTGCACTGATCATTACAATATCTCCTTTTTTGAAACTTCGTTTTACGGGATATGTGATGCTTAATACGCACCAACGCCTATATTAACATATAATCCATGAAAAAGGCAAGGACTTATAGGAAACATGTACGTTTCCCCAATCCCTGCCTTCTGTTTCCGAAAGCTCCTATAATTTTAAGCTGTTCTCTCAATGCCTGCTGTTCATATCGCTGTATACTTCACAAAACCTGGCGGCAACGGAAACCGGTTCGTTTCCCGCATAAAGATGAGAAGCATCTCCCAGCTTCAACCCCCGAAAACAAGCGATTCCCTTCTCTCGTTCTTCTGTCACTATTTCCGTCACCGATGTCGGAGCAAACGCAAAATACTGCCATGCCGAAAAAGGCGACATATTCCACAGATGCGACAACAACGCGCACGTAATCCCAAAATGGCAAAAAAACGTCACGGTCTCCGTGCATTCTCTCTCCACTCTATAACTGCTGCCTTCACGAACATATCCATGCTCTGCAAGAAATCTGTCAAACTCAAGAGTTACCCTGTCATATACTTCCACCGCATCTGAATTTTGGCATAGATCGGATTTTCTCCACGCATCCCTGTCCATACATTCTCCATGTTCCATCCAATACGACGGAACGATATCCCACACGATTCTCGGCACATACCGACCATTTTCTTTCTCCGCGGTAGGATAAGCCTTTTGAAGATGTACCGCCTGATTCAGATCGATCCTTGCCGGAAATTCTCTCAGCCATTCTACAGTCTGTGCGGTCTTTCCCACTTTATCCAGACAGTACTGCGCCGTGTCTTTCGCTCTTCCAAGGGGAGAAACATAACAGCTTCCGAGATTCAAGTCAGCCGCCCGTTCGGCAAGCAGTTTTGCCTCACGATGTCCTTTTTTCGTCAGCGTATCATTTATGTAATCCGGATCTCCATGTCTGATAAATAAAATCCTCACTGTCTATCTCCTGCCTTTCTTTTATGCAAAGCGTCCGTTTTAACCATCGTTTTGCAAGTCCGGTCCACATCCCCACTTCGTCTAATGCGCCATATATATGCGCCTGCTCTTCCTCTGTCCATTTATCAGGACGTTCTTTTAGTTTTTGTTCAAACCATTCTTCTGTGGCGACAGACATCCCATGTGCCCCTTCCGCAAATACATGATGCGCATAAGGTACGCCCGCCTTCCTGCATGCTTCGGCAAACAAATACCCGTTTTCCGCCGAAACGGTCTTATCTTCAAGAGTATGCCACAAAAAACACGGCGGCATCTCTTCTGTCACATGTTTTTCGACCGACAGATATTCCCGCTCTTCTTCATCAGAATCTTCTCCGAGCAAAGCTAAAAACGAATCTTCGTTTCTATACTTTCCCGAAGTGATTACCGGATAACCGAGTATCATCGCATCCGGTCTGCATGAAACTTCTTTAAGAAGAGAATTTTCTTCTTTTATATCCTGAAAATGAACTCCGAGACTTCCGCATAAGTGCCCGCCTGCCGAAAATCCGCATACAGCCACTTTCTCCGGATCGATCCGGCACTGTTTCGCATAATAACGTACGAGCCGCACCGTTCTGGCCAGATCTCTAAGCGGCTGAAGGTGCAAAGGCTTGCCTTCCGATGTCGGATTCACACTGTATGTAAGTACAAGCGCATTGTATCCGGCCCTATAAAATGTTCGTGCGACGATATCGCCTTCCGATGATGACACCTGACGATAGGCTCCGCCCGGCACAACGATCATTGCCGGACGGATCTGCCCGTCTTCATGCATATAACTTATCACATAAGGAATATCTCTTTCTTCACTTTCATACGAATATTCCTCTCTTTTCCAAATTTCCGTTCTCTTACCTATCATTTTTCCACCTCTTTTATACCGATCGGCAAAAACATTTTCAACAATATACCTTGCCGGCGCAAGGATGATTCTTATAACTTGACATCTGCCAAATACGGATTCTCCGCTTCGTAAAACTTCTCATTTTCAACTGCCTCTGCCAGCTTCATATCAATCGGCATACGGCCAAGCACCGGAACGTTCATCTCCCGAGTTGCTTCCTCTACATGACTTTCTCCGAACACTTTAATCTCTTTTCCACAGTCAGGGCATTTTACATAACTGTAGTTTTCTATGATCCCAAGTACCGGAATATTCATCTGTTCCGCCATATTCGCCGCTTTTTTCACGATCATCTGTACAAGATCCTGTGGAGATGTCACGATCACCACACCGTCTACCGGAAGCGACTGAAATACTGTCAAAGGAACGTCTCCTGTTCCCGGCGGCATATCTACAAACAGATAATCAATATCGCCCCACATAACATCTGTCCAAAACTGCTTCACAACTCCCGCAATAATCGGACCTCTCCAAATAACGGGCGCGGATTCGTCTTCCAGGAGAAGATTGACCGACATAATTCTTGTCTCATCTTTTGCAATACATGGAAGAATCCCTTCTTCCGTTCCTCTTGCTTTCTCATGTATTCCGTACATTTTCGGAATAGACGGACCTGTAATATCCGCATCTAAAATTCCGACTGTATATCCTTTTTCTCTCATCATTCTTGCGAGCGACGCCGTCACAAGCGATTTACCGACACCGCCCTTTCCGCTGACTACACCGATTACTTTTTTAATAGATGAATATTTGTTTTCCGGTTCACGGAAATCCTCTTTTTTGCTGCTGCATGAATCTGCATGTGCGCATCCTGCGCAAGATTCTTCTGTACATCCGTTTGTATTTTGCTGTTCTGGCATGATCTGCTACCTCTTTCTATAATTTACTCTTTTCTAAGTATAACACATTCGGGCAAAATCTTGTACTGATTTTGCCCGAATATCATTTCTCATTTATTAATCATTTATTCATATTCATTTAACGTCTGTTTACAACCGTTCCACTGTTATCTTGTCACATCGTTGAGCCATTTATAACTTCGATACCGTTTATATGTGATCGGTATTTTAATAATCTCATCACTCATAAGTATCACATAAACAACCGGCACACTTAGCTTAAATACAAATGCCGCAAGAAAACCGAACAATATCGAGCAGCACCACATCGTCGTCATATCGAGAATCAATCCGAATCTCGTATCGCCGCCCGAACGGAACACCCCCACGACAAGCGTTGTATTAATCGCCTGGCCGACAACAAAATAAGACATAACAAAAAACATGATCCTCAAATATTCTTTTGCCGTACCGCTCAAAGTCAGTGCCGCCGATGCCAAAGGCGAAACCGCAAGAATCACAGTTCCTCCCAATATTCCCATGATAATGCTCAATATAAGAAACCGTTTTGCATATGCTTTCGCATACTCTGTCTTTTTCTCTCCGATCGTCTTTCCAAGATAGATCGCCGCCGCGCTGGACAACCCAAACGATACAACTGTCGCAAGCTGTCTTGCCACCTGCGCCACTGAATTTGCCGCCACAGCCGCGCTTCCCATATGACCGAGTATCGCTGTGTTCGCCGCCGTTCCAAGTCCCCATAAAACTTCATTGACTACAACCGGAAGGGCATAACGCATAAAATCAGAAAATAGAATTTTATCCGTATGAAGCACATATTTGAACCTCAGCCTGATCTCCCTGTTAAATAAACGGGCATATATCGCAACAAGCACAACTTCCAGAATACGGGCGCAAAGAGTTCCAAGCGCCGCTCCTGCCACACCCATCTTCGGAAGTCCGAGCAGACCAAAAATGAAAATCGCATTCATTATGATATTGCATATAAGAGACAGAAGATAGACAACTGTTGCCACAACAACCCGTTCCACACTCCGCATAATATACAAATATGCCTGCGTAACTCCCATCATTATATAGGTAAACGCCACAATTCTCAGGTATTTAACTCCTTCCGAAACAACAACCGGATCGTTTGTAAATACCTGCATTAACAGTTCCGGTACCGCAAGAGCCGACACAGTAAAAAGCGCCGTCACACAGACCGCTGCTTTTACTGCCATTCCTAATATCTTTTCAATCGCATCCCGGTCGCCTTTTCCCCAATACTGAGCCGTGAGCACCGTCGCTCCGGAGGTCAGACCGAACAGGAACAATGTCATAATATACTGAATCTGTCCTGCCAAAGATGCGCCGGATAAAGCTTTTTCTCCAACAGCGCCTAACATAATGACGTCTGCCGCCGTCACGCCTACGTTGATCAGATTTTGAAGAGCCATAGGAACAACGAGCGCCAGCACCGTTTTGTAAAACTTTCTCCGGTCAATTTCTATATGATTTTCTCTCTTTAGCATGATATTTTCCGTAAACTACCTTTTACTTATTCTTTTGCTGCCCTGTAATGATTCTGCAGCTGTTTTTCGATCATTCTTTTCCGTTAAAGCAATACGTACACACTTTACACGGATCGATTCCGATCGATGCAATCAGATCATCCAGACGGTGGAAACGAAGAGTCGTAAAATTCTGGATCTTCCGAATCTCTTCTACCATCTTCGCATAACGGCAGCTGTCCGGATCGGCATATTCCGCAAGCACTTCTGCCGGACAGTTTTCTCCTTCTGCCTCTTGAATGATCCTGCGTGTGATCAGATCAAGATCTGATTTGGATCTTGAAAAATTCAAAAACTTACAACCGTACACAAGCGGCGGACACGCCGGACGTACGTGCACTTCTTTCGCGCCACTGTTATATAAAAATTCCGTCGTCTCACGAAGCTGTGTTCCTCGCACGATTGAATCGTCGATCAAAAGCAGTTTCTTATCTTCGATCAGAGACTGCACCGGAATCAGCTTCATCTTTGCGATCAGATTTCTCTGACTCTGGCTTGTAGGCATAAATGACCTCGGCCACGTCGGCGTATATTTAATAAACGGTCTCGCATACGGTATTCCCGATTCATTAGAATATCCGATCGCATGTGCGATCCCAGAATCAGGAACTCCGGCTACAATATCAGGATGCACAGAATCTCCATCGCGCTTTGCAAGCATACTTCCACATTTATAACGCATTTCTTCTACATTGACGCCTTCGTAAGAGGAAGTCGGATAACCATAATAAACCCATAAAAAAGAACAAATCTTCATCTCTTTTCCCGGAGCTACCAACTGTTCCACGCTTTCCGGAGTAATCAGATCGATCTCTCCCGGCCCTAATTCTTTGTACGCTTCATAACCGAGATTAATATACGCTGAATTTTCAAAAGAAACACAGTACGCCTCTTCTTTCTTACCGACAACAACCGGAGTTCTTCCATATCTGTCACGCGCCGCATAAATTCCGTCTTTCGTCATAAGAAGCAGCGTAAGAGAGCCGTTTACAGTTTCCTGCGCATAACGGATTCCTTCCACAAGCGTTTCTTTCTTACAGATCAAAGATGCCACAAGCTCTGTCGCATTGATCGCCGAGGAGATCCACTCGTTGAACGCCCGACCTTGCTGCCAAAAATGGTTATACCACTTGTCCTCCCACTTCGAGAGGTACGAGCCTTGTTCGTTGAGGTAGTAACCTGTTTTCGCCAAAATGGGAATGCCCTTCTTCAAACACTTTTTCTAAAAGTTCTTCTTCATTATTGATCTTTCCAACCGTAACGATCGCAAAACTTCCGTGATGCGACTGTATAAGAAGCGGCTGCGGCTCGTAATCAGAAATACATCCGATTCCAAGATTGCCTTTCATCTCATCTACATCCCTGTCAAATTTTGTACGAAAAGGAGCATTTTCTATATTATGGATCGCACGGCAGAACTCTCCGTTTCCATACGCAGCCATTCCGCCTCTTCTCGTTCCGAGGTGAGAATGATAGTCCACGCCGTAAAATAACTCCAATACACAGTCTTTTTTTGATGCAACTCCGAAAAATCCACCCATTTTCTATGTGCCTCCTGTAAATTTATCAAATTCATTCTGCTATTTATCTTTCACCTTATAAAGGATAAGGAGTTCCCGGCGATAAGTCAATACTTTCTTTCATATGCCTGCTATTATCGTTTATTATAGATATATATAAGCAGAAGTTCTATTCCTTTATTTTTGCCGCTTTGGCATCAAAATCATTCTCCCTGCAAACGATTCCCATTTTCTCCGTCTATACAATAAACATCCACCCGCCTAGCGGGTGGTTTTTCATTTTCGGGCATAGCCCTAATATTACTAGCCACGCACAAGTGCGTCTTTTATTGGCCTGCCAGCCACGCGCAGGATTACTTGCTACCCGTAAACGGGTCTCGCGGATCGAATAGACTAATCTGATCCATTTCCTTATCTTGTTTTAGCTGGTTGGCTATGTAACTTTTTATTGCTGCCGTGTTCTTCCCTACTGTATCAACATAGTATCCCTTACACCAAAACTCGCGGTTTCGGTATGCAAATTTCATATTTCCGAATCTCTGAAATATCATTAGGCTACTCTTTCCTTTTAAGTATCCCATGAATCCCGAAACGCTCATTTTGGGCGGGATACTCAGAAGTAAATGAATATGATCCGGACATACTTCTCCTTCGATGATTTCAACACCTTTCCATTGGCACAGTGTTCGGATTATTTCACGAATTGCTTCTTTCTTTTCGTTATAAAATACTTTCCTTCGATATTTAGGTGCAAACACTACATGATATTTGCAATTCCATTTTGTATGTGCTAAGCTTTTTACGTCTGTATTTTGTTCTGACATTATACGGTCCTCCTAATGTGTTTTTATTTACGTAACTGGCAGGTCACGTTTTTATTATACACATTAGGAGTTTTTATTTCTGAATACACCGCTAAAGCTTTCACGGAACCACGCGACTATCGCGTGGTTTTCCTGATACAAAAAACGGGAAAATCACGGTTATCTTCTCAGATAATCCATAACTTTCCCGTCTCTGTTATCTCTTTATTCAGACTGTCCGAATGCCTTCGGCATCAGAATTATTTTTCCTGATTTCTTCTTCTGAATCCGAATACGAACGCTGCCGCTGCAAGGAGTAATGTTCCCGCATATACAAACAGGTTTGAGCTGTCGCCTGTCTGCACTGCCGAATTTCCTGTGCCGCTGCCTCCTGTACTTCCATTTCCGCCTGCGTTTCCACTACCGTTTCCGCTTCCGCCTGTGCTTCCACTGCCGTTTCCGTTTCCGCCTGTGCTTCCATTTCCGTTTCCTTCACCGTTTCCATCGCCGCTTCCGCCGTCGACCGGTTTCAGATTCTGGATTGCCGTATTCAATGCAAGCGTTGCCTGATCGATTTCATCCTGATCTGCATCTGCTTTTTCAAGAACAGCCTTTGCATTTTGAAGAGCCGCATTAAACTCTGCCTTACCTTCTTCTTTATACTGTGTCAGATCAAGCGCTTCCGCCTTGCCGATTGCCTCCTTAAGCGTATCTTTATTCACCTGAGGAGTCTGCTCTTTTTCATTCAAAGCATCCTGTGCAGCTTTCAGCTCTTTTGCCATCTGATTCACCTCGTCCTGTGTTCCCGCAAAGCTTCCGCCGGCAATGTCTGCAAGAAGTTTTTCCGCCTCTGCCAGTTTTGCAGTAAATGCAGTTTTGGCATCGTCATCTTTGTAATCATTCAGATCTAATCCCTTAGCAGCCTCAACTGCCGCTTCAAGCTCTACTGCAGAAATCGGAGGAACCGGTGTTCCCGGACTCTTGATATCGAATTTATCCAACTGCGGAGCTTTCGCATCCGGTGCTGTGAATACAAGACATCCCGGACCTGCCGTCTCTACATTCAGTGTAAACTCTGTCGTATGTGTTGCCGCTGCACTATCTCCTGCTCCTGCTGTCACATTTCCTGATTTGATTTTTCCATCTTTTTCAGCCCATGTAAGACCATTCTGCGGATTTCCGCTTCTATAATATACCGTCACTGTATATTCGCCTGTCTGCGGTGCATCATAGTAAAGGGTAATCGTATCCCCTTTATTCATCGCATTTACAATCTTTCCGCCACTTGCCCAGTCTTTCGCAGTTACTCCGCAATGCCATTCACCATCTGTCGGATCTTTTACATCATGAATCTCAAATCTCTCTGCCTCAGCTGTTTTTGTATTACCATCCGTTGGGAATACAAATCGGTTATCTTCTGCATAAACTGCCTTTTCAAACTGTACTTCAATCGTATGGCCATTTGCCGTCACATCATCAAATGTATAAGAATCTACCGCGCCAATCGAGTTGCCGTCTACGATAACATCTTTTACCGCATAATTTTCATCCGGTACAAACTTGAACGTATGGCTCGCGCCTTCTTCTACTGTCACTTCCGTACCTGTAACGCCTTCAATCTTACCATGCTCTCCTGCTGTCGCCGTAATCTTATATGTTGCAGCAGAAACTTCTTTCGCTGTGATAACAAACTTGTCAATATTAGGAGACGAACTTGCATCTGCAGTAAGCACTAACTCACCATCACCTGCTTTTGTCACATTAATGTCAAATGACTTCTCTTCAAAAACAGGATTCTGTGTATTCTTTCCTACTACATTGACCGAACCGCTGTCTACATTCGTTCCACCCCAGTTAATTTTATTCGGATTGCCAGAATCTCTTCCACTTTGGTATGTCACAGTTACTGTATATTTTCCTTCTTTTTCAGCATGGAATGGCGCTTTTATCACATTACCTTTTTCAAACCATCCTACTTTTGCCCCATTACTTGCACCTGTATCCGGCTGAATGCGAACCTCTTTACCTTTTTCAGCTTTAGACGAATCTAATACAAAATATTCCGCTTCTACAGTCGTACTACGTCCTTTTACTTTAGGGAACTGCAGTCTGTCTGTTTCACTGAATGTACTTCGTTTTGTCAAACTTGCGATTGCCGCATCAAGAGCCGCACATGCTTTTGCAGCTTCTTCCTGAGTCAAGTTTGGCTTCTTTGGCTGCTTTTAATGCATCTACATAATTTTTATAACTTGCTGTTGTATAAAGTGATTCCTGATATCCCGCTTTCTCTGTTTCTTTGATCTTGTCAAGAAGTTCCTGCTTGTCATAAGATTCTGTATCTGCAATCGTAATCTTTGCTTTTGTAATGAATCCCAGAAGAACATCTTCTGTCGGAGCGCTTAAATAAGCAGAAAAATAAACGTCACCTTCTTTTTCCTTCACACGCTTCGTTGTGACAAATGCTTCTGCCTCTTCCTGTCCATCCTTAAATGTTACTGTCATATTTCCATCAGCATCAAAATGCTTCTGATATGCGCTTCCCGGAGCAACCTCAAACTGCACTGTCAATTCACCGTTCGTACCTCCGACGCGTTTCAGCTTAATTGGGTATTTTGTATCTTCATTCACTCGATAGGCATCTTTTTCAAGTTCTACCATTCCCTTTCCACCGTTATCAAGATACGCAACTGCATCTAATCCTACAGCCTGAGTATTAGACCCTGTATTTACAATCTTAAGAGTATGCTCTTTGTCTTCTAACGTATTCGTTTCATATAAAATCTGTCCCAACTTTCTTGTTGCAGAATATGTATTAATCGATGCAACTTTCTTCCCGTCAATATATACATCTGCCGGACCGTGTTTTTGATCGATCGTACCGATAACCCATGCCTTCGTACCTTTAAACTTCGTCTCCGCATATGGCGCATTCGCCCCATTTCCGTTTCCGTTGATCCAGATACCCGTTCCTTCTATCATCTGATCGTTCGTTTCCTGATGCCATCCGCTGCTAAGCGTAAATCCACGGTCATCTTTCGTCTGCAGACCTGACGGGATACCCGTTCCAAGTTCAAATCCTTCCGCAGCCTCATATACGCCAATCTCGCTTAATATCGGAACTTTATTTTCCGCCTGGTTATGAGCAGTAACTGTAATACGAAGCTTATCCGCTTTTACAGCTTTTTTACGACAGAGACGTTTTGCTCCGATCGTTGTTCCCTGGTCAAACGTCTTCCATTCTCCATTACCGTTTTTATATTCTACTTTGAAAGATCCGATACGCTGTCCAAACTGGATTGCCTCTTCTATCGACACAACATCGAACTTTTTGGATTCTCCCAAATCGATCAATACTTTTCCGCTTGTCGTACCGTCTCCTACTGTCCAATAAGTCTCATCATTTCCGTCGAGCAGATTCTCCGGTGAATATTTCTTTGAGTTTCCTCTTACTTCTGTCGCAGAAACAGACGCTTTTTCAGCCAAGTTCTTATCAAACGTATTTTGAACTGCTTTTCCGAACTCTGCCACACGAGCAAGAATATCCGCATCTACCGTTCCTTGTTTATTCGGGGGAACATTCAGTAACAATGTAGCGTTGTGTCCAACCGATCCGAAATAAATACCTGCAAGCTGCTCCATCGAAAGAGGCGTTTTCTTGCTTTCTCCCCAGAACCAGCCTGACGTAATCTTTGTATCCGCCTCCGGCACAGTCCACTGATTTCCATTCGGAAATCCTTTCGTATATCCGTCTCTACTGTTACTATTGATCGTATTATTCTCTCTGTCGATTGTTGACTTTGCCCACGTTTCTTCAGCCGCATATCCTCTCTCATTTCCGATCCATCTTACAGTTGTATAAGATTCCGCGCCGAAAAGAAGGCAATCATCCTCGTACTTTCCGCTTGCTTTTCCCTCGTATTGCTGAATTGTCTTAAACCATCTCTGGAAATCATAATCCTGCGCATTGCTCTTGTCGTTCGTATCTTTTGCGCCGTCCATCCAAACTTCTTTAAAATGACCGTTGTTTCCGTACTTATCATTTCCAAGAATCTCTTTCAACTGATTATCATAGTATTCGTTATAATCAAGAGCGTCTTCTTGTTTTACCTGATCCCATGTTTTTCCATTCAACGGCTGTCCGTCAGCTCCGACAAGTTTTTTTCCATCCTTATCTTTGTAACCATAATATTCACTATTTACATCCCACGGGGAAAGATACAGTCCCATGTCAATATTATATTTTGTACACGCTCTGGAAAGTTCTTCTAAAACGTCGCCTTCATAACCTGCCGTTTCGGTATCATGTGTCGTCATTTCACTTGGCCATATGCAGAAACCGTCATGATGCTTTGCCGTAATGATCAGTTTCTTAAACCCTGCGTCATG
>OHLC01000751.1_pt1 | contig 15759 bp, 10 predicted proteins | sample 1568981 | NCBI WGS metagenome assembly OHLC01 (sample SAMEA3879510, study PRJEB24766) | human gut metagenome | biome: human-associated habitat; feature: feces | place: USA | collected 1985/1987 | reverse complement strand
CTTCTCATCGAGCATCTTGTAATCCAAACCGCACGCCACCACCATATTCGGACGAATCCACCGATTCGGCCCTTCAGGACCTACGAAATCGGCCAGATACCCGTCGTCGCCGCTCCAGAACATCTCCCGAAAAGCGTTCCGAATCCGCTCGGGCCACGCTTTCCACTCGCCGACGAACTCCTCCTCGCCGAAACGGGAAGCCAGCTCAAGGGCATAACACACGGCGTTGTACCAAAGTGCGTTGATTTCGACCGGATACCCGTCCCGCGACACGACGGGGACACCACCCGCCAGCGCATTCATCCAGGTGAGGGCTTTGTCGGGCGCCGAGGCCCACACCAAACCGTTATCGTGCACGGCCACGCCGCCGACGCCCCGGCGATAAGCCGCCAGCAGCTCTTTCATCACGATACCGTAGCGCTTCCATATCTCCTCCTCACCCAGCGTCCGCTGCAACTGCTGAAGCACCCAGAAAAACCAAAGCGGAGCATCCGCAGCCTCGGCAGCCGAGAAAGAACCCGTAAACATACCGTCCCGGCGTCCGCGCACGACCGTATCGAGCACATCCAGGCAATCCTCCGTGCGTCCCTGCTCCAGCGCGATGCCGGGCAGCGCTACGAGCGTCTGACGTCCGATCTGCCCATACCAGGGATACCCGGCCAGCACCTCGGCCCGCCCGTCCCGGCGGCGGACGACGAACTGCCGGGCAGAGTGGCGCAGGCAGCTCAGAAAATCGACCTTGCGGCTGCGGGCGCTCAGAGCCTCCGCAAACATTCCGCCGATGGCCGCAGGATCGGGAATGGCTTCGACGGACGCAGAGAAAATCACGCTTTGCCGCCGACCGAGACTGAGTTCGAAATAACCCGTCGTAAGCAGATCCTCATCTCCCTCGTATCCTCGCTCGATCTCTCTGGCGTATTCGAAATTATAGTACCAGTCGGGAGCCGGCACGAACTCCGCATCCCGACAATCGGTTTGCAGGTACAGCCAGGGAAAATCGGAATACAACCGACACTTCACCCCGCCCGGAATCGGCCGGGAACGTCCGTCGGCCTCCATATTGGCATGCGTGAGCGCATGTTTGTCCCGGAAGGCGAAGAAAGGCCGGAGCCTAAGCCGGACATCGGACGGCGCCTCCAGCAGCGTATAGCGGATCATCAACTGCGTGCGGTTGTGTATCCAGAGCAGCTCTTTCCGCAACACGATGCTTCCCACGCGGTAGGTGATCGTCGGTGTCGGCGTATATTCGAAATCGGTGATGTACTTATGCCCCCGAGGTTCATAGGTTCCCGGGAAACGGTGCAGCGCCAGGTTGAAGGATTGCCCGTCGTGCACGACGGTTTCATCCACCGACGAGAGCAGCACGTAAGCGCGGTCGCTGTCGTCGATGGGTGCCACCATCAGGCCATGATACTTGCGCGTGTTGCAGCAAACGATGGTCGTGCTCATATAGCCGCCTCTGCGATCCGTAGCCAGCATTTCGCGCTGCAACGAATACTCCAGATTTCCCAGTTCCTTCTTATCAAATGTAAGTACCGACATAACTGTTTGTTCTTTATGTTCATTTCCGACAGAGCGGAACGGCAAAATCAGCCCGTACTCCTGCCGGACCCGTCGAATCGTTTATTTCGTTTTCTCCGCCGACCGGATCAGAAAAAGTTCCGGTCCGCTTGAACGATCTTTTCTGAAAGATACTCTTTTTTTCGCAGACCATCAAGTCCAAACCGTGCGAAAAATCAAAAATTATCAGAAAACGACCTTTTTTTCAACAATCATTTCATGCCCACTTCACCAATGCGAAATCCATACGATGCGGCAACATCGGATTCTGCGGGAAAATGCGCAGCGCCATATCGAACATCCCGGCCTGTTCGGGAACATAGTCCAAGGCGAAAGTCACCTGGCTGCCCGAAACCTGCACCTGGCTGAGCGGCACGGTACGGATGACCTCCACGACTCGGTCCGGCTCCACGGGACGGGCCACGACCAGTTCGGCCCCCACGTCCTCCGGAGCGAGTCCGGCCAGGTCGAGCGTAAGCTCGAAATGGTAACTGCGTCCTATGAAGATCGGCTTGTCGCCGACCCGGGCACGCTGCACGTCCACGATCTTCACGGCAGGCCACGCAGCCAGCACCTTGTGCTTCCAGGCGACGATCTCGCGCGCAACGGCGAAGTCGTTCTCCGACAGTTCCCGCTTGCGGGCTGCCAGCCGGTTGTAGAAACGCACCTCGTAGTCGCGCAGCATCCGGTTGGTCGTGAAGTTCGAAGCGATTTCGGCAATACATTTTTTCACCGAAGCCATCCACGCACGGGGAATACCGTCGGCATCCCGGTCGTAGTATTTCGGCACGATCTCCTCTTCGATCGTATTGTAAATCATCTCGGCGTCGAGTTCGTTCTGATACTGCGGATCGGAAAAGACCGTCTCCATCGGCAGTGCCCAACCGGCACCCTCCTTATACCCCTCGACCCACCAGCCGTCGAGCACCGAGAATTGCAGTACGCCGTTCATCACGGCCTTTTCGCCGCTGGTTCCGGAGGCTTCGAGCGGGCGCGTGGGCGTGTTGAGCCATACGTCGACGCCCTGCACCATGCGGCGTGCCAGCTCCATGTCGTAATTCTGCAGGAAGATGATCTTGCCGGAGAACTGCGGCATGGCTGCGACTTCGATGATCCGCTTGATGAGATCCTGTCCCGGCTGATCGTTGGGATGCGCCTTGCCCGCAAAGATAAACTGCACGGGACGCTCCTTGTTGTTGACGATGGCCGCCAGGCGATCCAGATCGGTGAAGAGCAGCAACGCCCGTTTGTAAGTGGCGAAACGGCGCGCAAAACCGATCTTCAGCACATCGGGCTTGATGCTCTCGAGCACCTGCATGACCTGATGGGGCGAATCCATGCGCACCTGCCCGGGATCGCAGTAGCGGCGGCGGATCAGGCGAACGAGCTTCTCTTTGAGCACCATGCGCTCCTGCCAAAGGTCTTCGTCCGGGATGTCGTACACCTTCTTCCACTCCGAAATACGATATTCGTGCCCCTCGAACCCTTCGGGAAAATAGCGGGCATACAGACGGCGCAGGCGCGTAGCCGTCCAGGTCGGGAAATGCACGCCGTTGGTCACGTAACCGATATGCAGTTCGTTCTTGAAATACCCCGGCCACAGATCTCCCAAAATCTCTTTGGAGACCTCGCCGTGCAGCCACGACACGCCGTTGACCTCCTGCGAGAGGTTGCAGGCAAGCACCGACATCGAGAATTTTTCGTTCGGATCCTCCGGATTCACGCGACCCAAGCCGACAAACTGCGCCCAGTCGATGCCCAACTCCTCGGGATAGTGCGACAAATACTGCCGGATCATCGCCTCAGGGAACGCATCGTGTCCCGCCGGCACGGGCGTATGGGTCGTAAACAGCGAGGAGGAGCGAACCACTTCCAGCGCTTCGGCGAAAGTCAGTCGGCGGCGCATCACCAGGTTGCGGATGCGCTCCAGCCCGAGAAATGCCGCATGACCCTCGTTGCAATGGGAAACGTCTTGCGCGATATGCAGCGACTGGAGCGCCCGCACACCGCCGATACCCAGCAGAATCTCCTGTTTGAGCCGGTTCTCCCAATCGCCGCCGTACAGGTAATGCGTCACCCGGCGATCCTCCTCGAGATTGGCCTCGTAATCGGCGTCGAGCAGGTACAAGTCGGTACGTCCCACCCGGCAAAGCCAGATGCGGGCCGTGAGCGTACGTCCCGGCAGGGGAATCGACACGGTCGCCCAGTTGCCCACCGCATCGCGCACGGGCTGGATCGGCAGCTTCGAGAAGTTCTGTGCTTCGTAAGTCGCCTGCTGAGCCCCCTGAGCGGAGAGTTTTTGAGTAAAATAACCGTACCGGTACAGCAATCCGACCGCGACCATCGGCACGTTCTTGTCGGACGCCTCCTTCAGATAGTCGCCGGCCAGGATGCCCAAACCGCCCGAATAGATCTTCAGCGAAGCATGCAAGCCGTATTCCATCGAGAAATAGGCGATCTTCGGTGTCGCCGGATCGGGTTTTTCGGACATGTAGCTCTTGAACTGCGCATATACCGCATCAAGCGAAGCCAGGAACGACTCGTCCCGCTCCAACTCTTTCAGCCGGTTTATGGTCAGCAGATCGAGAAAAGCGATCGGATTACGTTCGCTTCGGTTCCAAAGGTCGGGATCGATCTCCTCGAACAGATCCCAGGCGCCGGGATTCCAGCACCACCAAAGGTTGTGGGCCAGCTCCTCGAGCGGACGGAGCCGTTCGGGAAGGTTCTTCTCCACCATCATCCGGTTCCACTCCGGACGCTCCGGACGAAGCGCCTGATGCACGAGCTTGACCTGCTGCTCGGGCAGCGGCGTCGCATTCGAAGCCACATGGTTCATCCGCACGTCGGCATTATCGAGCGCCAGCGCGTAAGCCTCTTCGTACGCCTCGAAAAGCCGGCTCCAGAGCGCCTCTTTCGACAGCACGCCCGCAGCACGACGCATCTCCTCCACACGAGCGGCATCCAACTGCGAAAACCGCAGCACGGCATCGGCCAGCGCAGAGGCCACTTCGTCGTCGTTGCCATCCTCGCGGCAAAGTACCGCTACGCCGGGATGCTCCTCCCGCCGGTCGATCCAAAGACCGAATCCGGCGAGGGTCGTGGTGACGGTCGGCACGGAAAAGGCGATCGACTCGAGCGGTGTATAGCCCCAGGGTTCATAATACGACGGAAACAGGGTCAGATCCATGCCCACGAGCAACTCGTAATAGCTCTTGTCGAAAATACCGTCCCGGTCATCCAAATACGAAGGCACGAAAATCACATGCACTTTGGATGCAGGATCGGCCAGCGGACTGCCGTCGATCGCCCGCACGATCGGATCCCACTGCATATTCTCCAGATAATGGGTCGCCCAAGGCCATTGCGAGCCGTCGATCGGCTGCGATGGATCCTGCAGGTGCTTCTGCAAGTCGGCACGGGCTCCCCGGTTGGCGGCAGGCACCATGACATACAACACGACCTCCCGATCCAGGCGTTCCAACCCGGCCAGCCGCTTCATACCCTCCAGCAGCACATCCAGCCCCTTATTGCGGGCACTTCACCGACCAAGGGATAAAGCTGCGAAAACGCCGCGATATGGACGATCAGCGGATTATCCTGCAACTTGCGGCCCAGGCAAGCCTCCGCCACAGCGATCAGAGCCGCACGAGCCTCTTCACGTTTGATCCGATAGTCGTCGTCCTGCCAAACGAAATCGTCCTCAAAACCGTTGGGCGTCACGACATCTACCTCGTGCCCCAGCAAATAGCGACATTCGGTAGCCGTAATTCCGCTCACGGTCAGGAAAGCGTCGCTGTTGGCCGCCGCCTTCTTCTCGATCGAATGCTTGGCCGTCACGCCGAAACGACGGGCCAGGTCGTCCGCATTGTACGTAGTCAGATCCCTATAAAGCGGCATTCCGTTTCCGGCGATGCTGCGTCCCAGTACGGTAGCGTGCGTAGTGAACAACGTGGCCACGTAAGGCGACTCCCGACGCAGATAAAGTCCTCCGGCGGCGGTCATCCACTCGTGGAAATGAGCCGCGACCCGGTTTGCGGACTTACAGAAAGTTTCGACGTAGGAAGCTACGACCAGTCCGGCGGCATAGCCGAACAACACCGGCTCGATGTAATCCCACTGGCCCGAAATCGAATCCACACGGTAGCTCTCCCAAAGGAACTTCAAGATGTCGTCCTTGCGGGGAATCAGCGAGGAGAAATCGACCAGAATCACCTGCGGCCGCCCGACGATGCGCCAATGTCCTACACGGACACGGATCCCCTTCTCATACAGGGTCTGCCGCCACCCCTTGAGCAGCGCCGGATCCTCCTCGAACTCCCGGTCAGCCCCCTGCCCCAGATCGGGACCGATCGTAAAATAGCGGTCGCCGTACTTTCCGCACACGGTCCGGGCCTTGGTCGCTATCACGGTATTGATACCGCCCACCTTATTGCACACTTCCCAACTGATCTCGAAGAGAAAGTCGGGTTTCAGTTTCATATCGTTCATATTTCAATGATTTGATTATTCAACAATCAGTCGTCCGCTTCGAACAACGCGCCGATCACGGCATCCGACACCAGGAACTTCTCCGCCGGAATCGCCAGTCGGCCGGCCGCGAAACACAGCTCTCCGATCCCCATGAAAGGCTCCGCCTGCCGCAGCAGCCGCTCCGCCCGCTCTTTTCCGAAACGAGTTTCGACCGCAGCCAGCTCGAGTCCCTCGGCCGTGCGCAGGCGGGTCATCAGATACTCGTTGTAGCGATCCCGCTCCGTAAGCCGCTCCTGTTCGTAAATCGCCTCCGTTCCGGCACCGGCCAGGTAGCCGTCGATCGACGCAGCGGCCCAGCGGCGCGACTTCCCGTTGAAGGAGTGGGCTGCAGGCCCGATGCCCAAATACTCGTCGCCCGACCAATAGGCGGCATTGTGACGGGCCCGGCAACCGGGCAGCGCATAATTCGACACTTCGTAATGCTCGAATCCAGCCCCGGTCAGCGTTCGGTGCACCTCCAGGTATTCGCGTTCGCTCACCTGTTCGTCCACCTCGGAGAACCGCCCGCGCTCCAGGCGACGCCCGAAGGCCGTATTTTTCTCTACTGTCAAATGGTATGCCGAAATATGCTGCACGCCGAGCGCCAGAGCCTGTTCGAGGTTACGTTGCAACACTTTCCCGCAGCCTGTGCCCTCCGCACAGCCTCGACAGCCTGCGCACCGGTATGGCGCCGGTTCATCAGCCGCAGCTCGTCGTCGTCGAAAGACTGCACGCCCACGCTCAACCGGTTCGCACCCGTACGGGCCAGCGCCTCCAGCCACTCTTCGGTCATATCGTCGGGATTGGCCTCGACGGTAAACTCCTCCACACCGCTGCAATCCAGCAGCGTCGCCGCCCGGTCCGCCAGTCCCTGCAACCGGGCGGGATCGCAGAGCGACGGGGTCCCGCCGCCGAAATAGACGGTGCGGATCCGACGGTCGGCGAGCCAATCGACGGCTCCGTCCAATTCGCGCCCCATCGCATCCAGCACGGAATCGACACGCCCCACCTCGGCGCTTTTGAAAAAGTCGCAATAGGCGCAAATCCTGCGGCAAAAAGGAATATGGAAATAAAGTCCGGCCATGTGACTAACGAATGAAAACCGAACGCCAGGCGGATCTACTTCAACGCAGCCCGCACGCATCCTATATTGTTACAAATATAACAAAATATAAGACGCATTATTTCTCTGTAACAGAAATTTCACACAATAGAATAATAAAAACGGAACGAAAAACCCGATGATCGAAACAACGGACAAAAGAGGAAATACAACTCCCTGTAAATACCGGCGGAGGAACCCCGAAAGGTTCCTCCGCCGCAAAATCCGCGCAATCCGGCTATCTGGCCTGCAAAACAGCCCGCAGTTCGCCGTCGGTAAGAAGCATCAGCATATCGCCGTCCACTTCATAATGAGTCGCTCCCGACAAAACGTCGCCGAAAGCCCGCTCCCGATCCAAATCGGGGCAGAACATCCGGGTCGAAGCCATGTTCTGACCGACGGTCAGACCGCCTGTTTCCGTGGTTTGGTAGGAACCCATAAACCGGTTGCAGGCTCCGAGCCCCGAAAGACGTCCGTCCTCACCGAAAACGACGGTAAAGAGGTCGCCTTCCACCGGTACGGCACGACCGTTGAGCTGCACAAGCTGCCATTCGGTGCCGACAAAAGGTTTGCCGTCGCCTTTCCGATGTTTACGGCAGGGACAACAGGAGGCTACGAGCATCACGAGGGCGGCGAGTGCCGCCAGTTTCATAAAACGTGTCATAAGCTATCGATTTTGAATCTTTATCCAGCAAAATATGTGCAAACATAACCAAAATAATCGTAACTTTGTACTCCGCCACGGTTCCCGAAGATAAAAACGGCCCGGTCGCAGGAAAATAGAACTTAAAATCGAACATTCATGCGAAACGGGGCGAAAAACGGGGTTGCCGACATACCCTGCGACCGAAAAAGCACGCACCCTATTTCCGATCAAACGAGAACCGGGTACAACGAAAAAGAAAATTCAACCATAAATTTTAACGAATCAAAATAATACGACACTATGAAAACCATTATCGCATCTCCCAAAGCCCCCAAAGCGGTGGGCCCCTATTCGCAGGCAGTAAAGTGCGGCGACACGCTCTACATTTCGGGACAGCTCCCGATCGACGGCGCCACCGGCGCGATGCCCGAAAGCATCGAAGACCAGACGCGCCAGTCGCTCACCAATCTGGGGCACATCCTCGAAGAGGCGGGTTATTCCCACGCCGATATCGTGAAAACGACGGTCCTGCTCACCGACATCGCCGATTTCGCCGCGATGAACGCCGTTTACGCCACGTTCTTTACGAAGGATATGCCCGCACGCATCTGCTATCAGGTATCCAAGCTGCCGATGGGTGCGAAGGTCGAGATCGATGCGGTCGCCGTCAAGTAAAACGCGTCCGGTCAGCGGAAACACGGACGGAAGGACCGCGCTTCGCCGCCCATAAAAACGATTATATATACTCGAACGACGCGAGATTCCGCGTTGTTTTCCGGGCTTGTCCGCAACCGCCTGCGATCGGCGTGCATATGCGCGAATCCGACGCGCCGTTTTCTATCCGGTCGGAGGGAAACCGGACCGCAGAGCGGGAAAGAACTCCCGACAGGGAGCATCAAACACAGGGGCAACAAAGTTATATAATCATGTTACAGAGGTAGTAAGCTCAACACTTCGCCGTATAGATGCACGACGGGCAAACCGGCTTGCCGGGCGAAAAACGAGGACTGACGACTCCGCCATTTTCCAAAATGTGCGTCCCGGATCACTGGGACGCACGTTTTATCCATTGTTGATAACTTTGGAATAATTTGTCGCGGGAAGATTCGAAAATCCCGAAGAAAAGCAGGAAATTTGTATAGTTGGGACCGAACGGAACAAGCCTGCATCGGTCCCGATTCCTGTAAAGACATAAAGAAATAAAACTCAAGATATCATGTCAAGCAACAAACAACCGGGCCTCCCGACCGAAGTGTCCTACAACGAAGCGGTCGAAGCGTCGAAAAAATATTTCGACGGAGACGACCTGGCCGCTACGGTTTGGGTAAGCAAATATGCCCTGAAAGATTCGTACGGCCATATTTACGAAAAAACTCCGCGCGATATGCACGAGCGCATCGCCGCCGAGATCGAACGGATCGAAAAGAAGTACCCCAATCCTATGAACCGGCAGGAGGTGTTCGAACTGCTCGACCACTTCCGCTACATCATCCCGCAAGGCGGTCCCATGACCGGTATCGGCAACAACTTCCAAGCGGCTTCGCTTTCGAACTGCTTCGTCATCGGCCACAAGAATCCGGCAGACTCCTACGGCGGCATCTTCCGCATGGACGAGGAGCAGGTGCAACTGATGAAGCGGCGCGGCGGCGTGGGGCACGACCTTTCGCACATCCGCCCCACAGGTAGTCCGGTGCTCAACTCGGCGCTCACCTCGACCGGTATCGTCCCCTTCATGGAGCGTTACTCGAACTCGACGCGCGAAGTGGCCCAGGACGGTCGCCGGGGAGCTCTGATGCTCACCCTTTCGATCAAACATCCCGATGCAGAGCGTTTCATCGATGCCAAAGTCGATACGAGCAAGGTGACCGGCGCCAATGTTTCGGTCAAAATCGACGACGAATTCATGCGTGCGGCACTCGCCGGGAAGAAATACCACCAACAGTTCCCGATTCACTCGGACAAACCGCTCTACCAGCAGGATATCGACGCCAAGAAACTTTGGGACAAGATCATCCACAACGCCTGGAAATCGGCCGAACCGGGCGTAATGTTCTGGGACACGATCATCCGCGAGAGTATTCCCGACTGCTATGCCGACGAAGGATTTACGACCGTGGCGACCAACCCCTGCGGCGAAATTCCGCTCTGCCCCTACGACTCGTGCCGCCTGCTGGCGATCAACCTGTTGAGTTACGTGGACAAACCTTTCACCAAAGAAGCGTCGTTCAACTTCGAGAAATTCAAGCAACACGTCGAGAAGGCGATGCGTATGATGGACGACATCATCGACTTGGAATTGGAAAAAATCGAGTTGATCATCAATAAGATCGCCGCCGATCCCGAAGACGAAGACATTCGCCGCGTGGAACTCGAACTCTGGAAAAAGATCCGCACGATGGCCCGCAAAGGACGTCGTACGGGACTGGGCATCACGGCCGAAGGCGACATGCTCGCAGCATTGGGACTCCGTTACGGTACGCCCGAAGCGACGGCTTTCGCCGTGAAGGTACAGAAGACCCTCGCACTGGAAGCCTACCGCGCCTCGGTAAAGATGGCCGCAGAGCGCGGAGCGTTCGAAATTTTCGATGCACGCAAGGAGGAGAAGAACCCGATGATCGGCCGCATCCGGGAGGCCGATCCGGAGCTCTACGCCGAAATGGTAAAACACGGACGACGCAATATCGCCATGCTGACCATCGCCCCTACGGGAACCACCTCGCTCATGTCGCAAACCACGTCGGGCATCGAACCGGTTTTCCGTCCCGTCTATAAGCGTCGCCGCAAGATCAACCCTTCGGACCAGGATGCCAAAGTGGCTTTCGTGGACGATATGGGCGAAAAGTTCGAAGAGTACAACGTCTATCACCACAACTTCGTCAAATGGCTCGAAGCCAACGGATACGATACCTCGAAACTGCAAGACATATCGGACGATGAGCTCAACCGGTGGGTAGCCGCATCGCCCTATCACGGCGCGACGGCCAACGACATCGACTGGGTGGCCAAAGTCAAGATGCAGGGCGAAATTCAGAAGTGGGTCGATCACTCGATTTCGGTGACGGTCAATCTGCCGAACGACGTTTCCGAAGCACTCGTAGCGGACGTATATCGCACGGCCTGGGAGTGCGGCTGCAAAGGGGTAACGGTTTACCGCGACGGCTGCCGCGAAGGCGTACTGATCGATAAGAAGAAAAAAGCGGCAAAAGAGGAGAACGGGCAGACCATTCTCAAACGCCCCAAATCGATCCCGGCGGACATCGTGCGTTTCAAAAACGGCAACGAAAACTGGATCGCCTTCGTCGGCCTGCAGGATGGACGCCCTTACGAAATCTTCACGGGTAAAATCGAAGAGGACGCCATGTATATTCCGCCCAAAATCAACAAGGGCTTTATTATAAAGGTACGCGAGGAGAACGGTTCGAAACGGTACGACTTCCAGTATATCGACCGATACGGCTACACCAACACCATCGGCGGCATTTCGCGCCTGTTCAACGAAGAGTTCTGGAACTACGCCAAGCTGATTTCGGGCGTCCTGCGCCACGGCATGCCGATCACCAACGTCGTATCGCTCATCGAATCGCTCCACCTGAACAGCGAAACCATCAATACCTGGAAGCTGGGTGTGGAACGAGCACTGAAGCAATATATCTCGGACGGCACCAAAACCAAGGACAAGTGCCCGAGCTGCGGCCAGGAGACGATGGCCTATCAGAACGGGTGTCTTACGTGCATGTCCTGCGGGTACTCGAAATGCGGTTGATTCTCTGCCGACAGACAATAAAATATACAAAACGTCAAACGAGGTCCGGGCTTTTGGCCCGGACTTTGCTTTTAGCTTCTACAAAAGGATATATAGAGATGAATCAAGCTCCCGTGTAAGGGTTTACATACACGAAAACAAAAAATTATTACACATTAAATTCGAACTACATGAAAAAATTATTCATTACGATGGCACTCGTTCTTTGTGCCGCAGCCGCTTCAGCCCAGGTTGTCGCTGTCGCAGAAGAAATCGTCGTAGAAGAGCAACAGCCCAAGAGACGAGGCTGGGCCGGTTACGAAACCAACCGTTTCTTCGACAACTGGGAAATCACCGTCGCCGGAGGCGCCCAAATTATGGTCTTCAACGGCACGCTGGGAAAAGACGATTTCGGATCGTCGCGCTTCAACCACATCAACTGGCAGGCCGACTTCTCGCTGACCAAATGGTTCCACCCCGTAATGGGTGCCCGCCTGCAAATTCAGGGCGGCCAGTACCAGAACGACACGGCATTCGGCAACCAATACATGAAAGACCCGTACATCTTCACGCACATGGACTTCATGGTGAATCTGTCGAACTGGATCGGCGGCGAGCGTGACGACCGCGTCTATTACGCAGTGCCTTTCGCCGGCTTCGGTTACCACGTATCGGGTTTCACCGACAAATTCCAGCGCGACTGGGGCTACGGGACGGACCACTCGTTCGCTTTCACGGCCGGTTTGCTGAACAAGTTCCGCGTATGCCCGGCCCTGGACATCGAACTGGAACTCAAGGCTTGGATGCTGCCCAGCAGCAACATGCCCTCAATCCTGAATTCGGGAACACAGAAAGTGGCCGCAGCTTACAGTGCCACGATCGGTCTTACGTACCGTTTCAACCGCCGCGGCTTCAAACAGGCTTCGCCCTACACCGTCGAAGATGTAATGGCTTACCAGGCTGTCATAGCCGACCGCGACCTGGCTCTGGCTGCTGTACAGGCCGACAACGCCGAACTGGCCAATGACCTGGCTGCAGCAAACAAAGCTGCGAAAAAAGCCGCTGCCGAAGCTGCCGCCGCGAAGAAAGCTGCCGAAATGGCGAAGTGGGGTCCCAATCCTATCCCGGCCGACCAGCTCGACGGCAATGCCTACACCGATGACATCTATCTGACCGGCAAAGGCATCACCTTCTTCAACATCGGCCAGACCGAGCTGAGTCCGAAAGAGAAACTCCGCCTGGACATCATCGCTACCCAAATCAAGAATGCGCCGAAAAACAAGATTTACGTGATCGAAGGCCATGCCGATCCCCAAACCGGTTCGAAGGCCGTGAATACCCGCCTGGCCGAGCAGCGTGCGAAGAAGGTTTACGACTACCTGATCTCGAAAGGCGTAAAAGCCGAGAACCTGCAGTACAAGGGTTACAGCGACACCAAGTCTCCGTTCAAGACCGAGCAGGAGAACCGCGTAACGGTAATCCGCTAAATGCCAAATACAAAAAAAATCCCGCTGTAAAATACAGCGGGATTTTTTTGTGCAAGGATCAGAAAGAGGCGAATAATCGTACGGATTCGTACGTAAAGATCGCCGAACCGCCTCCTGTCCGGTACAAAAATAATCGAGCCGACGCAGCGCCGAATCTGCTCGGACATCCGCGTCAGCGGAATTTATTTTATACGACAATCGCTGAAAGACGCACCGGATTTCGCGGGTGATGAAGATACGATACGCCGCCCACGCAGGATCGCCGCCTAATCAAAAAGAAGGGAGAGAATCTTTTTCAGCCCCTCTTCATCCTCCCGGTCGAACGCATCCAACCGGTCGCTGTCCACATCCAGACAGGCGAACACACGCCCTTCCCGGTCCCGAATCGGCAGGACGATCTCGCTGCGGGATTTCGAATTACAGGCGATATGTCCCGGAAACCGCTCCACATCGGGCACGATCACGGTTTCTCCCGTGCTGACCGCCGCCCAGCAAACTCCCGTATGATGCCGCAGCTTCTGACAGGCAACGGGCCCCTGGTACGAGCGGACAATCAGTTCGTCGTCGATAAGGGCATACACCCCTGTCCAGAAAAAAGTCTGCATCTTATGATGCAACACGGCCTCCATCGTGGCCAGCCGTGCCCAAATGTCGTCGGTCGTCTGTACATAGCCCTTGATCTGCTCGTACAACCGGTCGTACTTCGCCAGTTTCGCACTCATCGTCGCAATCGTTAAAAGAGAATGCTAAGTAATCAATTTTTTTTCAAAAATCCGCCGGATTCATCCGCTTTTAGCGATTCACACCACGAAAAAGCGGATCTATGGAAAACCATAGACCCGCCCGAATCATCGACCGGCTCCGTCAGGCCAACAGCAACACGAGCACCACGCCCCAGATGATGAGCAGCGTATTACCGATGGCATAAGTGATGGTATATCCCAGCGAGGGGACATTGCTGCCGATCGTATCCTCGACAGCACCGAGAGCCGCCGTAGTCGTTCGCGCTCCGGCGACGCATCCGAGCGTCAGGGCATCGTTGAAACGGAACAGGTAACGGCCGATCAACACGCCCAGCACCAGAGGAAGAGTCGTGGCACCGGCCCCCACCAGGAAAAGGCTCCAGCCCACCTGCTGAAAACCGGCGACGAACGACGGTCCGGTCGAAATGCCGACGATCGCAATGAAAGTATTCAGTCCCATATTGTTCATGAACCACACGGTCTGTTCGGGAATGCCTCCCAAAGTCGGGCGCCGCGAACGGGCCCAGCCGCAGAAAAGACCTGCGAGCAGCACGCCGCCGCTCACGGTCAGACTCAGGGGAATCGCCCCTATCTTGGCCACCAGCATCCATCCGAAGATCAGACCGCCCAGACAGATACCCAGCCCCAGCAACGGAACGCTGCTCTCGGTCTTCACCGGATCGCTGAAACCCAACTGTGCGGCGGCACGTCGCACGTCCTGCGGCAGCCCGACCAATTCGATCCGGTCGCCGGCATCGAGTTTGGCTCCGCTCCGCACGGGGATCTTCACACCCGCCCGCACGATGGACCGGATATTGACCCCGTGCATGAATTTAGCCGACAAGACCTTTCCGATCCTCTCCCCGGCAGCCCCCTTGCGATTGACCACGACAGGAAGGACCTGAACGGCAAAATTCGTCAGTGTCGTATCGGACACTTCGGCACCGATCCACTTCTCTTCGCTGATGACGTATTCGCGGCGACCGCTGACGACCAGTTGATCGCCCGGACGGATCACTGTCCGGGGTGTCACCTCATCGACGACCTTCCCCTGCTGGCAGAGCCGTTCGACGAAAATACGCTTTCCGTCGCGCTGCATGACGGTTTCGAATTCGTGGACGGTACGCCCGCCCTCGAACCATTCGTTATCGGCGCTGAAAACCCGGAAAACGATCTCCCGGGCCGCCGGGTCGAAGCCGGCTTTCAGGCTGACGTCTTCGCCCATCTTCTGCTCCAGATCGCGCGCAGACTGCTTCACCTTCGCCACGCCGCCCAGCAGCCGGGGTCCGATCGAACTCAACACCCATGCGGAACCCGCCGTACCGAAGATGTAAGTTACCGCATAACAAACGGGCATTGAACTGAGATCGGTTTCCGCTCCGCCCGGCAGTTCGCGGATCGTATCGGTCGCCACGCCCAGCACGGCCGACATCGTCTGCGACCCGGCCAGCAGCCCCGCAGCCTGCGAAAGCGTATAGCCCATCAGCCAGGAGAAGAGCCATACCGACCCCAAACACAGCAAACAGACCACCACGGCGAAGGCCACCTGCGGCAATCCGTCCTTCTTCAACCCCCGGAAGAACTGCGGGCCGACCGCATATCCCACGGCGAAGAGGAACATCAGGAAGAAAAGGGTTTTGGCCGGTTCGGGAATCTCGATTTTCAACTGCCCGACCACGACGCCCACCAGCAGCACGCTCGTCACCGTTCCGAGCGAAAAGCTGCGGATGCGCAGCTTACCCAACAAAAATCCCAGCGCAATGGTCAAAAAAACGGCCAGCGCGGGATTTGCTTGGATGAAATGCGTGAATTGTACACCTGTAAACATAATTTATCTCGTTTTCTTCGTTAGGTTTCACGTCAATCAAACGGCAAACCGTGTGCCGCAAACGCACAGACGAAGAATCAGCGGGATAAATAACGCTCCGTAAGACGGGAAACGGCGTAATCGCCGAGGATTTCACGCGGAA